>Ga0335084_10005505_pt1 | contig 12526 bp, 12 predicted proteins | sample Lox_Sample_44_FD_206721 | JGI IMG/M metagenome (GOLD analysis project Ga0335084, IMG submission 206721) | Soil microbial communities from Loxahatchee National Wildlife Refuge, Florida, United States - Lox_Sample_4.4 | ecosystem: Environmental > Terrestrial > Soil > Wetlands | place: USA...
GAGTCGACAACACCGATGTACCTGATTCTGAACAGCTGGCGCGTCGCGGACTGTAAACACGGCTTCAAACTTGTTCTGTCGCAGTCCGCAGAAGCGAGCCTGTTGAGCCTTCTGAGAAGGAGCCGGCCCACGGCGGCGCCCCGTGAGCCGGCCCAAACATCGCGCTTCTTGTTCCGCTTACTGATGCTCGACGTGCCGCGGATTATGTTGCCCGGGCATTTCTCATGGGCCGCTGTTTTCTATCATGCTAGATTTGCTCGCATGCGCGTGGGGGCTAACTGTTTCTGGAAGTTCCGGCCCGCCTAAATCACGCAGGCTGGGATACCGTGGCCGTTGAACTTGACATGCGCCCGCTTGTCGCCCACTGCCATTTACGCCTCGGCACGCTCTTCCGAAGCATTGACCAGGACGAGCAGGCCCGACAGCACCTGGCGACAGCAACGACGATGTATGGCGAGATGAACATGCGCTCTTGGGTCGACCGGGCGGAGACAGAGTTGCGGGAGTCACCTCACCAATGAGTTCTCCGATTGCACGGGGTGTGACTTCGATCAAGGCACTTTCTTCTGGCGCCGGACTCGCCCTCCTGTCGGCCCTTCTCTTCGGAGCGAGCACGCCCCTCGCAAATCTGCTTCTGCGGGATATCGACCCGTGGATGTTGGCAGGACTGCTCTACTTGGGCTCAGGACTGGGTTTGATCGCGGTGAGGACTGTGGGGCGCGTGCTTGGATCCGGCACGCGTAGGGAAGCCGCCATCCGGGGTAGGGGGTGGCTGTGGCTGGCGCTGGCCACTCTTTCTGGCGGGGTCATCGGCCCGGTTCTGCTCATGGTTGGTCTCGCTCATACCTCCGCCACTACGACGGCGCTCCTGCTGAACCTGGAAGGCGTACTAACCACGCTTCTCGCGTGGTTTGCATTCCGGGAAAACTTCGATCGACGCATTGTGCTGGGGATGGCGGCGATCGTCGCCGGGGGGTCGTCCTGACTTGGGGCGGAAGCCTGATCCTTAGTGCTGTGGTGGGCCCCCTCATGATCGCGGGTGCTTGTCTTGCGTGGGCCATCGACAATAACTTGACCCGTAAGGTCTCTCAGGCCGACCCAGTCCAGATAGCGCTACTGAAGGGATGTGTGGCTGGGGTGGTGAATGTTGGCATCGCATTCGCGCTTGGTTCGGTTCTTCCATCACGCGGTGCGATAGGTGCCGCCGTGGTGGTAGGCTTTGCGGGTTACGGCGTCAGTCTGGTGCTCTTTGTCGTTGCCCTTCGACACATCGGTACGGCACGAACCGGCGCGTATTTTTCACTGGCTCCATTTTTCGGAAGCCTGGTGGCCGTGCTCGTTCTGAAGGAACCGGTGACGATCCAAATCGCTGTGGCCGGCCTCCTCATGGCCCTCGGCGTCTGGCTTCATCTGACGGAGCGCCACGACCACGAGCATAGCCACGGAGAGATGGCCCACGAGCATCGGCACATACATGACCAGCATCACCAGCACAGCCATGAGGGCACCGAACCGCCGGGGGAACCGCACTCGCACTGGCACGTGCATGCTGGGCTGAGGCACAGTCACGCGCACTTTCCCGACATCCACCATCGGCATGAGCATTGATGTCTTATGACTTGGGCGGGTGAATGAGGTTGGCGACGGGATCGAGCGTCGATAGGCCTGATTGGCCGTAGAGGACATCGAGCCCGGGATCTGAATGCGAAATGGCCAAATGGATCTTACCTGCTGGAGTGGGGGACTTAAAGTCGTGTTCCAATCCCCTGGTCTGGTCGCCGACAGGTGCTGTAAATGGCGTTACATGACCTGCTGGAACCTGTTTATTTCTGGCGATCGTAGTGCGCTATTGGATTGATGATCCACCACTCCACGGGCCAGCCCAGTTCGGGCTTCCGCTCTCGGGCGGGTGACCCGTTTTATAGCGTCCCCTTCTAGGGTGTCCTCGCGGCGCTCTCTCGGTCGGACAGCGAAATCATGGGCTATTCTGGATTCGTGAAGTGGAAGGTGGTCTCGTTCCCGGCGCTCGAGGGGGCTCTGTCGACTGGGGAGGTGCAGGCGCTCCCGCGCGAAGAGTGGCCGGCGTGGGCACAGACGGCACCCGACTTCTCCGGCGCGTGGTATTCCTACGTCGGCGGGCCGAGCGCCACGTCGAGCGGCGACCTGTCCACGGGGAACGTCCAGGCGTCCGTGGATTTGGAGCGGATAAACTCGACGCCTCCGCAGCGGCGCTACTACCGGTTTCTCTACGCAAGGATGGATGACGGCCGGGTCTTCCAGGCCGGCCCCTTTAAGGAGCTCGAATACGAGCGTCATCGAGACGAGAGGCCACCTTGGTTCTGCTCGTATATCGTGTGAAACAGTATGGGCCCGCGAGCGGCCCTCACGACGAGCCGGCAGGAAGTGAGCCAGAACGCGAATAGCTCGTGATGGGCGCCAATTTTGGGCTCTCGTCGTCCTCACCTAGAGATCGAATGAGCCCGCGTCGATCCCAGTGCGGCCTGAGGGGGACCTTTCAGGTCCGCCCGAGGCCGAGCGGCGCTAGGCTACCCGGATAACCCCGCGGAATTCCAGAGTACAAAAGGTATCGAATCCCGTTGGGGTTACCAGCCTTCGTCGTTACTTCGCGACTTTGAATCGGAACGCGAAGGGGCTGTTTGCCGGCAGGTGGTTGCGGGCTCCCGCAACCAGCAACGGCTAGGGGTTAGCCGACGCAGCAGCCGTTACCCCATTTTGTTGACCCAGACTTCACCAAGGATGTGGCCCAGCGTGGGACCAACGTCAGCAGAGCTTAATCATTGGCCCCTCTTGATCTTGCCGGCCAGGTCTGGCTGCCCATCAAAACAAACGCGATCAATCCGGAGTAGATGCTTCAGGCACGATACGGGCCCTTGACACCGCCCCATGATTCGCCTAGCATCCCGCCACCTATCTGACCATCGAGTCTTGGAGGGCACACAACATGCCCTTGGTTCGGAAGGCTGAACCACGCCGGGCACCCTTGAACAACGTCGGGTTTCCTGGAGACTCGGGGCCCCTTGCCAATTCGTGCCAGCGTATCGACCGGCTCGCCGAGCCCGTGACCTGGGCCCTCGCCCGCCATCCGGTTGTGGTATCGCACCCCCCGCCCGGGCGGATCCATGAAACCCGGACTCGGCGGATCGCACCACACGCCCCAGCATTCGCCAGCAGGATTCCGGCTGGCGTGTTAGCGCGCACGTCGTGCGGATCGTGTCAGCCGGTACACGCACCGCGTGCGGTCTGTCGTGCAGTCACAACATTATTAGAGGAGGGGACTCGGCAATGAAGAACCTCATCGCGGCAGCCGTGTTGACTGGGAGTCTGCTAACAGGGGCCGGGTCGGCGATGGCCCTCCCCCTCGGGGGTCTCGCGGATCCGCTGGGCCTAGCGGGGGATGGGGTGCTGCTGCCCTATATCACGGGCGGCCCATTGGGCTTTGTGTCGACGATCGCGGTGGCCTCGCCCGTCGCCGCCAACCCGAGATTGACCATGTTCTTCTTCGACGAACATTGCGCTCGCGTGGGCCGCGCGGTGACCTTGCCCGAGACGGAGAACGACATCGCGTTCGTGCATCTCGCCCAGCCTGAGGGGAACCCGGTTGTTCCCCCGAACACGAGCGGCCTCGTGGCCATCGCGGACGGACACTTGAGCCCCCGATTCCCCACCTCCCTCTCCTTGGCCCCCCTGACGTCCCCGATCCACGCACGGACGTGGCTGTTCAGTCTTTTGGATGGCACCTCGTGGATCCTCGAGCCGATCATCCTCAGCGCTGCGGAGTCGACCGATGAGAAGCTCACGTGGAGCCCATTGAGGACCGGTGCGACCTTCTATGCGCCGCTCGAGTCGGAGAGTGTCCACACGACGTTGACCCTCGTCTGTCCGCGGACCACCATCCAGGGCGCTGTTGGCGCCGCGTTCCCGTCCGGACGAGGTGGTTTTCCGCTGATCCACCCCGCCTTCAACGACGGCGCCACAACGATGATCGGAAGGGTCTACGACACCAGCGAGGTTTTGCTGCGGGACATTATGTTCACCTGCGACTGCCTGACTCAGATATCGTTGAGTTCACTCTCTTCGATCTATGCCTCGACCAGCGATCCGTCGAACGGCATCGGCGCGCAGCTCGGAACGTACACCGAGCTTGAGGTGGAAGCCCCCAACCTCTTCGAGAGGACGACAGGTAGCTTCACCGGGTATATCTCTAACAGAACCCTTGGTACGGTTCTGAGCAGCTTCTTCGGCCGGCTGAGTAATGGGGGTAGGAGCTCGCTGCGGGGCCAAGGTGGGGGAGCCACGCGATAGAGAAGCGTGTGTCAACCCAGCACTGGCCCAAACTATGTGATGCTCCCTTGTCGGAGCGGATCGCGGGCGGCGTCCCGGGCAGGCCCTGCAAGTCCGGGGCGCCGCCCGGCTGCGTCCTAGCCAGCCCAGGCTCTGATCCGGCTCCCGCGAAGGGGGTGCTTGCGGCTGCGCCGAGTCGAGTCGCGGCCATATTCTTTCCGACGTCGCACTCGCGCGGCCGCTCACGGGAGCGAGCGGGTGATCAACGGCGGCTGGACCGCGCCGTAGCGACGGCGAGCTTCTTCCTTCCGTAGGCTTCCAAGTCAAGTAGACACTTCCAAAGTAGACTTCCCGTGCGCTTGACGTTGGCGTGAGGCGCCGTCCTCACTGAAATAGCAGCGCAGTCTAAACCGTCGACGAATGAAGAATCCAACGGGGAGGAACTCGAACCGCCCTCAGAATTCAAATCCCCTGAGGCGGGATGTTGAGTCAACATCCTCGAAGTGCATGATTCTGAACAGCTGGCGCGTGGCGGACAGTAAACACGGGTTCAACTTCGTTCTGTCGTAATCAGTCGGAGGGAGCTCACTGAGGTTTCGGAGAAAGAGCCGACCCACGGCGGCGAGCCGTGGGCCGGCCAAGCATTGCGGTTCCTGTTCCACTCAGTGAAGCGCGACATGCTCCGGATTATGTTGCTCGGGCATTTCTCATGGGCCGCTGTTCTCTATCATGCTGGATTTGCTCGCATGCGCGTGGGGGCTACCTGTTTCTGGAAGTTCAGGCCTCTGTGAAGTGGATCAGCGATCGACCTTGGTGATCTTCGACCCCTGCAAGCCGACGCCTGCCATCAGCCCCTTCTGGCCGAAGATGAACGCGTAGACATCGTCCCGGGCCGTCGTCGTGGTGAGCGTCTTGGCCTTCCCCGCGTCCACCACGACGACGCTCGGACCTACTCCGATCTCGAAGCCAGCGCCGCTCTCCAAGGCGCTCAGCGCCGAGTCCGTCATGAAGAACATCGCGTAGCTGAACCCCTGCACCCCAGCCTGCAGGCCGTAGGAGCCAGCAGCCATGTTGTAGTTACCGGCGAATTGGCCGCCCTTCAGCAGCTGGCCTTTTCCGTACTGAGCGCCGACGACGAAGCCTGCCTTGGTGATCTTCGGGAAGACCAGGATCCCTTTGGCCTGCGCCCCGAGGGTCTTGGCAACCGGCACCTTCTGGTATAGGGCGCTGAGCGAAGCCTGTACGGCAGGGTCGATGCCCTGCGCGGAGGCCGCCCCGGCCGGACGCAGGATTGGCGCAGCCATGACTGCTATCGCGAGAATCAGCGTGGTGCCTGCAAGGCGGATGCGCATTGACATATCGTGATCTCCTCTCATCGCTTGAGTTATTGGGCAAGGGCCCGAGGATCTCCCGCTCTTCGCGGAGGGTCTTGGTCTCTCGATGCAGCCGGCGGAACCCCTCGCCCTCGCCAGTTGTCCGGCCATCGATCCGCTGCCGGAATTCCGGCGGGAACTGCGGTCGACTCTTCGGGATCGTGATCTCCTCTCTCTATAGGGGAACAATGCCCACGGAAGCGCGTCATCTTCACCTCAATGCCGGATCCTCTTCTGTTCGGGTGAGCCATCCCAGCGCTTCACCCGAGGGCCCTTGCCGTGTCGCAGCCCATGGCGGAGACAGACCCAATGTTCTCAGAATCCGCAGCACGCGCCGCGGGCTTCCCAGGTCCGACCACGTCACGGCGGGAATCTGCGAGACCGCCAGGCAGGACGGCGCCGGCTCGAGAATCGACCGGGAGAAGTTCGCCTTCGGCATCAGCGCATACGCCTGCTGGATGGCCCAGCGTTCGTGCTCGCTCCCCCTGAAGTGACCGATGCGGGCCAGCCGGTCGGCGGCTTCAGGCACTGCTTCGCGGCCGGCGCGGAGGAATGTCTTCGCTTTCCCGACGATGATGAAGGTGTTCCAGAGACAGCCGGCTTCCTGGCAGTTCCGCGCGATGTCCTCCGTCGGCTTCTCCCAGAAGCGGCGGATCTCCCAGATTCGCACGGGCGCCTCAGCATGGAGGGGCTGGCCGGGCTCGATCCAGCCGTACTCGACCTCGGGCTCGGTCGCGTGAGCGCCGAGCAGCACGAGCCGATCGGGGTGCTCGTCGATCCAGGCGGCGACCCCGGCGACATGGTCCATGAACGCCGCCGCCTCCAGGACGAAGTGATCGGAGGGAAAGGTCGCGACCGTCGCCTCGGAATCCTGCCAGGCGGCCCACTGGGCCGGGAACAGGATACCCGCCGCCGTCCCGCGATCATCTGGTTGGACCAGCACATGTGGCGATCCGGCGGCTGCGAACTGCCTGGAGTAGTACGGTGAGTGACTCTGCAAGGTGACCACGACGGTGCGAGTTGGCGGAACGAGGAGGCTTACGCGGTCGAGAGTCTGGTCGAGAAGGGAGCGGCTCTCGAACAGAGACACGTACTGCTTGGGACGCCGGTCGCCGCAGATCCTGTCGGTCAGGGGTCTCAGTCGCGTGCCCTCGCCCCCGGCGAGAACGATGGCCCAGAACTGACCCCGCGCCAGGACGGTTGGTCCGACTCTGACGAGCGGCTCCCGGCTTGCCTTATGCTGGACCATCATCTGACGCCCCCGACCTCTTGAGACGATGCGCACGCTTGGCGCCCAGAGGAGCGCACTTGCGGCCGCGCGAATCTGCCCCACTTCGGACCCTGCACCCCATTGCCTCCCGCGGCTATCGCCGGCGGGGAGGCAGTTTCGGAGCAGGCCCCAAGGCTCCGACCAGCCTGGGCCCTCACCGACACCAGGTGAGGGCCCAGCTTCTACGCGGCCGGTCGGACGGGCCGTGCCGAGGCTAGTCGGCCGGCTTGAAGATGGTGACGGTCACGCGACGATTCTTCGCCCGCTTCTCCGCATCCTTGACGTCGTCCCCCGACAGCTCTTCGCCGACGCCGACGAAGGCGAAGCGATTGAGCTCCACGCCCCTCTCTGCCAGGAAGCGCCGCACGGCCTCCTCTCGGCGCCAGCTCAGGGTGACGTTCTCGTCGGCCTTGCCCACGCTGTCCGTGTAGCCGATGACGTCGACCGTGTACGTGGGATTGTCCTTGAGAACCGGCAGGAGGCCCTGGAGGGCCGCACGGTCGGACTGGGAGACGTCGGACTTGCCCGTATCGAAGGTCACATCGACCTGCTGTACCTGCGTGCGCTTCAGGCGGTTGGCCAGGGCCTGGGTCACCCGGCCGTCCACCGCGTCGGCCTTGCTCTGCGCCGCGTCGGCCTTGCTCTGCGCCACGTCGGCGCGGTTCCTCGCGTCGATCGCGGTGCCCCGCGCATCGGTCGCGATGCCGCGGGCATCCGTCGCGATGCCGCGGGCATCCGTCGCGATGCCCCGCACCTCGGTCAGCTGCTGGTCAACCCGGATCTTCTCCGCCGCCGCAGTGGCCTCGATCTTGTCCAGGCGGGCCACGATGTCCTTGTCCATCTCTCGAACGGTGTCAATCACCCAGGTCTGGGTGGCGCACCCGAACGATCCCAGCAGGGCGACCGCAAGAGTACCGACCATCGCGAGCCGGTTCGTTACCGAGACAGTATGACCCAGCATGTTCCGCTCCTTTTCCCTGACATCCAGCGTTCACAGCAGCGACCCGATGCGCGAAGCCCCAAGACCCCGATCGATGAACGGGTCGGACAGTCAAGCGCCGTCACTAGAAAAGATGCGATTTCACCCTGATGTATATGCCACCCAAAGCCAGGGTGATGTTGAGGCCCAGCTGGGTGGCGCGGAGATAGAGGACGACGCCCTGGTCGTTCTTCATCGCCATCCCGTCGACCCCGCCGACGATCGCGATCCCCGCCTCGCCGGCCGTATACGTGCCCTCCAGATCCCTGAGTCGATTCAGGTTGTAGACAGTGCCCGTTATCTGCACGGCGGAGACGCCCAGCGCGGCCATCTTGAGGCCTTCAACGGAGATCTGGTGCGTGCTGCCATCCTGGAGCGTGAGAGTTCCGTCCCCCCGGCTGCCCCCGAACCCAAGGGCAGCGGTTTTGCTCGTAATCTCCACGGTGCCGGACGGAGCGTCCTGCGCAGCGCCGGCGGCGACGACCGCAAGAATCGCGACGCCCGCCAGTGCGAGGCTGACCAACCCACGGGCCGTAGGTTTCATTCGATACCTCCCTTCGCTTGGTTCATCATGGGAACCATCACTGATGCACCCGGCAGGCACGAACGCATGTCGGATACGTCGTTCCTCGTGCTCCTTCACACCGCACGCTCCCGCTGTATCGCTCACGAAGCATGGCTACGATTCGACGACCGCCTTGACGCGTCCCTCTCTGAACGCTTTCACGAACGCCTTGTAGTCCCGCTCGGCCTGATCGGCATAGTCGCCGGCAAAGTCGCAGACCGCCTCGTCGAAGCTGTGGCCCGACCCCATGTAGCCCGCGATCATGGCAGGGTCGCCCGAGCGTGCATGCGCGCGGGCCAGCGCCCACCCGCAGATGCCCGCGTAGCGCCGCAGCAATTTATCGTCCATGGTGTCAATGTCCGCGGACATCTTCATGTCGCGGAGCTGGCGCACGTAGAAGTGGCGCCCTTCGTGTCCTTCCCCCCAGCCCAGGAAGCTGTCGCTCGCAGCCTGCATGAGCCGCTGGCCGACGACGACGCGCTGGCCGTGGTTGTCGTGCAGGCTCTTCCCCGCATAGGGCTCGAGCACGGAGGGATGCGCCTGCTTGATCTGCAGGAACAGCGGGTCGTCGTCCGCGGCCATGAACAGGGCGATCGCGCACACCGTGCCGACGCTGCCCACGCCCACGACCTTGATCGCCGTATCGCACATGTAAAAGCGATCGAAGAGCACGCGGATGTGCTCGGGCAGGGAGTCGTGGTAGCGTGCCCACGCGGCCTTGAGTTGCCCGGAGGCCTCGACTTCCTTCAACCACGGAGGATGGAAGATGAGTGGCGGGTTGTCCTTGATGCGCGGCGCCGAGCCCACGTGCTCGGCCAGCTTGGGGAAGTCGTGCTCGGTCACCGTGCGCTTGCGCGTCTTCTCGAGTCGTTTCTCGACGCGCGCTCGGTCCTCTTCGGCCAGGACCGTCTCGAGCAAGCGCTGGACATCGATGCTGTCGTACCAGACATCCAGCGCCTTCGTGAAGGCATACTCGGCCATGTGCTCCCGGTAGGAGCGCACCGCGGCGCGGGCGGCGCGCGCCGTCTCGCTCTGCTTGAGCTCGATATGACGCCCGGCCAGGACCACGCTGGCGGTCAGGCGCTTGACGTCCCATTCCCAGGGCGCGGGAAGGGTTTCATCCAGGTCATTGATGTCGAAGATCACATTGCGCTCGGGGGTGGCAAAGGCGCCGAAGTTCGAGAGGTGGGCGTCACCGCAGGCCTGCACTCTCAAGCCGGAGACCGGGGTGTGGGCCAGGTCGGCGGCCATGATCGCGGCGGTCCCGCGATAAAAGGCGAAGGGCGACTGCAACATCCGGCCGTGGCGAATCGGCACGAGCGGCGGCACCCTATCGGCGTTTTGTGCCAGCACCACCTCCACCGGATCAGGCCGGTCCTTGGGCGGTTTCCAGCCACTGTGCTCCGAACGGGGCACGGCGTCGCGCAGCGCCTTCCCCTCGGCCCGGCGCTCGGCCTGCGAGCGATACGTTCCTTCGTTGCGCGCGTGCCCGTGACCATTCGCGCCATGCGCTTGCAACGCCTCCTTAGTCTGGGTCTTCATCGCTTGCCTCCTGTTCGGGCCGCCTCGGCATGTCGGACGTCAGCGGAATTCGGACCGCGAGGGCGGGTGCGGCACGCAACGGTTTGCGCTGGGGGTTCGCCCCTGATCCGGGCGAGGCAGGCCCGGGAGGGGAGGGCGACATGAGGAGCAAATCCAGGGTCATGAGCATCTGCGCACGAGAACGGGCGAGCCGAGTTTCAAGCGTGGTCGCACTCCCCGGAAAAAGGTCCGACACAGCGGGCCGAACGTCTCCAGCGCGCACGTGTGCAGACACTTCGTCGAGACGCGTCTCACTTCCGCGCCGCCCATCCTCGACGTTCATCTCCGGTCTCCTTGGCCCTCTGGCGCTGTCTCTCGGGCCCCTCGAGCATCCGATCACATGACACCGCCAAGACTAGCGACGAAGCGAACGCGCTGCCATAGGACCTAGGACCTAGGCTTAAGAACCTAGCCGCCACGTCGCTCGGGCGCCGGGTGGATGGCGCCGCGGGCTCGCGGAAAGGCGTCAGGGGGCACTCCCGATCGCGCACGCTTGCGCGTCGCGGTTGGGTTTTGCATCGGCAGCCGCGCCGGGCTAGAGTGCCCTGCATGCGACTGCTCGGGGTCGTTGTGGGTGCCCTCGTCTGCCAGCTCCTGGCATGGGCTGGGGCCGCGACCGCTGCGGATGTCAACCGGCCCCGGCAGGTGCTCCTGCTCTACGCCGAGTCGCGGCTCCAGCCCTCGATTGTTGAGGCGGACGCGGCCTTTCGCTCCACGGTCTCGTCGGGCATGGGCGCGCCGGTGAACTTCCATACCGAGTTCCTCGATCTCCCGCCCACTTCAAGCGCGGCATACAAGCGCCGCCTCTGGGATCTGCTCCGGTTCAAGTACCAGGACGTTCACTTCGACCTAATCGTCCCGGTCTCGATCCGGGCGCTGCGCTTCGCGCTGGACTTGCGTGCCGAGCTGGCCCCCGGCACTCCGATCGTCTTCACGGCGGTGCACTCCGTGAGCAACCTCGATCTCCCAGGGGACGTGAGCGGCGTTCAGATGACCGCCGACTGGATGGACACCCTCGGGGCGGCGTTACGGCTCCAGCCCGAGACCCAACGCGTGGTTGTCGTCGCGGGAACCGCCGCGATCGACAAGATCTTTCTGGCCTTGATCCAAGCGTCGTTTGCCAACGGTCCGGCCCACCTCGAGTTCACGTATGTGACGGACCAGCCGTTGGACGCCGTGGCGGCGAAGCTGGCTACCCTGCCCGATAAGACCATCGTGTTGCTGGTCTCATTCCTCCAGGACAGCGCCGGTCGAAACCTCACGACGCCAGAGGCTCTGGAGCGATTGGTCGAGCGATCGCGGGTGCCCATCTATGGGCTCACCGGCATCACCATGGGGCATGGGATAGTCGGCGGCCGGCTCGTCGACTACAAGAAGCAGGGCAGCATGGCCGGCGAGCTCGGGCTGCGGGTGCTCCGGGGTGAGAAGCTCGGACCCGCCGATATCGTGACCCAGAACACGAATACCTTCGTGTTCGACGCGCGGCAGCTCAGGCGCTGGGGGCTCAGCGAGAGTCGGCTGCCTCCGGGCAGCGTGATCCTTTTCCGGGAGCCGTCGGTGTGGGAGCGGTACCGGTGGCCGATCATCGGGGCGCTGGCCCTGATCCTGCTCGAGTCCTTGCTGGTCGCCGGCCTGGTGTTCCAGCGGATCCGCCGGAAGCGCCTGGAGGCCGAGGCGGCCGTGCAGCGAGGACTGCTCGCCCACGCCCAGCGGGTGACGGTCGCGGGGGAGCTGGCCGCCACGCTGGCGCACGAGATCAACCAGCCGCTCGGCGCGATCGTGAGCAATGCCGAGGCGGACGGACCTGCTGGACACGCTGGGCGATATCATCGATGACGGCCATAGGGCGTCGGACGTGATCAGGCGGCTGCGCGCGATGCTGCAGACGGGGACAGCAGAGCAGCAGCCGTGCGATGTCAACCTGCTCATCGCCGAAGTGCTCAAATTCCTGAAAGAGGACCTGGCACGCGCCGGGATCTCGACGGACCTGCGCCTGCGCGAGCGTCTGCCGCTGGTGCGCGGGGATGCCATCCAGCTCCAGCAGGTGATTCTGAACCTCGTGCTGAACGCGGAGGCTGCGATGGCCGACAGTGCCGGTGAGCTCCGGCGGCTGACCGTCGAGACGGCGGAGCGGGCGCCGGGCACCGTGGAGGTCTGCGTCCGGGACACCGGCGTCGGGGTCAAGGCGGGCGATCTGGAGCGCATCTTCAAGCCGTTCGTCAGCACCAAGGCGTCGGGGCTCGGCCTGGGTCTGTCCATCAGCCGGTCCATCGTCGAGGCGCACGGGGGCACGATTCGCGCTGAGAGCAACTCGGACCGGGGTCTTAGCCTCCACGTAACGCTTCCGTGCGGCGGCGGCCCATGACCGACGGCCCCATCGTCTACGTCGTCGACGACGACACCTCCTTCCGGAAGGCTGTCTCGCGCCTGCTCCGCTCGGCAGGTCTCGAGGTGGA
>Ga0335084_10005506_pt1 | contig 12524 bp, 10 predicted proteins | sample Lox_Sample_44_FD_206721 | JGI IMG/M metagenome (GOLD analysis project Ga0335084, IMG submission 206721) | Soil microbial communities from Loxahatchee National Wildlife Refuge, Florida, United States - Lox_Sample_4.4 | ecosystem: Environmental > Terrestrial > Soil > Wetlands | place: USA...
CGGGCTTGCTGCTGTGGAGTTTGCCCTAACCTTTGGGCGATGAACTACGTGCCCGGGGTGTAGTTGGTGAGATCGGGATGTTACGCCGACAACGCGAACTGGAACAGCTGAGTGGCACGAGCGCGGCAGCGTGCCATCGCTGCGCATTTGGAAGAACGGTTCGTGAGTATGGCGTCAGCGCAGGTCGTGGAAGAAAGCGGTCAAGTCGTGAGCGACCGCGGCTGGAGCCTCAGCTGGGGCGAAGTGCCCGCCACGCGGAAAGACTGTCCAGCGCTGGATGTTGTACACGCGCTCCAAATACGAGCGAGGGGGCTCACCCTCGGAAACGGTCTGGTGGGCGAAGACACCGAATGCAGAGGGGGTGCCGACGTAGGCAGGCTTGACCGGATACCAGCGATTGTCCCAATAATCACGCATCGACGAAGTTATGGTCTGCGTGACCCAATACAGAGTGAGAGTGGCGCAAAGGAAGTCGTCAGGCGGCGTGACGTCACTCCATGAGTGCCACTTCTCACCCAGGTATGCGGCGAGGCCCACGGGGGAGTCGTTAAGGCCATAGCCAATCGTCTGCGGCTTGGTCGACTGAATCGCGCTGTAGCCGCGTTCCGTCTCGTCCCAGCGGCGGGTCACCGCCAAGTACGAACGCTCGAGATCGGACAGCTCCGCGTCGGCGATTGCCGGGGTGAGGTCCGACTCCAGTGTGGTGAGGTGTATCCCGATGACTGACTCGGGATGGTCGGCCGCAAGAAGTGTAGTCACCCCTGCCCCGAAATCATAGCCGCTTGCGCCATAGCGGGAATACCCAAGCTCGGACATCAGGCGGTGCCAGCGCTCCGCGACGTACCTATAGTTGATGCCGACCTTGGGTGGACGCTGCGAGAATCCATAGCCGGGCAGGGAGGGTACGACTACATCGAAGTCTCCGAGCATCGGCAGCATGTCGATATAGTCGAGGAAACTGCTCGGCCAGCCGTGCGTGAGGATGAGCGGGATGCCCCGGTGGGATGCGGCACGCTGGCGTACGAAGTGGATGCCTTCCCAAGTAAAGTGCTCGAGCGCGTTCAGTCTTTGCTCCCAGGCACGCCAGTCGAACGCATGGAGCCAGTACGACACGAGGCGCTTTAACCATTCCAACTCGGTGCCCTGTTTCCAGTCTATGCCGGGTACCTGGTCTGGCCATCGCGCCTGGCGCAACCGTGCTCGCAGATCGTTGAGCACTTCATCCGAGACGTGAATCCGAAACGGTTCCACAACAACAACCCCCTCAGTGCCGAGGAAGGGCGACCACAGGGGCTGAAGTCCGTGCCCATGCTGGACGCTTTACGCGGCCCTGCAGGGCCGCCCTTCCGCGGCGATGCTTACATTCGCGAGTTTTTCCGCGGCCTCTGGAGCCGTGCCCTTGCCAAAACCATTGATGAAGTTCTAGTTGGCGCGCCTCAGGCTGAGGGCGGTGACGTCGTTGTGTTTGGGGTAGGCGCACATGAAACTCTGAACCTGCTCCAGGATGCCGCGGGAAAGGTCGGTGGCAGAGGGCGGTTTGCTTTTCAGGACATGCTTGACGCCGTCGAGGCCGAATTCTTCTTTCTGGCATATCGCTTCTACCACACCGCGCGATACGACCGCCAGGCACGACTCGGGTCCTAATCCGACTATGCGGGCATCGGTCGGAGCCAAGGAGAAAAGGCCCAGCGGGAGTCCAGTTGCGGGCAGTTCTTCGACGCTGGCCTGGTCGCACAACAGGCCGGGGGTATGGCCGGCGTTAACGTAACAGACGGTGCCGAGTTCTTCGTTGTAGCATCCGGCAAAAGCAGGACAGCTGCGGACGCCGCCGGCGGCTCGCATGATCTCCAAATTGAGGCGGCGGGATAGCTCCACCATCGCGTCCGCTTCGTTCAACTCAGAACTCGAAAACAACTCGACGCCCGCCGCGCGGAATGTCGCTTGGGCGGCGGCCAGGACGGGACGCCCGTCGTCGCGTTTGCCAGCTACGTCGAGCAGGCCGAAGAGCAGGCGGTGGGGAGAGACGCGGACGAATTCGTAGAAGTCGCCGCCGCTGCGTCCGGAGAAGTAGGCGACGGATAGTTCGGCGCCGTTGAGGTCGGAGCTGGTGGTTTCTACCAGTTGAGGGGCATCCTCTAGCCCCACGCCAAAGCCGAGCCGGTTGAGAAACTTCTTCATGCGCGGGGGGAAAGTTAGCACAATCCGGGGCGGACGGCAACGGAACGGATTAGGGGGCGGGGAGGGTTGATCGACGTGCGCTTTCGGGCTTGCCGACGAAGAGCTTTAACCGCTGAGACCGCAAGGGGTTCGGTGAGGACGCGGAGAACGAGCCTTACCACAGGGAGCCCAGGGGAAGACCGCACCACTGGTTGGGATTCGTGTGCTTTACGATTCGCCGTACTTGTCTTTCAGCCAGCGGGCCATTTCGTCGTGGAGCTGGCTGTAGTCGGCGTGGATGGTGGAGCGTAAGGCGACCTCGGTGGAACTGCCTTGCGCGAGCCGGTCCAGAATGCGCGGGATGTCACTCATGCCATAGGTGTCGCGGATGTATTCGACGGCGGCGAGAGATTCCGCGTAGGCGATCACTGCCTCCGGCGTGGAGAAGCGCATGAAGCTGCCTTCCAGAGCGTTGTAGGGAATTTCCTGTCCAGCGGCGAACAACTGTGCGAGCGGTCGTCCGTAGGTCGCGCTCGATTTTCCTTCTTCAATTTGCGCAATGCCTTCATGCAGCCAGGTCGGACAGCGTCCGCCGGACATCTGGTTCACGAAGGAGTGCGTGAGCTCGTGTTTCAGGACGCGTGACAAGTCGGAAGTCATGCTGGTAATACCGCTGATGGGGATGCGCAGCTTGCCGTCGTTGACGGCGCCGCTCCAGGAGGGGGCGCGGGTGACATCGAAGAACGCCTGTTCCGTGTAAAGCGTGACGGCAATGGTGTTGTGCGGAGAGTAGCCGAGGTCGCGCACCAGGTCGTCATAGTGAGCTTCGAGCGTGGCGAGCAGGTCGCGGCGGAAGTTCTCCGAGGTCTGCTTGCCTTCGAAATGCAGGTTGAAGTGGCTGCTCTCGTGCTGCGAGAAGTCGGACTCGGCGCTGGACTCGCGCTCGGCGCGATCCAGATACTGCTGGACGGTCGCGTCGGGACGCAGCTTGAGTGACTTCTTCCACGCCTGGATTGCTTCCGGGGTGTGGTCAGCGGCGAACTGGACGAATCCGAGCATGGCCAGAGCATCGGGAGAGTCAGGATCGGCGCGGACTGCTCTCTGGGAATACGTGACTGCCTCGGGCGCATGGCCGGTGCGCATCAGGCAGGCGGCATAGTAGGTCAGGAGCACCGAATTATCGGGCTCGAGACGGAGCGCGAGATCGAAATAGTGCTTGGCCTGTACCATGTTGCCGCGGTCAACTTCGTGCTTTCCCGCGAGGAAATATCCGGTGGCGGCGAGATCGGTGTTACCTTCGCGTTCGAGGCGATCGAGGGCTTCGGTGTCAACCTTGTCGTCATGGATGACCTTGTCCGTGATATCGGCTTCGTGGCTGAACGTGGGGGCAGGGGGAGCGAAGTCGGGAACGTCGTGCGCACTGCCGGAGCCGGAGCGAACCGGTGCGGCGCCACCGACGTCAATACGATCGACGAGGGATTTCGGGATGGCGTAGGTGTCCTCGCCCACGTCATACTCGACGCGGTCTTTCTTTTCGCGCACCTGGTCGGCCCAGATGGTGCGTCCGTTTTTAAGGCGGATGACATCAGCCGGCGCCGCGACCGCGGCCAGAAGCACTAGAATTGTGAAAAGAGAAGCTCGCACTGGGCTGATTCTAGCAACGGCAAGGAGGGCTCCCGAAGTGACCAAGGTGCTGGACCGGCTGCCGCTCTTGTTGCTGGTGGCATGCTGCCTGATCACCCATGTGGCACTTGGGCAATCGACGCCGGCATCGACGGATTGTCCACAGACGGCAAGCGCGCTCTATGCCAGTCTGCGTTCGCTGGGGTTGGACGAACATCGCGTGTATCACATTCGCGGAGCTGCTCTCGACCGTCCGAACCTGCATATTGTCTTTGACTCGGGCACGATTGCGTTCTCGACCGACATCTGCGGGCGCACGACCGGAGCACTTTTCGTAGGGGAAGGCGAAATCCTGCTTCGTCCGCCGAACCGAGTCGAGCGCGGCTCGCTGGCCTTGTTTACGGGCATGGCGATCCTGGAGGAGCAGTTCACCTCCGGCTATTTCCGATTCAACGACAACACGCCGGCACTTCTTCAGCCGTTCCTCTCTGAAGCGGAAGATGGAGCGGAGTTCGTCAAAGAGCGGAACGACACGGCGCGCAATCTGGCGGAACTGGATGCGCTGCGCTTCCTGCTGGATTTCAGCCACTATTTGCCGACAAGGGATGGAAGAGAGGCTGTGCCGGAGTTGCCGCGGCTCCTGCATGCCCGCTTGCAGGGGAACACACTTGGCCTGTTCGAAGTGTTCTGGGATGAGTCCGCAAACGAGGCAGTGTGGGCCGGGCAGATCCGGCTGCGGGAGGGGATACCGTTCTGGGATGTCTGGACTTCATTTGCACCTGGGGCGGCGGGTGCCCCGAAGCAGCAGTCTGATCCGCCCGAGGCTGAGGTGACGATCACGAATTTCAAGATCCGGGCTAAGGTGCAACCTCCGACGGAGTTGCGAGCCACGACAGAACTCGCATTGGAGGTACGAAGGGGCGGGAGGAGGGCGTTGGCCTTCGAGCTCTCGCGCAATCTCAAAATTGATTCGGTAAAGCTGGATGGCAAGCCGGTGGATTTCATTCAGAATGAGGCGCTGGAAGGCACGGAGCTCCGGCGCAAGGGGAATGACCTGGTTGCGGTGGTCTTCCCGGCTCCGCTTCAAGCGGGGGAGAAACTAAATCTTACATTCGCGTATGCGGGGGAAGTGCTGTCGGAGGCAGGGAAAGGCCTGCTTTATGTCGGGGCGCGGGGGAACTGGTATCCGAATTTCGGGTTGAGCCCGGCACAGTTCGATCTGGAGTTTGATTATCCGGACGGTTGGACCTTGGTGGCGACGGGGAAGCAGATGGGGGTGCCTTTGGATCAAGGTGGGATGCAGGTTTCGCGTTGGGTCTCCGAAGCACCGACCGCGGTGGCGGGGTTCAATCTGGGAAAGTACATACGCGCCGAGGCCAAGGCCGGCGGCGTGGCGGTGGAGGTGTACAGCACGACCGGGGTTGAGCGCTCGTTTCCCAAAGCTCCCGCCGAGATCATCGAACCGGCGCCGACGTTCCCCAGTTCCAGACATCCGGTGCCGTTCGTGCTGGCCAGTCCGCCGCCACCCTCTCCGGCGAGAAATGCTCAGACGGTAGCTGACCGTGCAGCGCGGGCCATTCATAGTTATTCGCAGTGGTTTGGTCCCTATCCGTACAGTTCACTTGCGCTGACGCAAATGCCCGGGGACATGAGCCAAGGCTGGCCTGGGCTGGTTTTCCTGTCCAGCTTCGCATTTCTCAGCCCGGAGGAGCAGGGAGATTTGCACCTGAGTCCGATCATTGCCCTGACAAGCAGCCAGGTCTTGGCACACGAGACAGCGCATCAATGGTGGGGAGATCTTATTCTCTGGAGCAGCTATCACGACCAGTGGCTGGTGGAGGGGTTGTCCAACTATGCGGCACTTCTGGTGCTCGAACAACAGAACCCGGCACAGTTTCGGCAGATTCTGGAGAAGTACCGGAACGATTTGCTCAGCACGAACAAGGACGGAGAACGGCTTCGCGATGCCGGGCCGGTAACCTTGGGACAGCGCCTGATTTCGTCGCATTTCCCGGGTGGATACGAAGCCATCAGTTATGAGCGCGGCACGTGGCTCTTTCATATGCTGCGCTGCATGATGCGGGATGCCGAATCTGCATCCCATTCCCGGAATGGGGCTGCGCGCCCGGAAGAACCCTTTTTCCGCGTGTTGCGCAAGGTAAGAGACCGCTATGCCGGGAAGAGTATGAACACACAGCAATTAATGCAAGCTTTTGAAGAGGAGTTGCCACGACCCTTGTGGTATGAGGGTCGACGGTCGCTGGCGTGGTTTCTGGACGGCTGGATCAATGGGACGGCAATCCCGCGGTTGGAGACGCGGGATGTGCGCATCACGCAAAAAGAACGGGGGTCGCTGATTGCGGGTACTCTGCTTCAAGACGATGCTCCGGACGACCTGGTAACGGCAGTGCCGGTTTATGGCGTAGCGACGGGTAACGTGATGACGTTCTTAGGAATCGTATTGGCGGACGGGGCAGAGACGCCGTTCCGGGTCAATGCACCGGCGGGAACGCGCAGGATTGTGCTGGACCCGCGACAAACCATTCTGACCACGCTGAAGTAAGCTCACCCCATACCTTCGTGCTTGACATTCCCGTTGCAACGCAAGTCTCGGATGGCGGATTGCTCGTGTCGCTCCATGAATTCTTACGATTGAGGAACGTGTATGAGTACATCGCGCTATCCAAGGAGCAGTGAACGAGACCGGCGGCGAGTGGTACTGTTGGTCGAAGACGAGCCTTTCGTGCGTGAGGCAACGGAACGAATTCTGCAGAGTGCCGGGTTTGAGGTTCTGCCCGCGGTGGACGCACAAGACGCATTGCGCGCCTACGAGCAGAGCGAGTGCCGGGTCGACCTGTTGATGAGCGACCTGGTCTTGCCGGGCCGAAGTGGGCGGGAACTCGGGCAGGAGATTCACCGCAGATCGCCTCGGCTTCCGATCCTGCTCACCTCGGGTTACCTCTGCGCAGATGTCGAGGAAGAGCAGGGTGACGGCTGTACCTCTTACCTTCCCAAGCCGTATTCGCGATCGGATCTGTTGCAGAAGTTGGCCGAGATTTTCCGTAAGCCCATGCGTAACGCGGCGCAAGCAGGGTGATGAGCCGCAACGACGGCAACAGCTGGCGGGTGGGGCCTTCGTGTTGAGTGGGAGTATGTCCGGACGGCCCTGGATTCATTTCCCAGCCAGAGCTTGAGCTTTCACGTATCCGGTAGCGGATTGAAAATGGATGAGTCTGAATTTGTCGGTCACGCCAAATAACGACTCGGAGTGGCCGAGGAAGAGATAGCCGTGGGGTTTCAAGCTGGCGTAGAACTGCTCGATGACCTTGCGTTTGGATTGGAGGTCGAAATAGATCAGGACATTGGCGCAGAAAATCACGTCCATTTCTTTCATGAGGGCCATACGCGGCACATCGAGCAGATTGAGGCGGGAGAGGGTGACTAGCTTCCGGGCTTCGGAGCCGACGCCGAGCTTGTCACCGGCGGCAACGAAATGTTTCTGGCGATAGTGTGATTTCACATTGCGAACACTGTAGTCGCCGTACTGGCCTGCATGCGCGTGTTCCAAGGAATGTTCGTTCAAATCGGTCGCAAGAATCTGGGTGGTAAGGCTTTTGAGGAGCGTAGTGCATTCCTCGAGAAGAAACATGGCCAGCGAATAAGGCTCTTCTCCGGTAGAACAGCCGGCACTCCAAAAGCGCAGGCACTTCGGCGCGAGGGGGGACAACGCGGTCAAGATGCGGGGCAGCACCACGGACTTAAGGGCATCGAGTTGGGCCTGGTTGCGGAAAAAACACGTCTCTCCAATCGTAATTTCGTTGAGAAGTCTGACCATTTCGTTGCGTCCCGTAGCGGGATCGTTGAGCCGTTCGAGATATGAGTGCAGAGACGGGATGCGCAACTCCTGCAGGCGCCGACCGCAGCGGTCCTCGAGCAGACGAAGCTTGTTATCAGGGTGGAAGATGCCGGCGGCCTGGTAGATCAGGTCACGAATTCTGGAGAGGTGGGGATCGAGTGGAGCGGCACGCGCTGGGGTTGCTGCGATGGCTGTCATGTACTGGCTCCAGGGGCCATCGTGGGTGAGGCGGCTGTGATCAAGCCCGCCGGGTCGAGAACCAGGCGCACGCGCCCGTCGCCGCTGATGGTGGCTCCCGCCAGCTGAGTGTTTCCGTGCAGGTAGCGGCCCAGAGGTTTGATCACGGTCGATTCCTGCCCGATGAGCTTGTCGACGAGCAGAGCCACGCGCTGCCGACCTACGCCGAGGATGACAACCTTTTTCTGTGTGTTGGTGAGGCGAGCGCCGGGGATTGCAAACATTGTTCCGAGCTGGAGCAGGGGAAGAGATTCGCCGCGCAAGTGTAGTATTTCCCTTCCTTCCACCGCGTGCAGTTGGCCGTCATCCACGCGCACTGTTTCCAGAACCGCGCGCAGAGGCAGGGCGTAGGTTTCTCCGCCCGCCTCAACCAGGAGTACGGGAAGAATGGCGAGAGTAAGGGGGAGTCGAAGGCGCACGGTGGTTCCTTGCCCAACATCGCTGTCCAGTTCGACGATGCCATTCAGTTTGCGAAGATTGGTGCGAACCACATCCATGCCAACGCCACGTCCGGAGAGGTCATTGACTTTGGGCGCGGTGCTGAAGCCGGGGACGAAAATGAAGTCGAGGATCTCGCGTTTGGTCAGCCCCCGGCCTCGCTCCTGGGAGACGAGACCCTTTTCGATGGCCTTGGCCAGAATGCGATCGGGATTGAGCCCGGCGCCATCATCACTCACGTTGATAACGATCTGGTCGCCTTTCTGGAAGGCCTCGAGGCGGATGGTTCCCTGGCAGGGTTTCCCGGACTTTTGGCGGGATTCAGGGGATTCGATACCGTGATCGAGGGAATTACGTACCAGATGGACCAGGGGATCGGCGATCAACTCAACCATGGTTTTGTCGATCTCGGTTTCCTGGCCCTCGACCACGAGTTGCACTTCCTTGGCGAGGAATCGAGCCTGGTCGCGGACCAACCGGGAGAATCTGCGGAACACGGATTCCATGGGCACCATGCGAGTTTTGAGGCTGGCGATCTGGAGTTCGTCCGTAACGAAGCTGAGCCGCGACGTGGAAAGACCGAGGGCGGCTTCGAAAGCGGTACGGTCGAGTGTCCCGGCGGCGAGGTCGCGGCTGAGGCGGACGAGGCGGTTGCGCTCGAGGACGAGTTCGCCGACGAGATTGATCAGTTCGTCGAGCTTGCGAACGTCGACCCGCATGGTGTTCACATCGACGCGCGCTCCGGCAACAGTCTTCTGGCGCACCAGGGCATTGCCAACCTGGGCCGGGGAGGCGATCCCCTTTTCGACCAGGATCTCCCCCAATTTTTTGGGCTGGGCCTGGCTGGCCTGCTCCTCGAGTGCGGATTGCAGCGCTTCCGGTCGAATTATTTTGTCGGCGACGAGGATTTCCCCGAGCTGGAGAGCGCTGTCGGGACGCAACGCGTTTTTCAATTCCAGAAGAAGGTCGTCGAGGATGTAGGTGCGCTCGACTCCGTTGCGGAGGTCGCGGAGCATGGCCCCTAACTAGTCGCGGGAACTCAGCAAGGCATCCATCGTGCGCTGGGTGAGGCGGGACTCGCCGCGGCGGAGCACATTGAGGACATCCTCGGCAGAGTGGCTGAGGCGAATGACGGGCTCGAGGGCGAGAAATCCAGCCGTGCCCTTGATGGTGTGCAGGCCCCGGAAGATTCGATTCAGCAGGTCCTGGTCGTCGGGCGCCGATTCCAGGGCGACCATGTCCTGATCCATGCCCTGGAGCAGTTCTTCGGACTCCGCGATGAAATCGTGAAGGAGAGAAGGATCCTTGCTTAAGTCGTCGCTCACGGTCTGCCTTTTTTCCCCGGTTAGCTTGCTGGGGTCTGCATTGCTTCCGGAGCCGACTGCGCCATCAGTCGCTCCACGTCGAGAAGAATGAGCAGGCGATCGTTGAGATGGCCCACTCCGGACACATACTCCCGCTCGACTTTGGCGAGACGCGGCGGAGGTTCGATGGTGTCAGCGGGAATGCGGAGCACCTCAGAAACCGAGTCGACAACGAAGCCGATCACGTTGCCATTGAACTCCACGACCACAATGCGGGTCTGTTTGTTCGGTTCGCAGTCTTCCAGAGCAAAACATTTGCGCAGGGAAACGACCGGGATCACGCGGCCGCGGAGATTCGCAACGCCAGCCATGAAGTCCGGCGAGTTCGGGACGCGGGTCAGTTCCTGGAACCGAATGATTTCCTGCACGCGGAGGATGTCGAGCCCGAACTCCTCACCGCCGACGCGGAAGCCGACGAGTTGCAGCAGTTCCTGGTGGGCGTGAGAGGTTACCGCGGGCGGTGCGATCGCTTGAGCGCCAGCTTGCATGTCAATCCACCTCGTCGTTCCGGCAAGGAACGGTATGCATTCGATCGCAGATCAATGAGCGGAAGCGGACATCGAGCGCACGGGCAGTCCTTCCACGCCGCTTCCTTCCCGGGCGGCCCGGAAATGCCCGGTCGAACCTGGGCGGCCGCTGCGGTCGTCGAGCCGAAATCTACTGACCATCTTTTGCAGGTCGAGTGCGAGGCCTGACAGTTCCTGGCACGCCTTGGCGCTTTCCTGAGAACCAACGGCCGACTCCCGGGCGAGGCGGGCGATCTGGTCCATATTCTGATTGATCTGCTCGGATACGCTGGACTGCTCGGTAGCCGCAGTGGCGATGCTGTTCACCATTTCGCCGACCTGTTCGACCATCTGGATGATTTCCTTCAGGGAGACGCCTGCCTGAGTCGTGCTCTTGACGCCGTCCTCGACCTGTTGCGTCCCGGCTTCCATGGCGGTGACGGCAAGGCGCGTTTCGCCCTGAATGTTTTTGATCATCTGGGCAATTTCCTTGGTGGCGCCGGTGGTGCGTTCGGCGAGCTTACGGACTTCATCGGCGACCACAGCAAAACCGCGACCCTGCTCTCCAGCGCGCGCGGCTTCGATGGCCGCGTTCAGGGCGAGGAGGTTGGTCTGGTCGGCGATGTCGTCAATGACGCCGACAATGTGGCCAATCTGATCGGAGGCTTTTCCCAGTTCGGTCATTTTGGTGGCGGTATTGCGAACTCCGTCCGCGATGGAGTGCATTTTGGTCAGGGTGTCTTCGACGATGGCCCCGCCGCGCTGGGCGGTTTGGGCAGCCTTGCGGGAGGCTTCGGCGGCGCGATTGGAATTTTCCGAGACCTGGCCGACGGTCGCGACCATCTCTTGCATGGCCGTGGCCACGACCACGGCCTGATCTTTTTGAGTTTCCGAACCTTGGGCCTGCTGGGCCGCGGAAGCGGAAAGTTCCTCGGTGGCGCTGGCCAGATGCTCGGCGGTTTTCGCGATCGCTTCAATCATCTCGCGCAGGTTGTTTTTCATGTCGTTGAGCGCCAGGCTGGCCAGGCCGATTTCATCACGGGAGCGGATTTCCACGTCGGCCACGGCCAAATTGTTCTGCGCGACTTCGTGAAGCGTGCCCGACATGGCTTCTACCGTCCGGGACAAGGAGCGCGAGGAGAACCATGCGACGGTGATGCCGAGAGCCAAGGCGAGGGCGGGGAGGGCGATCGCCAGCCGCTTGACGGAAATTACGATGCCGTCTTGTTGCTGGTTGGCCTGCTCTTTTTTCTTGCGCTGGTAATCTTCGAAATCACTCACCGCCGTGCGCAGGTCTTTGCGCAGGTTGGCGGCGTCGGCGGAGAAGGCGAGAGTCTCGGCCTCCTGGGAGCGATTGGCACGACGGGCCTGGATTTCGCGGTCAAGCAGAGCGCGGAAGGCGTCGTAGCGGCGGACGACCTCGTTGAGGAGGCGTTTGCCTTCGTCGGTGCGCACGGTGTTCTGGAAAAAGGTCAGAGCTTCAAGGTACTGGGCCCGGCCCTCTTCATCGCGCGTCAGCAGGTCTTCTTTGCCCGCGAGCAGAAAGCCGCGGACGGCGCCGGTCTGCTTTTCGATCCCGATTTCGATGTGATTGGTTTTTTCCAGTTTGGCGTCCCGCTCCTGGGTCTGAGTGAAGAGGTCGTCCAGTCGTGTCACGCTGACGTAACTAAAGACTCCCAGCGTGGCGACCGTCAGCAGAATGATGCCAAATCCGACGCCCAGCTTTGCGCGAAGGTTCATGTTTCTCATTCCCAAGACCTCCTGGTGCAGTCGAATCTGCGGAAGCCGATGGCGTGCAGGCCGAACTGTTCCTGTGCACCACATCGGCGCGGCATTGGCTGACTTTAGGGGTGGGAGAGAGGGCGGGGTGTCCCTCAGGTCGTAGACCGGGGTGCATGGTCACTGCGCTCCGCGTGCGGGCTTGCAGGGTGCTCTCCCTTCCTCATATCCTTTTCTCTCACCATGGATCACAGCCCGCAGACGCTGCTCTGGGAACTGTTTGCCATCTTTCTTGCCGCGAAGGTCGTGGGAGAAGTTTTCGAGCGCGTGCATCTCCCCGCCGTATTAGGAGAGATCCTGGCCGGAGTCGCAATCGGTCCGTATGCCCTGGGATGGATTCATCCCTCCGACACGATTGAGTCGATCGCCGAAGTGGGCGCCATATTTGTCCTCTTTAATGCGGGATTGGAGACCAGCCCAGGAGATCTCGTGCGGGTAGGACGGACAGCGCTGCTGGTGGCTTTGGCAGGAATCCTGGCTCCGTTTGTGCTGGGATTCGGGTATATGAAGCTGATCGGCGATGCCACTACGGAAGCGATTTTCGTGGGGGCCGCGATGGTGGCG
>Ga0335084_10005508_pt1 | contig 12523 bp, 7 predicted proteins | sample Lox_Sample_44_FD_206721 | JGI IMG/M metagenome (GOLD analysis project Ga0335084, IMG submission 206721) | Soil microbial communities from Loxahatchee National Wildlife Refuge, Florida, United States - Lox_Sample_4.4 | ecosystem: Environmental > Terrestrial > Soil > Wetlands | place: USA: Florida...
GAGATCACTCTAACTCTCATTGATCAAAGTTGGGCCGATAAGGGCACTCAGCGTCGTCTAAACGAAGAGCTGGACTCGTTCACAAAACAAACTGGGGTTCGGGTTCAGGTCCTCCCTTCGCCCGAAGGAGCCGTGGAACAACTGGCCACCTGGCGCAAGCTGCTGGAGAGCGGAGCAGAAGTACCCGATGTTTATGCAATCGACGTGATTTGGCCCGGGATTCTCGCCGACAATCTCCTCGACCTCAAGGCCTATGTGTCGGCGGAAGAAATCGCCGCGTATTTTCCGAAACTCATTGCGAGCTACACAGTCAATGGCAAACTTGTAGCTCTTCCGTACAACATGAGTATGGGAATGTTGTTTTATCGGACTGATCTGCTGCGAAAGTACGGGTATGGCACACCGCCAAAAACATGGGACGAGCTCGAAGCGATGGCCAAGCGGATCCAAGCTGGCGAGCGCGGCAGGGGCAATAAGGATTTCTGGGGCTTTGTTTGGGAAGGAGCGCCGTCTGAAGCATTGACTTGCAACGCCTTGGAATGGCAAGTGTCAGAAGGTGGTGGGACCATTCTCGACGAGACCGGACGTGTCACCGTAAATAACCCGCATGCGATCCGGGCCTGGAGCAGGGCGGCGGGCTGGGTGGGAACCATTTCGCCCCCCGGAGTGACGGCGTACAAAGAGTGGGACGCCTTCAATATCTGGCAAGCAGGAAACGCAGCGTTTATGCGCAACTGGACTAGCTCATATGTGGCAGCACGTGCCCAAGACTCGCCAACAAGGGATCGACTTGACGTTGCTCCGCTGCCGCGGGGCAGCGCCGGCATCGGAGCAACTTTGGGTGGAAACGGCTACGGTGTTTCGCGGCATTCGCGTCACCCGCGCGAGGCAGCAATGTTGGTCCGCTTTCTTACCGGCCGCGATGAACAGGCGAGGCGATGCCGGAGGCCAGCTGAGCCCCCTACCATTCCTGCCTTGTACAAAGACCCCGACGTCTTGACCGCAAATCCTTATTTTTCCCATATTCTGCAAGTGAGCGAGGGTCTAGCATTGCGGCCATCTGTGCAGTCGGGCAAGATGTATCCGGAGGTCTCGCGCGCATACTTTGACTCGGTGCATGCGGTGCTTAGTCACAAACAGAGCTCCGCCGAGGCAGCGAGCGAATTGCAAGGGCGACTGGTGACCATGCTCAAGCCACAAACAGCCGACGCGAATACACTTCGTTCTCAGGAGACCGCCACCGCACGAAGATAGCTGGTAGCAGCATAGCCTAGAATTCAAGCGCAGCTAAATGCCAACGACTCGGACCAACTCTCCAGCGGAAGCACAACGGACCCCACACACTACCGGCGGCCCATTCCGTAAGAGTGCACTGAGCATTGGCAGACGTCTGGCCCTGTGCTTCGTGCTAATCGTGCTTTCGATGGTAGCTGCTGATACCGTAGCCTTCTGGCAGTTCAGACGAACTCTAGCTCCCAGCCAGCGTCTCAACAATGCCGACCAGACATCGCTTGCTATCGCTCGTGTGCGCCTGGACGTGGACACCTTCAGGGACAAAGTAGCTGCACTGGAGAGCAGTCACGACACGAATCAATTCTCGACCGAAGCAGTGGGACTTCGGCAGAGTTTCCTCCAGGATGTCGGAGACGCGCAGCAGACGCTCAGCATCGCTCCCGAAATTGCGCGAGAAGATCCGACGCTCCCCGCGGCCTTGGAAACGCTCGAAGTAACGCTTCCCTCTCAACTCGACACCGCGGTTCGGCTCGCGGTGGCGGAAGATTGGACCGCGGTCCGGCTCCGCCTCAAGACGCAAATTCAGGACCTGATTGAGCTCAGTTCCTCCCTCGTGCAACGGGTGGACCGGCAGGTTCAGCGACAGCGCTCCAAAGCAATCGAAGACGCCCAGACTGCGCAGCGACGCCTTTTCATAGTCGTCCCCGTTGCCGGGCTGCTGACATTACTGGTGGCAGTTGCCCTCGGATGGTACACCACTCAGAGCATCACCGTTCCGCTCGCCGAACTCGCGTCAGGCGCCCAGGCACTGGCACGAGGCGATTTTCGGCGCGAAGTAAATGTCGGTGGAAATGACGAACTGGCGGTTGTGGGCAGAGCATTCAACCAAGCAGGCCGGCAACTTCAGCAACTCTACGAAGAGTTGCGGGACAGTGAGGAACAGTGGAGAGCAGCATTTGAGAGCAACCCAACGATGTACTTTATCGTGGATTCCGTCGGCACAATTATGAGCGTGAACAGTTTCGGCGCGGAGAAATTGGGCTACACGATGGGCGAACTGCTTGGCCAGCCTTTATTGAACGTGTTTTATGAACCCGACAAAGACGCTGCTCAACAACATGCTCAGACCTGCTTCCAGCAGCCCGGCCGGACTACGAAATGGGAGGCCAGGAAGATCCGCAAGGATGGCACGATGCTCTGGGTGCGGGAAACGGCCAATGCTGTCTTCTTCAAGAGGCGGCCGGTGCTGCTCGTGGTATGCGAGGACATTACGGAACAGAAACGCGCCGAAGAAGCTCTACAACGTAGCGAAGCTTATCTGGCGGAAGCGCAGAGACTCACCCAGACAGGCAGTTGGGCCTATCGAGCTGGAGGAAATGCTCTCTATTGGTCTGAAGAGAATTTTCGCATTTGGGGAGTTGATCCACAGCAGGGCGCTCCTGACCTCGAAATAGTGCGGCAACGGATACATCCAGAGGATCGCGACACAGCGACAGAATATGGCCGGAGGGCGGTACAAGCGGCAACAGATTACAGCCACGAGTTCAGAATTGTACTACCCGACGGAACCGTCAGACACATCCGGTCGGTCGGCCATCCGGTTGTAAGTGCCAGCGGAGAGGTGATTGAGGTGGTGGGAACTCATGTCGATGTGACGGAGCGCAAGCACGCCGAAGAGGAGCGTGACAGGTTGCGCAAAATGGAGGCGGAGCTCGCGCACATCAATCGCGTGAGCATGCTGGGGGAGCTGGCCGGATCCCTGGGCCACGAGATCAAGCAGCCCATTGCCGCGGCCGTTACCAATGCCAATACCTGTCTGCGATGGCTCAAGCGCGATCATCCTGATTTAGAAGAAGCGCGAGAGGCGGCGGCACGAATGGTCGAAGATGCCATGCGGGCATCTGACATTATCGATCGCATGAAGTCGCTTTACAAGAAAGATGCTCCACAACGTGAGATGGTAAATGTTAATGGGGTAATCAAGGAGATCGTTCGGCTGCTGCGAAACGAAGCGGCGCGACACGGCATTTCCATCCGTAACGAGCTTGCTGCCGATATCCCTTGCGTGATTGGCGATCGGGTTCAGCTGCAGCAGGTTCTCATGAATCTGTTGATTAACGGAATCGACGCCATGAAAGGCATTGATGGCATGCGTGAAATCACGATCAGTTCACAGTGCAACGACAATGATGAGTTGCTGGTCTCGGTCAGTGACACAGGTATTGGATTACCGCCGGATGTGAATCAGATATTTGATGCCTTCTTCACAACTAAGGCTCATGGGACCGGGATGGGACTAGCGATCAGCCGCACTATTGTTGAGTCTCACGGCGGCCGTCTCTCGGCGACCTCAAACGCGGGGCGCGGCGCCACGTTCTACTTCACTCTTCCCGCAGCCCGAGGTGTGCCAGCATGACCACGGAAGACGCACCTACAGTTTTCGTCATAGACGACGACCCGTCGATTCGCCGCTCAATCCAGGGACTGCTGAAATCCGTGGGACTGCGTTCGGAGGCGTTCAACAGTGCGCAGGAATTCCTTGCCAGGCGAGGCGTCGACGCACCTAGCTGCCTCGTTCTGGACGTGCGGCTCCCCGGTCTGAGTGGTCTTGATTTTCAACGGCAGTTGGCGGACGCGGGTATGCAGATTCCAATCATCTTTATTACGGCGCACGGAGACATTCCGATGTCAGTGAAGGCGATGAAGTCCGGCGCGGTGGAGTTTTTGACGAAACCGTTCCACGATCAGGACCTGCTGGATGCGATTCAGCAAGCACTCGAACGCGACCGTACTCGGCGCAAACAGCAGAGCGAAGTGGCTGAGTTGCGAAAGTGCTATGACGAATTGACTCCGCGCGAGCGCGAGGTTATGCAGTTGGTAGTCAAGGGAATGCTCAATAAGCAGGTGGCCTCCGAGCTCGGAACCAGCGAAATCACGGTGAAGGTCCACCGCGGTAACGTAATGCGGAAGATGCAGGCTGACTCCTTAGCCACATTGGTCAGGATGGCTGACAAGCTGAGGCTGCCGACCAGCAAATGACCTTGCGGGCGGCTGCGGAACGAGAAAGCCCGGGTCCGGGCCAGACCGCAGCCGCTCGGTGGAGGATCGGGTGGCGTACGTGATTGCCGGTCCTTAGGCGATCAGAGGGCATGATGAGTGGTCGCACTGACATGCGATCTCGACATCCTCCTCGCCCGCAAGACGACAACTTTCTCCACAGTAAGTCTGCCCCTCCGGAACTTCGCAGAGGCAGGGGATATGCGCACATGTTCGGATGCTTTTGTTCATGATCAACCTTTCGCTCGGTGCTGCGTTGCAGCGCCATGCGCAACGCCAAGGGTGATTACGCGTGGCACCGATGATATTGGAAGCACTTGGTGTGCCAATCGGCAGCACGTGTCTTTCCTGTCTCTGAGCGCCGCGTAATCCATTGAGCAACATCGGTGGAGTTCAGAATGAACTGCTGTTGGGCCGAATCCCGTCAGGTGGGGATGTGGCGGCAGTTCGACTGCAGTGTCATACCACGCACTCATCGTCGCCCCAACCCACGTATGAGCAAACGTATACCAATGGATAATTGTGAGCCTGCCTGGCCAGACGTAGTCTTGTCTCATGGCTAGCCAAGCTAAAACCAAAATCGTTGCCATCGTCGATGATGATGAGTCAGTCCGGAGGGCCCTGCAGGGGCTACTGAAGGCTGTCGGCCTGCAAGCAAAGGCATTCGCTTCTGCTGAGGAATTTCTAGACTCTGGCCAACAACACAATACGGGGTGTCTTGTAACGGACATTCGCATGCCCGGAATGTCGGGCTTAGACCTGCAAGCCAGGTTGAATTCACAGAATTGCAGGATTCCTACAATCTTTATTACCGCACACGGAGACGCAAACATGCGTTTGCAGGCGCTTCGCGCCGGGGCTGTGGAGTTCCTGGCGAAGCCCTTCAGCGATGATGTGCTGCTCGAAAATGTAAGAGCAGCTCTCGAAATGTAGATTCAGGTTAGAACGATCTACGACTGGCAGGAGGTTCTTGTGGCGACTCCGGTAAGCTTTAGGCCTGGCGTGACCGATACTGGCCAGCGCCGGTTCGAGCAAATCATCGGTAACAGTCCCGCGCTGGAAACCGTACTTGAAAAGGTCGAGCGAGTAGCGACGACCACGTCCACAGTGTTGATCGAAGGAGAAACGGGGACTGGCAAGGAGTTGATCGCGCGCGCAATTCACACCCTGAGCCCACGCTACGGACGGCCATTCGTCAAACTGAATTGCGCGGCCATTCCGCTCGATCTTCTCGAGAGTGAACTCTTCGGCCACGAAAAAGGGGCGTTTACCGGTGCGATCGCCCAGAAGATTGGCCGCTTCGAGATGGCCCATACCGGCACCCTGTTTCTCGACGAAGTGGGCGATATTCCGCCGGCCCTGCAGCCGAAGTTGCTGCGCGTCCTGCAAGAACAGGAGTTCGAACGCCTGGGATGCGGCCGTACGCACCAGGTGGACGTTCGCCTCGTTGCCGCCACCAACCGTAACCTCGCCGAGATGCTTGCTCGACAGCAATTTCGTACCGATTTGTACTATCGCCTCAATGTCTTCCCGATTACTGTACCGCCTCTGCGCGCAAGGCAAGAAGACATCCCGGCGCTGGTCGCACACTTTGTCGAGCTCTTCAGCCGCAGGATGGGTAAACAGATCGATGAGATTTCAGAAGAAACGATGGCAGCATTCAAGTCGCATCCCTGGCCCGGAAACATACGCGAGCTGCAGAACCTCGTCGAGCGCGCGGTGATTCTGGCGAATGATGGAGTGCTCCCGAACCCACTACCCGCATCTCCGCTCAACACATTCGCGTCGCCTACTATAGGGTCCATGTCCGGAAACTCGGCGGCGGCGGCCGTCCCGATGACGCTCAGCGACTCCGAACGAGCGCTCATTTTTCGGACGCTTGAGGCCACCGGTTGGGTGATTGGTGGAAGCAATGGTACCGCCGCAAGGCTTGGCCTCAAGAGAACCACTCTGATTCACAGGATGAAGAAGCTTGGCATTGAACGGCCAGCGCGCTGCGCTGGCTTGCCTGAAGTCCTTGTCACGCCTGAGCCGTCCGAACCCCCGGCAGAGCTCAATGAATCGCTCGGCGCTTCCTGACGTAGTCACCCGCCTTGCTGTCATCGCTCCCCTGGCCTACGGTCCTCCGGACCACTGCACTTCGATTGCGCAATAGATAACCACCGCCAATCCCCAGTTGTCCGTGCCCCATCGATGACACGCCGTCAACTTATTGACACTTGCTATAGAGAACGCCCAGCCGGCTACTGAGCTATGCCTTATTTTTGCGTGGATACAGCTGCTGTTTTGGCAAACGAAGAGCTCTCACAACGCTGAAGGATGTGCCGAATGTCAGCCCGTCAACACCGGCACCCGGCAACGGTCTTTGACCCGGCTGGGTGCTGGATGTTGGCTAGCCGGATGGACGGGTTCATCGCCGCAAATGAGGATCGGCGGGCTCGCGGGTTTTCAAAGACTGAAGCGTGGACCGAACCGCGCCAAAGAAGGACAAACCCACGCACCAGGCTTCTTGCCACAACTGCTTGATACAATCGGGGGCCGAGGCGCCGGATGCATCTCCAACGGTATGGACTTGCGGTTGTTTCCGTCGGTGTCGCATCGGCGGCGGCGCTACTGCTGCAGCATTTCCAACTCCGGGATGCTGCCCTTCCGACTCTGCTCCTGGCGGTCGCCATCACTTCCTGGTATGGAGGACCAGGCCCCGCGGTATTAGCGGCCATCCTATCCTTAATGAGCGTCGCCTACTTTTTCGCGCCGCCGCTCTATAGCTTGCACATCGAGCCCCAGGAATACCCCTATTTCATTATCTTCGCCTCATTCGCCGCACTCATCACGTGGTTCGCTATAATTCGCCGACGTGCCGAGACAGAGCTTCGTCAAGCTCGCGACCAGCTCGAAATCGAGGTGGCGAAACAAACTCAACAGGGAGACCTGCTCAATCTGACGCACGACTCCATCTTCGTCCGCGACATGAATGCGATGATCACCTACTGGAATCGCGGCGCGGAAGAATTCTACGGATGGACACGAAAAGAAGCCATCGGCAAGCGCCCCGCGGATCTCCTGCGCACCGTTTTCCCAAAGCCGTTCGAGGAAGTTTGGCAGGAGTTGCTGAGGACGGATCGATGGGAGGGCGAACTCAGGCACACGAAGGCGAACGGCCTCGAGGTGATCGTGGCGAGCCGTTGGTCCCTGCGGCGTGATCCACAGGGCCGTCCGCTCGCGATCCTCGAAACCGGCAACGACATCACCGCACGAAAGAGCTGGGAGGAAGAGATGCAGGCACTCAACCACGAGCTTGCTAAACGCTCCAGTGCGCTCGAAGCCAGCAACAAGGAGCTGGAAGCCTTTGCCTATTCCATATCCCACGACTTGCGCGCACCACTACGCCACACGGCAGGTTTTGCCGAACTTCTGCGCAAGAGCGCGGCAGCATCTCTCGATGAAAAGAGTCAGCGATACCTGATAATGATCCTGGAATCCGCAAAACGCATGGGCAGCCTGATCGACGACCTGCTCGCGTTTTCGCGAATCAGCCGCGCCGAGGCGCACTTTTCCAATCTCAGCCTGCAGCAGCTCGTTCAAGAAGCCATGGCCGAAGTCGGCCAGGATGCTACCGATCACCAGATCGTCTGGAAGATAGATCCATTGCCCGAGTGGTATGGAGATCGCCCGATGTTGCGGCTGGCGCTGGTCAACCTGATTTCCAACGCTGTAAAATTCAGCCGCACACGTCCCCAGGCCAAAATCGAAATCGGATGCATCGAACACAAACACGATCACGTGGTGCTGTTCGTTCGAGACAACGGAGTCGGATTCGACATGAAATACTCGAACAAGCTGTTCGGCGTATTCCAGCGCCTTCACCCGCAGGAAGCCTTCGAAGGCACAGGTATCGGCTTGGCCACGGTTCAACGCATTGTGCACCGGCATGGCGGCCGTATCTGGGCGGAAGGCACGGTGGGTGGTGGCGCCACCTTCTACTTCTCACTTTCGAAAATCACGGGAGCTAACTGACAAATGGAAGCCCTAGGACGCATTTTACTGGTGGAAGACGACCCCAAAGACGTTGAGCTTACGCTGACGGCTTTGGATGAATACAATCTGGCCAACGAGGTCGTTGTCGTTGGCGATGGTGAGCAGGCGCTGGACTATCTGTATTATCGGGGAAATTTCATGCGACGCGCTCGCGAGAACCCCGCCGTCCTCCTTCTCGATCTGAAACTGCCCAAAGTCGATGGACTCGAAGTGCTGAAGCAGATCAAGGGGGATGAAAACCTTAAGTTGATTCCCGTTGTCGTCCTAACGTCATCGCATGAAGAAAAAGATATGGTGGCCAGCTATCAACTGGGCGTCAACGCATATGTAGTGAAGCCGGTAGATTTCCACGAATTCGTAAACGCTATCAAGGAGCTCGGCGTGTTTTGGGCGGTAATCAACGAGCCGCCACCCGGGAGCATAAAAAAGAGATAATGAACGGCCGTCGAGAAGTCCCAGGCAGCGCCCGGCCCTACCGCGAAAGCCCGATTGGCCCTGAAATTGCTTGAATCTACTGGGGATCTCATTGTTGCGAATTCTCTATCTCGAAGATGAACCCATGGACGCCGAGCTTGTTCAGGCAAGCCTGGAAGCCGAAGGTGTCGTCTGCGACGTGACGCGTGCAGAAACCCAGGCTGGCTTCCTCGCATTCCTTCAATTGGGTGGGTTTGACCTGGTCCTGGCGGACTACACTCTTCCGCTGTTTGACGGCATTTCTGCCTTGAAAATTGCACAAGAAGTTAGTCCCGAGGTTCCATTCATCTTCGTGTCTGGGACTATGGGCGAAGAGCTGGCGATTGAAGCCCTTAAAATGGGGGCCACAGACTATGTCTTCAAGACGCGCCTTTCCAGAATTGGGCCTTCCGTCCGTCGGGCATTGCGCGAGGCCGAGGAGCGATCCGAGCGTAAGCGGGTCGAGGAGGCACTGCAACGCAACCAAGCCTATTTAGCGGAAGCCCAGCGGTTAAGCCACACCGGCAGCTTTGGCTGGCAAGTATCGAGCGGAGAGATTTTCTGGTCCGAGGAGACATATCGGATCTTCGACTTTGAACCAACCAGCCAACCTACCCTGGAACGGATACTGCAGCGAACTCACCCGGAAGATAGGCCGCTGGTGCAGGGGATCTTGGATGCTGCATCCCGGCAGAAGAAAGACTTTGATTTTGAACACCGGCTGCTGATGGCGGATGGTGCTGTGAAGTACCTTCGCGTTGTGGGTCGTCTGTCATCTCCGGGCGAATCGGATGAGTCGGAATTCATGGGGGCAGTCACCGACATTACCGAGCGCAAGCGAGCCGAACAGAAATTCCGCATGTTGCTGGAATCCGCCCCAGATGCGGTCGCGGTCGTGAATGGTGAGGGCAAAATTGTTTTGGTCAACGAGCAACTGGAGAAGTTGTTTGGCTATGACCGATCAGAGGTATTGGGGAACGAAATCGAAATGTTGATACCCGAGCGGTTCCGGCGCAAGCATCCGCAACACCGCACTGCTTTTGTTGCCAACCCGCGCGCCCGGCCGATGGGGACCGGGCTGGAACTGTGCGGCCTGCATAAAGGTGGACGTGAGTTCCCGGTGGAGGTCAGCCTCAGTCCGCTGGAAACCGAAGAGGGCGTCCTGATTTCTGGCACCATTCGCGATATCACGGACCGAAAGCAGGCCGAGGAAAAGATTCGGCGGAGCGAGTCGCAACTTCGACAGCTCGTCGATGTGATTCCGCAGCAAGTCTTTGTTTTCGACGCGGACTGGAGTCCGCTTTTTGCCAACCGGCGAGAACTGGAATACACCGGCCTTACTCCGCAGGAGGCGAAGTCCAAGGACGCAGTTGACAGAATCGTTCATCCGGAGGATCGGAAGAAGTTAGAGGTCGCCCGAGAGCGGGCCCGTTCCCAAGGCGCCACGATTGAGATGGAGGCGCGAATACGGGGAAAGGACGGAGCCTATCGCTGGTTCCTGGTGCGAGACAATCCGCTGTGCGATGATCAGGGACGTGTCCTGCGGTGGTACGGCACGCGCACCGACATCACGGACCGTAAACGCGCCGAGGAAGAGCGCGAGAGGCTGCGCGAACTCGAGGCAGAACTCGCGCACATCAACCGCGTCAGCATGATGGGAGAGTTGGCCGCATCCCTCGCTCACGAGCTCAAGCAGCCCATCGCTGCGGCAGTCACCAACGCTAACACCTGCGTGCGGTGGCTCGACCGGGACGAACCAGATATGCAGGAGGCGCGCGAAGCAGCCACGAGGATCGTAGAGGACGCTAACCGTGCGGCCGATGTCATCGACCGTTTGCGGTCCTTCTACACCAAGAGTGCCCCGGCGGAGCGAGAGTTGGTAGATGTGAACGAAATCATCCGCCAGATGCTCGTATTGTTGCGCAACGAAGCCAATCGCTACTCAATTCCAATGCGCACAGACCTTGCCGCGGAACTTCCCAGGGTCGCGGCAGATCGCGTGCAACTACAGCAGGTATTTCTGAACCTCATGCTCAATGGCATTGAGGCGATGAAGGAAACCGGCGGTGAACTTACGATTAAGTCGGAACTGGGTCCGGAAGAAAGGCTGCTGATCTCCATCGGAGACACCGGTGTGGGTTTACCGGCTGAAAAGGCGGACCAGATTTTCAATGCTTTCTTTACCACCAAACCGCAGGGTTCCGGCATGGGGCTGGCAATTAGCCGCTCCATCGTGGAGTCGCATGGCGGCCGCTTATGGGCCACATCCAACGGAGGGCGCGGCGCGACGTTCCGCTTCACTTTGGCGAGCGCGGGCAAGGAGGCCCCGGTTCGCGGGACCGTGACGTGATACTGGAACAAGATCTCCGCCATCCATGTTCGCTCGGCGGAGTACATTCGGGACGAAACCTGACGTCGTTATGTCCTCCCCCCGGTCGAGGCGGGGCATTTCCATGGGAGATCCTGGTTCTAGTTCGTGCCGTGTCCATTCTCTTCGGCAGCTCTGTGAGTATTCACGATGCGGAGTGAAGAGGCTCTGGCTTAATCGCCGCAACCTTGGTTCACTCGGTGCTATTAGCATTGTGCTGCTTGCTTTGCTGCTGGAAGGCTGCTCTCGATCGTCCAAGCATGAACCGGTCACGTTATCTATTGTGGATCAGCAATGGACCACCGAGAATTTTCACCAGGCGGAATTGCAAGAGTTGGCAGAATTCACCCGGGAAACCGGGATCCAGGTCAAGTATCTTCCCGCACCGGAGTCGTCAGGCGAACAGTTGGCCCTCTGGCGAGAGTTACTCGGGTCCGGCGCCGGCGGTCCCGACGTGTACGGCGTCGATGTGATCTGGCCGGGGATGCTGGGCGAATACTTCATCGATCTCAAGCCGTATTTTGGCGATGAAATCTCCGCCCAGTTTCCTGCGACCGTCCACAGCTACATGGTGGGCGACAAGCTAGTGGCCATGCCGAGGGATGCGGGTATCGGCATTTTGTACTATCGTACCGACCTTCTGCAACGCTACGGATATCGCACGCCGCCCACGACTTGGGATGAGCTGGAGACCATGGCGGCCCGGATTCAGGCTGGGGAACGAGCCAAAGGCAACAAGAAGTTCTGGGGCTATGTATGGCAAGGAGCCGCTGCCGAAGCGTTGACCTGCAACGCGCTGGAGTGGCAGGCCTCGGAAGGCGGCGGGCGGGTCATCGAGAACGACAAGACGATCAGCGTGAATAATCCGCAGGCGATACGAGCGTGGCAAAGGGCGGCGCGCTGGGTAGGCTCCATCTCGCCACCCAGCGTAGTCGCATACAGGGAGTTGGACTCGCTGAATGTCTGGGCCGCCGGTAATGCAGCTTTCATGCGGAACTGGACGGTGGCCTACGCCGACGGCCAAGCGTCAGGGTCGCCCATCCGAAACAAGTTCGATATCGCTCTATTGCCCGGCGGTAAAGCAGGCCGCATGGGGACCCTGGGAGGAACCGGGGTGGCGGTTTCCCGATTCTCGGCTCATCCCAGTGAAGCTATCAGGCTGGTCCGATATCTCACCAGCCCCGATGAACAGCTGAAGCGATTTCAACTCATTGCCGGTATACCCACTCGACCGGCACTCCTCGAAAGGCCGGAAGTGCTTGCAGTGAATCCCCATTTTGCGCTCTTCGCTGAGGCGCTACGAAATGGTGTGGTTTCGCGTCCTGCCAATGTCACCGGCACTAGGTATGAAGACGTGTCCAAAGCTTACATACA
>Ga0335084_10005510_pt1 | contig 12522 bp, 12 predicted proteins | sample Lox_Sample_44_FD_206721 | JGI IMG/M metagenome (GOLD analysis project Ga0335084, IMG submission 206721) | Soil microbial communities from Loxahatchee National Wildlife Refuge, Florida, United States - Lox_Sample_4.4 | ecosystem: Environmental > Terrestrial > Soil > Wetlands | place: USA...
TTTGCACACGCGTAGCTTCTCGTCGCGCGATGCAGCGGCGATCACCTTGGCTCCGATCGCCTTGCCGAGTTGAATCGCGGCGAGCCCCACCCCGCCCGAGGCGCCCAGGACGAGCAGCGTCTCGGCCGGACGTAACTGCGCCCGGTCATGGAGCGCGTGATATGACGTACCGTACGTGAGCATGAAGGCCGAGGCCGGAACGAAGTCCATGCCGTCGGGCATGGGGATCACCCTGTCCGCGTCGAGCGCGATCTCCTCCGCGAACCCGCCGAAGGTGCTGGCGCCGATTACCCTTGCGCCGATGCGAATACCGCTGACGCCCTCGCCCAGCTCTTTGACCACCCCCGCGACCTCGCCACCCGGTGAGAACGGCGGCTCTGGCTTGAACTGGTACTTACCTTGAATGATGAGCGTGTCGGGGAAGTTCACCCCGGCCGCTTTGACGCTGAGGACCACTTGACCCTTGCCCGGCTTCGGTGACGGCACGTCCTCGACCACCAGCTTCTCGGGCGGACCCAGCTCTTTGCATAGCACTGCTCTCAAGCTTTACCTCCTCAGCGTGGGCCGTGCGGTCGCAGGAACCACACCCGAGATCCGGCGCGCACGACAGCGATTGCGGTGAAGTCCCGCGCGTCTGTGCTCGGTGCGCCGCCGCGATCAACTCGTCTTCGCAAGGATCCTCTCGACTTGACGCCAGCCAGCTTCGGCCATGGGGCGCGCGCGTTTGCCGGACTCCAGCGCGTTGGGATTGGCGGCGGTGCCGTCTACCACCCGGCCCATGATCCCCTGAAGGATCCCCGCGAGACGGAACATGTTATACGCCATGTAATAGTCCCAATGCTGGATGCCGGTGCGACCGGTCCGGCGGCAGTATGCGGCGACATATTCCTCTTCGCTGGGGATGCCGAGCGCCGGCAGATCCAGTCCGGCCATGCCCCGGAACTCGCCCGGCGCCAGCCGCCAAGACATGCAGTGATAGGAGAAGTCGGCCAGCGGATGGCCGAGCGTGGACAGCTCCCAGTCCAGCACGGCGAGGATGCGCGGCTCGGTGGGATGGAAGATGACGTTGTCAAGGCGATAGTCCCCGTGCACGATGCTGGTCTCGTCCTGCGGCGGGATATGCTCCGGCAGCCATTCGATCAGCCTCTCCATCGCCTCGATGCTCTCGGTCTCCGAGGCGCGGTACTGCTTGGTCCAGCGCCCGATCTGGCGCTGCAGGTAGCTGCCTGGCTTGCCATAGTCGGCAAGCCCGGCCTTGACGTAGTCCACCCCGTGCAGCGCCGCAATCACTCGGTTCATCTCGTCGTAGATCGCCGCGCGCTCCTCGCGGCTCATGCCCGGCAACGACGGGTCCCAGAGAACCCGGCCCGCGACGTAGTCCATGAGATAGAAAGCGGTGCCGATCACCGCCTCGTCCTCGCACAGCACGAAGGGGCGAGCCACGGGGATGCCGGCCTGGCGCAGCGCCGAGATGATGCGGTACTCGCGATCCACGGCATGCGCAGACGGCAAGAGCTTACCCGGCGGCTTGCGCCGCAGCACATAGCGCTTATTGGGTGTGGTCAGCAAAAAGGTGGGATTTGACTGACCGCCGCGGAACTGCTCCACCTGCACCGGAGGGGAGAATCCATCGACATGGGCAAGCATGTACCGCGTGAGACGCTCGACGTCGAAGCGGTGCTTTTCCTGCACCGGCATCGTGCCGGCGAACTGTTCTTGCATCTTGGCTTGCCCCGGTTTGGAGCATTCGAGCATACCATCGAGAAATCCGTGCCGGCAACGAGCCTGTGCGTGACTGCGGGGTCGATCCACGCCTCCATCCAGGCTACAATCGCCACTGGTTCATCGATCTGGGTGCGGCGGCATGCAGGAGTTCAAGGACAAGGTGGCGGTGATCACGGGCGGCGCCAGTGGGCTGGGGCTGGCGATGGCCAAACGCTTCGCCAGGGAGGGGATGAAGCTGGTGCTTGCCGACATCGAGGAGGACGCGTTGCGCCGGGTGGATCAGGAGTTCCGTAAGTCGGGCGTGCCGGTGTTGTCCATACGTACGGACGTGTCTCGCGGCCATGACATCGAGAGGCTGGCGGAGAAGACGCTTGCCACGTTTGGCGCCGTGCATGTCGTATGCAACAACGCCGGTGTCGCTCCCGGTGGGCCAGTGTGGGAGAGCACGCCCGCCGACTGGGAATGGGTGCTGGGGGTGAACGTCTGGGGCGTGATCCACGGCGTGCGCGTGTTCGTCCCCATCATGCTGCGCCAGGACGTACCATGCCACGTCGTCAATACAGCTTCCGTGGCGGGTTTGCTGTCGGTCCCGGGCATGGGGATCTACTGCGTGTCCAAGCATGCGGTGGTCACGCTCACTGAGTGCCTGTACCACGACCTCGCGCAGCGCGGCTCGAAGATCGGCGTGTCTGTGCTATGCCCCGCCTATGTGCCCACCGGGATTTCCGACTCCGAGCGCAACCGGCCCGCTGCGCTGCGCAACTCGTCTCGCCCGCGCACCCCGGAGGACCTCGCCCGCGAGGACCAGATGCGCCACGCCGTGGCTTCGGGCAAGGTATCGCCGGATATGGTCGCCGAGTTGGTGTTCGACGCCATCCGGCAGGAGCAGTTCTACATCCTCACCCATCCTCGCATCAAGGGCGCAATCGAGACCCGGATGCAGGATATCCTCAATCAGCGCTCCCCCACCGACACGTCCAAGCCGGCGTGACATTGGCCGCCCGGCGACAGACCGTGCGCGGCGGCGGCCGGAGGCGCCGGTCAGCTCGCCACGCTGACCTTTGCGCGAACCGTGTTCTTGCGGATGAAATCGGCCATGCGCTCGACGCCGCGCTGGATCGCCTCGCTCGAAGCGGCATAGCTGAAGCGGATATGCTGGCCCTCGTTGGGCACGCGCGGCCCGAAGTGGATATCGGCCAGCACCGCCACGCCGGCCTCGTGCAGCAGCCGTGTGCGCAATTCCTCGGAATCGCGCGCGCCGATCATGGCGCAGGCCTCGGTCACGTTCGGCCATACATAGAAGGCTCCTCCAGGCGACAGGCAGCTCACGCCGGGGACCTGGTTGAGCAGCCGCACGATTAGGTTGCGCCGCTCCAGGAAGATGTCGCGCATGCGCCTGGCATCGTCCTGCGGGCCATTCAGCGCTTCCACGGCCGCCCACTGGCTGATCTGCGAGGCGCACGACTCGGTGTTGGTGACCCAGTTGGTGAAGTACGGCGCGAGCTTGCGGTTGGCGGCGAAGCCCAGGCGCCACCCGGTCATCGCCCAGGTCTTGGACGCGCCGTCCGAGATGATGCTGCGCTCGAGCATGCTCGGCAACGCGGCGATGGAGACAAACTCGCCGTCATACACCAGCCGTCCGTAGATCTCGTCCGCGAACACCCAGACCTGCGGGTGGCGGCGCAGCACCTCGGCGATCGCTTCCATGTCGTGCCGCGGGATGATGCCGCCGGTGGGATTGTGCGGGGAGTTGAGGATCAGGAGCTTCGTCCTCGGCGTGATCTTGTCGGCCAGCTCCTGCGGGTCAAAGCTGAAGCTGCGCGCTTCGTGCAGGTGCAACGGGACCCCGACCGCGCCGTTCGCCTTGATCTGCGACTCGTAGATCGGGAATCCGGGGTTGGGGTAGATCACCTCGTCGCCGGCGCCGTGATCGGTCACCGTGAGGATGGTGTAGCCGATGAAGGGCTTGGCACCAGCGCCGATGACCACGTCATCGGGTTGCACGTCTACGCCGCGCGACGCGCTCATGTTCTTGGCCACCGCCTGGCGCAGCTCGAGGATCCCCGCCGACGGCGTGTACCCGTGTTTGCCATCGCGGATGGCTCTCACCGCAGCGTCCTGGATGTTGACTGGCGTATGGAAATCCGGCTGGCCGATGCAGAAGGAGATGATGTCGTGGCCCTCGCGGATGAGCTTGTTGACGTCCGCCAGCACCACGAACGCATTCTCGGTGCCGAGCTCCCGCGCCCGGCGGCTCACGTCTGCCATGATAGTCCCTGGAATCGAGTTGGCGGGTCCCGGGTCGGCCTTGCGGTCGGCCGTTGCAAGCGCTTGCGTCCCCGCTGTGCCCAGGTCTCCGATCGGAGATCGAGTTTGCACGCTAGCGCTGGGCCGGTCAAGCCGCGTGCGTGCCGGATGAAGACGCGGGTACGTTCTCGAGCCAACCCCGCAGCACGGCGTTGACTTCGGCCGGCCGCTCCAGGGTAGACAGGTGCCCGCAGTCCTCGACGACCGCCAGGCTGGCGGTCGGGATCAGGCGCACCAACTCCTCCTGCATCTCGAGCGGCGTGAGCAGGTCCTGCCGCCCGCACAGGACCAGCGTCGGACAAGTGATCTGCGACACATCGCGCCGGAAATCAGCCCGGGACATGATGGCTGTCTGCTGACGCACGTAGCCCTCGACGCCGGTTCGCTCGGCCATGTTTCGGATGATGCCGACGAGGCGGTTGTCCTTGGTGCGCTCAGGGTGGACCAGCAGCGGCAGCATGCGGCTGGTGATCGGGGTGAAGCCACGCTCGCGGCGAGCGATCCCGATCAGCTCCCGGCGCCGCTCGGTCTCTTCCGGGGTGTCCAGCCGCGCGCGTGTGTCGAGCAAGGCAAGCTGTGTCACGCGTTGCGGGGCCTGGCGCATGATCTCCATCGCGACGTAGCCACCCATCGACAGACCGGCCAGCGCGAAGCGCTCGGCCGGGGCCTCGGACAGCACTCGTCGTGCCATGCCGGCGATAGAGTCGTCGAGGGCGAGATCGCCCACCCACGAACAGCAACCACTCGACAGCACTTCCACCTGCGGTGCCCACAATGCGGCATCGCACAGCAGACCCGGCAGCAGAACAAGCACTGGCATCGCGCTGGCCGATTCGCAATCTGTGGCGCGCGGTTCGAGGCCGCGCGACCCGCGACTCGCTCGCACCCAGGCACGCATGTCCCAGGCCGCGAAGAGCGTCCAGACGTAATCCGTCGTTGCCTCTTCGCGCAGCGCGTGGAGGTCGTGCCGCTGCGCTTCGTCGAGAAACCTCTGGAACACCGCCTCGCTCGGGAACTCGACCACGATCATCTGCCGCCGTTCCACCTCGCCGCGCATATGGCGCACCGGTGCGCGCCCTGCAGCGATCACGCGTCCCCCCAAGGCGTAGATGATCTTCCCCGCTTTTACGCTGTACTCCCGGTACCGATCTTCTTTGCCGGCAACGAGGTTGAACAGATTCAGTGCGTAGACCATCCGCGTAGCGCTCAGCACCTAGCGCCCGTGCCCGCTCCGAGCAACCGGCCGCGCCGGTGGCCATTCATCTCATTCACCTCTTCACCTCAATCACCTCTTCAGCTCCTCCGCTCTAGGTTATCATCCCCGCGGAGGCGCACACCACGTCAGGAGACTCAGATGGCCACGAACGTCCAGGTCCTGCTCGCCAGCCGTCCTACTGGCTGGGTCGAGGAGTCCAACTTCAACATCGTCGAGAGGCCGATCCCCAAGCCGGGGCCCGGCGAGCTGCTGGTGCGCAACCATTGGCTGTCTCTCGACCCGTATATGCGCGGCCGCATGAACGAAGGCAAGTCCTACGCTGCGCCCGTCGAGATCGGGCAGGTGATGGTCGGCGGCGCGGTCGGCGAGGTGGTCGAGTCGGCCAACCCCAGGTTCAAACCAGGGGAGTTCGTAGTGGGCCCGCTCGGCTGGCAGCTCTACGCGCTGTCTACCGGAGACGGACTGGTGAAGGTGGATCCCAAGCTCATCCCGCTGTCGTGTTACCTGGGAGTTGCGGGCATGCCCGGCGCCACGGCTTGGGTCGGCCTGCTCGAGCATTGCCAGCCTAAAGCTGGCGAGACGGTGGTCATTTCCGCCGCCTCAGGTGCGGTCGGCAGCGTGGTGGGACAGTTGGCCAAGCTGCAGGGCTGCCGTGCAGTCGGCATTGCCGGCGGCAGCGCAAAGTGCGAGTTCGTCGTCAAACAGCTGGGATTCGACGCGGCCGTCGACTACAAGACGGGCGACCTCAACGAGAATCTCAAAGCCGCCACGCCCGACGGCATCGACTGCTACTTCGAGAACGTCGGCGGTCAAGTGCTGGACGCCGTGCTGCGTCGCCTGAACCCCTTCTCGCGCATCGCGCTGTGCGGATTGATCGCGGAGTACAACCTGCCCGAGCCGCTGGGCGCGAAGATGATCCGATCGCTACTGGTCAATCGTGCGAAGCTGCAAGGCTTCATCGTCTCCGACCGGCAAGACCTGTACATGCGCGCGGTGACCCAGCTCGCCCGCTGGGTGGCACAGGGCAAGATCAAGTATCACGAAACCGTCGCGGAAGGCCTGCGCAGCGCGCCGGCCGCCTTCATCGGCATGCTCAAGGGCAAGAACCTGGGCAAGCAGCTCGTCAAGCTGGTCTGAAGCGGGCGTTCGTCCCCGAGCGAAATCGCGCTGCTTCTGTGGCACCGGCGAGTTGGCGCGCGCCGCCTACTTCTTCCGCGGATCGTCGGCAGGGTTGATGTAGGTGGTGCCGGTGGGCCCGATCGCAAACAGCTGCACGATCACGTCCTCGTCTCGCGTCTGGGCAAAGTGGGGAATCCCCTTGGGCTCGGTCATGAAGGTTCCCGCTGCAAGGGGTTGGAGCTTCCGCTCATCGAACTCGTCGCCGAAAGAGTAGTAGAGCGTCCCCGACAACACGGTCACCATCCGGATCTCATCCGGGTGCGAATGCGGCATGATCGTCAGGTGGGCAGGGATGCGCACGCGCACGGAGTACGGTCCCGGCCGGCTGGGATCCCCCGCCATCACGGCCGTTTGCGGCCCTGCCGGCCACGCCGGGTTCGCGCTGAACGTCACCTCGTCGGGCGCGATATGGATGATCTGCGTCGCGTCCTGCGCCGCTTGAACGGGCACTGAGGCGAACAACGCGACCAACCCTGCCAGGAATCGCTCCGTCGTTCTCATCTTCTCTCCCGCCTTTTCGATCAGCCTCAGCGACGCCGCGAACCGCGAGCGCCCCGCGTCACGGACAGTGTAAGCACCTTGCCGGCCGCCGGCCAGGCCTCAGCGATGCTCGGGCTCCAGCCGGTGGAGATAGCCGCCGTAGTCGGGCACCAGGCGATCGTAGGACGACGACATCAAACTCGACGAGATCATGAAGTCGGCCGAGGAGCGGTTGCAAGCCACCGGAATATTCCACACCACCGCCACACGCAGCAGCGCCTTCACGTCCGGGTCATGCGGTTGCGGCTCGAGGGGGTCCCAAAAGAAGATCACGAAGTCGACCTCCTGCGCGGCGATCTTGGCGCCGATCTGCTGGTCCCCGCCCAGCGGTCCGCTCAGCAGCTTTTCGATCGGCAGCCCAAGCGCATCCTGGAGCAAGCTGCCGGTCGTGCCTGTGGCGCACAGCTCGTGCTGCGCCAGCGTGCCGCGATTGAAATCCGCCCATTCGAGCAGATCCTGTTTGCGGTTATCGTGAGCCACAAGCGCGATACGCTTGCGGGTATGCATGCGGATGGACTGGTGCGCTGCGGGCATGGACGATCCCCTTGCGATGCGCGGTCACCGCGCTGAACACGGTCGCTTGCACGGACGGCAACTGTACCAGAGCTTACCAGCGCGGCGGCCGGCGCGGCTCCGGCAGGTCGCTCACGGGGAGGGGAATCAGGCGGCCTTGGAAGCCGGGGCGCTGGAGACGACGGCTCCGCGAGCCGCCGCCATGCGCTCGTACACGAACGTGAGCACGAATAGCTTGTCCTTCTCGGCGATCTCGTGGAACTCGGTACCGAACCGGTGCGTCGACTCGGTTGCGGAATCGGTCGGTTCGGAGTTGCGATTGCGGATGACGACCGGCAGCACGAGGCTGCGCGTCCATTGCGCGAACGCAAGGGCAAAGCGCAGCGTGAGCGTTTCACCCACAGTGCCCAGGTTCTCGGCGGCAGCCAGCAACGCCCCTTCGGCGCTGATGTCGCGGATCTCCACCGAGAGCGTTTCGCCCGCGGCATTGGTGACTGTGGCCGGAATCGCGACATCGACGCGCTCGCCCTGCCGGATCCTGGTCTGCTCGGCGGTTTGCGGATAGGAGAGATGGAAGTAGCGGTACGGCTTCGTGCACACGCACATCACCTCGCATCGGAAGCCGAATACGCTGCTTCCGACCAGGTAGCGTACGTTGACCTCGTCGCCCACCGTGAGGTCAATGGGCGAGAACGCCGGGCCAGCAACGTCTACCATGACGCTCTCGCCGCGCTTGAATCCGAGCACCTTGGCTTGGATCCGAGGCGCATCGCGATCCCGCAGCAACTGCAGGGTGAGCGCTGTGCCGACGCTAAAGTTAAAGTCTGTCATCCGCTGGATCCCCTCGGCGGGGAGTTCGCAACTAAGCCATTGGCAGGATCCGTGCCAACCGCAGCTCCCCTGGGTGAGCAACCCGCGCGGCCTGGGACGAGGCGGCCGTGATCGCGCCGCCGGCCGCCCCCAAGCCCAGCTTCAGGCGTGGCCAGGGTCCGTCTAGGCCGGCGATCGTGCCGGCGGAACTCCAATCGATTCAGCCCATTGTGCCGGTGCTCCTGCGCCTGGGTGAAACGTTCAGGATCTGTTTCGCGGACTTCGTTGAGATCCAAGCCGAGAGCGTGGGCGGGACGCAAGCGCGTGGCATGCCGTGCGCTCCCCCTGGTAAGGGGCCGGATCCAAAGCCCGGCGTGATCCGCCGTGAAGAAGCGGTCGCCGCCACCGAGGATCGCGATGGTGGGCCGAGGCTCCGCCGCACCATGGCCGAGTAAGGACGACCCGCTCCATCGCGTGATCTCCACCCGACGGCCAGCGGCGGTGGGCCGAAGCGATTCAAGCCGGCACGACGATACGGTTGGCCGAACTCCACGATGCCGGATGCAGGCGGGGGCACGCGTCGATCCCGCTATGCCCACGCTGTCGACGATACGGCTGGCCCCGCTGTTGGCTCCTCAGTTCCAGGCGGGGTACCGCTTTGATCAGTGCCCACCCCCGTCACCTCCGGAAGACGCGTCTCCACCGCCCGTGTCAGATGAATGCGAGTTGTCGTCCATCAGGCCGTCTCCACCGTCGGCGTCACCGTAGAGACCGCCATCGCTTCCGCTGCGGCTGCGCCTGGGCGCGTGGTGCGTCAGCGCAAGCGCGAGGCCCGCACCCAGCGCTGGGAGCAACCAGACCAACAGGGCCTGCGCAGCTTTCTGTCCGGCCGAGCTGTCACGGGACCGAACAACACGGATCGTCGCGGCAACATTCGCCAGCAATAGCGCGGCCATGACGGCCCCACCGATAAGCGTGAGGATCATCTCTCACTTAAGATCGCGTAGCCGATCCGTTCACCGGCTCGCGGACAGCACTGCGGAGCGACACTGCTGACCCGTCCGCTGAACGTGATTCGTGGACGGCCAGTCCACACGCAGCAGACCGCGTACATTTCGACTGGTCGTCCGCGTCGAGGATGAGCATACAAAGGCTAGGTCTGGTCCACGACGTGAGTAGAGTCTGGTCCCACGACCATGAGGGAGGCGAACACCTCGCGAGTGCAACGAACCCGGCTTCACCGACGCCGAACGCGCCGGCGTTCGCTTCACGAGCGGGTTGCTCGCTCGTGGTGGATCTCCCCGTGCGCAGGGAAACGACGTATGAAAGTCTAACCTACCCTGTGCGTGGGCGAACAAAGACGCTCACCGCTGCCGGCTGATCTGGCTTTCGTCAAGCGTTTGCGCGGCGAGAACGTGCCGGCGTACACGCTAAGACAGGCTTTGCGACGTACCTTCTGCAACGCGGTGATGACATCTGCACAATCCACGAGCTTCTCGGGCGCAAGGCCCTCTCGGCCACCTCGAACCATCCATATGCCCAATCGGGGCGACGATGCGTACTGAGCCCGCTCGGCGGCTGCGAGCGCACCCGCGCTTGTGGGCGATGACTTGCGCGTGACGGCGCGCAAGGGTTAGCGGGATCCGCGGACGGTTCGGGCTAGAGGCGTCGCCGCGACGCAAGCCATCCGCCGCACAACGCCAGCGGAAAGTGCAGGGTATAGGCGAGCAGCGACAGCAGGCCCGAGTAGGGTCCCTCGTCGGAGCTGGAAAGCACGATGCCGACTACAAACGAGATGGCGCCAGCGGCAAACGCGTGTTTGAGGAAGGAGTGACGCGCGACGCGCCCCGCAACGTATCCACCCAGCACGGTAAAGCCGCTCCCGACGATCATCTGGGTCATCAGAAACGGCCAGGATTGCTGGAGGCGTGCACCGATCTGCTCGGCCGAGCCCTCGCTCGCCCCCAGAAGCACCGAGAAGGCCACAAACAGCACGATACCGGCGATCATCGTGCCCCCCAGATCGGCGACCGCACCGAGGAATACAGCCTTCCAGCGGAAGCGCCGGTCCACGGGATCGGGGTGGTCGTCGACGCGCGCGCTGGGCGCGCCATACGGGTTGCGCTCGCTCATCGGTTCTCAGCGGCGCGGTTTTCCGCTACCGTGGCGCGGACACGAGCCGTCATCTCTTGCATGTTCAGGTTCTCCAGGGCGGGACTTTGCATGGCGGGCGCGCACGTCGCGCTCATCGCAGCCTCCGTCGCGCTCATACTCGCCGCACACGAGCGCGATTGGCACATGTACTGGCTGATCTTCCTCGCCCTCGACTTCCCCGTGAGCCTGGGAGTGATGCCGCTCGCGTGGATGTTCCCGCCCTCTGGCACCGGCCCGCTGTCGGACTTCCCGAACTTCTGGTGGCCGCTGCTGTTCCACGGTGTGGTGGGGACCGCATGGTGGTATATCGTCGGCTGGGCCATCGGGCGCAGGCTAGCACGGTTTCGTGCACGCGGCGACACCCCGGCGCGGGCTGATGAGCCGCCAGCCGAGCGTTAGCCTCGCAGAGCGCCGGCCACGATTCAAACCGCTGGTATCGCTTTCCGCACCGAGCGTGCCGGCCCTGCTTCTCTCGGTCGAGGCCTGCGTGCACTCGGCAAAAAAAACGCCCGCTGCGGCGGGCGCTTTGGGAGCATCTCGATCTCCGCTCAGGCGGTCTGCCGACGCGCGGCTTGCTCGACCTGCGGCTGCTTGTGGAACTGCCCATCCTTCATAATCGCCAGCAGCTTCCCCGCATCTTGCAGGAGCTTGATGTTGGCGAGCGGGTTGCCATCCACCAGCAGGAGGTCTGCGAGATACCCGGGTTTGATCTGGCCCAGCTCACTGGCCATCATCATGATCTCGCCGCCCAGCTTGGTCGCGGAAAGGATCGCATCCATGGGCGAGAACCCCAGCAGGTTGACGAAGTGCTCGATGTCGCGCGCGTTGGTACCGTTGGGGTTCCATGCGAAGCCGTAGTCCCCGCCCGGGAGCACTCGCACGCCGCGCTTCTTGAGCTCCTTCATGTTCTTGATCGCGACCTCCAGCTCGCGACGCATGCCCATGCTCTCGGCGACCTGGGTGCTGATGCCCCACTTGGCCGCTTCGTTGAGCGTGGTGTAGGTGATGCCCAGCGTGGGCGCCACGAACACCCGATCCTTCGCGGCTTCGAGGGCAGCACAGGCTTCGTCGTCCACCAGCGTGGCGTGATAGATCACCTCCACCCCGTGCTTGAGCGAGAGCTTGACCGATTCCGCGCTGCGCGCGTGCGCCGCCACGCGCTTGTCATGCATGCGCGCCACTTCGCAGACGGCGTCGATCTCCGCCTCCGTCATCACCGTGTGATGCGCACGGCAATGCGGGATGAACTCGTCGCCGGAGGGGTTGATTTTGAGCGTATCCACGCCCTCGCGCACCATCTCGCGTGCCACCTTGCGGAACTCGTCCGCGCCGTCGCAGATGATCGCGAAGGTCTCCCGATGCATATGCATCAGCCGCACATCACCCAGGCCAGCGGTGGTGGCGAGTTCAGGGCTGGCGGCCAACGTGCGCGGCCCCGGGATGTCGCCCGCATTGATCGCGTTGCGGATCACCACATCGAGGCGAGCTTTCGCGGAAGCGGCGCTGTTGCAGGCGGTGAAGCCCTGATCGAGAAGCTTCTTCGCGTTCTTGGCCGTGCGCAGCGTGTGCTCCTCCGGAGGGACGAAGCCCAGGCTTTCCAGGTCCGAGGTGTCGAGAAAGGTCAGATGCGAGTGGGCTTCGACGAGGCCGGGCATCAGCGTTGCGCCGGCGCCGTCTACCACCTGCGCTCCGTCGGAGGCCACAGCCGTGCCCTGCGGCGCCACGGCTTTGATTCGGTTGCCCTCCACCAGAACCTGACCCGCGAACGGGGGGGACCCGGTGCAATCGAGCACGTTGACATTCTTGAAAAGTACCTTAGCCATTCGCTGTCTCCTCCTTGCCTGGGTTGAGGTTGACCCCGGTCTTCGCGTCGAAGAACTGGAGCTTCCTCGGATTGAGTCCAAAGGCCACACGCTTGCCGACCTCGACATCCGCGCGCGCTGGCACGGTTGCCTTCACCATGTGCTCGTCCACCCGCAGCGTGACGATCTGCTCCACGCCATGATTCTCCACCCCGTACACCTCTCCTTCAAGCCCCCCGCTGCCCAGCTGGATGTCCTCGGAGCGCACGCCGAGCG
>Ga0335084_10005511_pt1 | contig 12522 bp, 9 predicted proteins | sample Lox_Sample_44_FD_206721 | JGI IMG/M metagenome (GOLD analysis project Ga0335084, IMG submission 206721) | Soil microbial communities from Loxahatchee National Wildlife Refuge, Florida, United States - Lox_Sample_4.4 | ecosystem: Environmental > Terrestrial > Soil > Wetlands | place: USA: Florida...
AGAAATCTCCACTTCGCGACGTGAAAACGCTGAGTAGATAGTCGGCAGATATCCAATCACCAATCCGAGGAAGGCGAATCCCATTCCACCTTCAAGCACGGTGAGCACGCGCTCAGCTCCGGTCATGGGGACGACGTCGCCGAGACCGAGCGTGAAGAACGTCTCTCCGCTCAGGTACAGCAGAGTCCAAACGCTGATGGGCTCGCTGCTCAGTTGGACATGTTCGCCAGATCCGAAGTGCAAGAGGCCGAAACCGAGAATCAGGCCGAAGGCCCAAAGCGCCAGCAGGAGAATCAGTGAGAGGGGCCCGAAATAGCCGAGAAAGGATTCACGACGGGCGGGCGACTTTATGTGCAGCGCAATCCGTGCCCATGGCCGCCAGGTATTGCGGTAGAACCAGGAGGTGAGGCGGAATTCCCGGCGCACGCGGCGGGGAAGCACGACGGTCTCAAACGCGTCGAGCAGCACAGCCAGGATGACCGCTACTCCTGCGATGATGGCGGCAATATGCATGCGAATGAGATGTGGCGGGAATGGTAGCAGATTCGAAACGGCCTTACCGCGCGCGAATCATGGGGCTGCCGGGAGCACAATGGTCTTGCCGCTGGCGGCGGAGCGTCTGGCGGCGTCAAGAATTTCGCTGACGATCAGATTGGTCGCAAGCGACGAAGGTGCACCCGGGTTTGCGCCGTCCAACACCACCGCCCTAAGAAGGGACAGTTCGTCGCCATAAGGTGCGGGTAGCGGAGCGCCGATGGTCTTCTCTTCGTTCTTGTCCTTTAAGTGAACCCGCAACTCGCTGTTGTCCACCGTGATCACGCTGCCTGTGCTGCCGTAGACTTCCATGTCCTTTCTGCCGAAGGGCCAATTCCAGGAAGCCTGCAAGATAGCTTGCGCCCTGGGATAAGTCAGGAGGATCGTAGCTTGGTCGTCCACCCGGTAGATGTCGGGCTTGATGTGCTGTGTCACCGCAGTCACAGTCAGCGGACGCTTGCCGTCCATGAGCCAGGTCATCAGATCTGCGCCATAGCAGCCAAAGTCGTAGAGAGCGCCGCCACCATTCAGCTTGGGATCGTTCAGCCATGCTAAAAACTCCGGCTGCACGCCGATTTCTTCCGGGCCTTGGTGGCCGTCGTGGATGACCACTTTGCGTAATTCTCCGATCGCACCCTCGTGTAGCAAATCGTAAGCGGCCCGGTTGCTGCGATACCAGGTGGTCTCATAGTTGACCATGACCCTGATCTTCCCCTGCTGGGCGGCTTTTTGAATGGCCAGGGCGTCCTCATAACTGACAGCGAGAGGCTTTTCCATCATCACGTGAACGCCGTGCTTGGCGCAGGTCTCCACGACTCTTCGATGATCGAAGGTATTGGTATAGACAAGAACCGCCTGCGGGCGCGTCTTCCGCAACATGTCTTCCAGCGAGGTGAAAAGAAGGGCACGGTCGATGTTGTTGTGGCTGGCGTAGGATTCAGCCAGCTTGGAGTCTGGTTCCGCGATTCCTACGAGCTGAATCTCGGGACGGTGAATGGAATGTTCGAGGAACCATCCCACGTGGCCGTGGACCAGGCCGACAATGCCGACTCTCAGGGGTGCTGCGCTTTGCGCGAAAGCTGCGCTTGAGAGCAACGCGAACGCAATCTTGAAGATGGGAAATCGCACGGTCACCCCCGGGTGAGGCTAAGGTGTGGTGTGAGAGGCCTCGACGCTTCTCTGGATCGCCAGCAATTCTTTCAGCACAGCCCGCAGTTTGGTGGACTCCAACGCATTTGCCCCGTCGGATTTCGCTTCCTTGGGATTGTCATGGACTTCCATGAACACGCCGTCCACGCCGGCCGCGACGGCGGCTCTGGCCAATACAGGAATGAACTCAGGCTGACCGCCACTTACGGGGCGGTCGTCGTCGCCATGAGAGGAAGAAGGCAGCTGTACCGAATGGGTCGCATCAAACACCACCGGCGTAAACTTCCGCATGATGGCCAGCGAGCGCATATCCACAACCAGGTTGTTGTAGCCGAAACTTGAACCGCGTTCCGTGACAAAGATACGGTCGTTCCCGGCGCTGCGGCACTTGTCGACCGCGTGGCGCATGTCCCACGGGGAAACAAACTGTCCCTTCTTGATGTTGATCGCGCGTTCCGTCATGGCCGCGGCCAGCAGCAGGTCGGTCTGCCGGCAAAGAAATGCAGGGATCTGAAGGACGTCGGCAACGTCGGCCACCTTGGCAACGTCGTCTTTCTCGTGGACGTCGGTCAGCACCGGCACATGGACTTCGTCCTTTACCTTCTTGAGGATTCGCAACCCTTCGGTCAGTCCCGGCCCGCGGAAGCTGTGGAGAGACGTCCGGTTCGCCTTGTCGTAGGACGCTTTGAAGATGAATGGCACATTCAGCGAGCGGGTGACACCTTTGATCACTTCCGCCATGAAGATGGCGTGCTTCTCACTCTCGATGACGCAGGGCCCGGCAATCAGGAACAAATTCCCAGCGCCAATCCGAACACCTTCGACTTGGAAGGAGACGCTCATGCACCACTCACAGAGCAGACTGTACTTTGTCATTCCGACAAACGAGCGCAGCGAGTGAGGAGGAATCTGCTATTTCCTGCCGCTTCTGAGATGCTGCTAGCGAGGAGCAGATTCCTCCTTGTCGCTACGCTCCTCGTCGGAATGACAAGGATTCTCGGCGGTTCACGCTCCTATCGCTGCCCGACTTTTTCCGGCCGATGGAACAGTTCTACTTCGGCCGCGACCTTCTCGGAGCGCCGCTTCAGCCCCTGCTCGTATGCCGCGCCGACAAACGTCCGGAACAACGGATGCGGCTCCAGCGGCTTCGACTTGAACTCGGGATGGAACTGGCAGCCAATGAAGTGAGGATGACCCGGGAGTTCGACAATCTCCACGTAAGTTCCGTCAGGCGTGGACCCGGAAATCTTCAGCCCGGCAGCCGTCAGCGTCTCCTCGTACTCCCGATTGAACTCGTACCGATGACGATGCCGCTCGCTGATCTCAGACTGACCGTAGATCCGGTGCGCGAGTGTGTCGGGCTCGATCTTGCAAGGCCACGCCCCCAGCCGCATAGTGCCGCCCAGTTCTTCAACACCACGCAACTCGCGGAGCTTGTAGATCACACGGTGATTCGTGGCCGGATCAAACTCGCTGGAGTTGGCTTCCTCCAGCCCGCACACGTTGCGCGCGAATTCGATGCAAGCCGTCTGCATACCCAGGCAAATGCCGAAATACGGAACCTTGTTCTCACGCGCGTAGCGGATTGCCTGCAGCATTCCCTCGATGCCGCGCTTGCCGAAGCCACCCGGAACCAGAATTCCGTCGTATTCAGCCAACTGCTCGGCGCAGGCTTGCTGGCCGGCTTCCAGGCCTTCCGCCTCAACCCAATTCAAACGCAGTTTCAGGTTGTGGGCCAGTGCTCCGTGAACCAACGCTTCCTTTAGCGACTTGTAGGAATCTTCGTACTCCACATACTTGCCCACAATCCCGATTGTGACTTCGGCTTTCGGGTTATAGACCTTGTGGACGATGTCTTCCCACCGCGAAAGCTCGCGATCCTTGGCATCAATATGCAAATACTTGAGCGCCAGGGTGTCCACGTTTTCGTTCGCGAACACGAGCGGCACTTCGTAGACCGAAGCCACGTCTTTTGCCGTTATGACTGCCTCTTCCACCACGTTGCAGAACAGCGCGATCTTCGACTTGATGTCCTTGGAAAGGAACCGGTCGGTGCGGCACAGCAGGATGTCAGGCTGAATTCCGATGCTCAAAAGCTCTTTGACGGAATGCTGTGTCGGCTTGGTCTTGAGTTCCTGCGCTGCTGCGATGAATGGCACCAGCGTCACGTGCACAAAGACCGTATTCTCACGCCCCAACTCCTGGCGCATCTGGCGGATAGCTTCCATGAACGGCAGTGACTCAATGTCGCCCACCGTACCGCCGATTTCCACGATGGCGACGTCCACCTCCTGCGCCACCTTCTTCATCGCCGCCTTGATTTCGTTGGTGACGTGCGGAATCACCTGCACGGTTTTGCCTAGGTAATCGCCACGGCGTTCCTTGGCGATGATTTGCTCGTAGAGCCGGCCGGTGGTCCAGTTGTTGTCGCGAGAAAGCTTGGAGTGGGTGAAGCGCTCGTAGTGCCCCAGATCGAGGTCGGTTTCGGCGCCGTCATCGGTGACGAAGACCTCGCCGTGCTGGAAGGGAGACATGGTGCCCGGATCTACGTTCAGATACGGGTCGAACTTCATCAGGTTGACCTTGAGGCCGCGGCTTTCCAGCAGGCAGCCGATGGAAGCCGCAGCCAATCCCTTGCCCAAAGAAGACACCACACCGCCAGTCACAAAGATATACTTTGCCGACATCGCTTCCTCGCTCTGAATTGTCTTTGAAATTTGTGCGGGCTGGCGTGCACGATCAATTATGGCAGAGAATAGTCAGAAAGAAAATGGATTTTCTGGGTAGGCTGGATCACGAGGCCATGCGATCAGGGCATCTAAGCGAAAGAGCAACAGTTTCAGGCATGTGGACGAAGACAAGCTCGTCGCGCGCATGGATCCTGGCGATTTTCCTGACATTTGTAGCCGGAATCGCGTCTGTGCCGTCCCCGGCCCAGCAGCTGGCCAAGCGTCTCATCCTGAAAGACGGCTCCTACCAGCTCGTTACCAAGTACGAAATCAAGGGCGAGCGCGTGCGCTATCTCAGCGCGGAACGCAATGAGTGGGAGGAACTGCCGAAGTCGATGGTCGATTGGGCCGCCACCGAGAAATACGAAAAGCAACGGGCCGAGGGAGCACCACCGCCGGAAGTGGTCGAACTCGACAAGGAATTGGACACAGAACGGCGGGCGGAAGAGGCCCGGAATCCTCTGGTTGCGCCAGGTTTGCACCTGCCGGAGTCGGGCGGAGTCATACTGCTTGACACCTATCAGGGGCAGCCGCAGTTGGTCGAACTCGACCAGAGCGGCGGCGAGATCAAGCGCAACATGAAGGGCAACATCTTCCGAGCGGCCATCAATCCTGTGGCCAGCGCCAAGCAGACGGTGGAACTGCCCGGGCTCCATGCCAAAGTGCAGGCCCATGCCGCAGTGCCGGCGGTCTACGTGAACATTCAGAATCCCGACCAGGGCGGGGCCGATGCTCAAACCGGCTCCAGCCAGCCTCAGCAGACAGACCTTCCTTGGGACCGCTTCAAGATTGTTCGCGCGCAGGCAAAGGAAGGGAAGCGGATCGTGGGCACGATCAAGATCGCAGTCTACGGCAAGACCAGCCAGCAGCAGAGCTTTATCGATACCACGGCCCAGCAGTTGACGGGCAGCTGGGTGAAAGTGACACCTAAAGACTCCTTGGCGCCGGGAGAATATGCGGTTGTCGAGATGCTGGGGAAAGACGGCATGAACACATACGTCTGGGACTTCGGCGTGAATCCGGCAGCCCCGGCGAATATGCAGGTCACCAAGCCGGACGCGTCGGCTCCAGCGCCCCAGCCCGAGAAACCAATCGAACTCGAGAAACGCCCAAAGTAGTTTTTCTTTGCGTCCTCGTATCTCCCTTTGCGATCTTTGCGGTCTGGTCTTTTTTTTGCCGATGCCGGCAAAAAGCAAAGGCTGAACCGCAAAACCCGCAAAGAAAAGAAAACCCGCAAAGGCCGCAAAGAACAGCCCGGCGGAACCGATATAATCTTCAGATCATCCAACTAGAAAGGTAATCCCTTTGAGTTCACACACGCCTCATCCTGGACAGCAGCCTCCTGCGCCTCAGCCCCTGCCCGGAGTGGGCGCAATCATCGCCGTCGGTTCGGGCAAGGGAGGTGTGGGTAAGACCACAATTGCCGTGAACCTCGCCGTCGCCCTTACCAAGCTCGGCTTCACCGTGGGGTTGCTGGATGCCGACGTTTACGGCCCCAACGTCCCGCTGATGCTCGGCGCCAGCGGTCAGCCGCAGGCCAACGAGAACAATCAGATCGAGCCTATGCAGGCGCACGGACTCAAAGTGATCTCGGTGGGGTTCCTCAATCCGGGCGATAAGCCGGTGATTTGGCGTGGGCCCATGCTGCACTCGATCATTCGGCAGTTCCTGGGATCGGTCCGCTGGGGGGTGCTGGATTATCTCGTGGTTGACCTTCCCCCAGGCACCGGAGATGTTGCCCTGTCGCTGATTCAGACTGTGCCGCTGACCGGCGCGATCGTGGTCTCAACCCCCTCCGACGTCTCTCTGCAAGACGCCCGCAAGGCCATCGAGATGTTCCGCCAGATGAAGGTGGATCTGATCGGAGTGGTCGAAAACATGAGCTACTTCGTCTGCCCGCATTGCCAGCACGAAGTGGATATCTTCTCTCGCGGCGGCGCAGAGAAGACGGCGGCGCAGTTTGAGGTCCCGTTCCTGGGCGGAATTCAGCTCGATCCTGACATCCGGCGTTCGAGTGATAGCGGTTCTCCCACAGTCTTGGAGGGTGAAGATTCACCTCACGCCAAGTCGCTATACGATTTCACCCGCCGCGTGGTGGAGCGTGTGGATCGCCTGCAAGCCTCGGCTCCGCAGGGCGTGATACAGATCCAATAGGCTGCTTACGCAAGGAGATTGGCATTCTCCGGGCGAGAGTGCCAAGGCTTGACACAAGCCTTGGCAGACTCGACAATAAAGCCAGGAAGGCCCGGCAGCGCGCCAAATAAGTCATTGTTTTTTATGAAGTTAGGGTCTCGCCAGCCGATCAGACCAGAAGGATAATCTAAAGAAGATGCTGCCTGTTCCGCCAATTGGGAACCGGGAACGTGAAGTCCTGACCGCCATCGTGGAGACCTTTATTGCTACGGGCGAGCCGGTCGGATCACGCACGCTTGCGCGCGGCAATAGCGAGGGACTGAGCCCCGCTTCGATCCGCAACGTGATGGCGGATTTGGCAGATGCCGGTTTTCTGGAACAGCCGCACACTTCGGCGGGGCGCATCCCGACCACTGAAGCGTACCGCTATTACGTCGAGCAACTCACGGGCACGGCGCGGCTCTCGCACGAGAACGAGAGCATTATCCAAGACTCGCTGGCCGGAATCTCTGACGTGCAGGAGTTCATGGAACGCACCTCGCACGTCTTGTCGTTGATTTCACGCAGCGTGGGCGTCGCGATTGCGGTCGGTGGGCCGAAGAATGCGCTGGAACATGTGTACTTCTCTCGGCTCGGAGATCAGAAGGTTCTGGCAGTCGTGGTTACGCGCTCGGGATTAGTACGCGATCGGATCTTGCGTCTGGACATCCTGCAGCAGGATCTGGACGTCGCTGCCCGCTTTATCAATGAGAATTTTCGCGGCTGGACGATGGAGGCCATGCGCGCTGAGATCGCGCGGCGCATCGAACAGGAGCGCAGTGAGTACGACCGCCTCATGGCATCCGTTGAGCAGCTCTACCGGCAAGGGGCGCTGGCGACCGATGAGAACGCGCAGGCTGTGTTTGTGGAAGGGGCTGCCAATCTTGTAGCCGGCGAACAGGACCGAAAGCATCTTCAGGAACTTTTGCAGACGTTGGAAGAGAAGCAGAAGATCGCGGAACTATTGAGCGCTTACCTCGACGTAAAGCAAGAGGCGGTGCGGGTAGTGATTGGGCTGGATGAGGCCTTGCCGTCGATGCGCAATTTCGTTCTGATTGGCGCCCCGGCTCGAGTGGGGAGCGAGGTCATGGGATCGCTAGCCGTGATTGGCCCGACGCGCATCGATTATCAGCACGCTATGACCGCGGTTTCATACATCGCGCGCATGTTTGACCGGGTACTGAACGAATCGGAGTGAAGTAATGGGTAGAACGAACGGAAGATCAGAGGTCGATCCCGAGCAGCTGGATACGCAACATGAGCTGCCTGCATCTGAGGAGGGTGGGGAAGAGCCACGTTCCGCAGCGCCCAGTCAGGGTGTCGCAGAGGTTCCGCGCGATTCCGAGTTTCAACAGCTACGCGCCGAACGTGATTCGCTGATTGACCGCCTGGCTCGTCTTCAGGCCGAGTTTGAGAACGCCCGTAAGCGTGCCGCCCGCGAGCAGCAAGAGTTCAGAGATTATGCTGCCGCGGATGCGATCAAAGGCTTGCTGCCGGCGCTCGATAGCCTCGAGCGGGCGCTCAACACTTCAACCGAGAAGTCCGAACTGCGGAATGGGGTGGAACTCATCTACAAGCAACTGCAGGATTCGCTGCAAAAGCTGGGACTGCGTCCGGTTCCGGCCAAAGGTGAGCCGTTTGATCCGCGAGTGCATGAAGCCATCGAGATGGTGGATACCAACGAAGTCGCAGACCACCACGTGCTGGATGAGTTGCAGCGCGGCTATAAGTTGAAGGAACGGCTTCTGCGTCCGGCCATGGTCCGGGTAGCGCGGAACACGAAGTAATCTGAGGAAGACCCATTCTGGCCACTAACGGAAAACGCGACTACTACGAGGTTCTGGGGGTGGCCCGGACGGCCAACGACCAGGAGGTCAAGAGCGCGTATCGCAAGCTCGCGCTCCAGTACCACCCTGACCGGAACCCGAACAATCCCGACGCGGAAGAGAAATTCAAAGAGTGCAGTGAGGCTTATGCCGTGCTAGCAGACGGCGACAAGCGTGCCGCGTATGACCGCTTCGGACATGCCGGAGTCTCCGGGGCTGGTGCGGGCGGCGGTTTCGACGCTACCGTCTTCCAGGATTTCAGCGACATCTTCGGCGACTTCTTCGGTTTCGGCGATTTGTTCGGCGGAGGTGGGCGCGGCCGCCGCAGCCGAGCACAACGCGGGCCGGACCTCCGCGAAGACGTCAACCTGGAATTTGAAGAAGCGGTCTTCGGCACTGAGACTACGGTTGTTGTCCGCCGTCACGAGACCTGTGAAGACTGCCACGGCTCCGGCGCCGCGCAAGGCAAGACTCCGGTTACCTGTCGGTCCTGTGGTGGACATGGCCAGGTGCGTTATCAGCAAGGATTCTTCAGCATCGCGCGCACTTGCCCGACCTGCCAGGGTACGGGCCAGGTGATCACCGATCCTTGCCCCAAGTGCAAGGGCGAAGGCCGCGTGCTGCGGCAGAAGACGGTAGACGCCAAAGTTCCGGCCGGCGTCGAAGACGGAACCCGAATTCGCTTCGCCGGGCTGGGCGAGGCAGGGGTTCATGGCGGCCCCCCGGGTGACCTCTACGTTGTATTGCACGTCAAAGAACACGCATTCTTCGAGCGCGAAGGCAACGATCTGCACTGCGTAGTTCCGATCTCCTTTACTCAGGCAGCGCTGGGAGCGGAGATCACGGTTCCCACCCTTGAGGGCGATCATGTGCTCAAGGTTCCGGAAGCCACGCAGTCGGGAACCACGCTGCGCGTGCGCGGCAAAGGCGTTCCAGTGCTCAGCGGCCGCGGCAAGGGTGATCTCTACGTGGAAGTGCGGGTGCAGACGCCTGGGAGACTTAGCAAACGCCAGCGCGAGCTGTTGCAGGAACTCGAGGGCAGTCTGCGAGTCGAAAACAAGCCGGAGCCCAGGACGCTGCTGGGCAAGGTGAAAGACATCTTCGGTTAGTCAACCTTTCCCGTTGTCATCCTGAGTGGAGTGATTGCTTCGCAAAGCGAAGCAATCACGCAGCCGAAGGATCCCTACCCGCTTACGATAAGATTGCAGCCGAAAGGCCTTCTCCCTGTGGCGCTGGCACCAAATTCCTCGGTGTTGTTTTCTCTGTGGGACTTTGTGTTCTCTGCGGTAAGGATTCGAAGACCTTCACCACAGAGCGCACAGAGTTCCACAGAGAAAAGCCACAGAGGCGTACAAGAAAATTGGCTATGACAAGACGTAGATTTATCGCTGACCAAGTTGCTGGAGATCGCGCCGCCCTGGTGGGCGAGCATGCCGAGCACTTGGTTCGCGTATTACGTGCTCAGGTTGGGCAGGAGTTCGACATTGCCACAGGAAGGGAAGTCCGTCGCGGGCGGGTCACCCGTGTTGCAGACGACCGCGTGGAGTTCGAACTGGGCGAGGCTATCGCGGCGGCTGGCGTGCCAGATATCACGCTGGTCCTCTCCATCTTCAAATTTGACCGCATGGAGTGGGCCATCGAAAAATGCACCGAGCTGGGGATATCGAAGATCATCCCCGTCATTGCCCAGCGCACTGAAAAGCATCTGGCTGCGGCTGCGGTGAAGCGAGTGGATCGTTGGCGGCGCATTGCTCGCCAGGCTTCGGAGCAATCCCGCCGTACGGCACCGCCAGAGATTGCACCCCCCGTGAAGCTGAAAGATGTTCTCGAACTGCAAGGCGGCACCCGCATCGTGCTGGCTGAGACTGAAGATCAAACCATGCTGAAGGATGCTATCTCCGGTCCTGGGGAGATCATTCTTGCCTTCGGCCCTGAGGGTGGCTGGACGGAAGGCGAATTGAAGTTGTTTCACGAAGCGGGGTGGGTGAAGGCTTCCCTAGGTAAGACGATCCTCCGCGCCGAGACGGCAGCGATCGCGGCGACGGCGATTGTCCTCTCACAGTTGGAGTAAGCAACATCTCTGTTATCCTCACACCAGTGGCAGTCCCGAAGTCCATCGCGTCTCCATCCACCTTCGAGCCCGACCAGCGCCAGCGCGAAGCTATCGAGCACGTCCAGGGGCCGGTCCTGGTTGTGGCCGGCGCTGGGACCGGCAAGACCACCGTCCTTACCAATCGCATCGCCCGCCTCATCAGTGAGGGGTACACGCAGCCGAATGAGATCCTGGCGCTGGCCTACAACGAAAATGCTGCGAAGGAAATCCACGACCGCGTACAGGGCGAACTGCGTGGCGTGGACATCCGCGGCATGCAGGTGAAGACCTTCCACGCATATTCCAACGATCTGCTCAAGGACAACGGCAGGGGTTTTGGCGTGCTGGACGAGAAAGACCTGTGGATTTGTCTCCGCCGCCGTCTGCACGAGCTACATCTGCACTACTTCGTCCGCGCGGCCAACGTCGGGCAATTTCTCAGAGACCTGCTCGATTTCATCAGCAAATGCCATGACGAGTTGGTGACGCCCGAAAAATACGCGGATTACGTTGCCCGACTGGAACGCGGGGAACTGCCGCTGCCGCGAATTGGAAGTTCGAGGAATCCGTTGCCGGATGACGAAGTGTTGGAACGCTGCCGGGAAATCTCCGGCGTGTTTTCCGCCGTCGAGCGCATGTTGCGGGAGGAAAACCTCGGGACTTTCGGTCACATGATCACGCGGGCCTACGGCTTGCTCCAGCAAGACTCCGAGCTACGAGCAAAGGAGCAAAAGTCAGCGCGGTTCATCCTGGTGGATGAATTTCAGGATGCCAATTTCGCCCAGGTCAAGCTGCTGCAGGCGATTGCCGGTGATGAGAAGAATGTTTTTGCGGTTGGCGACCCAGACCAGTCTGTGTACCGCTTCCGAGGCGCATCCAGCGCCGCGTTCGCTTTGTTCCAGCGGAGCTTCCCGTCGGCGAAACTCGTTGTGCTGGGGAAGAACCGGCGTTCCACGACCGCCATCCTCAATACGGCGTTCGCTGTCATCGATAACAACCCCAATGCGGCGATTTCGGCTGGGGGATTTCAGTACAAACGGGCGCCGTTGATCTCGGCCCGTGACGAGGAAGATACTCGCCCGAAAGAGTTGGTGGAAAGCGTCACCCTGGCTGCCCGCGATCTTGAGTCTCTCGATCTGGTCGAGACGCTGCGCGAGCGTAAGCGGCGCCCGGGAACCAAGTGGTCCGATCTGGCCGTCCTCTATCGTATTCACGCCCATTGCGAGCAGGCCGCTGCCGAACTCACGGAGCGGGAAGTCCCATTCTTCATCGAAAACATGAACGTTCTCGACACCACTGAAGTCCGGGATCTCTTTGCCTGCGCCGGAGCGGTGGTTTCATCCGCGGACGCGGGTAGCTTGTTCCGAATCTCTGCCCTCCCGCAATGGAGAATCGATCCGGAGAAGTTTCGCGCACTGGTCCGTGCGCTGCCACGCGATGGTGCTGCCGACGGAATGTTTTCTGCAGTGGCCAATGTCGAAGGCGGGAAAGCCGCCACTGAGACAATCCTGGCTGTCCGTCGGCAGATAGAAGAAACAAAGTTGGGGGCCCACGCCGCGCTCTGCCTGATCGCGCAGAAATTCGGAATTGACCGCACCTTGACGGTGATCAAGGCAGTCCTGGAATTCGTGAAGGGCTGGGAGAGCAAGCCGGTCACAAAAACTCAGACCCTCGGCGAGTTCCTCGAGTACCTGCAATATTTTCGTGACGCCGGCGGAGTCGTTTGCGCGCCTCCGTCTCAGGAAGACGCCGTGCGGTTGACCACCGCCCATGCCGCCAAGGGACTGGAGTGGAAGCATGTTTTCATCATCAGGGCGTTCTCGGGGTGTTTTCCCGCCTACTTCCGAGAGACGCTGGTGGAGTTCCCCGCAGCTCTTCTTGATCCCGATTCAGTCGCCGAAGCCGACAGCAAGGAACTTTTCGCGCAAGAAGAGCGGCGTCTTTTCTATGTGGCCATGACCCGGGCACGAGACTCGCTCACCATGTACGCCAAGGAGGGAACCGGCAAGATCGATAAGAC
>Ga0335084_10005512_pt1 | contig 12521 bp, 9 predicted proteins | sample Lox_Sample_44_FD_206721 | JGI IMG/M metagenome (GOLD analysis project Ga0335084, IMG submission 206721) | Soil microbial communities from Loxahatchee National Wildlife Refuge, Florida, United States - Lox_Sample_4.4 | ecosystem: Environmental > Terrestrial > Soil > Wetlands | place: USA: Florida...
AGCCGCTGCGCCGATTCCTTGAGCGCGCCCGTGGGCTCGCCCGCGGCGTCGCGCACGATCTCGCCGCCCGGCGGGTCCTTGCTGAAGCGCGTGACCTCGGCGAGCTTCAGGGCGGCGGAGTTGGCCCAGCCGGTGTGGCCGTCGTACGAGTCCAGGAACGCCGGCCGGTCTGCGACCAGCGCGTCGAGCTGCGCGCGCGTGGGCAGCCCGCCGGGAAACGCGCCGTAGCTCCAGCCGCCGCCGGTGACCCAGCGCGCTTCCGGGTTCGCCTTGACCCAGGCGCGCACGCGCGCCTCGACCGCAGCCAGGTCCGCGGCGTCGTCGAGCCGCAGCTCCGAGAGCGACCAGCTCCCGCCCAGCAGGTGCACGTGCGCGTCGATGAAGCCCGGGCAGGCGAAGCGGCCCCGCAGGTCCACGACGTCGGTGCCCTTGCCGACCAGCTTCCGGATCTCCTGGCTCGAGCCGAGCTCGAGCACGGTCGAGCCGCGCACGGCGAGCGCCTCGACCACCGGCTTGCCGGGCTCGCCGGTCCAGATCCTGCCGTTCAGGAACACCCGGTCGGCGCGGCCCGTGTTCGAGGGCGCCGTGCCTCCGGCGCGCAGCCCGGCGGCCGACGCGAGCGACGCGAGCAGCAGCAGCGCCGCTCGCCCTGTGTGCCGCTTCATCTCCCGTCCTCCGTTGCGCGTCGTGACGTCACGGCCCCGGCACGAGCGTCAAGACGTGTGCGGCCGGGCCCGGCAGAAACGGCGTGGGCTCGCCCTTCGCCCACGCGGAGTGGCCGTCCCCGTAGTTCGGCGACAGCGGGTGGCCGCTCTGCCCCGCGGGCATGTGGAAGTAGCCCTGCTGCTCACGACCTGGAGACACGCACAGCCGCTCGGAAGCGCCGTTGGCCGGCGTCTGGACGCGCGGCATGTTCGAGTCGCCGGGCAGCGGCTCGTGCGGCATGTCGAGCCAGCGCGCGAGCGAGGGCACGGCGCGCGAGATCGGGTGCTGGATCTGCGTCGTGTTGCGGTCGCCCCAGGTCCGCCCCGAGAGCGGCGTGCCGTCCTGCGTCAGCTCGTCGAGCGCCGTGTCGAGCGCGCCCAGCAGCAGGTCCTCCCAGCGCGCGAAGCGCGGGTCGAGCAGATGCGGCGGGCGCTCCGTGACGAGCACCCAGAGCGGGCCTTCCCACTGCCGCCCGCCCTGGTTGGGCCGGCGGCCGAGGTAGTCGAAGCGCGGGTCGGCCGCCGTGCAGGCCGCGACGAGCGGCGGCAGCGCGTCGCGCGAGACCTGGACCCGGAACTGGCGCACGATCCGGTAGCCGACGGACGCGGTGGCGGCGCGGTCGCCCCACTCCGCGACGAGGCGGCGCGCCTCGGCGCGGCGCGCGTCCTTCGCGACGGCCTCGGGCGTGAGCAGGGCGAGGAGCAGCGTCTGCCAGCGCGCGAGGAAGAGCGCGCGGTCGTCGAGCTGGACGCGCAGCATGTCCTTCTCGTCCGCCTTGTCGATCGCCAGCAGGTCGTCGCGGATCTGGCGCTGCCGCGCGCCGAGGTCGTAGCCGCCGAAGCCCACGACGTCAAGCTTCTCGCCCGCGACCACGCGCGAGTTGGCGGTCCAGATCCGGCCGCTCGCCGGGTCCTTGATCCGCGGCTGCGCCTCGGGTGCGAGCCAGCCGTCCCAGCGCCGCGTGCCGTCGGCCCACGAAGTGGGCAGCCGGCCGTCGAAGCCCACGCGCTTCGGGATGCGGCCGATGATCGTCCAGCCGATCCGCCCGCCCGAGTCGGCGGTCACGAAGTTCTGGTGCGGGATGCCCGCGAGCGGCGCGAGCCGCTGCGCCTCGTCGATGTCCTTCGCCTGCTCCATCGCGAAGAGGCCCGCGTTCAATCCGCCGTCGCGCAGCGGCACCCACGCGAGCGCTCGGCGCCTGCCGTCGTGGTCCGTGTCGACGACCGGCCCCCAGATCGTCTGGAGCAGCTCGAGACGGTCGTCGGGCGCGCCCTTCACACGGATCGTCTCGGTCGCGTGCTCGAAGGCGCGCGGGCCCTCGGGCGTGAGGTAGGCGTCGGGGTTCTTCGGATCGGGCTCGAGCAGGACGAGGTCCGCCCAGTCGCCTTCGCTGTTCGTGAAGCCCCAGGCCACCTGCCCGTTGCTGCCGACCGCCACGGAGCCCGTGCCGGGCAGCATCACGCCGGTGACGCGCCGCTCGCCGCCCTTCGGGTCCGGAAAGACGAGCGACGCGCGGTACCACGTGTTCGGCACCGAGAGCCCGAGGTGCATGTCGTTCGCGAGCAGGGCCCCGCCGTGGGTCGTGTGCGCTCCCGCGACCGCCCAGTTGTTGCTGCCGTACGAGATCTCGCGGTCCATGTCGCGCCACGGGTCCGAAGCGGGTGGAGAGATCCGCGCTGCGGCACGCGGTGCGGCCTTCCGGAGGTCGACGACGTCCGGGCCGGGAGCCCTGGGTTGCGCGAACGCCTCGCCCTCGTCAGGCGCGTCCCATTCCGTGCCGCGCGGGTTCAGGAACTCGAAGAGCGGGGGCGGCAGGAGGTCGTGCATCAGCGCGTAGCCCGACTCGAGCCCGGGTTGCGAGCTCTGGAGCGTGAGGTACATCGCGAGGACGCAGAGCAGCGCGTCCTCTTCCTTCCACGGGGCGGGGGCGCTCCGCAGCAGGAGGTACTCCGGAGGGGGTGCTTGAAGCGCGCCGAGGCCGGCGGCCACGCCCTCCGAGTAGGCGCGCAGCAGCGCCCGCTCCTCCCCGGAGAGCGACTCGAGCGCGTGGAGAGCCACGCGGCGCAAGCGCAGCACGCGTACGTCGCGGTCGGCCGTGACCGTCGCCTTGCCGAACAGCTCGGAGAGCTCTCCCGCCGCGCGTCTTCGCGTCAGGTCCATCTGGAAGAAGCGCTCCTGCGCGTGCAGGAAGCCGGTCGCGCGCGCGACGTCGATGCGGCTCCGGCCGCGCACGACCGGGACGCCGTGGGAGTCGCGCTCGATGCGGACAGGCGCGGCGAGGCCCGCGAGCTTCCGCTCGCCGTCGAGCTGCGGCAGGCTGGCGTGGAGCCGGTCGCGCAGGTAGGCGTACGAGCCGCCTCCCGCGACCGTGAGCGCCGCCAGGGCGGCCCCGGCGACGAGCGCGACGCGGCCTCGCCTCGGGCCCGCGGGCGACGTCGTCATCGGCTCGCGCCCTCCGCCCTCACGTGCGCTTCGACTGGTTCGCGACCGCCTGCGCGGCCCGCTTCGCGGCCTCGGGGTCGCCGAGGTAGTGGCTGCGGATCGGGCGCAGGTCCTTGTCGAGCTCGTAGACGAGCGGGATCCCGGTCGGGATGTTGAGCTCGACGATCGCGTCGTCCGAGACGCCGTCGAGGTGCTTGACGAGCGCGCGCAGGCTGTTGCCGTGGGCCGCGATCAGCACGCGCCGCCCGCCGAGGACGTCGGGCACGATCCGGTCGTGCCAGTACGGCAGGAAGCGCGCGACCGTGTCCTTGAGCGATTCGGTGAGCGGCAGCAGGTCCTTGGGCAGGTTCGCGTAGCGCGAGTCGCGGCCGGGGTAGCGCTCGTCGTCGAGCGCGAGCGCCGGGGGCGGCGTCGCGTAGCTGCGGCGCCAGATCTTGACCTGCGCGTCGCCGAACTTCTGCGCGGTCTCGGCCTTGTTCAGTCCCTGGAGCGCGCCGTAGTGGCGCTCGTTGAGCCGCCAGTTGTTGCGCACCGGGATCCACATCAGATCCATGCCCTCGAGCGTGATCCAGAGCGTGCGGATCGCCCGCCGCAGCACCGAGGTGTGAGCCACGTCGAAGACGTAGCCGCCCGCCTTCAGCAATCGGCCCGCGGCCTCTGCCTCCTCGATACCCTTCGGCGAGAGGTCGACGTCCGTCCAGCCGGTGAATCGGTTCTCGAGGTTCCAGGCGCTCTCGCCGTGCCGGAGCAGGACCAGGGTGTACATCGGATGCAGCCCTCCAGTGCGAAGGCTCATTATAGAGTCGCTCCGCGCCATGTCCGCGGACCCGCTGCGCATCCTCGCGCGCTTCCCGCGTCCCGTCAGGCTGCTGCTCGCGGGCACGCTCGTCAACAAGCTCGGGACCTTCATCGTCCCGTACCTGACGCTGGTTCTGCTGCGCGACTTCCGCATGACCGAGCGCGACGCGGCCGAGCTGATCCTCGCTTTCGGCGCGGGCTCGCTCGTCTCGATCCTCGCGGGCGGCGTCCTCACCGACCGGCTGGGGCGGCGGCGCACGCTGCTCCTGAGCCTGCTGGGCTCGGGAACGCTCGCGGTGGTCATGGGCCTCTTGCCCTCGCCGCGGCTCTTCGGGCCGCTCCTGCTCGTCTTCGGCTTCATCGCCGACCTCTACCGGCCCGCCGCCTCGGCCGTGATCGGCGACCTGCTGCCCTCGAACGAGCGCGCGACCGGCTTCGCCGGCCTGCGCATGGCGGTGAACCTCGGCTGGGCCTCGGGCACCGCGCTCGGGGGCGTGCTCGCGGACTGGGACTGGCGGCTGCTGTTCCTCGGCGACGGGCTCACGACGCTGGCCTACGGCGTGCTCGTCTACTTCACGATCCCCGAGACCCGGCCGGCCCCCGCGGAGCACTCGGAGGCGCTCCCGGCCGCTCGAGCGGCGCCCGCCGGCCTGCCGGCTCCCGCGGCAAAGGCGAAGGCGCACCCGGGCCGGCGCGCGAGCCCGCTCACCGACGGCGTCTTCCTGCTCACGGTGTCGGTGAGCTTCCTGTTCTCGCTCGTCTTCTGCTCGCACCTCGTCGTGCTGCCGCTCACCGTGACGCAGTCGGCCCGCTACCCGGCGGTCGTGTTCGGCCTGCTGGCGGCGGTGAACGGCTCGCTGGTCGCGCTCTTCGAGCTCACGATCGTCGAGAGGCTGAAGAGGTTCCGCAGGCTCCGCGTCGCCGCGCTCGGCTACGCGCTCGTCGGCGCGGGCTTCGGCATGATCGGCCTCGTGATGCACTGGGCCTGGTTCCTGCTGGCCGTCCTCGTCTTCACGCTCGGCGAGATCTTCTCGGCCCCACAGCAGATGGCGTTCATCGCGGACTGGGCGCCGCCCGAGGCACGCGGCCGCTACCTGAGCCTCTACCAGGCGACGTGGTCGCTCGCTTTCGCCGTGAACCCGACGCTCTCGCTGCCGCTCCACGCGAGGCTCGGCGAGCCCGCGTTCTGGGGCCTCGCTCCGTTCGTCGCGCTTCCGGGCGTCCTGCTGCTGCTGCGCCTCGACCGGAGCGCCGACCGGCCCGAGCGGCTGCGCGGGCTCGCGAGCGCCAAGGCTTCCGACCCGCGGCCGGGCTCGCCGCGCCCAGAGTAGGATCGGCGAGGCGAGGTTTGTGATGAGAGTCTTCCCGCTCGAGCCCTCGGCCGAGGAGCTCGAGGTCCAGACGCGGGCGGTCGCGGACTTCGTGCTGTCGCAGCTCCGCGGCCTCGCCGCGCAGCCGTCCTTCGACACGGAGGACGCCGAGGCGGTCCAGGCGGCCTTCGACGAGCCGCCGCCCGAGCAGCCGACGCCGCTTCCGGCGCTCTTGGCGCGGCTCGCGCCCGCGATCGCGAAGAGCTACAACACCGCCGGCCCCGGCTACCTCGCCTACATCCCCGGCGGCGGCGTCTACGCGGCCGCGCTCGCCGACTTCGTCGCCTGCGCCGTGAACCGCTACGTGGGTGTCGCGCAAGCGGCGCCCGCGCTGGCGCAGATCGAGGAGACCGCCACCTCGTGGCTCGGTCGGCTGATGGGCCTGCCGGCCGGTGCGCGCGGGATCCTGACCTCGGGCGGGTCGCTTTCGACGCTCGCCGCGGTCGTCACGGCGCGCCACGCGCGGCTCGGCGAGGATTTCCAGGACGGCGTCCTCTACTTCTCGGAGGAGACGCACTACTGCGTCCCCAAAGCCGCGCGCCTCGCAGGCTTCCCGCGCCGCGGCCTGCGCGCGCTGCCGACCGACTCCCGCCTGCGCCTCGAGCCCGCCGCTCTCGACGCGGCGATCCGCGAGGACCGCGCGCACGGGCGACGGCCGTTCCTGGTCGTCGCCAACGTCGGCACCACCAACACCGGCGCCATCGACCCGCTGCCGCAGATCCTGGCCGTCGCCCGCGCGCACGGCCTCTGGGTCCACGCCGACGCCGCGTACGGCGGCTTCTTTCGGCTCGCGCCGGGGGGCGAGGACCTGCTGCGCGGCATCGAAGCCTGCGACTCGATCACGCTCGACCCGCACAAGGGCCTCTTCCTTCCCTACGGACTGGGTGCGCTGCTGGTGCGGGACGGCGACGCGCTCGCGAGCGTCCACCGCGAGGGCGCGAGCTACGTGCAGGACGTGACACGCTCGGGTGCGCTCGGCTTCGCCGACGTGTCGCCGGAGCTGTCGCGCGACTTCCGCGGCCTGCGGCTGTGGCTGCCGCTCATGCTCCACGGCCTGCCGGCCTTCCGCGAGCAGCTACAGGAGAAGCTCGCGCTCGCGCGCTGGGCGCACGCGGAGCTCGCGAGCGACGGGCACTTCGAGCTCCTCGACGAGCCGCAGCTCTCGGTGGTCGCTTTCCGGCTGCGCGCGCCCGCGGAAGCGGCCGACCGGCTCGGGCCCGAGCTGCTCGAGCGCGTGAACGCGCGGCGGCGCGTGTTCCTGTCCAGCACGAGAATCCACGGCCGCTACGCGCTGCGGATCTGCGTGCTGAGCTTCCGCACTCACGAGGAGCGCGTCCGGGACGCCGTGCTGGCGCTGCGGCAAGAGGCCCGCGCGCTCCTCGGCTAAGATCCGCGCATGGCCGACACGCCGCTCGCGATCGTCGGGGCGGGCGTCGTGGGGCTCGCGCTCGCCGCGCGGCTCGCGAAGCGCTTTCCCGAGCTCGTGCTGCTGGAGCGCCGCGAGCGGCACGGCAGCGAGACCTCGAGCCGCAACAGCGAGGTGATCCACGCCGGGATGTACTACCCCGCCGGCACGCTCAAGGCGCGCCTCTGCGTGCGCGGCAGGCAGCAGCTCTACGAGCTCTGCGAGCGCGCGGGGATCCCCCACCGCCGCATCGGGAAGCTGATCGTGGCGATGCGAGGGGACGAGCGGCCGGAGCTCGAGCGCCTGCTCGCGCTCGGGAAGCGGAACGGCGTCGAGCTCGAGCTCCTCGAGGCGGCGGCGTGCCACGAGCTCGAGCCCGCGGTGCCGGCCGTCGCGGGGCTGTACTCGCCCTCGACCGGCATCGTCAGCGCGCACGCCTTGATGGACGCGCTGCTCCGCGAGGCCCGAGACCACGGCGCGATCCTGCAGCCGCGCGCCGAGCTCGCGGGCATCGAGCACCGCGACCGCGACTACCGGCTCGAGCTGCGGACGCCCGACGGCACCGAGACGCTCACGAGCGAGCGCGTCGTCAACGCGGCGGGCCTCGAAGCCGACAGGGTCGCCGCGCTGGCGGGGATCGACGTCGATGCCGCCGGCTACCGGATCCACTGGTGGAAGGGCAGCTACTTCGCCGTGGGCGGCGCCAAGGCGCGCGTCCTCTCGCGGCTCGTCTACCCGGTGCCCGAGCACGTGAGCCTCGGAGTGCACGCCGTGCTCGGGCTCGAGGGACGGCTGCGCTTCGGCCCGGACGCCGAGCACCTGCCGGACCGGCAGATCGACTACGCCGTCGCCGAGACGAAGCGCGACGCTTTCGCCCGGGCCGTCGCGACTCTCGTGCCGGGAATCACGGCCGAGGATCTGAGCCCGGACATAGCCGGGATCCGACCGAAGCTGCAGGGACCCGGCGACGGCTTCCGCGACTGGGTGATCGCCGAGGAGAGCGCCCGCGGGCTGCCGGGGCTCGTGAACCTGGTCGGCATCGACTCCCCTGGCCTCACGTCCTGCCTGGCGATCGCCGAGGAGGTCGAGAAGCTGCTCGTGTGATCGGGCGCACAATCCACGGGCCGCTGTGCGCGGCTTCACGTTTCGCGCGCGCTTCGTGGCGGTATTCAACGCTCTCACCGCCGCGCCGCCGTGGCGACGCGGGCGGGACAGACCGTGAGGGTGCAGCTCCGCGCCACGACGGCAGGCTCTTTCGCTTCGATCCTTCCGCGTGGACGACGCTCCCTCCGCTAGGAGCGGCCCCTGCGCGGAGGGGGCGGGCGGCCTCCACGGCCGCCCGCCCCCTCCAGGCATTTCTGACAGTTGACACCCCGAGCGGCGGCTGGCGAGACTCGTCGGTCACGCTTTCCTCGAGGAGCCAGGTCCGAAATGCATGATCCCGCCCGCTCGCTCGTCCGAACGGCCGCTCTCGGCGCGCTCGCCCTGCTCGCCACGGCAGCCGCGGCGTCGGCCCAGCAGAACGCGACCCCCGCCAGCAGCCAGGCAGTCGACGACAAGTCGTTCAAGGCCGACCCGCCCGGCCTCTACGCGGACGCCGACTTGTCGTACGTGCTCACCTCGGGCAACTCGAGCTCGAGCAGCCTGGGCTTCAAGGGCGATATCGCGCGCCGTTTCACGAAGCAGTCGATCAGCTTCGCCGCCGGCGGGATCCGCGCGAGCTCGTCGCCCGACAACTCGCGCTTCGCGGTCGGCACGCCCACCGACTTCGAGGTGCGCATCCCCGACTCGCAGCCGACCGCCGAGGCGTACTACGCGCGCGGGCGCTACGACTACAAGCTCTCGGACAGGCTCTTCTACACGCTCGGCGGCGGCTGGGAGCGCAACCGCTTCTCGGGCCTCGAGAACCGCTGGGTGGTCGACACGGGGATCGGCTATATCTTCGTCAGCAACGAGCGCACCGGCTTCCGCGGCGCCGTGGGCATCACCTACACGAGCGAGGACTTCACGGTCGACGACGGCAAGGACCACTCGTTCGTCGGCGCGCGCGCGGGCTGGGACTTTCGCCAGAAGCTCTCCTCGAACACGACCTTCACCCACACGCTGATCTTCGACCAGAGCCTCGAGAACGGAAGCGATTCCCGCTTCGACGCGCAGTTCGGGCTGCACGTGGCGATGAGCTCGAGGCTCGGGCTCAAGGTCAACTGGCGCATCCTGTACGACAACGACCCCGCCACGCAGGAGCTGCCGCTCTTCACGCCGGACGGCGCGCCCACCGGGATCAACGTGCTCGCCCCCTACAAGAAGACCGACCAGGGCCTGAGCGTCTCGTTCGTCTTCAGCGTCGCCCCGCCCAAGAAGGGCTGAGCCGAACGATTCATGGAGCCGCCGTCTCCCGGGTCTAGATTCGAGGGAGACGGAGGCCGACCATGACCACCCTGGCCGTTCGCGCGAACGAGTTCCTGGCGCAGCGCCGGATCGCGCTCGTCGGCGTCTCGCACCGTCCCGCGGACATGAGCCGGACGCTGTTCCGGGAGCTGCGGGCGCGAGGCTACGACGTCGTGCCCGTGAACCCGGAGGTTCAATCGGTGGACGGCGTTCCCTGCATGCACCGGCTCCAGGACATCCGCCCACCGGTGGACGGCGCGCTGCTGATGACGCCGCCCGCTGCGACCGAGCACGTGGTGCGCGACTGCGCCGAGGCCGGCGTCCCGCGCGTCTGGATGCACCGGGGCGCGGGCCAGGGCGCGGTGAGCCCGCAGGCTGCGTCCTTCTGCCGCGACCACGGCATCGCCGTCGTCGAGGGCGCCTGCCCGTACATGTTCCTGCCGCGGGCCGCGTTCTTCCACCGGGGCCACGGCTTCTTCCTTCGGCTGTTCGGCCGCCACCCCGGCGCGCACGCGGCCTGAGGCGAGCCCGACTCAGTCGATCGTCGGCGCCTTGCCCATCACGTCGTCGACCGTGAGGTTCTTGACCTCGCCCAGGTTGAGCGCGCGCAGCGGCGCCTCTACCTTCGCGCGGTCGCCGACCACGACGAGCGCGATCCGGCGGGGGTCGATCGTCGCGCGGGCGGCCTGCTGCAGGGCGGCCGCGTCGACGCCGAGCGCCTTGGGCACGAAGCCCTCGTAGAAGCCCTCGGGCAGGTTGTAGACCACCGACTCGACCATGTGCTGCGCCATCTGGCCGGTGGTCTCGAAATCGCCGACGTACCCGAGCGCCGCGTAGTTTCGCGCACGCTCGACGTCCGCGGCGGGGGCAGGCGCGAGGATGCGGTCGAGCTCTTTCATCACCTCCGCGATGGCCGCGGCCGTCTTGTCGGTCTGGACGTCGCTCCCCACGGCGAAGAGCCCGCCCGACAGGTAGCGGCGGAAGCGGGAGCTCGCGCCGTAGGCATAGCCGTGCTGCTCTCGCAGGTTGTCGTTGAGCCGCGACGTGAACGAGCCGCCGAGCAGGGTGTTCATCACCTGGTTGGGCGCGAAGGCCGGGTCGGGCCACGACGGCCCCACGCGCCCGAGGCGCAGCGCCGACTGCGCTGCGTCCTTCTTGTCGACGAGCCAGACCGAGCGCGAGGCGAGCTGCCGCGGCGCCGGCACCGCCGGCGGCGGCGCGGCCGCGGCCGCCGCCTTCCAGGAGCCGAAGGCTTTCTCGAGCGCGGGCAGCACGGCCGAGGTCGTGTCGCCTGTGACCACGAGCGTCGCGCCAGCCGGCACGTAGCGCGCCGCGTGGAACGCGCGGAGCTCCGCGACGGTGAACGACGCGATCTGCGGCGCACCGCCGGCCTGCGGCCGGCCGTAGCGATGGCCGGGGCCGAAGACCGCCTGAGCGAGCGCGTGCGATGCGATCGCGCCGGGCTCGTCGCGAGCCTGGAGCAGGTCGGTGAGGGCCTCTTTGCGCAGGCGCTGGAGCTCCGCTTCCGGGAAGTCCGGGCGCAGCGCGACGTCCGCCATCAGTGGCAGGGCCTGCTCGAGCCGGGCGACGGGCACGCGCAGGCGCACCGTCGAGGCGTCCCAGGACGCTCCGGCCCCGATCGTGGCGCCCAGAAAGTCGATCGCGTCGGCGAGAGCGAGCGAGTCCTTGCCGCCCGCGCCCTCCTCGAGCATGTCGGCGGTCATCGACGCCAGGCCGTCCCGGCCGGCGGGGTCGGCCGTGGCGCCGGCGCGCAGCACCAGGATCACCTCGACGACCGGCACCTCGTGCATGCCGACGAGCAGCACCTTGACGCCGTTCGACAGCGCGAGGCGCTCGACGGGCGGCAGCTTGAGGGGACGCGCCGGCCCCGCCTTCGGGGGCTGGCTGCGGTCGGCCTGGGCCCGAAGCGGCGCGGCCGCGGCCAGCAGGGAGGCGACGCAGGCGGCGAGCTGCATCCGGCTGCGGGCGCTCACTGTGTCAGCTCCGGCACCGCGAGCTCCTGCTTCCCTTGCGGCACGACCGAGATCACGACCCGGCCGGGGCCCAGGTAGCGCGCGGCCGCGGCCTGGATGTCGGTCGCGTCGAGCGCCCGGTAGCGCGCCAGGTCCTCCTCCAGGTAATCGGGGTCGCCGGTGGTCGTGTAGTAGAGGTTGAGCATGTCGGCCTTGCCGTTGTCGCTCTCGAGCCGGTCGAAGAACGACGCCTCGATCCGGTTCTGGAAGCGCTCGGTCTCGCGCGCGCTGGGCGGTGCGGCCTGGAGCTTGGCGATCTCCTCGTCCACGAGCCGCAGCAGCTCCGGCAGCCCGTGGCCGGCGCGCGCGGTCACCACCACCGCGAAGGTCGAGGCGAGCGCCTGGCTCGACTGGTAGGCGTTCACGTCCTGCGCCACCTGCAGCTCGTAGACGAGCCGCTTGTAGAGGCGCGAGTTCTTCCCGCCCGCGAGCACGCCCGAGACCGCGTCGAGCGCGGCGTCGCCGGGCGCGAGGCCCGGCGGCGTGATCCAGGCGAGATACAGGCGCGGCAGCTGGACCTGATCCTCGAGCACGACCCGCTTCTCGCCGCGCAGCACGACCGGGTGCGGGACGATCGGGTCGACGGGCTCGCTCTTCGGGACGTCGGCGAACCACTTCTCCGCGAGGCGTCGCACCTCGGCGCTGTCGACGTCGCCCGCGATCACCAGGCTCGCGTTCGCGGGCCCGTACCACTTGCGGAAGAAGTCCTTCACGTCCTCGTTGCTCGCGGCCGAGAGATCGGCCATCGAGCCGATCACCGGCCACGAGTACGGGTGGTCCTTGGGAAAGAGCAGGGGCGGCAGCGCGTCCTGGACCTTCCCGTAGGGCTGGTTCTCGAGCGACTGCCGCCTTTCGTTCTTCACGACGTCGCGCTGGCCGTCCACCGTCCTCGGGGTCAGGTTGTCGAGCAGGAAGCCCATCCGGTCCGACTCGAGGAAGAGCGGGATCTCGATCGCGTTGGCGGGCACGTTCTCGTAGTAGTTGGTGCGATCCTCCGTCGTCGAGCCGTTGTTGTCGCCGCCGACCGCTTCGAGCCAGCGGTCGAACATCCCCTCGGGCACGTGCTTCGAGCCCTCGAACATCAGGTGCTCGAAGAGGTGCGCGAAGCCGGTGCGGCCGGGGGTCTCGCGCCCCGAGCCGACGTGGTACCAGCAGTTGACGCTCGCGACCGGGGCCGAATGGTCCTCGTGGACGATCACGGTGAGGCCGTTCGGAAGGCGAAACATCGTGTAGGGGACGGCGAGGCGGGACGCAGCGGACGTCGCCGGGGCGGCGGCGAGCAGGAGGGGGGCAAGACCCACGGAGACGAGCCTGAAAAGCGCGCGTGGGAAGGCGAAGTGCATGGGGGAGCCTCCGAAGGCTCGTCCACCGGGTTGGACG
>Ga0335084_10005514_pt1 | contig 12520 bp, 16 predicted proteins | sample Lox_Sample_44_FD_206721 | JGI IMG/M metagenome (GOLD analysis project Ga0335084, IMG submission 206721) | Soil microbial communities from Loxahatchee National Wildlife Refuge, Florida, United States - Lox_Sample_4.4 | ecosystem: Environmental > Terrestrial > Soil > Wetlands | place: USA...
GTCGCGAGCGGGGACCAGGTGCGTCTGAGCACACTTCGCGGCTCGGCGCTGGTTTATGTGGAGGTGACGGACCGCATGCAGGCCGGCCACATTTCGTTGCCCAATGGCCACGGCACCCGCTCCGCGTCGGACGTGGTTGAGGCGCCGCACGGCATACCGCCGAACGAGCTCACCAGGAGCGAAGACCGCGATGCCTTCGCCGGGACGCCATGGCACAAGTTCGTGCCGGCGCGGATCGACCATCTCTAGCGCCAGGCGGCACCCTGGCGACGGGCACGGAACCGAACCTTCAGGAAGCGGCCCGCGCGTCATGAACATCTTTGTCTCCTACAGTCCCGCGGACAGCGAACTCGTATCGGCGATCGTTTCGCTGCTGTGTGCGAGCAACAGCGCGCTCGTCTACTGCGATGCAGACACCATACGCACAAGCGGCCAGCCGCGGGAAGAGCTGCGCATGGCGATCTCCCGTGCCGACGTGGTTCTCGTGTTCTGGTGCCACCACGCCTTCACTTCGTACGAGGTGCGCAAGGAATCCGACCTCGCGCTCGAGTACGGCAGAGACGTCGTGCCCCTGCTGCTGGATGCGACTCCGTTGCCCCGCAAGCTCGTCAACAGTCGCTGTATCGACTTTCGCGACCGTGTCGGAGTGATACACGAGGGAGCGCCCGACCATCAGGCACCGCGGGAACTGGCAGGACGGATCGAAGCGGATCGCCTGATAGCGAGCGACCTGTCGAGGCCGTACGAGGACCTGCTGGTGATGAGCATCGCGCGAGAAATCGAGGCAGACCTGGCTTCGAGAATCGGGCCACATTGATTCGAACGTGACGTGGCGGGAGAGCGACGAAAGGGCCAGTGCCTTTCTTGCTGCCTTTGATTGCAGGAGCGCCAGCGCTTGCGGACACGAGGCCCCGAGGCATGGCCCGTTGAGTTTTCAATTGAGGAGACCCCGATGTCATCGATTCTCAGCAAGGTCGATGGGTTCGTTGGAACCATCACGCTCAACCACCCGGAGAAACGCAATGCGCTGAGCGAGTCGGTGGTGCTGGGGATCATCGGAGCGCTCGAGGAATTCAGGAGCCGCAGTGTGCGCGCCGTGATCCTGCGGGCGCTTCCCGGCTCCAGAGTGTGGTCGGCCGGGCATGACGTCAACGAGTTGCCGGCGGAACGGCGCGATCCTCTCGGCTGGGACGACCCCCTGCGCAACCTGATCCGGCAGATCGAGTACTTCCCGGCGCCGGTCATCGCGATGATCGAAGGCACTGTCTGGGGCGGGGCGAGCGAAACGGTCTTTGCCTGCGACCTCATCGTCGCCGTGCCCGACACCACCTTCGCGGTGACGCCCGCGAAGCTCGGCGTGCCCTACAACGTGAGCGGAATGATGACTTTCCTGAACGCCGCAAGCATCCGCATCGTCAAGGAACTGACCTTCACCGCCAAGCCCATCAGCGCGGAGCGAGCCGAGCGCCTCGGGATCATCAACTACGTCGTGCCGGTCGCGGAGCTGGAGGCGTTCACCTACGGGCTGGCCGACGACATCGCGGCACTGGCGCCGCTGTCCATCGCAGTCATGAAGGAACAGCTGCGCATCCTTGCCGGAGCGCGCCCGATGTCACCCCAGGGATTCGAACGCGTGCAAGGGCTGCGACGGATCGTCTATGACAGCGAGGACTACCGCGAAGGGATCCGCGCGTTCAAGGAGAAGCGAAAGCCGCAGTTCAAAGGCAAGTAGGCCTCGTGCAAGGATGGCTCACACGGGTCGGCGGTCATGCCTGAGTTTGTGGCGATCGCACCGGCCTCGTCTGGCAAAGTCCTGACTGCCGTCAGGACAATCCCCGCCATGCAATCCCCGCCATGAGTCAACGTCGATCTCGAGCCTCAGACCGCTGCATTGCCGACATCCGGCGCAACGATCATCGGCCGGCTTAGAGCGGGAAGTCGACGCTAGGTGGCCTGTGGAACTCAGGCGGCCGCCGCTCGAACGGGTCGCGCGGCGCGCGCGAGGCACCCGTCACGTGCTCCTTGACCAGTATGTCTTCGTACCTGAGCTGCGCGAGGATGGCCACTTGACCGAGCGCGACCAGGTCGATCCGGCCCTCGCGCGCGGCGAGAGTCGCGCTCTGGACATCTGCGGAAATCTCGAGCGTCAGCTGCAGCGGTGGCAGCGCCCTCTGCGCCACGCGGGTCTCCAGCACGACGCGCGCCGTGGACACAATGCTGTGTCGATCGAGGTCGACAAGCGTTTGTGGCGCCTGTGTCAGTGCACTCAGCTGGACTGCCGTGTGCACTGCGGGCACCTGCGCCCAGCCCTGTGCGAGTACGTCCATGACATCGATGTCGAGCGCCCGGTTCAGCGCTTCTGCCGCGCCCTCGGCGGCCACGCCGCGCAGTTGCTCGAAGACTCGCGCAATCGCCGCCTCGTCACTGCATTGTTCGACCAGCGCCTTCTCGACGTCATCGCCCGTGACCTCGATCGGCGTGTGCAGCCAGACCTGGCTATGCATAGTGGTCGCTGGAGTTCCTGATCGTGGCCTTATCGGCACCAGGGGCCAGCAGAATCGTTGTTGCGATCGGCACGAGCCAGGCAGCGAACTGGATCTCGTCCGCCAAGCCGGTCCCAGGCAGGCCGGCGGCCGTGGAACTGGCCCGCCGCTCATCGCGCGACGGCTGAGCTGCTGACTGCTGATCGGCTGGCTGCCAACTCGGCGGAAGCGTCGGCACCGGCGCGCTGATACCGATCGCCGGCCGACGACGCAGCAGCCACTGGCGCATCGAGAGCGCGCCCAACAACAGCCCGAGCGCAGCGCCGGCTCCGAAGATGAGGGTAGTGCGGCCCGCGAAACCGCTCGGAAGATATTCGCCCGCTCCTGGCGGAATGACTGCTCCTTCAGGCGGCATTGGGGCAGGCGTCGCTTCGGGCGCAGAACTGGGCACCGGCGGAGAAGCCGCCGCCGCGGCCGCCGGGGCCGCGACCGGATCCGTGCTCGCAGTCCTGAACAGCGAGCCATCCGATATCTGCAGGCTCACGGTGCTCCCGGCGGGTATGAATGTGGCGGGTGCAGGTTCCTGCGCAAGCACCTCGCCGGCAGGGCGGGCGCTGGCCGATTCGACCAGTTCAACCGGGAACCCGGCGAGCTCGTGGGCGGCGTCCGCAGAGCTGCGGCCAATCACATTCGGTACCGGAAGCTTCTTGTGCGCGGAAGGCGGGACATCGGACACTTTGGACACCGGCCGCGTCGATGCTCTCGGTCGCGGCGCCACCTTGGCATCACGGCAAGCGCCCCGTTGCCGCACATACTCGCGCACCTCCGCCGAAACCGAGGCGCATGGCAACGGCTGTGCTGTGGCCGCGGTCGCTCCGAGCATCAGCGCCGCACTGAGCGGCCATGAACCCCTGCCCACCAAATTGACTCTCCGTAGTTGGGCGCAGGCAGGTGGCGGCCCATCGCGAGGCCACATTCAGCCTCTCCTCGGCTCGCGCCAACCGGAGTCAGCGTCGACATTCCATGGTGACGCTGACTTGCTCAACCGAGCCTGACGCCGGACTGCCTATCCGCTGCACACCGCAGACGTGGCAAGTGTCCCGCTGATCGCCCCGGAGAGACAGGCCGCGTCCGCGGTACGCGGCGAGTTTCAGAACGTCCTCCAGGTTTGAACGTATCGGGCGGGAGGCTCCACCCGAAGGGATAAGCCCGGAGGCACAGCACGTGGGCCGGCCATTTGCGCACCCGGCCCTGTGACGCCAGAATCGAGCCGCCATCGCGCGAGCGCACGGAGGACGCCGGGCAGCGGCTGAGGGCAATGCCTCTGATATTGATCGACAGGAACATTGCGCTGCGGTCGATGACCAACCTTCACACGAATCCCACACTTGCCAGCATCGGACGTAGTCCAGGAGGAATGACCATGCGAGTAACCCGCGTTGTCTTCACCGCCGCCACGGTCGCGGTCGGCCTCACGGTGGTGGTGCTTGCCCAGGGACAGGGAGCGGAGCCGAGGGTCCTCTCGGGCTCGGATATCGGATTTCGCGTCGAACGGATGGAGGCCGGCCGGGCCTCCGGGACGTTGGTGGTGCGGATCGACGGCCAATGGGTTGAGGCGGTTTCTGCACCGAAGGCAATGGCCGTTCGCTAGGGGGCAGCAGGGTTCAAGCAGTTCTCGCGATGACTGAGGGCCCGGCGCAGGCAGGACCACGGTCCTGGATGCGCGGCAACGCCACGGCTGCAGGGGCGTCCCGGAGACTGCTCGCGTCATCATTCGATGGCATGTGTACATGACGAGTTACCGCGATGCTCATCTCCGGAAGCTGCCACTGCGGAAACGTCAGGTTCAGGCTTGACTGGGAGCCTGAGCCGCAGGAGATTCCTGCGCGGGCCTGCACCTGCACGTTCTGCACAAAGCATGGCGGCGTTTGGACGTCGTGCCCGACGGGCTCGCTTGCTGTAGCGGTTCGAACGCCTTCTTCCGTTTCTCGTTACACCTTCGGCACGAAGACAGCGGAGTTCCATGTCTGCACGATATGCGGCGGTGTCCCGGTCGTCACCAGCGAGGTTGGCGGCAACCTGTACGCCGTCGTCAGCGTCAATGCGTTCGACAACGTCGAGCCGTCACTCTTGCGAAGAGCATCGGCAACCTTCGACGCCGAAGACGAGGAAGCACGGCTTGCGCGTCGCGTACGCAACTGGATCCCGACCGTCGTTTTCTCGAAGAGCGATGCCTGATATTTCGCCATGGTCAAGAGGGGGGATCTTCGGACGTTTGGTAAATATGCTCGCCATGGTCAAGGATTCGCGATTCGCTTGCTAAAGCCTGAGGTCGACCTTCGGTCCGAAGGATGCTTGCAGCGGCACGGTGCTGGTGCGCGGCCGCGGTACCTTGTGGATCTTCGGTCGTCTCCGGGAGGTCGCGACAGCAGAGCGGGCCGCCACGGACGAGCAGCGAGGTGCGAAATGGGCGCTCCGGCTAGGTGCGAACGGCCGGGCTGATTGACCGCGAAGCGGACTTGTTCTTCAATCCTTGTATCTCACTACCAACTAAGACACACCATGCACACAGCAAGAATCTTCTTTGTTTTGGCCGCGCTTTGCCTCGTTTCTGCCGCGGATGCAGCCGGCACGGATAAGCCTGTGGGCCCAACCCAGCTCTTCAACATCACTCTGCAGCCCGTGCGCGTGCCGCCGAACCCGCAAGGGGCGTTGCTGCTTGGCGAAGCAACCGGGTGCTACATCGAATATGTCGGCAAGGGCCCGGCAGAGCCGGTGTTCCAGTTCCGCGTCGCACCGACCGACCGGGTTCCGACGATGGAGAAGTGCCTGGCCTCACTGCGCACGCAGCCAGGCGTCACGGCCGTCGCTCCGGTGAAGTAACGGTCATCTGCCCAAGAGCTGCCGGCTGCCGCGGGCGGAACGTTATCGCCTGCGGCGCTCGTGACCGAGTGCCACGTGCGGCCAGTGCCGGACGTCCAGGCTGATCGAGCCGCCACTTCTGTCATTGGAGCCGCCTTCACTTCGCTAGGCGGCCAAGAACGGACCATAGCCTGCAGCCGGAACTCCTCTTGAAAGCGGACGCCTTCGCCAGCGATCTGGCGATCAAGCACTGGCGCGCGCCACGGCTGGCGCGCGCGCACTGCGCCGTCTGCGGCCGGTGCGCAGTGCGCGCGCAAAGCCATCTATCTGTGCGTCGGCCCCGGCTTCGATTTCGTCGTCGGTGAGCGCCAGAGTGGCGACGGCCTTGCCGCCGGTCAGCTCCGTCATCGTCGAGAACACGCATGACGCACCCGAGCCGCCCATCGTGCAGAAGAAGCCGAAGCGATTGCCCCGAAGCGGATGTTCCTCGAGCCAACTGCGCACCGGGCTCGCGAGGCTCCAGAACCAGACTGGGGTCCCGATTACGATCAGCTCATAGTTGGCCGGGTCCTTGCGCGCGGGCGCGAGCGCCGGCGCAAGGCCCGTCACTGCCTCGATCGCGCACATCAGATAGCCGATGCGGCCGTCGAGCGGCTGCACGATCTGAATCTCATCGAGGTCGGCGTCCAAGCGGTCGGCAAGCGCCCGCGCTACGCGCCGCGTGGCGCCCGTTCTGGAGTGAAAAACAATCAGCGTTCTTGCCATGGCATCCTCGCCGGATACGGCACAGATCAAGTCTGGTTCGCGACGAAGTGACAGACTTGAGCGCGGTCAACACTAGGATCGCCTCGGGTGAAGCTTGGGGCGATGCAATGCAAAAGGGCAGTCCATGGCCAGCGTCCCGCCCGCCGTTGCAGCGTTCCTTGGAGGCAAGCCGATCGTTGTAGCCGGTGTGTCGAGGTCTGGGAACGCCCCTGCCAATGCGATTTTCCGCCGCCTCCGCGACACCGGGCGCGAACCGATCCCGGTCAATCCCAAGGCAGGCGAAGTCGAAGGCTCTACCTGCTACCTGAATGTCGAATCGGTGCCCGGGGTCATACACGGCGTGATGGTGGTCACGCATCCCGATGTTTCGGCAGCGGTGGTGCGCGCAGCGCTCGCACGCGGCGTCAGGCACATCTGGTTCCATCGCTCCTTCGGCGGAGGCAGCGTCTCAGCGGAGGCGGTCGAAGCCTGCCGGGCAGCCGGGGTCGAGCCCATCGTGGGCGGCTGCCCGCTGATGTATTGCCCGCCTGTCGATCCCGCCCATCGCCTATTCCGTTGGTGGCTCAGGAGGCAGCACCGTGTGCCCGGCTGATCTATGTCCGCGGCAAGGCGCTTGGGTTTCACTTCTGCTCCGAGTGCAGCTGCGTCGCGTACTGGCGAACACCAACGCGCCGCGAACGCCGCCTTCGAACACGTTTGCCCTTCTTTTCTCCACATCGGTCTCACGGTTTCGCGGCGAGCCGAAAGGCGCTCTTCACGTGTAGTTGCGCGAGCCGAGCATCTGCCAAGCCGCGCAGCAGTCCCTGAGACGCGTCTTCACCCGCAAACGAGCCCGGCTCCGGGCCAGTATCCTTGCCGGCGATGTACCAGCGCCACTTCGGGCTGAAGCAACGGCCCTTCTCGATCGCGCCGGATCCGCGTCACCTCTTCATGGTGTCCCCCTCGGTCCGAACATTGTCCGGGCCCAAGGCGGAAACCATGCGGCCGCGCGTGGGACCATGCGCATTCGCCCGGGCAACGCACGGCCGCGCATCGGGCAACCGCCTCAACGGTGACAGACATGCTGGAAGGTTCATGCCTCTGCGGAGCAGTTCGATGGCGGTTCAACGGGATGCCCGAAGGAGCCACGGCTTGCAACTGCACTGCGTGTCGTCGTTACGGCGTGCTGTGGGCCTATGACTTCGAAGGCGAAGGCATTCACGTTTCGGGGCCGACACAAGCGTATGTCCGCGGCAAAGCGCTCGGGTTTCACTTCTGCCCCACCTGCGGCTGCGTCGCGCATTGGCGGGCGCTGGAGCGCAACAAGGAGGGAAGGCGTCGCATCGCGGTGAACCTGCGGCTGGCCGAACCGGAGGCCGTGGCGCAGATACCGATCGATCATTTCGACGGTCTCGTGAGCTTCGAAGACCTGCCGCGGGACGGGCGATGCGTCAGGGACTACTGGTTCTGACGGACAGGCGCAGACCCGGCCGTTCTTCCTCCAACCCGGCCGTCGTCATCGCGCGGTGAACTTCAGGATCGCCTGGATGACGGCTGCGCTGTCGCCACACCACCAAAAGTGATCGACTCCTTCGAGCGGGTGCCAAACTGCGCCGGGGATCATCTGCGCAAGATGCTCGCCCGCTTCAAAGCGAACCGCTCGATCGCCGCGCCGATGCATCACAAGCGTCGGCACGCCGATGCGGTCCAGATCGGCACGCATGTCGGCATCGCGCAGGCCGCCAAGAATCGTTTCGAGCCCTCCGGGAGACGCCGCATGCCGCACGATGCGCGCCCACCAGGCGCGTAACGCGGGATCGTCCTTCTCGCTCGGAGCAAACGTCTCGATGCCCACCGGTCCGCCCCATCCGGCAACGAGTCGCTGCAGCCAGACGTCGTAGGCGGATGCGGGCAGAGCCCATGGGTAGTCGGGCGCGGCCGAGCCGCGCGCGAGCGATCCAAACAGGCACAAGCCCTGGACGCGCTCCGGCTGATCGACGGCGAGGCGCATCGCTCCCAGTCCGCCCTCGGACGATCCGAAGAGCCATGCGCGCGGCACGTCTGCATGCTCGAGGATCGCCGCGATGTCGGCCGCCAGGGCGGCAGGCGTACTCGTAGCGCGGAGGCGCTCGGACAAGCCGACACCGCGCCGGTCGAACAGGATCACCTGCAAGCGATCGGCCAATGTCTCGACCAAGGCGCGCAGTGGTGGGTGCTCCAGAGCGATCTCAATGTGAGAAACGAACCCCGGGGCGATCACCAGGGTTTGATCGCCTTCCCCGAGCGTGGTGTAGGCGACCGCGCCAAAGCCACCTTCGGCGAAACGCACGCTCGGCTGCTCCACCCGGTTGGACGAGAGCCGTTTCAGATCGCCCGTCATTCGCACGTACGCCCTCTCAGTTTGCGGACCAGGCTTGATGCCGAACTCGGCTCGCAGGACCTCGGCGCAGCGCGTGTAGGCGGCCTCGACGCCTGCGCTATGGCCCTGGAGGGCGTGCAGCTGCATCAGCAGGACGTAGCTTGGTTCACGGTACACATCGAGCGCCACCAGCACTTCGGCAAGGTCCAGCGCCGACGCAAACTCGCGCCGCGTGCCGAGCGCATCGATCAGGCGTTCGAGCAGGCGCGCCAGCAGGTGGTCGTGCTCAATCGAGGCTGCCTTGAGCCAGTCGTCGAAGACTTCAGATCCGAAGGCGATGCCCTGCATCAGTGGGCGGCGCGCCCGCACGACCCATTGGCGGGCTTCCATCAGGGTGTGCTCGTCGAACGTCGCTGTGGCGACCGCGCGGCGGGCGAACAGTGCGAACCGGAGTGCATCGGTCTCGACGGTCTGCGCAATGAGCGCGAGGCAATCGCTGTCGGACGACAGGATCCTGCCGCCAACCGCGTCTTCGATCGTGTAGACCAGTCGGCGCAGGCGCGTGCGTCCCCGTGCTTCGTCGGCGTCAGGCCACAGCAGTGCTGCCAGGTGTGCCCGTGGCACTGGCCCCGTGTTGAAGGCGAGATAGGCAAGCAGCGCGACCGCGCGCTTCAGCGGGAGTCGCGTTTCACGCCCTTGCACGACGGCCATGGGCACGCCGAAGACCTGCAGTTCCAGCGCGGGCGATGGGGAGCGCGGCGGCATGGGGCGTTTATAGGCGGGCACGGGTCCGTTGCAAAGGGACGTTGAAGGGACGGCCATCTTCCATCGTTGCGCCTACCGAACACCGCCACCACGTTCCTGCCTCGGCGCGTAGCGGCGGTGCGTCACCCTGCCGTTGCACAAGGAGATCGCCCATGCGCGGACTGCTTTCGTTTCTCTATGGCGTGGCCGCCTACGCGGCGAGCCTCGCCGCTCAGACCTACCTGATCGGCTTCAGTGGCAACCTGCTCGTGCCCAGATCGGTCGACGTCGGCCCCAGCGCACCGTGGATCGAAGCCCTCGGCACCGATCTGCTGCTGCTGGCCTTGTTCGGCGTTCAGCACAGCGTGATGGCCCGTCGCGGCTTCAAGGGCTGGTGGACAGGCGTTGTACCGCCGGCGGTGGAGCGCAGCACCTATGTGGTAGCCACCTGCGCCGTGCTCGCGCTGATGTTCTGGTTCTGGCTGCCGATCGAGGCACCGGTCGTGTGGCAGGTCCAGCACAGCGCAGGCGCGGCACTGCTGTGGGGCCTGTTCGGGCTCGGATGGTTGCTGGCGCTGGCCAGCACTTTCCTGATCGACCACTTCGAGCTGTTCGGGCTGCAGCAGGTCTTCGCACGCCTGACGCAGCGCGTCCCGCCCAGGGCCCAGTTCAAGACGCCGCTGCTGTACCGCTACGTGCGCCACCCCCTGTATGTAGGCCTGCTGCTGAGCTTGTGGTCGGTGCCGGTCATGACGGCCGGGCGGCTGTTGTTCGCCCTCGGGTTAAGCGCCTACATCGTGATCGGCATCGCATTCGAAGAACGCGACCTTGTCCAGCAGTTCGGCGAGCGATATCCCACGTATCGCGAGCAGGTCGGCATGCTGATTCCGTACGCGAGATCGCTGAGGCGGACGGCAGACAAGAAGACGCTCGATCAACCAGGAGTCTGAAGATGGAACCGTTGGAATACAGAATCACCGCCACGAGGCCAAACGCACCTGCTGCGACCCACGACCCCTTCGGCGATGGCCGTGCCCTGCAGGACCGCCTGCAGGTACATTGCTTTGGCTGCGGAACGCTCAATGCACACGGCTTGCACATCAAGAGTCGTTGGGAAGGTGACGAGTTCGTCTGCGTCTGGCAACCCAAGCCAGAGCACATCGGCCTCCCGGGTTACGTCTATGGCGGCACGATCGCGTCGGTCGTCGATTGCCACGCCGTCTGGGCATCGTTGTCGATGCATTGCCGAGAGGCCGGTCATGACCTGAGCAGCGGTCCGCCACCCTTTGGCGTGGTGACTGGCGGTCTGCGCGTGAAATACCTCAAACCGGCATTGGTGGCCCAGGCGCTTGAACTGCGCGCGCGAATCGTCGAGCACGGTGAGCGCAAGTCGGTCGTCGCCTGCAGCGTGCACCAAGGTTCGGTGGAGTGCGCCACAGCCGAAGTCATCGCGGTTCGTGTGAATGGGAGGGGCTGAAATGCGCGCCGTCATCTGCAGGAGCTTCAACGGAATTGACGCACTCGAGTTCGGCGAGCTTGCGGAACCCGTCCCCGGCCCGGGCCAGGTGCTGGTTGACGTCCATGCGGCTGCTTTGAGCTTCATGGATACGCTGATGGTGGCCGGTCGCTACCAGATGAAGCCCGCCCTGCCTTTCGTACCGGGCAGCGACGCTGCGGGGGTGGTGCTGGCCGTTGGCGATGGAGTCCAGCGCGTGCGCGTGGGCGACCGCGTGGCCTGCAGCCACTGGTATGGTGGCATGGCCGAGCGCATGGTGGCACCCGAGTCGGGCGTCGTGAAACTGCCCGACAGCGTAGGTTTCGAGATCGGCTCGACCGTGCGTTTCGCCTACGGTACGGCTCGCTACGCGCTGGAGACCCGCGCACAACTGCGCCCGGGCGAAACCGTATTCGTCAGCGGTGCGGCGGGTGGCGTCGGCATGGCAGCTGTCGACGTGGCGCGCCAGATGGGTGCCACTGTCATTGCGGGCACCAGCTCGGCGGCCAGGGGCGAAGTGGCACGCAAGCAGGGCGCTGCCCACGCTATCGACTACTCGTGCGAAGCGGTGCGCGACCGGTTACTTGAACTGACCCAGGGCCGTGGTGTGGACGTGTACTTCGACACCGTCGGTGGTTCCCTGTTCGGCACCGTGTCGCGCGTGATGGCCTGGGGTGGCCGCATGCTGCCGGTCGGGTTCACCAGCGGCGAAGTTCCCAGCCTCGCCATGAACCTGCCGCTGCTGAAGAACTACAGTATTGTGGGATGCTACTGGGGCGCCTGGGCGGAGCGGGAGCCGCAACAAAGTCGCGCCGCTGACGAGCAACTCTTCGCTGCGGTGGCGCAAGGCATTCTTCGGCCTCAAGTCTCGGACGTACTGCCGATGGCGTCCTTTGCCGACGGCCTGCGGCGACTCGCAGGCCGCCAAGTGACGGCACGCATTGTCCTGCGCGCAAAGCCGAGGAGTGACGCGCCCGCATGGTTGGGCGGCGCAGGCCCTCTGAGTGAGATTGACACCTACATCGAAGGGAGTCCAGCATGATCGGTGTATTTGTAACGTTTCGCTACGCAGACAATTTCGATGAGCAAGCCGTGCGGAAAATCGCTGAGACCGCGCGCGCAACGTTTGAGGGCATGCCCGGATTGCGTTCCAAGGCCTTCACGGTCAATTCCGGAAAGCGTGAGGCCACGAATTTCTACGTCTGGAACTCAGAGGATGCAGCCAAAGCGTTCTTCACCGATGCGCTTCTGGAGCGCGTAACGGGTCTCTACGGAGTACGCCCCAGCGTCGAGTTCGTGCAGATTGCCACGCTAGTGGAGAACGCTCGAACATGACGCGGCCAAGAGTCCCTGTTCGGGAAGGATGTCGTCCAACCACGCGTTGCCCACCTGCGGCTTCGTCGCCCTTTGGCGGGCGCTGGAGGCAAACAAGGAAGGGTGGCGTCGCATCGCGGTGAACCTGCGACTGAGCGACGACCCGGAGGCTGTGGCGCAGATTCCCATCGAGCATTTCGACGGTCTCGTGAGATTCGAAGACCTGCCGCGGGATGGGCGATGCGTCAAGGACTCTGGTTCTAGGCTAGCCTTCATGTCGCCCGCGTGACTTGCTCGCGCAGTACCAGCGCAACGAAGGAGAGTCATGGAAGCCTTGAAACTCTTCACCGCCACCGTGCTGGCCGGATTGCTCGCGACAGCCTCGGCACAGCCGAGTCTGACGAATGAGCAGATTGCCGACGTCCTGTGTAGGGCGGCCGGGCACTGGGGTTCAGGTGCCGAATACCTGATGCAGACGGTCGACCAGCTGGAACGTCTCGGTATCCACGATGCCAATCT
>Ga0335084_10005515_pt1 | contig 12520 bp, 11 predicted proteins | sample Lox_Sample_44_FD_206721 | JGI IMG/M metagenome (GOLD analysis project Ga0335084, IMG submission 206721) | Soil microbial communities from Loxahatchee National Wildlife Refuge, Florida, United States - Lox_Sample_4.4 | ecosystem: Environmental > Terrestrial > Soil > Wetlands | place: USA...
ATCCGCGAGGCGGTCGGCGCGCTCGGCGGCCACGCCACCTTGGTGCGCGCGCCGGCCGCCTTGCGTGCGGCCACCGAGGTGTTCGAGCCGGAACCCGCCGGCGTCGCCGCGCTGGCCAAGCGCGTGAAGGAAAGCTTCGACCCGAAAGGCGTGCTCAACCCGGGCCGCCTCTGGGCGGGGGTTTGAGGGCGCATGGCGGGCATGAATCACGAAGACCACCCGTCCCGCAGTGGCCCTTCGGCGCAGATCGCCATTTTCGGTACGCGCGGTTTTGGGCGCGAAGTGCATCAACTGATCAAGGACTTGGCTGCCGCCGGGACGCGGATCGCGTGCGTCGGGTTTCTGGTCGAGCAGGCGTACCGAGAGCAGTCGGTGATCCACGATTTGCCGGTGCTCGGTGACGCCGCTTGGCTTGCCGGAGCGCCTGACGTTTACGTTACGATGGCAATCGGAGCCACTGCGCCGCGCTGGCGTATTGCGCAATACATCGAACGCAAATTCGGCGAGCGTTTCTTGCTGCTTCGGCATCCGCGGGCATGGGTGGGCGACAATGTCCCAATTGGATTGGGCTCGATCGTGTGCGCTGGCGCCCTGGTGACGACGGATATTTCCATCGGCAGGTTCGTACAGTTACACGTAGGCTGCACGATCGGCCACGACACCGTCATCGAAGACTTCGTGACCATAGCCCCGGGAGCGAACGTGTCCGGCCGTGTGCTGGTCGGTGAGGGCACTTTCGTAGGCGCTGGAGCGGTCATTCTGCCCGACGTCAAGGTTGGTCGTTGGACGATAATTGGCGCCGGCGCGGTGGTTACGCGGCCCGTGCCGGACAACGTGACTGTCGTTGGATCTCCTGCAAGAGTTATCGCGCAACGGACACCTGGATGGCACCGTGTGGACACGTAGCGCCGCTTCCCAAACGACACCGCGCGCATTCGATCACCCCATTTACGTCACGCGGCCGTTGCTCCCAGATTTTCGGACCTATACCGAGGCGCTCTCCGGAATTTGGGAACGGCACTGGCTGACCAACAAAGGCCGGGTGCACGATGCTTTGGAGCAGGCGTTGCGCGAGCACCTGCGCGTTTCGCATCTGTCACTCGTCAGCAGCGGCACTGCGGCCCTCATGTTGGCCTACCGCGCGCTGGGGATCGCCGGTGAAGTGATTACTACGCCCTTGACGTCTCCAGCGACCGTCAACTCGGTAACCTGGTGCGGCCTGACCCCCGTTTTCGCCGATGTCGATCCCGAGCGATTGACGCTCGATCCGGCGGCTGTCGAGCGTGCCATCACGCCGCGCACCAGCGCGATCGTCGGCGTCCATCTTTATGGGATGCCATGCCAGGTTGATTCGTTGCGGACACTCGCGGAACGCCACAGGTTGCGTCTGATCTACGATGGCGCCCATGCCTTTGGTACACAAATCGATGGCGAGCCGGTGTCGAAATTTGGCGATGCAACGATATTGAGCTTTCACGCCACCAAAGTGTTCAATACGGCCGAGGGGGGCGCTGTCATAACGGAGGACGCGGAGATCAAGCGCCGCGTCGAGTTGCTGAGAACGCTGGGAATTCAGGACGAGGTTACTGTCGCTCTGCCCGGCATCAACGCGCGAATGAATGAACTGGAGGCGGCGCTCGGTCTGGCCAATCTCGACATCGTCGAAAGGGAGCGCCTCGCCAGAGCCGAGATTGCGGACATCTACCTCACGCGTCTTGACGGCATCGAGGGCCTGCGGCCTTTCAAGCTGCCGGCACGCGTGCGCAACAGCCACAACTATTTTGTGGTCCGGATTGTCGAGGGAGCTTCGCGTCTGTCGCGCGACGACCTATATGAGAGATTGAAGAGCTTTAATGTTTTCGCCCGGCGCTATTTCTATCCACTCTGCAGCAATTTTTCGTTTTATCGCGATTTGCCGTCCAGTTCGCCGGTCAATGTGCCGGCTGCCAACCGCGCGGCAAACGAAGTTCTCTGCCTGCCGCTATATGGCGGCTTAGGGCATGATGCTGCGCACCAGATCTGCGACATCTTAGAACATCTCTTAGGGAAGCCGGATCGGCCGCAGCCATGACCGAGTGGCTCACAGGATGCCGAGCCGCACCAGATGATGAAGGGCCATGTCGACGTCTAATATCCGATCCGGGTCAGTCTTGCGTGATGTCGGGTCGATAGACAGGCAGTTGATGTAGTCTGCTTCGATATGTTGCAGCTCGTCGACGATACGGTAGTTCGCATTGACCCTGTGGTCGCAAAAGACGATCGTCCTGCTGGTCCCGTCGCGAGGGGCAAACAGGAGCGAGTGAAAACCTGAGCCGATGCTGCCGATAAATATTCGGTGCGATACGAATAGTCGCACCTGATCGTCGAAGGGCATCTGCTCTGGACAAACGATGCGTACTCCGGCGGCCGCCAATTCGCGCTCGAGCCGATCCTCGCGCACGATCTTGCGATGCAGTTCCGGCAGCCTGCGGCGCGAGATGTAGACGGGTTGCTCGCTGCGCCTGGCGGGAGGGTCTCCGCAAATGCGCTGGGCGACGATCGCGTGCGATTCCGTGTGGTCCGAAAAAGCGTGATTCCTATTCACCATCGAGGGGCCGGGCACATGCACTTGGCGCAAAAGCAGCGGACTCTCGCAGCGCATGAGCCTCCGCTCATCGAGGTCGCTGTGCCGCAGAAACGCGGACATGTGCGGCAACCACGGAAAATCGCCTGGCCGGGTAAAATAGATTCCGTGCAGATCGCTTAGTTCAGAGCAGTGTCGCAAGCACCAAACGCGGCTCAGCCCTTCGGTCAGGAAGTGACCCCAGAAATTCCAGGCGAACGTGCCGAGGTAGATCAGTGGACTTTCGTGTCGTTCGATGCGCTCGGGAACCTCGATTTGCGGCGGGCCGATTGATTCGATCTTCAGATCATGGCCTCGGCGAATGCAGGTTTCGGGCGCGCGCGAGCCGTCTTCATGATAAAGGCAGTCGAACTGGGGCATGCAGATCATGTTCGTGAGTAGCCGATCCATGCCCGGTCGGCCGTTGTAAATCGTGACTGAATCGGAAAACGGATCGGGAGAAGAGAATTGGTGGAATCTCACCCTGGACATGCGTCACTAATTACTTAGTCGTGTCGCGGTGGCAAGAAGGCGCGCTGGTTGGGTGTGCACGAGAGGTATCGTGCCCGCTAGCTGACAATAACTTGTGCGTTTGATCGAAGGCTGTATCGGTTGTCGGCATCTGAGAACAGGAACATTCAGGGAATGTCAGCGTCGGTCGGGCCAACGAAAGTCCTCATACTCAGCTGGGAACGCCCGCTCTACTTATGGGCGTCGTTGGACAGCCTCTACCGCAACACGCGGTCGGACGTGGATTTTGTTCTGATCGACAACAATTCCCAGGATCCGCTCGTCGCCAAGGTTATCAGCGGTTTCAACCGGCGCGGCATGTTCAGCGAAGTCGTCGTCTCCCCGAGCAACGATCCCGGCATCATTGACAAGCAGATGAGACGGTTGCGGCCGACGCTGGGCCGGTATGTCGGTTTTGTGGAGTCGGATGTCGTGGTCGAGCGCGGAGAAAGATGCTGGGTAGAGACCATGGTCGACATCATGGAAAGTCGCCCCCAACTCGCCATGCTCGGCTCGCAGGTCGACAAAGCCGACTTTATCAATCTCGATTGGATCGTGGGGCAAGTTGGTCATGAACTGGAGAAACGGTTGGTCGAACTCGCCAAAGGTCAATCGCCTGAACGTGCGAGCTACGTGGCGCCGGGAGCGCTGGGCGAGCCGCACAATCCGGCAGGGCGGTTGCTAATGCTGCGCACCGCAGCGATCGGCGAAGTGGGCTTTGCTGCTGATGCAGTTCTTTACCGGCGGCTCAAAGCCAAAGGTCATGAGGCGTTGGTTACGGGCGACGTCATTCACCGTCACCTCTCCCTGCTCAATTTCTTCGATTATCCGGATTATGACGTATTTGCGCGCGGGGATTTTATGAGCAAAATTTCGTAGCTTATCGCGGTCGCGGGGTATCTACGTGGTTCAAACTCGCCTCAACGACGCCTTCACCCTCGCCGACGTCTGGGCCGCGCTTGCGGATCTGCGCGCGCGTCGCCCGCTGGTGCACAACATCACCAATTACGTGGCGATGACGGTGTCGGCCAACGTCCTGCTCGCGCTCGGGGCCTCGCCCGCCATGGTGCACGCCACCGAAGAGGTGGAGGATTTCGTGACCATCTCCGATGCGCTGGTGATCAACATCGGCACCCTGTCGCCGCCTTGGGTCGCCGCCATGCACAAGGCGGCGGCGCGCGCGCAGGCGCTGGGCAAGGCCTGGGTGCTCGATCCGGTCGGCTGCGGGGCGACGCGCTACCGCACCGAAACGTCGGCGGCGCTTGCCGCGCTGCACCCGACCATCATCCGCGGCAATGGCAGCGAGATCGTGAGTCTCGCCGGCGAGGCGGGCGCCGGCAAAGGCGTCGACTCGCTGACCGGCGCCGGCGAGGCGATCGCGGCGGCCGCCGCGCTCGCCACGCGCACCGGCGCCGTGGTCGCCGTCACCGGCGAAGCCGATTACGTCTGCGATGGAACCAGCGAATTGGCCATCTATAGCGGCCATGCGCTGATGCCGCTATCGACCGCGCTCGGCTGTTCCTTGAGCGCGGTCACCGCCGCCTTCGCCGCGGTGCGGCCGCCGCGGCAGGCGGCGATCGCGGCGCTCGCCGTGTTCGGCGCGGCGGGAGCGGCGGCCGCGCAACGCTGCCGCGGCCCCGGCCATCTGCCGGCCGAGATCTGCGACGAGCTCTACAATCTCACGCCCGACACCCTAGCCGCGCACGCCCGGCTCGGCTAACGGCGCGAGCATTGACCTTGCCGCGCAAAGCGCGCTTCGATCCGCCCCGAAATGCAGACCTCGTTCACCCTCACCCAGTTGCTCGACCCGCAGGTCAAGGAATCGGAAAAGATCCTGCGCGCCTGCGTGCATTGCGGCTTCTGCACCGCCACCTGCCCGACTTATGTGCTGCTCGGCGACGAGCTCGATAGCCCGCGCGGGCGCATCTACCTGATCAAGGAGATGCTGGAGAACGATCGCCGCGCCAGCCGCGACGTGGTCAAGCATATCGACCGCTGCCTCTCATGCCTCGCCTGCATGACCACCTGTCCCTCCGGCGTGCACTACATGCACCTGGTCGACCATGCCCGCGAGCACATCGAGCTGACCTACCAGCGGCCGCCGGCCGATCGCGCCCTGCGCGCGCTGCTGGCGCGGGTGCTGACCGACGCCGGCCTGTTCCGCCTGGCCGTGGTGGCCGGCAAGCTGGCCCGACCGCTGGCCCCGGTGCTGAAGGTGCTCGGCCTCTCGCGGCTGGCCGCCATGGTGCGGCTGACCCCGCGCGGCAAGCTCAGCCCCCCGGCCGACCGCGCCGGCACGGTCTATCCGGCGCAGGGCGAGCGCCGCGGCCGGGTCGCGCTATTGGCCGGCTGCATCAACCCGGTGCTGGCGCCGTCCACCAACGAGGCGGCCATCCGCCTGCTCAACCGCAACGGCATCGAGGTGGTCATCGCCCCGGGCGAGGGCTGCTGCGGTTCCCTCGTCCATCACATGGGCCGCGAGGAGCAGGCGCTCGCCCAGGCGCGCAACAACATCGACGCCTGGACGCGGGAGATCGACGGCGAGGGGCTCGACGCCATCCTGGTCACCGTGTCCGGCTGCGGCACCACGGTGAAGGATTACGGCTTCATGCTGCGCGGCGACGAAGCCTATGCCGAGAAGGCGGGGCGTATATCCGCGCTGGCCAAGGACATCACCGAATATCTGGCCGCGCTCGACCTGCCGCGGGCGCCCGCGCCGGCCGTGCTCACTGTCGCCTACCATGCCGCCTGTTCGCTGCAGCATGGACAGCGCGTGACACATGAACCGAAAGATTTGCTTTGCAAGTTTGGATTCATCGTCGAAGATATAGCGGAAGGCCATTTGTGTTGTGGCTCGGCGGGCACCTACAACATTCTTCAGCCGGCCTTGGCTGACAGGTTGCGGGCCCGCAAGGTCGCCAACATCGAACGGCTCGAGCCGGACGTGATCGCAGCCGGCAATATCGGTTGCATCATGCAGATCGCTGCCGGCACCGACATTCCGGTCGTCCATACCGTCGAACTGATCGACTGGGCGAGCGGCGGTCCGGTGCCGGAGCCGCTGAGGCAGAGATCGCAGCTTTGAGCCGGCGAGGCGGCGGCCGGCAGGGGCAGCCGCGGTTGATTGCAAGCCGCGGTGAGGAATTGGGCAGATCAAACGAACGATCGGGAGGTCGTTATGGCGAAGAAGCGCAAGAAAGCTAAAGCGAAGAAAGCGAAGGCGAAGAAGGCAGCGCCGGCGCGGAAGAAGAAGGCCGTGAAGGCGAAGGCCGGTAAGAAGAAGATGGCGGCGAAAAAGAAGGCCGCGCCGAAGAAGCCAGCGGCGCCCAAGCCGGCGCCTGCGCCGGAAGTTCCGGCCCCGGCCGGATCCGGCTCGATCCTGCCGAGCTTCGGCGGCATCTTCGGCGGCAAGACCGAAGGCGAGTAAGAGGGACGAGGCGCGGACAGCGCGCTGCTGTCACGCGCGGATTTGCGAATGGCCGGCGGGGCGTCGCGCGCCCCGGCCGGCCTTTTGTTGGGTGTGCCCCGATTGCATCGTCCCCTTCACGCGCCTAGCATGCGGCCCTCGCGAGGGACGGAACTCGCGAGCCAATTCAAGCACCTACACGTCAGGAGCATTCGGCCATGCCGGCTTACAAAATTCTGCTGATGGGCGCGTCCTATGGATCGCTGCTCGCATCCAAATTGCTGTTCGGCGGCCACTCGATCCATCTCGTCTGCCTGCCGGCCGAAGCCGACCTGATCAACGCCGAAGGCTTCAAGGTGAAGCTGCCGGTGCGCGGCCGCAAAGAGCCGGTACTGCTCGAATCGCGCAAGCTGCCCGGCAAGGTCACCGCCGGTCCTGCCGCCGGCGTCAACCCGAAGGACTACGACCTGGTCGGCCTCTGCATGCAGGAGCCGCAATACCGCTCGGCCGGCGTGCGCGAACTGCTCGACGCGGTCGGCAAGTCGCGCGTGCCCTGCATGTCGATCATGAACATGCCGCCGCTGCCCTACATCAAGCGCATCCCCGGCCTCGATTACGCGGCGCTGGAAGCGGCCTACACCGATCCGCGCGTGTGGGATTCGATCGATCCGAAGAAGATCACGCTCAATAGCCCCGACCCGCAGGCCATCCGTCCGCCCGACGGCAAGGCCAACGAACTGCTGGTCACGTTGCCGACCAACTTCAAATGCGCACGGTTCGAAGACGACAAGGACACGCAGATCGTCCGCAACCTGGAGAAGGACGTGGACGCCGCGCGCTTCGACGCGCCGGAAGGCAAGATCGAGCTGCCGGTGCACCTGCGCGTGCACGATTCGATTTGGGTGCCGCTCGCCAAGTGGGCGATGCTGCTCGCCGGCAACTATCGCTGCATCACCAAGGACGGCATGCGCACCGCGCAGGAAGCGGTGCACGCCAACATCGAGGAGTCGCGCTCGGTCTATAACTTCGTGTTCGATCTCTGCGTGAAGCTCGGCGCCTCGCCGAACGATTTGGTGCCGTTCGAGAAATACGCCGCCGCGGCGCAGTCGCTCACCCGTCCGGCCTCGGCCGCGCGGGCGCTGCAGAACGGCGCGCCCAATATCGAGCGCGCCGACAAGCTGGTGCAGCTGATCGCCAGGCAGAAGGGCCTGAGCAACGCGGCGATCGACGCCCAGGTGGCGCTGGTCGATTCGCGGCTGGAGGCCAACCGCAAGAAAGCGGCCGCCGCATAAAAGCGGGAAACCGCTTGGATATCCGGCATTTTGGCGTCCCGGCCGGTCCCGCCGCGACGTCGCTTTTTTGAAGCCGTTTTATCCACAATCCGCGCGCTGGTGGCAGCTGCGCACCGTCTGCCGGTGCGGATTATGTGGCGTTCCGGCAACAGTCGCTCGCTTTTTGTCGACAACAGGACAAAACGCCTAAAAAGGCAGCATTTGCCGTCGTTTTCACCTTGCCGCTCCGCGCGGTTCCGGCTGTAAATTTTGTCCTAATGCACGTCCTGTTGCGTACGGGTCGATCGCAGCCGGGATGGGTTGTTGGTACGCAAACGGTGACGGGCGGACTGGTATCGGCTGATCCAAAAGTCGATCGAACCGAAAAAGGGGCAGGGTCAATGAAGAAGTTTGTTTTGTCGACGGTCGCGGCGCTTGCAGTGGTTGGCGCGGCGCCCGCGTTCGGTGCGGATATGCCGGTGAAAGCGGTCAAGGCCGCTCCGGCGGCGGCGCCGAGCCCGTTCGATATCTTGTTCGGCGTGGCGTTCACCACCGATTATGAGCTGCGCGGCGTTTCGCAGTCCGCGCACCAGCCGGCGGTGCAGGGCTACTTCGAGCTCGATTACACCGTCACCGACTGGCTGAAGCTCTATGCGGGCGTCTGGGGCTCGAGCCTCTACACCGGCTTCGCTGACGCCGAGTTCGACATCAGCGGCGGCGGCCGCTTCAGCTGGGGCAACTTCGGCCTCGATCTCGGCTTCGTCTATTACGAATATCCGGACGGCACCGCGAACGGCTTCGGCAGCTACGGCGAGTTCTATGCGAAGCCCTCGTACAAGTTCACCGACTGGCTGACCATCGGCGCGATCATCGACGGCGGCTCCAACTTCAACAACAAGTGCATCGGCGCCGGCTGCGTGGGCGTTTGGGCCGGCGACGCCAATGCCGGCTACTATTCGGCCAACGCGGTCATCACCCTGCCGTGGCAGCCCGCCGGCATCACCATCTCGGTCAATCCTGAGATCGGCCGCCAGTGGTACAGCTCCGACGTGACCACCAACCTCGGCGTCCAGAGCTACACCTATTGGGACGTCGGCCTCGACTTCAACTGGAAGGCCGTCACCCTCGACCTCCGTTACTGGGACACCAACACCAGCGGCACGCTGGCCAGTGGCGGCAACGCGGTCTGCGCGGTCGGCGGTCATGCGACGATGGACGCGTGCGACGCCCGCTTCGTGGCGACGCTCAAGTTCGACACCTCGATCTCCGCGCTCAAGTAAGCTGACGTAACACTCTGCCCTTACTTCGCGGGCGGCGGCTCTGAAACGAGCCGCCGCCCGTGTGCGTTTTTGCGGTGCGGCGGGACCGTCGAGAACACCTGGTTTGCAAATATTCCCCTGAATATCCGCCTTTTGGCTGCTCTGCCCGTCATTGCCTTGGCGCACGGCACCCCATACGATTGCCCCTCAAGGGTTTGGGGCGAGTGACCGGACGAAGCAGCCGGGCCGCCCGGATAAGGGCCTGAAAAAAGAGCGTTCTAGGGAAAAACAATCGGAGGAGGGCGTAGATCAATGACCAAAAACGGACAGCACACGCGCGCAACGCGCCGCAAATTCCTTGCGGGTGTCGCCGGTGCCGCGATCGCGGCGCCTTATGTCAGCAACGCCGAAGCGGCAACGACGACGACCTGGAAGATCCAGACCTCGTGGCCGGCGGGCATCGGGCTCAACACGTTCAAGACCTGGTGCAACAGCATCAAGGAAAAGACCGGCGGCGAGCTCGAGCTCAAACCGTTCGCGGCCAAGGAAGTCGTCGGCGACTTCGAGCTTCTGGATGGCGTCAGGAATGGCGTGCTGGAGGCGATGAACTCCTTCTGCGTCTATTGGGTCGGCAAAATCCCGGCCACCGCCTTCCTGTCGTCCTACCTGATGGGTCTGCGCTATCCGCACGAGTGGGACATCTTCTTCTACGGCAAGGACGGCGTGAAGATGGCCCGCGAGGTCTATGCCAAGCAGGGCCTGTTCTGGGTCGGCCGGGTTCATCACGGACCGAACATCATCCACTCGAAGAAGCCGATCCGCTCGATCGAGGACTTCAAGGACCTCAAGCTGCGCGTTCCCGGCGGCATGATCGCCGAGGGCTTCGCGGCGGCGGGCGCCAAGACGACGCTCTTGCCGGGCGGTGAAGTGTTCTCCGCGCTGGAGAAGGGCACCATCGAGGCGGCCGACTACACCGGCCCCGCGGTCAACTGGGACCTCGGCTTCCAGCAGGTGACCAAGTTCATCTGGACCGGCCCTCCGGGACTGGAGTCGATCTATCAGCCGGTCGACTTGATGGACGTCGTGGTCAACATGAGCGTCTGGAACAAGCTGTCGCCGGCCATGAAGCTCTGGTTCGAGAACGAGGTGGAGGCCTACTCGGCGCTGCACTTCGGCGCGATCCAGCGGGCGGACATGGAGACCTGGCCGAAGTTCGAACAGGCCGGCACCAAGATCTTCCGCATGCCGTCGGAAGATCTGGAAAAGTGGCAACGCATCGCCACGCCGATCTGGTTCAAGTGGGCGAACAAGGACAAGGACGCCGCCCGCCTGTTCAAGGCCCAGCTTGAGATCATGGAATCGCCGACGGTCGGCTACGTGACGCCCGACATGTACAAGGGCCTGAAGATCGACCTCTAAGATCGACGTTCATCGGCACGGCGCGGGAGATGCCTTTCCGGCATCTTCTGCGCCGTGGCATGCCTGCCTGGGGATGTATTTGCCATGCCGCATCTGAACTTCGTGCTCCCGCACTGGCTGTATTGGGGCACACTCATTTTCTTTCCACTGATCGGGATGTACCTGGTGAAACGGCAGCGCCGTAACGGCGTGCCGCGCGGGCCGTCGCTGTTCATCGCCTATCTGTTCTGGCTCTGCTCCGGCTTCATGGGGCTGCATCGGTTTTATCTGAAAAGCCTATGGGGCTTCGCCTTCATCCCGGTGTTCCTGCTCGCATTGCATATCAGCGACACCATCCGCGACCGCCGCGAGGACGTGTCGCGCACGCATGCGGCCTATGAAGATGCGGTTAGCCAAGTCCACCGCCAGACGCTGCCGCCCGGCGTCAGCATGACGCAGACGGAAACGGCGCGGCTCGAAAAGGCCAAGGCCGACGAGGTTAAGGCCAAGGCCGACGCCGATGTCGAAGTAAACAGGATGGAGCAGTGGCAGAGCTATTCGCGCTGGGTGGCGATCCTGATCGCGCTCATGCTCGCGGTCGACGCCGTCCTCTTGCCCGGTCTGGTGCGGCGCGCGAATGAGCGAGAGGCCGCCGAACGGGCGAACGCGCCGCCTGAACTGGCGGTGCCCGACGTGGCGCCGATCGGCACGCATGAAGATCCGACCATGCACTTCCACACCCGCGTCACCGACGCGCTGGAGTGGCTCAATATCCGCGCCGGCGAGTTCGTCGCCTATTGGGCGGTGATTTCGGTGTTCGCCTATTACTACGAGGTGATCGCGCGCTTCGTGTTCAACTCGCCCACCAACTGGGTGCACGAGAGCATGTTCCTGATGTACGGCATGCAATACATGCTGTGCGGCGCCTACGCCTATCGCGAAGACCAGCACGTGCGCGTCGACGTCTTCTACACGAAGTTCTCGCCGCGCGGCAAAGCCATGGCCGACATATTCACGTCGGTCTTCTTCTTCATCTTCATCCTCACCATGCTGTGGACCGGAACGCGGTTCGCGCTCGACGCCATCAACAACCACGAAGTGTCGTTCACCGAGTGGGGCGTGCAGTATTGGCCGGTCAAGCTGATGCTGCCGATCGGCGCTGCGCTGATGGCGCTGCAAGGGCTCTCGAAGCTCATCAAAGACATTGTTTTCCTGACGAGCCGGAGAGCCTGAGCCATGGGACTCGAAATCGACATTCTATGGCTGACCGTCCTGCTGTTCGGCTCGCTGGCCTTGCTGCTGGCGCTCGGTCTGCCGATGGCGTTCTGCACCGGCAGCCTGGCGGTGATCTTCCTGTTCGTGTTCGGGACTCCGGCGATCCTGAACATGATGCCGTCGCGCATCTTCCCGTTCATGACCGACTATCAATTGTCGGCCGTGCCGCTGTTCATCTTCATGGCGGCGATGCTGGAGAAAGCCGGCATCATCGAGGAGCTGTTCGACGCGGTCTATAAATGGCTCGGCTCGGTGAAGGGCGGCCTCGCCGCCGCCACCGTGCTCGCCTGCACCGCGCTCGCCGCCATGGTCGGCGTCGTCGGCGCCACCGAAGTGACCATGGGCATGATCGCGCTGCCGGCCATGCTCAAGCGCGGCTACGACGAGAAGCTCGCCTGCGGCTCGCTGCTCGCCGGCGGCACGCTCGGCATCCTCATCCCGCCCTCGGTGATGGCCATCGTCTACGCGGTCGTCGCGCAGCAGTCGCTCGGCGAATTGCTGGTCGGCTCGATCTTTCCCGGTCTGCTCTTGTCGGGCCTCTATGTCGGCTACGTGCTGGTGCGCTGCTACATCAACCCGAAACTCGGCCCCGCCTTGCCGGTCGAGGAGCGGGTCAGCGGCCGCGAGAAGCTGCAGCTGCTGAAGAACACCATCGCGCCGATCCTGCTCATCGTCCTGGTGCTGGGCGTCATCTTCGTCGGCATCGCGACGCCGGTCGAAGCCGCCGGCATCGGCACCTTCGGCGCGCTGTTCATCTCGGCTCTGCACCGGCGCCTGAACTGGCCGGCGGTCGAGGAGG
>Ga0335084_10005516_pt1 | contig 12519 bp, 12 predicted proteins | sample Lox_Sample_44_FD_206721 | JGI IMG/M metagenome (GOLD analysis project Ga0335084, IMG submission 206721) | Soil microbial communities from Loxahatchee National Wildlife Refuge, Florida, United States - Lox_Sample_4.4 | ecosystem: Environmental > Terrestrial > Soil > Wetlands | place: USA...
GAATTCCCCATCCTCCATTGCCTGTCTTATTCTCTCCTCTGCAATCTTTGCGAATATGTCCACTGTTTTCCCCTCAATCCCCCACGCGGAGTGTAATACTATGACGCATATCAGATTTCCTCTTTGCCCAAGCGTTCCAGATACTCTTCCCATTCGATGGGCAGCAGATATTTCTTCTTGTCATTGCACTCCTTGCACACAGGGGCCAGGTTTCCCTTTGTGGATTTCCCCCCCCTGATGACGGGGACGATATGGTCCATGGTCAGCTCCCTTGGGTTGACCTTCTTTTTGCAATAATGGCATATTCCGGCAGCACATTTCCTTTTCCACCACTGAGTCTTTCTTAATTCCCGGGCCCGGGCCCGTTCCCTCCTGATCTCCTCTTCCGTTACGTAGGAAATGAAAGGTTCCATTTACTTCACTTCCCTCCAGAGCACACATCGGTTCCTCCCGTTCCTCTTGGCATAATAAAGCGCCTTATCCGCCTTTTCCACAAGTTCCTCTTTTGCTGCTGCATCATGGGGAGAGGTTGCTGCACCAATGCTTACGCTCACCCTTAACTCTTTTCCTTCAATGGGGAATTTTGTTTTCTCAATGGACTCTCTCAGCCTCTCGGCCATTTTAAGCGCACCTTCATGGTTTGTCCCGGGCAGGAGTGCCGCGAACTCCTCTCCCCCGTACCGCGCAGGGATATCCACACTCCTTATGGTTTCCCTGATGATCCTGGAAACCTCCCGCAATACTTCATCACCTGCGGGATGTCCGTAACTATCATTGATTTTCTTAAAGAAATCAATATCGATGAGGAGGAGGGAAAGGGGGGCTGAGAATCGCTCCAGCCTCCTGAACTCGGCAGTAAGTTTTTCCTGAAAATTTCTATGGTTAAAGAGTCCGGTGAGACCGTCGGTAATGGCCATTCTCTCTATCTCTGCGTGGAACTTCGCGTTTGCAAGGGACGCCGCCGCCTGGTTCCCGAGCACCTTTAAGAGTTCGATTTGGTAGGGGCGGATTGCATTAGGGATGGGGGACAGGAATACGAGGATACCGAGGAGTTCCTTTTCATAAGAGAGAGGCATCATGAAGAGAGAGCCCTCATCGGGTATCTTGAACGGCAGCGCCGGGCTCCGCTCGTTTCTTAAATCAGAGATATAATCAGGTTCCCTGCTCCTTCCCACCAGACCGATACGCGTAGTGCCGAGATCAAAGGTACTTCCTTCTGAAAGCGCAAATCCGATCTGCCGGACCATTTCAAATTGCTCCTCCTTCGGAACAAACAGGGCTATGGAGACCCGCTCCTGGGGCGCGATGCTGTATACTGCATCAATAAGACTGGGGGCGATATCATCCATCTTCAGCGATGAGATCATCCTTGTCCCCCCGTCCTTCAGTTTTCTCAGCATCAGGTGTTCCTTTTGCAGCTGGGAATAGATGCGCTGTCTGTTGAAAATATTCACGATCTGACGGGAAAACATCTCCACCATCTTCGGATCGTTCTCCTTGAGCACCCCTTTCCTTCCCTGCAGAGTGAGCACGCCGTATGCAAAACTCCCGTCCACAATCGGTACTGCAATATTGCTGAGAAGCGGGGTATTCTTGTGCGCGCCGCTAGTAAACACAAGGGACTGCCTTTTCTGGAGGCATAACAGCAGGGGGCCCGAGTCAGGGATATCAACGGATGACGACTCATCTGCGGAGCACCGCGGGTGCAGGGATTTTTCTTCAAGGGAAAACATCTGCGCAGAATCTGCAGTGAGCGCGTGTTTGGCTATCAGGAGGACTTCCCGTATCTCTTCGTTTGTCCTGTGCGCCGAGGAGAGATGCTGAGAGGCAAGGCCATTAGTGCTCGTAATGCCTGCAGTGGTGACAGGATCCATATTCTCCGCCTCTTCCTTGAGCGCATCGAAGGACTTCTTAAGCCTGTCACGTTCTTCCCTCGTCCTTGAGACAACCAGAGACACGAGTATGCCGCTCAGGGCAGCGGCCCCGCTGAAAAAGGCTTCCTCCATGGGATTGCCCTGCACAAAATGTCTGATCTCGAGAAAGGGGATGGTAATGCTTAGAGGGATAAGGACCCTTGGTCCGTAGAAAAAAGCGAAAATGACAACACAGGGGACGTAGAGCCCATGAAGCCAGTCATGTCTGAGGAACTGTATCCCTCCTGCCATGAGAAGGACAAGGGAAGCCAGGGTCTCGAAGGTATATTTTTTCTGACGTTGTATGAAGCAGAGGAACACATATGCGGCAACGGGGAAAAGGGTGAAGCAAAACCAGACTGAGGGCCTCGTTGAAGGGAAATTGAAAATAAGCCCTGAATACGACAGGAGAAGGAGAAACGGCAAAAGCGCCCTTCTTACTCCGATGCCAAACCTCTTTTTGCCGCCTCTTCCCTGTAGAACTTTTTGTAGAGCACCTCCCATTCGGGACTTCCTTCAACGATTTTTCTCGAAAAGGACTGCAGTTTCTTCCTTACAGACAGGTCGATCTCCTCGCTCACCTTGAGGAAGGACACAATTGACCGCTTTACCTCTCGTCGTACCTTGCCTTCTTCTGCAACAAGTTCTATTAGCGCTTTGTCGGTCAATCCCTTAAAAAGAAGATGGGTGAGATGGGAGACTTTCTCATCCGAGAGCATCAGAGGATAACGCCCCTTTCCTGGACGATCTTCTTCTTGGTGAGCTCGAACATCTTTCTGTAGTCAAGCCTCCCCTTCTGCATCTCCCCGGTATACTTCTTGAGGATCTCTCTCACCTCGTCATTGATCCTGTCCTCGATAATGAGTTCTTCCATAATGAGGCGTTCCGCTTCTGCCATGAGGACTTCGGTGGACACCTTCGAAATGACGAGCCCCTTTGCGATAAGATCGTCCAGGACCCTTTTTGCAATAAGAGGAACCCACGTCCTGGGAATCCTCATCTATTTTTCCACGAATGACAGAAGGGCGATATTCCTTGCCCTTTTGATTGCCTCATTGAGACTCCTCTGGTGCCTTGCACATACCCCGGTCATCCTCCTGGGCAGGATTTTTCCCCTCTCCGTGATGTACCCTCTCAATGTCTTGATATCCTTGTAATCAATGAATTCAAACTTCTCTGCACAGAACCTGCAGAACTTTCTCCTTTGAAATCTTCTCTGCTGCAATGTGGACTCCTTTCTTCTCCTATGTGAGTGGCTTAATAGTACTTAATAGTAATAACCGAACCTAGAATGGTTCGGGGTCTGTCATGCCTTCCGGAGGAGGGACCTCGCTCTCGGGAACTCCCTGACCCTCTCCCGCGCCCTTTCTTGACAGAAACCTCACTGTCTGCGCGATGACCTCGAATTTACTCTTCTGCTGGCCTTCTGATTCCCATCTCCTCTCCTGGAGTCTTCCCTCCACGAGAACCGACTTCCCCTTATTGAGATACTGGCTGCATGTCTCCGCCTGTTTCCCGAAGGTGACAATATCGATAAACAGGGTATCCTCTCTGGATTCGTCGGATTGCTTATACCGGGTATTTACCGCGATCCTGAAGGAAGCCACCGGAGTGCCCTGCGGGGTATACCTGAGTTCAGGGTCCTTGGTGAGATTGCCGATCAGTATTATCCTGTTATACATGTGCCCTCTCTTCTCCCCGCAGACCGTTACTCAGAAGCCGCACCCGGCGCAGGGGTCGCTGTACCCGGGGCCGGCTTGGCCGTTGCCTCGTCACCCCTTGGAGTTTGGATCAGAGTTGCCAGAAAATGTGTGCTCTCCTTGCTCCCAAGTTTAATCACCATGTATTTTATCACAGGGTCGAAGACTTTGTAATAGTCCTCCAGTTTCCTGACGAGGGATGAGGCCGACCTGAAGACAAGGAGCACATAAAACCCCTTCTTTTGTTTTTTGATTTCATTGGCGAGTTTTCTTCTTCCCCATGCATCAACCTTGAGTATCTCGCCTCCCGCATTGGTGATGAGGTCTTTTATTTTGTTGAGGGACGCCTCGATCTCTTCATCGGCAGGGGACGCATTGAGGATTACGATGTTTTCATAGATGTTCATCTGAACACCTCCTTATGGATTTTCCCCTCTCGGGGATCCGCCAGAGGTCAATGACCTTCAGTGCGGAAGAGCCCTCGCCTCTCCGCAGAGGAAGAGCGAGAGCAAGGAGCGGTTATTTATACCACAGCGCTCTCATAAAATTCAATCACTTTATCTTGTATCCCCTGATCTTCGTCCTCAGGGTATTTCTGTTGATTCCGAGGGTCTTTGAGGCCTTAAGCTGGTTTCCTCCGGTTTCGTTCAGCACAATCTTGATAAGGGCCTTTTCCACCTCCGAGACTACCGAATCATAAAGGTTGCACTTTTCGAGCTTGGTCATCTCTTTGAGATATCTCTTCAGTTTCTCCTCGAGAAAGTCCTGGATAGAGAAGGAATTGGCTTCTTCCAAGGGAAGGTCGCGTTTTTCGATGACTGTCCCGTTGGAAAGGATACATGCCCTTTTGATGGCATTCTCGAGCTCTCTCACATTGCCTGGCCAGGGATATTTGAGCAGCAAGTCCTTCGCCTCCCGGGACAGTTCCTTCTTCCCTGTCTCAAATTTTCTCTCAGCATCTTTCAGGAAATGTTTCGCGAGAGGGATGATGTCTTCCCGCCTCTCGGCCAGCGTGGGGAGTTTTATCTGTACCACATTGAACCTGTAGTACAGATCCTCCCTGAACAATCCTTTGGTAATGGCCTCCTTGAGGTCCCTGTTCGTTGCGCCGAGGATTCTCACATTCCCTTCCATGACCGTGTTGCTCCCCAGGGGGCTGAACTTCTTGTCCTGCATAAACCTCAGGAGTTTTGCCTGAAGGTCAAGGTTCAGTTCAGAAATCTCGTCCAGGAACAAGATGCCACCGCGGGCTGATTCGACCTTCCCCGCATATTTTTCTTTCGCGCCTGTGAACGCCCCTTTTTCCCATCCGAAAAGCTCAGCCTCCAGGAGGTCCTTCGGGATAGAGGCCGCATTGATGGCGACAAATGGTCCGGTCCTGCGATTGCTGTTATGGTGAATCGCCTTTGCCACAAGCTCTTTGCCGGTCCCGCTTTCTCCCACGATCAATATGGTGATATCTTTTGATGCCACCCTGCCGATTTCCTTGAATACCTTCAGCATCTTGGGACTTCTTCCCACGATCAGGGGTTCCTCGGCCTCCGCCGTTACACTCCGGAGATTTGAGAGCTCCTCTCTCACTGCCATGTCCCTGAATGCCTTTTCCACATTAATCTTGAGTTCTTCCACATCAAAGGGTTTCTCGATATAGTCATAGGCGCCCTCTCTCATCGCCTCCACGGTGCTCTCCATCCTGCCGTGTGCGGTGACCATGATGACCATGGCATCCGGGAAGGTGGACCGGATCTCCTTGAGTGCATTGAGGCCGTTTCCATCGGGAAGGACAATGTCGAGGAGGACAAGCTGAAGGCCGCCCTTTACCGCCTTAAGCCCGGAAGAGAGTCGAGGGCGTGTCACTACCTTATAGCCCAGGGGCTCAAGCGCCTTTTTCACCACCCAGGTGATGGCTTCATCGTCATCTATGATGAGTACTTCTTTTCCCATGTGGTCTTCGTGTGCCAAAAAAAGTCAATTCCTCACTGGGCAAAGGGAATATAGATATGGAACACGGTTCCCTTTCCCGATTCAGGCCTCTCCACCCGTATAAATCCGTTGTGATCCTTAATGATCTTCTTTGAAAGGGCAAGACCAAGCCCGGTACCCTTCTTCTTCTTCGTATAAAAAGGGAGGAAGATCTTCTGCATCTCTTGTTTGGGGATACCCTTGCCGGTGTCCCTGATGGACACTACTGCCCAGCGTTTTATCTGTCCGTGCTGCACCGCATATTCGGCGGACGGCTTTGTCGCAATGCTCAGGTTCCCCCCCCTCGGCATTGCCTCAATGCCATTCTTGATGACATTGAGAAAAACCTGAAGCAGCTTGCCCCCGTCTCCGATAACCCTGGGGAGGCTCGGATCGTACGCCCTTTGGATTCCTATATTAACATTTTTCAGCAAAACATCCATTATCGAAATGGCCTTTTCCAGGATTTCATGGATATTCATCTCCTGAAGGGCGGGCCTCCGACTCATCGTGAGGTAATTCTGCAAGACCGTATTCAATCTGTCCGTCTCCCGTATGATGAGGTTGATATACTCATCTACGGTATCAGCGCCCGCAAAGGCCCGCGCTTCACCCTTGAGGAGCTTTCCCTTCAGGAGCTGAGCAGCCCCTTTTATGCCTCCCAGTGGATTCTTGATCTCGTGGGCTATGGTGCCAAGGAGATAGACAAGGGAATCGAAGGAAGAGTCCTCCCTTTCCGCGATAGAGAGGTTCTCCCGGATAGAAAGCAATACACCGCTGCATCTATCATCAGTGAGGTACGGAGTAATATCGATATCCACACTGGAAATGCCATTGATTTTTGCTTCCACATCCTTCGCGCTGAAGGACCTCAACTCTTTCATTGCCTTTCTTGCCAGCCTTGCAATGGTCTTCGCACCTGGATAGAGGTCGGTGAGCCTTGCTCCGATAATCTCCTGATGGCTCTTCCCGAAGAATTCCTCACCCGTTTTATTGACAAAGACGATTGTGTTGCGCTTGTCGAGGAGGAGAATCGCCTCGCTGAGGGAATTAATCAGCGTCTCCAGGTCCCAAGCCCTGCTGCTTCCTATTCCTTTGGACCCTATAATAGGGGGTTGTATTTTCACGGTGTATGCCCCGAACAGCAGGCTATTTTTCAAAAGGGATGGGCAATTATCTGCAGGAATTAATTCACACGTTGAATTTTTGGAGTTCTGAGAGAAGGTTCCGGGCCTCTTCCTTGAGAGAATTGATGGCTGCGCTCATCTCATGTGAGACCTGTATCAATTTGCCCGTGGTATTTTGAATCTTATCCATTGACTGTACGATTTCGGCGCTCTTCTCTAATTGCTTGCCTGTGGCCTTGGCGATATGATCAGCCTGCTGCGTGACATTTTCCACTGCACCGGAGATCTGTCTGCTCCCGTCTTTCTGCTCCCCTGTCGCAACCTTAATATGATGCGAAATCTCCCTCATCTTCTCTGTTGCCTCGACGATGAATTTGCTTCCTTTGCTCTGTTCCTGTGCTGCCCGTGAGATGTTCTCCACCTGCTTCGACATCCCCTTGATAGAGTCGGTAATCTGCTTTATTACCTGTGACTCTTCGGAAGTTGCCCGTTGTATTGCCTTTGACATTTCTGTAGAAACCCTTGAACTGTCCAGTATCCCGCTGAGGGCCTCGTGGACATCCCGCACAAGTCCCAAACCTCTTTCCACCGTCTCGATGCCTTGCCCAGCCATCTGAACGCTGGATCGTGTATCTTCCTGTACTGAGGTGATGAGCGCGGCGATCTCCTTTGTGGAGAGGGACGTCCTTTCTGCCAGGCTCTTCACCTCATCGGCCACCACTGCAAATGCCCTGCCGTGTTCGCCTGCCTGGGCAGCAAGAATCGCGGCATTGAGAGCAAGGAGGTTTGTCTGGTCAGCGACCTCATCGATGACGTTGAGCACCTTACCGATGTCCTCAGACCTTTTGCCGAGTATGTTGATCATATCGGAGAGGGCACCCACGCTCTTCCTTATGTTCTCCATCCCCTCTATGGCAGCCTCTGCCGCATTCATTCCCTTATCCGACGCATCGGTCGTAACCTTCTCCGCAAGTCTCACCGACTCGCCCGCGTGATGCTCGATTTCCTTGATCGTGGCGTCCACCTCGGTCACAGAGGACGCAATCTCCTCAGACGATGAAGAGAGGTTCTCCAGACTCTGGGTAATCTGTTTGATATTGGAGATCATCTCTTCTATGGATGAAGCAGCTTCATGGGTCTGTTCGTCGAAAATATTTGAGCTCTCTGCTACCCTTTCAATGGACTTGGTCATTTGCAGGATTGCGGATGAGGTGTCCACCGACGAATCGGAAAGGCTCTCCGCGCTTTGCGCCACACTGGACGTGGAACTGTTCATTTCGGTCATGGCAACTGCGGTCTCTTCTATCGCCTTTTTCTGGACATCAGCAACGGCTAACACCCCCTGTGACGAATTCACGATATTTGAGGTGACATGGGTAACGCTATTGGAGATGTTTCTGATTTTTGAAAGCATGTCTTTAAGGTTGAATGCCATCCCGTTTATTGCCTTCCCCAGGGCTGCGATTTCATCGCTCCCTTTAGTCTCGATGACAGAGGTAAGATCGCCTGCGGCAATCCCTTCGGCAGCCTTCTCCATGTGCATAATAGGCTTGGTGATGAATCGGGAGATGGAAAAAGATACGAGGCCAAGGGAAACAAGGAAACTCACCAACGATATCCCGAGGGCCCACAGAAGGAGTGCATACAGCTGGGAGTTCACCGCCTCTGATTTGATCCCTATGCGAAGGACACCGACCATCTTCCCCTCCGCATTCATCAGGGGGAAAGAGAGGTCATAAAAAGCGCCTACCGTTTGGATAATGGACTTGGGTGAAGAGGCCGCCTTCAGAGATGCGTCATCTTTGAGTTCCTTGCCGAGCTCTGCCTGACGGGTATCGAAGAAAACCTTCCCCTTGATATCCGTGACCATGGTGTACCCAATTGCCGGATCCCTGGAAATAAGCTCCTGGAGTTTTTCATTCACCCCTTCCATTGACTCAAGGGGGATTCCGAGATTCAGGGCCCTGCCGAGATCTCTCTGCATCCCTTCACCCACGGCGGTTGTTTTCGAAAGCAATGCGCTCTTATACTTATTTGAGGCGACCGAGGTGAGCACGAGGGTGTTGATCGCAAGGATAAAGAAGAGTATCCCTCCGACCATAATAATTGCCTTTTTCTGGAGGTTTATCCCACGATTCATTTGATTACCTTTGTTGCCGAGGTGAGCAGGTCGAAGGGCACCTTGAGTCCCATATCCGTGGCCTCTTTGAGGTTGATGATCATGTCCACCTTTTTAGGCTGCTCGACCGGAAGGGACGCTGCACTCGCCCCCTTGATGAGCTTTGCCACCCTCTCTGCAGCCTCTCTCCCCTGCTCCTGGGGATTTGCGGCTATGGTGAGTATGACTCCACTGGCCTCTCCTCCTCCTATGGTTGCTCCCGAAGCCATCTTCCCCTTCCGCGCAACGCCAACAATATTGGTCACACAGTGCATCCCGGTGCATCCCGTGGTGAGATAGAGCGCGTCAACACCCGTAATTCTAGAAGCGTCTTCCGCCCTTTTCACATTGAAGCTTTTGGAGCTGAACCCAAAACTGCCCTCCAATTGCTTCACCTCGTTTGCCTGCAGCACACTGTCTTTCTCCGAGTCGTTAATAATCACCCCGAGCGTCTTGAAATTCGAGATGCTTTTGAGATTTTTTATCAAACTCGTCACAGGAACCTTTGCGCTTATTCCCGTAATGTTCTTGCCTGTGATGCCAAGGGCCTGGGGGTCATATACGCCCGCGAACACAATGGGGATATCAGACGTCTCACTCATAACCGACAGGGTTGCGGGGGCACCGTATGATACGATCACTGCGGAGCCAATTGCCACAAGCTTTCTGGCCGCGTTTGTCCATGCCATGGTCTCAGGGGCAGGGGTCTGCACCACGACATCCACCTTTCCCTGGGCAAAGAGACCCTCCTGGTTCAGCCCTTCGATGAATGCCTTGTGAATGTCTTTATAGTAGGAGATGTTGCCAGTCATGATCACCCCGACGGTCTTTTCAGCGGCAAAGGTGGGAGGAGAGAAACACATCGAAGCAAGCACCACCATAGTCCATACATAGAGCAACACCGCAAAAGGGGTCCGTTCTCTCAAGGCGCACGCCAGAACTCGTGATTTCTTAACCTTATTCATCATATCCTACCACCTCTTTGACAGGAGTACCATGAAGATATTCGCATTCCCGTTCTGCACATCATCATATGGATTATTCTGGACATCGTTCAGATGACAGTACTTATACCGCAACTCCAATCCAAACCCATTCTTAAATCTGTATTCTCCTGACAGAGTGTACGCTGTCTCTTTCTCTTTGAGGGCTGAAAAAGAGGCTACAGACACTGGCTGGAGGAGGTCCGCACTGCTGGGGTAGAATTGCCCGCTGCTTAAAGTATAGCTGAAGCCGGCGTGGAGGGTTATATTATTTTTGGGCATATAATTCAGATCGGCCGCAACCGTCTGCGCCGTCTGTTTGTTAGGCACAGAGGGGTCAGTCTGTGGAATCCCTGCCAGGTCACTATACCCGATATCCTGCTCTGTGTTGTTATGCATGTAGGCGTAGCTTCCGGTGAGAGACAGGTCTTTTAATATGAGGAACGTGGCACTCCCCATAACCATATCCTTTTTTACGTCCCTGTTGTTAGGCGTGGTTGTGATGGTACCATCCGCCTCAACAAAAGACACATTATCCCGCTTCTCCCTTGCAAAGGTATAACTCACATAGGTGTTCACTTGGGGTATGGGAATCCATGAAAGGGAGAATTTGGCTGAATTAGAGTGGTTTGGGTCGGTGTTATATGCTGGGTTGCTAATCTGCAGATAGGTATATTGGGCCTTGAAGTTCAGGCCCTTGAGGATTCTTGTATCAGCTGAGATTGTGACAGTGTTGCTCTGGGTTGAATCCGGAAGACCCCACAAACTGGCATTGTCTCTATCGATGTTCTGAAACGCATATTCTGCCCTGAGCGTCACCCCTTTGATCGGGAGATACCGTACAGTTCCGGAGACGGTATTCGTTATGGATGAGATCGCCGCCTTTACAGGGTAGGTAAAGGTCTGAAATGGGTTGGAGAGGTCGGCAATCGTAACTGAACCCGGATTGTCGAAGTCGGTATCTTTGTAACGGTACTTCACGTAAAAGGTCAGCTTTGGCATGGGCATCCACGTAAAATCCGCTGTGCCGATGTAGTAGTCTGCCTTCGTCCCACTGCTATCGTTCTTCGTATCTATATTTGATAATGTTGCGGATGCGACGATGCCTCCTGTATATGAAGTATGGAGCTTGAGGGTATTTGATGAGCTCTTGAAATCAGGGATGAGGTTGTGCTCGAAGACTCCCGCTGGTCTGACCCCTGCATCTGTATAGAAATCCTGAAAAACCTGCGTGCCCGAGGAATCGAACCTTCTTTCGCCATGAGAGAAGTCCGCTTCTATCGGCCCTAAATGGCTGTTTATACCCATGAGGAGCCCTTTGGTGACCCAGTCCACATCGCGCTGCTCCGAAACCCTCACAATATTGTTGAAATAACCGGAACCTCCCAGAAACCGCTGCTGCATGGACCCCCCCGATTTGTCAATGTAGCTGCCGTCTAGGTAAATATGGAGTGGGAAGTCCGGCATCTTAAATCTAAGGGATGCATTATTCATACTGGTCCTTGTCCCGTACTCCACCCCACTGTCTCTGACATCGACTCCAGGTGAAGGAGTTGCGGGATTGAGATCTATGAGCGGGATGTTCACCAAGTTGTGCCACACAGTCCTGTCAACCCCCCTGAAGAGAATGAGGTCTTTATATGAGTAGCTCAAATCCCCGAAATAATCTTTTTGATCCTGAATATCTACATCGAGGTGAAGTCTGTGCGGATACTCAAACAACCTCAGCTCTCCCCCAAACGGGACAAAGTCATGCAGGTATTCATACTGATCAGCCCTTGGAGACCCGCTGAAGCCTGCCAATCTGCCGCCCAAGAAAAGTGATGCTTCGGGTTTTATTGTAGGGAATGTGTAAGCTTCTGAAGGGGCTGTCTCTTCCATGCCTGATTCCTGAGCAACCTGTGGTGCTGCAGTTTCTTGAGAATATGCCATGTGAACCAATATCATCGAGACCAGGACCGCGAGAGCTATTGATAGTATTTTTTTCATCTCACCCTCCTCCCCTACTGGGTGAACCTTCCCCTGCCGCTGGCAGAGGGAAGGTCCGTTCCATGAATCGTGGAATGGCAATCTGTGCACCTGGTATAAAACGCACCCTTTGACTCTGCTGAGGAGGTTTTGGAGGTCCTGTGTCCAGGATGGCACTGGAGGCAGAGGAATGGCACCCTGAGGGTGAGTAGCCAGTTGTTTACCGAGCCATGAGGACTGTGGCATGTGGTGCAGTCTTCGGTATTGTCAGCATGTCCAAAGGCGAAGGGCCCAGCCTTTTCCATATGACATTGACTACATGTCTCCTTTATCGTTCCTTTTTTCATGGACTTTGTATAAAAGGAGCCATGGGGATCATGACAGTCATTACAGAAGACCTTCTGTTCCGGAACGGGATGGTGGCTCGGCAGATAAAACGCTGCCTTGACTTCCTGGTGGCATCTGTCACACATCTCCGCCATTGCACGTCGCCTCACCGTCAAATCAGGTCCCACATGGACCTTGTGGCATTCTGAGCATGAAACGTCGTTGATCGCGTGAGCGCTCGCATTCCAACTATGGAGGTTAAACGTGGCATTCGCCGTATGGCATTTAAGGCAAATGAGGGACTGCGCCCCGGCAGGAAGATTCTTGATCTCGATAAGGGTCTTGTAATAGCACGCAGTCTGCTTTCCCTCTTTTGCGTCC
>Ga0335084_10005518_pt1 | contig 12518 bp, 13 predicted proteins | sample Lox_Sample_44_FD_206721 | JGI IMG/M metagenome (GOLD analysis project Ga0335084, IMG submission 206721) | Soil microbial communities from Loxahatchee National Wildlife Refuge, Florida, United States - Lox_Sample_4.4 | ecosystem: Environmental > Terrestrial > Soil > Wetlands | place: USA...
GTTGTTCAGCACGATCGCATTGCCCGGTGACATCGCGAGCAACGCTCGGTAGTTGGCCTCTGCGCCCGTGAAGTCGCCGAGCCGATAGTCGGCGTTGGCGAGCCCGAACAGCGCGAGCGGCTCGTTCGGCCAACGGGCGAGCGCGCTCGCGTATGCGGTTCGTGCGGTCGCGACATCGCCGAGCGTCTCGAGCGGCACGACCGAATCGACGTATCGCTTCGCGTCGGCGGTCGCCGGCAACGCGGTCGCGGGCAACACGACCAGCGCCCATTGCTGCCCCTTCTGCCAACTCTGCGCGAAGTCGGCGAACCGCATTTCGAGCCGACGCGTCGTACCGGAGCGCAGCAGCACGCGCTTCGTATCGGGTGCATAGCCGATCACGACGGCGTAATGCCATACGTGCAGCGGGCCGACACCGAGGTCCTGCAGTACGAGCACCGGATGACCGCCGGCCACCTCTTGGAAGAGCGCTGCGACATCCGGCGCGAGCACGTACGGAATGCGTTGGTGACGACGCGCGGCGGCGATCAGTTCCACCTGCAGCGAACCGCGCCGGCCCGGTAGATAGATCTGCGGAACCAGTTCGTCCGGCGTCACCGCGAGCCCGGCCGCGTCGAGCACCATCGCGAGCGCCGCAGGGCCGCATTGGTGCGTGTCTTGCGCGAAGAACGGCGTCTGCGCGAGTTCGACTGCGCCGGTCCCATCTGCCGGAAACGGTACGCGCGGTCGTTGTGCACAACCGGCGACGATCGCGAGGACCGCCAGCGCCCCAACGAGACGCTGCAGGCGCGTTCCCCGCGACTCAGCCGCGGCCGAACAGCATGCGGCTCGCGCGGCGCGCACCCTCGACCATCGCTGCCAACTTCTGCCACACGATGTCGTCGATCACCGACGAATAGCCGGCCGACGTCTCGAAGCCGCAGTCGGTGCCGGCCATCAGCCGTCGCGGATCGTCGAGCGACTCGGCGATCCGCACCAACCGATCCGCCACGGTATCGGGATGCTCGATGTAGTTCGTCGTCGTGTCGATGACGCCGGCGACCAGCGTCGTGTCGCGCGGCAATTTCCGCGTCTCGAACAGGTGATGCTCGTGCGCGTGGCGCGGGTTCGCCATCGACAACAACAGTTCGCCGCAGTCGATTTGCTTCAGCGCATCCCAAATGTCGGCGAGCGGCACGTCCTCGTCGTGCGGGCCTTCGTAGTTACCCCAACAGACGTGCAGCCGGATACGTTCCTTCGGCACGCCGATCAACGCGGCGTTGATCGCGTTGCCGACGCGCGCGACGAAATCGACGAACTCGCCGAGCGGTCGATCGGCGAAATACGTGTGGCGTTCCATCGCGAGATCCGGCGCGTCGATCTGCAGCTGGAAACCGTGCCGAAGAATGGCGCGATACTCGACCGCGAGCGCCCGCGCCACCGCGTCGAGATACGCGTTCAGGTCCGCGTAGTGCCGATTCTCCATTGCCGCGACGATGATGCCGGGCGACGGCGCCGAGACGAACGCGCTTGCGTTGTCGCGACCGAACCCCCTCAGTATTTCCGTCAGTTCGGTGCATTCGGCGTCGATCGCGGCAGTATCGCCGTACGCGATCGGTCCGGTCGCCTGCGGCGGCTGCAGCAGGCTCACGTTGTCGCCGGCGAACGCGGTGCGCTGCAGGAACGCGAGGAAATGCGGATATTTCACGAGGTCGCGCATCGGTTTTCGGCGGCTCTGGCCCGAGAAACCGGTCATCCGGTGCTGCACGTATGTGAAGAAACTCTCGCGCCCGACTTCGCCGTTGTTCACCTCGTCGATGCCGACGTCGCATTGGCGACGCACGATGTCGACGGTAGCCCGCCGCGCGAGCGCCGCGAGTTCTTTCGCATCGATCGTTTCGCCGGCAAAGCGGCGCGCGTGCAAGGCGACGAGTTCCGCCGGCCGCGGCAGACTGCCGGCGTGCGTGGTGCGAATGCGGTCCGTCATCGGTCGCGCTCGTCAGTTCGCCGACGTCGTCAGCCGCGTGATGCCGGCGACGATCTGCGGCCACACCTGTTTCGGCAGATCGTGGCCCATGCCGTCGATCACCATCAGCTGCGAGCCGCGCAACGCTTCGTGCGTGTCGATGCCGCCTTCGACCGGCACCAACGGATCCGCTTTGCCGTGAATGACGAGCGCCGGCACGTCGAGCTGCGAGAGCGCCTCCTTGCGGCTGCCGTTCGACGCGACGGCGGCCATTTGGCGCGCCACGCCGACGGGATAGTGTGCGCGCTCGTACGCTTCGAGCGCCCGTTCGCGAACCTCGGCGGGGTCGGCGGGATACCCCGGGCTGCCGATTACCTTCGAAACGCTGATCGAACGCGCGACGACCTCGTCGCGCGTCGTGCCGGGCGGGCTCATCAACGCCGCCATCGCCTCCGCCTTTGCTGGCGGCAGCTCGCGGTTGCCGGTCGTCGACATGATCGACGTCAGGCTCTTCACGCGACCGCGATTACGAATCGCCATCGCCTGCACGATCATGCCGCCCATCGACGCGCCGCAAATGTGCGCGGCCGGCACGTCGAGCGCGTCGAGCACGCCGAAACCGTCGTCGGCCATGTCGAGCAGCGTGTACGGCGTCTCGATCGGCTTGCCTTCGGCCATCTGCACCACGATGGCCGCCATGTCGGGGACGCCCGCGGCATCGAACTTGGTCGATAGACCCGTGTCGCGGTTGTCGTAACGAATGACGAAATGGCCCGCATCCGCGAGCTGCTCACAGAACTCCGTGCGCCAATGGATCATCTGCGCGCCGAGCCCCATCACCAACAACAACGGTCGGTCGCCGCGCCGACCGAACGTGTCGTATTCGATGCGGATGCCGTTCGCCTGCACGTTCGCCATGTCGTACCCCGTTTCGTTGCGTGAGCGGTCGATTCTTCACGCGGCGACGATTCGGCGCAAGCGAACCTCCGTTCGCGCTTGCGCGCGGCGAACGCGCTCGCGTACGGTTGTCTCCCCTGTCGTTTTCGGAACCTGCTCATGTCGCCGTTCGAAGCGCCCCGCGTTATCGACACCAACGGAATACGCATGGCGTTGTACGAGCAGGGACGCGGCCGCCCGATCGTTCTGTGCCACGGGTTTCCGGAACTCGCGTTCTCGTGGCGCCATCAAATGCAACCGCTCGCGGACGCCGGCTATCACGTGATCGCGCCCGATCAGCGCGGCTACGGCCGCACCGACAAGCCGCGCGCCGTCGAGGACTACGACATCGTGCACCTGACCGGCGACCTCGTCGGCGTGCTCGACCACTTCGGCTACGACGACGCGATCTTCGTCGGGCACGACTGGGGCGCGCTCGTCGTGTGGGCGATGCCGTTGCTGCATCCGAAGCGGGTCGCCGGCATCGTCAATCTGAGCGTGGCGTTCCTCGACCGCGGCACGACCGATTGGGTGACGTTCTGGGAGAAGGCGTTCGGCGACGATTTCTACATCGTGCACTTCAACCGCAAACCGGGCGTAGCGGACGCTGCCTTCGCTGAAGACCCGAAGAATCTGTTGCGCAACCTCTACCGTACCGAGCAATGGAATTCGCCGCCGCGCCCGGTACGCCCCGGCATGGCGATGATCAACCTCGTGCACGCCACGAACCCGTCCGGCCGCTTGATGATGTCCGAGCAAGAGCTCGACGTATTCGCCGATGCATTCGCGAAAGGCGGCTTCACCGGCCCGATCAACTGGTATCGCAACTTCACGCGCAACTGGCACACGCTCGGCAAGTATCAGCAGCGGGTCGATTGCCCGGCATTGATGATCCACGGCCGCCACGACATCGTACAGGCGTCCGACAAGCTGAAGCAGTTCGTGCCGGACGTCGAGATCCACACGCTCGAGTGCGGGCATTGGATTCAACAGGAGAAGCCGGCCGAGACGAACGCGTTGGTGCTCGATTGGCTGCATCGAAGGGCGCTGTAACGCCCCTCGACGAGGCCGGTTAGAGGAGTGCCATCACCGCCGCGATGAGCGTGCCGATCACGAGCACCGAGTTCGACACCATCGTGACGAGCGCCCCCGGACCGCGCTTGTCCGGATTGCCGATGTACAAGCTGTAGTACATCCCTCTGCCGACGACGAACGCGACGCCGACGAGCGCAGCCCACAGCGGCGATACCAGCGTCGCGAATGCATAGAGCCCCGGAAGGAAGATGATCAATTGCTCGAGCGTGTTCTGATGAACGCGGTTGAATCGCTCGAACATTTCGTTGCCGGTCGTCGCCGGCGCCTTGACGCCGTACGTGCCGCGCGCCTGACCGACCTTGATGCCGAAAAAGAAATACTCGAGCAGCGCCAACATGGCGACTATGTGGACCCAAGCCATCGTATCCCCTCCGATCAGCGTGTTAGAGCCGACGCGGCGAACGTAAGGCCGCGCCGCGCGGGATCATCCATCAAGCTTCCGGTCGCGATCAAGAACCGACACCTCGGGCCGACTGATCAGGCCAACAAAGGCGCGCGCTCCATCGGCCGTTGTGTCCGCAGCGCGACGACGGCATGATCGCCGCACGATGAAAGACGAACTCGAGCTGTTTCAGTTCCGCTACTCGCATTACAACGAAAAGGTGCGCTGGGCGCTCGACTACAAGGGCTTGCCGCATACGCGCACTGATCTGTTGCCCGGCCCGCACGTGGCCGCGGTCAAGAAGATGACGGGGCAATGCCAGACGCCGGTGTTGCGCATCAACTCGCAATACGTGCACGACTCCGCGTGGATCATCGAGCGGCTGGAACTCCTTTACACGGGCGCCCCGCGGTTGTTCCCGGCCGACGAAGCCTTGCGCGATCGCGCGCAGGAAATCGCGCACCATTTCGACTTCGTCGTCGGGCCCGCCGCGCGCGCGTGCGCGTTCGACGCGATGCTCGGCGACCGCGCCTACGTCGCACGCCTGTTCGCGACCGGCCAGCCGTGGCTCAAGCGAACGCTGTATCGCGCCGCCATGCCGCTGCTCGAACGGCCGATTCGCAAAGCGAACGAAATCGTCGACGCTCGTTCGATCAACCGCGCAGCGAAGCTCGTCGAAGCGAACATGGAGTCGATCCGGAAGCTGACGTTCGAAACCGGGTACCTCGCCGGCGATGCGTTCAGTGTCGCCGACCTGACGGCGGCATCGATGCTCGCGCCGCTGATCGATCCGCCGCACCCCGACATGCGCAAACCCGAACCGATGCCGCAGCGCCTCGCAGAATTGACGCGGAAGTGGCGCGAACACCCGGCCGGACAATGGGTGCTGCGGATGTACGACCGCCACCGGCCGATCGTCGATCTCGGCGCGCTCAGTCGGTCATGAAGCTGCCGCTCGCTTCGGCGATGGTCGCGCCGTTGTCTTGCCGGATCACGCGCCCTTCGAGCTGAACCAAGCGACCTTTGCGCTTCACCATGCGCCCCTCGACGCGCACCGCGGTACCGATCGGCAACGACTCGCGATAGCGAATGTCGGCGCGCGCCGTGAAGCAACGTTCCCCTTGCAGCCACAGCCAATTCGCCATCACGTCGTCGAGCAGGCTGAAGATGATGCCGCCGTGCGTGAGACCTTGATATCCCATGTGCGCGTCGCCGGGCGTGAATTCGCTGCGGCAGACGTCGCCGTCGATGCGAAAGTGCAGATGGAGTCCGATCGGATTCGACGGTCCGCAGACGAAGCAACGATTCGCGGGAGATTCGATCGGCGTGCTCATCAGCGGATATCATCACGGCTTTTCGAAAGAATACAACGCGTGATCACGCTAACGGACATCGAGCGGCGTCTCGCGACGTACGAAGCACAGTATTCGCCGATGCGAGCTTCGACGCGCCGCGCGGCCGTGGCCGTCATCTTGCGCGCGCGCGATCGCGCGCGAACGAGCACCGAGCTCTTGTTCATTCGTCGCGCCGAAAAAGCCGGTGATCCTTGGTCCGGCCACATGGCCTTCCCGGGCGGGCACATCGAAGCGTCGGACGCTTCCCTGCTCGCCGCCGCCGTCCGAGAAACGAGAGAAGAGATCGGTCTCGATCTCGCGCGGACCGCAACGCACATCGGCACCCTCGATCATCAGCGCGCGCAACCGCGCGGCAGGCCGATGAACATGGTCATCGCCCCTTATGTGTTTAGGTTGGACGAGATGGCGCCGTTCAAACCGAACCACGAGGTCGCGGAAGTCGTCTGGACACCGCTCGATCCGATGGCGAACGGCGACAACCACACCGAAGAAGAACGCATTATCAACGGCTCGCCGGTCCTATTCAGCGGCTATCGGATCAACGGCGGACACTTCGTATGGGGCCTGACGTACCGGATGCTGCAGTCGTTCTTCCAAGTGCTCGACGCGAAGTGGCAACCGCCCGAGCAACGCTGACCCGTCAACCGAACCGATATCCGCGAAAGTCGGCGATTGCGAGGCCCGCCGCGACCGAGGTGAACGGATCGTGCTCGACGACGCGGCCGGGGAAACGCTCCTCGAGGATCCGCCGCACCGCCGGGATCAACGACGAGCCGCCGGTGCGCAACACCAGATCGATCGAGTCGACGCCCATGCCGCTTTTCGCGAGCGTTTCGTCCACCCCTTGTTCGAATTGTTGGAGCAAGTCGCCGATCAGCGCTTCGAAATCGCGGCGGGTCAAGCGGATTTCGATGTCGATCTCCGGAATGTCGAGCACCGCTTCGTCGGAGGAGGACAGCGCCGCTTTGAAGTCCTTGATCGACTGAAACACCGTGTAACTCAGATTTTGCTGAATGAGTTCGCGCAGGCGGCGGAACTTGTGCGCGGCCGGGCCGCCTTGCGCGATGCAGTCCATCATCGGCGTCGTGTATTTGTTCTGGTTGAGCAGGTACGTGACAGCCCAATTCAGCAGCAGGTCCTCGTAGTCGTCGAACGGGAAACGCGTTTCGATCTCCTGTTTGTCGAAGCCGCGCCGCCGCCAGATCTCGCCTTTGCCGAGTGCCGGAAACAGCAACGTGCGGAACAACCGTTGATCGATGTGGTCGCCGCCGAGCGCGACGCCGTGCGTCGCGACGACGTCGAAGTCCGCGGCGCGCGCCCGCAACACGCAGAAGTCGAGCGTGCCGCCCCCGAAATCGACCGTTAGCACGATGCGTTCGGCCGCCTCCGGATGCGCGGCGAGATAGCTGACCGCCGCGGCGATCGGCTCCGGATAGAACTTGTGCTCCTTGATGCCCGCGTGTCCGTACGCTTCGCCGAGCCGCGACAGCGCAAGCTTGTCGCGGTGCGGATCGCGGCCTTCGAACTTCACCGGATGTCCGACGCTCGCGTGCGAGATCGGACCGATCGCGAGTTCGATGTCGCGGCGCACGTGCAACAGGATCGGCGTGATCAGCGCGACGAGGCGGAACGGATGATCGAACACCATCAGGCGCCGCACGTTCGGATCGCCGAGCAGCCGCTTTACGCCGCGGAACAATCGACCCTTCAAGCCGCAATCGCGCACCGGTTGGCCGTACACGCGCTTCGTCAGCGTTTCGACCGGCCGGCGCCCTTCCGGATCGGGATCACCGACGACGAGCGTCGATTCACCGATCACTTCCGGCACGAGCTCGACGGTGCGCCCGACGTTGTCTGCGATGTACCGGTCGATCGCGGCCTGGCCGGTGAGCGTCTTCAGTTCCGAGTCGATGTACGTCGCCGACGGCATGATCTGCGCCGGCGCATCGAGCGTGATCAGCGAGACCCGTGCACCGTCGTAGATTGCCGCCGCCGTGTTCGTCGTACCGAAATCGATGCCGACGCCGACGCGCTGCACGGTCAATCGCGATCCACTTGCACCAACACGCCGGCCGCCCGCAGCGCGTGGACGGCCTGCGCGTCTAAACCGAGCCAGTCGGCGAGCACGTCGGCATTGTGTTGACCTTGCGTCGGCGACGCACCGCGCGCACCGCTGTCTGCCGCCGAGAACCGATACGGCGATTGCACGACCGGACGCGTGCCGCCGTTGCCGTCGTCGACCTGCGTGATCGTGCCGCGATGCTTCACCGTCGGCAGGTCGAGCGTCTGCGCGCCTTCGCGCACGTCGCCGTACGCCAGGTTCATCTTGTCGAGCACCGCGATCACCGCTGCGCGATCGGGCAGGTTCTTGAAGAACGCGCGCGCCGTCTCCCGACGAACGCGGATCTTGTCCTCGAGCGAAGCGTTCTCCGGCGTCGGATCGACGACGCCGGCGCGCGCGACGAGCTGTTTCCACACGTGACGAAAATCGCTCGCGATCAACATCGTGCCGGCGGCCGTGTCCCACACTTCGCTCGGCATCGGCTTCAGATGCTCGACGCCTTCGACGGTGTAATGCAGGTGATCGTCGGTGACCAGCATCGAATCGATCATCGCGATGTCGATGTGCTGGCCGACGCCGGTGCGCTCGCGCATGAGCAGCGCGGACAAGAGACCGACGAGCCCGTGCAGCGCCGCGTTCGTGTCGGCGATCGACACGCCGATGTCGGTTGCGTGCGCGCCGGTGATCTTGCGTTGCCGCGCGATCAAACCGGACTCCGCGTGCACGATCGGCGCGTACGCTGCACGGCGCGATTCGGGGCCGTTGTGCCCGAAGCCGGAGATCGACAGCATCACGAGGCGCGGATTGATCTCTTTGAGAACTTCGTACGCGAGTCCGAGACGGCCCATCACGTCGGGACGGAAGTTCTCGATCAATACGTCGGCGCGCGCTGCGAGCCGTTTGACCAGATCGACGGCGCCCTCGGCGTCCAGATCGATGCACATGCCGCGCTTGCCGACGTTCTGCTGATTGAAATAGCCGGCTCTGCCGTTGATGCGCGCGCCCCACGTGCGCGTCACGTCGCCTTCCGGCGGCTCGACCTTGACGACGTCGGCGCCGAGGTCGGCGAGCATGCGTCCGGCGAACGGTCCGGCGAGGACGCGCGACATGTCGAGGACGCGGATGCCCGCCAACGGATGAGTCATGGCGCGGTCAGGTCCACGGCGATGAATTGCCGGCGCTGGTAGCGGCCGGTCAACTTCGCGAAGAAGTCGCCGATCGCCATTCGCAATCCGTATTTGCGATGCAAGGACGCGTATGCGCGCTTGATCTCGTCGGGATCGCTCACGAGCCGCGCGGTCGCGTCGAGCCATTCACCAAGGAGCTTGCCGCGGATGTCGCACATCGCGACGCGCGCGCGCGACGACGCCCGCAGCCGTTTCACTTTGCCGGCGTCGCCGGCGCTGAAGACGTAAAAAGTGTTCGCGACCGGCGCGAACCACACGGGCGTCTCGACGGCGTTGCCGTTCTTGCGGAACGTCGCGAGGTTGAAATATTCCGCGTTCGCGAGTTGCACGCACCGGTCCCCACAAAGGGATCGGATATTAAACCCGGCCCTTGGGTTGTGCTAGGTTGGTGAACGTAAGAGGAAGGAGCATCGATCGCGTGGGAGAGGTGATCAAATTCAGACGCCCTTCGGCGGTGAAACGGGCGCAGGCAAAGACGCTCTGCAACAGCGGCTTTCACAGGTGGCAAGTCGCGCAGAAGAAACAGTTCGACGTACATCGCGGCCGCCTCGTGACGCTGCATCGCTGCGAGCGGTGCGGCGCGACGAAGACGACGCTCGACTAACGCGCCGCGACCGCCGCGCGTTCGCAACGAACTAGGACGCCGCGACCGTCGTGGCCGGCATGCACACGCCGGTGCCGCCGAGTCCGCAGTAGCCGTTCGGTACCTTTGCCAGATACTGCTGGTGGTAGTGCTCCGCGTAGTAGAACTGCGGCGCCGGTCGGATTTCGGTCGTGATCGCGCCGTAGCCCGACGCTTCGAGTGCCTTCTGGAACTCGTCCTGCGATTTGTGCGCGGCCGCGAATTGCGCGTCGCCGAACGTGTAGATCACAGAACGGTATTGCGTGCCGACGTCGTTGCCTTGTCGCATGCCCTGCGTCGGATCGTGCGCTTCCCAGAACACCTTGAGCAGTTCGTCGAAGCCGACGATGTCCGGGTCGAACACGACGAGCACGACCTCGCTGTGTCCGGTGGCACCGGAACACACTTCTTCGTACGTCGGGTTCGGCGTCACCCCGCCCGCGTAACCGACCGCCGTCGTGTATACGCCCGCCGTTTCCCAGAACCGTCGCTCCGCGCCCCAAAAGCAACCCATACCGAAGATCGCTTGCCGATACGGCGCAGCAAACGGACCCTTCAGCGGATGCCCGTTGACGAAGTGCGTCGCGGGCACGCGCATCGCGATCGAACGTCCGGGCAACGCCTCGTCGGCGCGCGGCAACCGCAACTTTTGCTCGATGCCCATCTCGACCTCCGCTTTGCAGCGTCGGATTCTAACCATAGGAAACGCTTCGTTACCAAAGATGCACGAAACGGTGACACCCGATACCAATCGCGGTCTAAAGGTGCGGTAAACTCGCGACCGAAGTTCGATGGACAAGCCTTTGCAAATTCGCATCGCCACACTGGCGCTCTTTGCGGCGCTGTTCGCGCTGGCGGGATGCCAGACCGCCGCCCCTCGCCACGCCGAATACACCACGCTCGCCAAGGAAGCCGACGAAGGCCAGAACGTCTCCGTCGCCGATCTGCGTGCCGCGTTCCTGGCCGCGCCCGATTTCGACCAACGGATGCAGCAACTCGCACCGCTCGAACAGCAAGCGCTGCAATTGATGGTCGACGAGCCCCTGCGACTCGGCGCGGTCGGCAGCGCAACGCTGAATGTCTACTACGGCAGCTTGGCGGGTCACTACGCATTGGCGCGCTTCTACGAGCACGTCGACGCGCCCGATTCGCAGGCGCAACACCAGCGTTGGGTCGACAAGATCACGAAGTCGATCGAGCAAGGCGGCGACGGTTCGCGCGAGCATCCTTATCCGGTCATCTCGTCGTCCGAAGCGCAGGCGTTCTTGCGTATTCGCGGGCTCACGTCGGTCGGCTCGATGTACCACAGCGGCGACAAGGTCCCCTTCATGATGTTGGTGAGCGCACGGCCGGCACAGGGCGCGTTGCAGAACATCTATTTCGATCTCACGGCCGCTTACCGTGCGGTCGAGACCTCCATCGAGAAGCAAGAGCAGTCCGACCCCGCCAGCGCATCGGACAAGCCGTTCAGCGCCGGCATGCTGATCGGCTACCTCGCGCGCAGCGACGATTCCGCGGCGCAGGCGGCGATCGGCGCGTACTTGCTGTCGCAGAACCGCTACCGCGAAGCGGCCGACTGGCTGACCGCCGCGAGCCGCACCGGCAACGTGCTCGCGAACCTGATGCTCGCCCGCGTCTACCAAGACGAAGCGCGCGAACTCGAAGGCGACGCGCGCAAGGAAGCGATGGAGTACGTGCTCGAGCAGTATCTGCACGCGATCGCAGTCGGTTCGGACGACGCGATGTTCGCCCTCGGCGGTCTGTATCTCGACGGCGTGTACGGCGACGACAACGTCGAATCGGGTCTGACGCTCTTGAAGCAGTCCGGCGATCTCGGCAACCCGAACGCGTTGATGTGGCTCGGCCACCTATACGCCGAAGGCAGCCACGTGACGAAGGACGAGACCACCGCGCTCGACTACTTCAAGCGCGCCGCACTGACCGGCGACACTCGGGCGCGGCTGCAGTACGTGCGCTTCCTGTTGACGCAGGACAACGTGCCCTTCGATCCGCAGGCGCACACCTGGCTCGTCGAAGAGGCAAAGGCCGGCGAACCGGAGGCGATGCTGCTGCTCGGCAACCTCTACGCGAAAGGCGTGGGCGTGTCGCAGAGCTATCGCCAGGCCCTCAGCTGGTTCAAGTCGGCGGTGACGACGTCGCCGGAGGACGTCAACATCGTCAACGAGGTCGCCTGGACGCTCGCCGTCACGCATCTCGAGCCGCTGCGCAAGCCGAGCTATGCGCTCGAGATCATGGACCGCGCGATGAATGCCGACGAGGAAGCGCGCAAGAACCCCGCCTATCTCGACACCTGGGCCGCCGCGTACGCCGCGAACGGCAACTTCCCGCGCGCGATCGTACTGCAGCAGCAAGCGGTCGACGCGGCGAAGGACAAGGAACAGTCCGACGTGGTCGCCGTTCTGCAGGAACACCTCGACGCGTTCCAGCGCGGCCAAACCGTCATCGATCCCGTCCCCTGATGGCCGAGCGGACTGTCGCCGATCATCGGCGAGTGCTCCGTGACCGCGTCCCGCTGATCGATCTGCGCGCGCCGACCGAATTCGCGCAGGGCGCGTTCCCGGCGGCGGTGAACCTCCCGCTCTTGACCGATGCGGAACGCGCGGCCGTCGGCAGCCGCTACAAGGGCTGCGGACAGCAGGCGGCCATCGAGCTCGGGCATTCATTGGTGTCCGGTGCGACGCGCGCTGCGCGCATCGACGCGTGGCGCACGTTCGTCGCGGCCCACCCGACCGCGATGTTGTATTGCTGGCGCGGCGGCCTGCGTTCGCAGATCGCGCAGGATTGGCTACGCGATTGCGGTGTCGACGTCCCCCGCATCGTCGGCGGCTACAAGGCGCTACGCCGCACCTGCCTCGCCTCGATCGACGAATTCTGCGCGACTGCGCGATTGTTGGTACTCGGCGGTCGAACCGG
>Ga0335084_10005520_pt1 | contig 12515 bp, 12 predicted proteins | sample Lox_Sample_44_FD_206721 | JGI IMG/M metagenome (GOLD analysis project Ga0335084, IMG submission 206721) | Soil microbial communities from Loxahatchee National Wildlife Refuge, Florida, United States - Lox_Sample_4.4 | ecosystem: Environmental > Terrestrial > Soil > Wetlands | place: USA...
CGCGCCCCGGCCTCCCCCGCGCCCGTTGCCGCCGCCGCCCGGGCTCCGGCGTCCTCGGCGCCCACGTCATCCGCGGCGTCGGTGCCGGCCGCTCCGTCGACCGTCAGCAGCGCCGTCGCGGCGAGCCGGCCGGCCCCGCCGCCCCGCGCCGACGCGGTGCCCACGGCCTCCGTCGCCGCGGTTGACAGCCGCTCCGCGGCCCAACCCAGCCCGAAGATTCCGGAAGCGACCAGCTCCACCGGCGCCTTCACCCTGCAGCTCGGAGCGAGTCCCAGCAAGGACGACGCCGAGCGCCAGGCAAGCCGCTTGCGCGAGAAGGGCTACGCGCCGTACATCGTGGCCGCAGAGGTCCCCGGGAAGGGGACCTGGTACCGGGTGCGGATGGGGAGCTTCCCCACCAAGGATGCCGCCACCCGCTACCTGCAGGACTTCAAGCGCGAGACGCAGGCCGAGGCGTTCGTCGCATCGACCAGGTGAGCAGGGAAGCGATGACCACGACACGACGGGTGGAGAAGCCCTGGGGCTACGAGCTGATCTGGGCGCACACCGATCGTTACGTGGGCAAGCTGCTTCACATCGCCCAGGGTCACAAGCTCTCGCTCCAGTACCACCAGAAGAAGGACGAGACGATCCACCTCCAGAGCGGACGGCTGCTCTTCGTGGTGGACGAGGGCAGCGGACTGGTCGAGCGCGAGCTCAAGCCGGGCGAGAGCTACCACGTGAAGCCGCTGACCAAGCACCGGATGGTGGCGCTCACCGACTGTGACGTGCTTGAGGTGAGCACGCCCGAGCTGGACGACGTGGTCCGGCTCGAAGACTCGTACGGGCGCGCCGGGACGTCGAAGCCGTAGCGGCAGCGAGCTACTTCCCGGAGGTCCCCGCCGTCCCGGCCGCCGCCGCGTCGCCGCCCTTGGTCCAGCGGTCCACCTGGCCGTCGCCGTCGAGGTCCTCGCCGATCCGGTCGATGACCCCGTTCTCCCAGTACTCCCAGTAGTCGACCTTGCCGGAGCCCTTCACGTCGCGCTCCTTGCGGACCAGCTTCTCGTTCCCGTCGTAATAGCTCCAGGTGTCCACCCGGCCGTCGCCGTCCAGGTCCTTCTCCGAACGGACCTTCTTGCCCTTCTCGAAGTAGAGCGTGTCGTCGACCTTGCCGTCGTAGTCGAGGTCCATCGTCTCCCTCGTCACCTGGCCGTCGGCGTCGAAGAAGTAGACGATGTCGACCTTGCCGTCGCCGTTCAGGTCCGCCTCCTTGCGGACCCGCCGCTCCACTGGCCGGCCGGAGGCGTCCTGGGTGGTGATGGAGTACACCCACACGTCCGGTTTCCCGGTGCGGTGCAGGTCGAACGCCTGGACGTGCTCGTCCCCGCTGGGCTGGTGGATGTCGCTGCCCACCGCGCTCGTTGCGCCGGAGGCCGGAGCCGCCGCCTTGTGACCGGCACAGCCTGCGCCGAGCAGCAGCCCGCCCGCCAGCAGCACGCACCCCAGCGTTTTCATGGGCATGCATTGTCTCCGAACGCCTGACCCGCGCACCAGGGGCCTCGGGGTGGAGGGTCGGTGGCCGCAGGGTGACCCTTCATGTACCTTCATCGCTGGCCATGCCCAGGAAGAAGCTGTCCACCACGATTTACATCACCCCGGAACAAAACGCGCAGCTCAAGCTCCTGAACGAGAAGACCAAGGTCCCGGTGGCAGAGTACATCCGGCAGGGCATCGACCTGGTCCTCGAGAAGTACCGGTCCCATCTTCCCGGGCAGGCCAGCTTCGAGGACCTCTGACATTTTGAACGGCATGAACGGAAAGCACGCGGCGGTCCTGGGGGGCGCCGGATTCGTGGGGTCTCACCTCTGTGAGCGGCTGCTCCACGACGGCGCGGCCTCGGTGGTGTCGGTGGACAACCTCATCACCGGCTCGGAGGCGAACCTCGGCGAGCTTCGCCGCCACCCGGGGTTCCGATTCGCCAAGGTGGACATCTGCGAGCCCTTCGACCTGGACGGCCCGCTGGACTACGTCTTCAACCTCGCCTCTCCCGCCTCCCCCATCGACTACGCGCAGCTGCCGCTGGAGACGCTGCGGGTCGGCGCGCGGGGCACCGAGCACGGCCTCGAGCTGGCGAGGGGGAAGGGCGCGGTCTTCTTCCAGGCCTCCACCTCTGAGGTGTACGGCGATCCGCTGGAGCACCCGCAGCAGGAGTCGTACTGGGGCCACGTGAACCCGATCGGCCCGCGCTCGGTCTACGACGAGTCGAAGCGCTACGGCGAGGCGCTGGTGGCTGCTTACCGCCGCACCCTTGGGCTCGCGGTGCGCATCGTCCGCATCTTCAACACCTACGGACCGCGGATGCGGCTGAACGACGGCCGGGTGGTGCCGGCGTTCGTCGCCCAGGCGCTGGCGGGAAAGGACTTCACCGTCTTCGGCGACGGCAGCCAGACTCGGAGCTTCTGCTACGTCTCGGACCTGGTGGACGGCATCGTCCGCCTGGCGCTCTCCGACGTGCAGGACCCGGTCAACCTGGGAAACCCCGAGGAGATGACCATCCTCGAGTTTGCCGAGGCGGTGCGTGCGGCCGCCGGTGGGGGTGGGCGCATCGTCCACCTGCCGCTTCCCAAGGACGACCCCCAGCGCCGGCGTCCGGACATCACCCGCGCCCGGCAGTTGCTGGGCTGGGAGCCACGCACCAGCTTGAGCGACGGACTGAGGCAGACCATCGCCTATTTCCGTGGTGTGCCCGGTGTCGCGGCACGCCCCGCCGAGGTGAGGAGAGCGGGCTGGTGAAGGTCCTGGTCACCGGAGGAGCCGGGTTCATCGGCAGCCACGTCGCCGACGCCTTCCTCGACGCCGGCCACGAGGTCTGGGCGGTGGACGACCTCTCCAGCGGCCGCCGCGAGAACCTCCGCCCGGAGGTTCGGCTGGTGGTGGCGGACATCCGTTCGCCCGAGGCCGCCCGGCTCGTCGAGTCCGGGCGCTTCGAGGTGCTGTGCCACCTCGCGGCGCAGATGGACGTTCGTCGCTCGGTGACCGACCCCCGGTTCGACGCCGAGGTGAACGTCGGCGGGTTCCTCAACCTGCTCGAGGCGGCGCGCACCTCCGGTGTCAGGAAGGTGGTCTTCAGCTCCACTGGCGGCGCCATCTACGGCGAGCAGGACGTCTTCCCCGCGCCCGAGTCGCATCCCACCCGCCCGGTCTCGCCCTACGGCGTCTCCAAGGCCTCCGGCGAGCTGTACCTCGGCTACTACCGCGCGCAGTACGCGCTGGCCTCGGTGGCCCTCCGCTACGCCAATGTCTATGGCCCGCGGCAGAACCCTCACGGTGAGGCGGGCGTGGTGGCCATCTTCTGCGAGCGGCTGCTCCGCGGAGAGCGCTGCACCATCAACGGGGCCGGGCAGCAGACGCGCGACTTCGTCTTCGGCCCGGACGTGGCCCGGGCGAACCTCCTCGCCGCCGAGCGCGACGTGCAGGGCCCGATCAACATCGGCACCGGGGTGGAGACCGACGTGAACCGGCTGTACGCGCTCCTGGCGAAGGCCGCCGGGACCGACCGACCCCCGCAGCACGCTCCGGCCAAGGCTGGCGAGCAGATGCGCAGCTCGGTGGACCCCTCCCGCGCGGCGCAGCTCCTCGGCTGGCGTCCCACGGTGGCACTGGAGGAAGGTCTCCAGCGCACCATCGGCTGGTTTCGAGCCCGGTCGCCCCGGAGGGCGTAGCCTCCGCTGCCTGGCGCGGGGCGGACGGTGGCGCCCTGGCTCCCCGGGGTGTTAGGGAGCCGCCGCGAGTCACGAGAACCCCTTCGAATGCCGGCAGAGAACGCCCACCTTCGCAACTTCAGCATCATCGCCCACATCGATCACGGCAAGTCGACGCTGGCCGACCGCCTGCTCGACAGGACCGGCACGGTGACCAAGCGCGAGGCCCAGGACCAGTTCCTGGACAACATGGAGCTGGAGCGCGAGCGGGGCATCACCATCAAGGCCCAGTCGGTCCGGATGCACTACCTGGCCAAGGACGGGAAGGACTACGTCCTGAACCTCATCGACACCCCGGGCCACGTGGACTTCGCCTACGAGGTCAGCCGGTCACTGGCGGCCTGCGAGGGTGCGCTCCTGGTCGTCGATGCGTCGCAGGGGGTGGAGGCCCAGACCCTGGCCAACGTCTACATGGCCCTGGACCAGAACCTCGAGGTCATCCCGGTCATCAACAAGATCGACCTCCCCTCTGCGGACGTGGCGCGGACCCGCGCGGAGATCGAGGACGTCATCGGCCTCGACGCCTCGACCGCCGTCCCGGCCTCGGCCAAGGAGGGCATCGGCATCGAGGAGATCCTGGAGGCGGTGGTCGCCCGGGTTCCGCCGCCGAGGGGAGACCCCGCTGCGCCGCTCAAGGCCCTCATCTTCGACAGCTGGTACGACAGCTACCGGGGAGTGGTGATGCTGGTGCGGGTGCTGGAGGGGACGCTGGAGCTGAAGCAGCAGATCCTCCTGATGGCCAACGGGAAGAAGTTCGAGGTGCAGGAGCTGGGCGTGTACTCGCCCTTCAGCACCCCGGTGCCCCGGCTCATCGCCGGCGAGGTGGGGGTCCTGGTGGCCAACGTCAAGGAGATCCACGACGCCAAGGTGGGCGACACGGTCACCGAGGCGGCCCGCCCCACCGCCGAGGCGTTCCCCGGGTTCCAGGAAGTGAAGCCGATGGTGTTCAGCGGCGTCTTCCCCATCGACTCGGCGGACTACGAGAACCTCCGCGACGCGCTGGAGAAGCTGCAGCTCAACGACTCGGCGTTCACCTACGAGCCGGAGACCTCCACCGCGCTCGGCTTCGGGTTCCGCTGCGGCTACCTGGGCCTCTTGCACATGGAGATCGTCCAGGAGCGGCTGGAACGGGAGTACGGGCTCAGCCTCATCACCACCGCGCCCTCGGTGGTCTACAAGGTCTTCAGCGTCAAGGGCGAGCAGATGCTGATCGACAACCCGGCCAAGCTCCCCGCCTCGCAGCACATCGAGCACATGGAGGAGCCGGTCCTCACCTGCCACATCCACGTGCCGGACGAGTACCTGGGGGCCATCCTCAAGCTCTGCCAGGATCGCCGCGGGGTTCAGAAGGACATCAAGTACCTGGGGAGCTCCGGCAAGCGGGTCCAGGTCACCTACGGAATGCCGCTGTCCGAGGTGGTGTTCGACTTCTTCGACAAGCTGAAGAGCGTCAGCCGGGGCTACGCCAGCCTCGACTACGAGCTCGCCGGCTACCAGAGCTCGGACCTGGTCAAGCTCGACGTGCTGATCAACGGAGACCCGGTGGATGCCCTGAGCGTCATCGTGCACCGCGATCGCGCTTACCAGCGCGGCCGCGACGTGTGCGCGCGGCTCAAGGAGGTCATCCCCAAGCAGATGTACGAGGTGGCAATCCAGGCGGCGATCGGCAGCCGGGTCATCGCCCGCGAGACCATCTCCGCCATGCGCAAGAACGTGCTCGCCAAGTGCTACGGTGGGGACATCAGCCGGAAGCGCAAACTTCTAGAAAAACAGAAGGAGGGCAAGAAGCGGATGAAGCAGGTGGGCTCGGTGGAGATCCCGCAGGAGGCCTTCCTGGCCGTGCTGAAGACGGAAGGGTAGGCATGGCCACCAGCGTCCAGGAACGCCCGCCCCTCGAGGCCGAGCTGGGGGCTCGCCGCACCGCCGAGCAGGCCGCCCGGCGCCGCTGGCTGCACTGGTTCGACCTCGCCACCAGCCTCTGGAGCCCGATCACCGTCTTGGCGCTGGCGCTCATCCCGTACCTGGTGCTCATCGAGTCCTTCCCCTCGACCGCACGCTGGGCACTCCCCGTCATGCAGGGGTTCGGGCTGCTGATGGTGGCCTGGTTCGTCGGGCTCCTCGTCTGGCGGACGGTGGATCGGGAGCGCACCGCGCTTCGGCGGCTCCGGCACGACGCCCGGGAGCTCACCGGGGAGCTGTCGGCGGGGCTCTCCTCGGTGCACGATGCCGCGGTGCGCGAGCGGCTGGTGGACCACGCCGCCCGGGTGGACGCGGCGGCCGCTTCCGGAGACGCCGCCATGCTCGAGCGGGAGATCCGTGCCCTCACCGATCAGGCCACCCGGCTGATCCCCGGGTTCCGCAAGCAGAGCGCCATCGGGGTCGGCATCGGCATCGCCAAGGCCCTGGCGGTGGCGCTGCTCATCCGGGCCATCCTCATCGAGCCGTTCCGGATCCCCAGCGGGTCGATGCTCCCCACCTTGCAGATCGGCGATCAGATCTTCGTGAACAAGTTCATCTACGGGGTCCACATCCCGTGGGCGAACGTGGTGCCCTTCGTCATCGTCCGGCCGCCGGCCCGCGGGGACGTCATCGTCTTCGAGAACCCGATCACCGGACAGGACTACATCAAGCGGGTGGTGGGCATCCCCGGCGACGTGATCGAGATCAAGGACGACCGGGTGTACCTCAACGGGCACGTGGTTCCGGCCCAGCTGGTGGCCCGGCAGGTCGAGGTGTGGGACCGGCCCGAGGACAGCCCCTGGAGGCTCCAGCATCCCGATCTCTGGAAGGAGACCCTGGGAGGCCGCGAGCACGACATCCTGCTCGACGAGGAGCTTCGCCGCGAGGCAGCGCCCCGGGAGCCCATCCGGGTCCCTCAGAACTCGGTGTTCGTCATGGGCGACAACCGCGACAACAGCCTCGACAGCCGGTTCGGCCTGGGGGGCCCGCGGAAGGTGGTCTTCGTCCCCTATGGCAACATCAAGGGCAAGGCGATGATCATCTGGCTCTCGCTGTCCCACGGCGGGCTGCTCTCCGACCTCTTCGGGGGGACCGGCCTCCGGGCCGAGCGCTTCTTCCGCCAGGTGCGTTAGTCGTTCCAGCCATTGACGGCGGGGGACAGGCAGCGTATCCGACGGGCTCGTGCGACGGCCCCGCGGCGCGGTGAATCTGGTCAACCTGACCCTGTTCGTCGCCATCGTCTCCGGTGCCTACCTTTCCTGGATCTACGTGCCGCTCTGGCTCGACGACCTCGATGTCCGTGAGGCGCTCGCCGCGGGGGTGGGTCAGCTCACCTCGGAGAGTTCGGGCCCCGATGCAGTGGCGGTCCAGAAGATGGTCGCCGACCGCCTCTCCAAGGTGGGCTCCCACTGGGAGGAGCAGGACGGCAAGCAGGTGGAGGTCCCCGGCCTGGGGCTGGACCCGGAGGACGTGACGGTCGAGCGCGGGCCGGACGGGAGGTCGGCGAAGCTGACGGTGGACTACGGGCGGACGGTGAAGCTGAGGCCCCTGCAGCGCTACTGGACGATCCGCTTCCACACCATTCGCGAGGGAGCGCTCAAGCCGTGAATCCGTTCTCTCCGCGCAGCCTGCTGACCACCGAGGGGATGTCCCGGCACGACATCGAGCTGCTCTTCGGCCGGGCCCGGCTCCATGCCCGCGGCCTCAGGGCGGGGACCCCGCTCCGCTCGCTCGCCGGCCGGGTGGTGGCCAACCTCTTCTTCGAGAACAGCACCCGGACCCGGCTGTCGTTCGAGCGCGCGGCCAAGGCGCTCGGCGCCGACGTGCTCAACTTCAACGCCTCGACCTCCAGCGTCTCCAAGGGCGAGTCGCTGGTGGACACCATGCGGAACGTCGAAGCGCTGGGGGCGAGCATCATCGTCCTGCGGCACCCGGCCTCCGGGGCGGCGCACCTGGTCTCGCGCCACGTGCGCTGCTCGGTGGTGAACGCCGGCGACGGGACGCACGCCCACCCCTCCCAGGCGCTGCTCGACGCCTTCACCCTTCACGAGCGGTGGGGGACGCTGGAGGGCAAGACGGTGGCCATCGTCGGCGACGTCCTGCACAGCCGGGTAGCGCGGAGCAACCTCTACTGCCTCGCCACGCTCGGGGCACGGGTGGTGGTGGCCGGCCCGCCCACCCTGGTGCCGGTGGGGCTCGAGGCGCTCGGGGCACGGGTGCTGCCCTCGGTCGACGCCGCGCTCGAGGAGGCGGACGCGGTGATGATGCTCCGGGTCCAGCTCGAGCGACAGAAGGAGTCCATGTTCCCCACCTCGGGCGAGTACGCCAGGGCCTTCGGGCTGACGCTCGGCCGGGCACGGGCGCTCAAGCCCGACGCGGTGGTCATGCACCCCGGGCCGGTGAACCGCGGCGTGGAGCTCGCGCCCGAGGTGGCGGACGGACCGGCCAACGTCATCCTCGAGCAGGTGGCGAACGGAGTCGCGGTGCGGATGGCAATTCTCGAGGCGTGCGGATGAGCAAGGCGATGGTCATCCGGGGCGGCCGGGTCATCGACCCGCGGAACCGTGTCGACGGGGTCCGGGACGTCCGGCTGGAGGACGGCAAGGTGGCCGCCATCTCCGACCGGCCGCTTCCGCTCGCCGGGGCGGAGGAGGTCCAGGCCCAGGGCCTGTGGGTCACCCCGGGCTTCATCGATCTCCACGTTCACCTCCGCGAGCCCGGCGAGGAAGGGAAGGAGACCATCCTCTCCGGGTCCCGGGCGGCGGTGGCGGGCGGCTTCACCTCGGTGGTGGCGATGCCCAACACCCGCCCGGTCAACGACTCGGCGCTGGTGACCGGGCTCGTCCTCCAGCGCGCGCAGGAGGCGGACCTGGCGCGGGTCTACCCGGCGGGGGCGATCAGCAAGGGCCTCTTGGGCGAGGAGATGGCGGAGATCGGCGCGCTCCGTGAGGCGGGCTGCGTGGCGGTCACCGACGACGGGCGGCCGGTGATGAGCGCCGGCCTGATGCGGCGGGTGCTGGTCTACGCCGCGCCCCTCGGGCTCCCGGTGATGGTGCACGAGGAGGACCTCACCCTCTCGGCGGGAGGGGCGCTCACCGAGGGCCCGCGCGCGACGCGGATGGGTCTGCTCCCCATTCCCCGGTCCGCCGAGGTGGCGATGGTGGCCCGGGACCTCGTCCTGCTGGAGGAGGTCGGAGGGCGGCTGCACGTGGCCCACGTCAGCTGCGCCGCGAGCGTGACCCTCATCCGCGAGGCCAAGCGCCGGGGGCTCCGGGTCACCGCCGAGGCCGCACCGCACCACTTCACGCTCACCGACGAGGCGGTGGAGGGCTGGAACACCCACGCCAAGATGAATCCGCCGCTCCGCCATCCCGAGGACGTGGCCGCGGTGCGCGAGGGGCTGGCTGACGGGACCATCGACGCCATCGCCACCGACCACGCGCCCCACGGCATCATGGACAAGCAGGTCCCCTACGCCGAGGCGGCCAACGGGGTCATCGGGCTGGAGACCGCGCTGCCGCTCACCCTGGAGCTGGTCCGGACCGGGGTGCTCACCCCGGTCCGGGCGGTGGAGCTGCTCACCTCCGGCCCGGCGGCGACGTTCGGGCTCCCCGGCGGGCACCTCGGCCCCGGCGCGCCGGCGGACCTCACGTTAGTGGACCCCGGCGCGGAGTGGACCGTGGAGGCGGCGCGGTTCCAGTCGAAGAGCCGGAACACGCCGTACGAGGGCCGCGAGGTCACCGGGCGGGTGGTGCGGACCGTGGTGGGAGGCCGGACGGTGTGGCCGCTCGAGGAGAGACGATGAAGCGAGCCATCCTGGCTCTGGCAGACGGGACGACCTTCGAGGGGCAGGCGTTCGGCTCCACCGGTGAGACGGTGGGCGAGGTGGTCTTCAACACCTCGATGAGCGGCTATCAGGAGATCCTCACCGACCCATCGTACGTGGGCCAGGTGGTCACCATGGCCGCCCCGGAGATGGGGAACGTGGGGACCAACCCCGTGGACGACGAGAGCGCCCGGCCCCACGCCGTGGGCATGGTCGTTCGCTCCCTCTCCGAGGCCGCGAGCAACTGGCGGGCCACGGAGAGCTTGGATGCCTACCTGAAGCGGCACGGGGTGGTGGGCCTGCACGGCATCGACACCCGGAAGCTCGTGCGGCACATCAGGACGCGTGGCGCCCAGATGGGCGTCATCTCCAGCGAGGGGCATTCGGTGGCAGCGCTGGTGGAGCGAGCGCGCCGGGCCCCGGGCATGGAGGGGCAAGATCTGGTGTCCGGCATCAGCACCCGGAAGCCTTACGTCTTCACCGAGCCCAGCCCATCGGTCTTCACCCCGGTCCGGCCGGCGCCCCAGCTGCGCTTCGAGGTGGTGGCGTACGACTACGGGCTGAAGAAGGCGATGATCCAGCTCCTGGTCGACGCAGGCTGCCGGGTGACGGTGGTCCCGGCGGCGACCCCGGTGGAGGAGGTCCTGGCGAAGCGGCCGAACGGCGTGTTCCTGACCAACGGGCCCGGCGACCCGGCGGCGGTCCCCGACGCGGACCGCGCGGTGGCGGCCCTTCTGGGGAAGGTGCCGGTCTTCGGCATCTGCCTCGGACACCAGATCCTCGCCCGGGCGATCGGGGGGACCACCTACAAGATGAAGTTCGGGCATCGGGGCGCGAACCAGCCGGTGAAGGATCTCCTGACCGGCAAGGTGGAGATCACCGCCCAGAACCACGGGTTCGCGGTGGACGAGGCCTCGGTCAAGGGCAAGGCCAACGTCACCCACCTCAACCTGAACGACCACACCGTGGAGGGGCTGGAGATCCCCGACGCGCGCGCCTTCAGTGTCCAGTATCATCCCGAGTCCAGCCCCGGACCGCATGACGCGCGCCATCTCTTCGCCCGCTTCACGCAGGCGATGGCACGCTAAGGTCGCGGGTCCTCCTCTCCGAATGCATCCCTTGCCCTACCAGCCCTACCTGGACCAGCTCATCGCGCACGCCAGCACCGAGGAGCGCAAGCCGGACCTCCTCGCGGCCAAGACCGAGTACTTCCAGCGGACCGGCGAGGTCTTCGAGGACGACAAGCAGTTCGAGATGAGGATGGCGTCGTTCCTGGACTACTTCCTCTTCGACCGGAGGCGGCCCGAAAGCAGCAAGACGCCGGCGGAGGAGTTCCTCGAGGCCCGGTCGGCGGCCGGTGACGCGGCGGAGCTGGCGGCGTTCCGGAGCTTCACCGAGACGGTGCACGGACTCTTCGAGGTCCGGAAGATCAAGCCCGGCAGGGTGCGGCTGCGGGAGCTGTTCGGAGGCAAGGAGTTCGACGTCACCGAGCGCCGCCACACGGTGGGGCTGGAGAAGGGCGACATCCTCGAGGCGCGGCTGATTCCCTTCGACGGGGCGCTGGTCTTCAGCGCGGCCTTCTGCTTCCACCCCCGCGAGGCGGTGAAGGCGATCAAGAAGGAAGTGAAGCGCCGGAAGAAGGTCATGCCCGAGGCGCCGCCGGTGCAGCTCACCTGGGAGGCGGCGAAGCGCGCCCTCAAGGCGGATCGGTACCGGCAGATCGCGGTGGACAAGATCTACGACTTCGAGACGTCGCGGCTCTGATCCGCAGCGCGGCCGCGCGCCAGGGGGGCTGAACGCCGTGGGTCAACACGTCGCAGAGGAGCCATCAAAGCCGTCGGGGTCTTCCTCGGCGGCGCGGTGCTCGCGGCTTGCAGCTCCTCTCGGGGCTTCCGACTGCGCTCGGCCCTGCCAGTGCGTGATGACGACGCTCGATGGACCACTCTGGGCGTCGGGACTCGACACCTTGTCACTTGCCACCGACCGAGGACACCCGGCGTCGTCGGGTGCCCCGCGCGCGCTGGACGACATTCTCGATTCTCTTCGCGTGCTTCCTATTGGGAGGCTGGCCCGACACCGGTAATCCGCAGTCCGGCGGCTCGGACGTGACACATGTCAGGGCCGGGCGGCTCAGTGGCCTTAGGCGCGAGAGCCATAGTCTTGGCCGCGAAGTTGCCCAGCGCCCGGGCTGGCTCCTCGGGTCCAGACCGCCGGATTGGGGGGCTGCCAGTGAGCCTCGGTGAGCGCTCGAGCGCCGCAAGGCGCCGACGGTCTCCAGCGGAACTAACTGGCAGTGCCGTCACGAGCGTCCCGAATGACGCAGGCCGCCCGGAGCAGCAGGGCGAGGCAGTCTTGCGGGTGCTCGACGTCCACATGAGCCAGCGACGCCCTCCGACCCATGCCGGCAGGAGTCCCTCCCGTTCGCGCATGCGAGGGGACCGTTCGCGAGCAGGCCCTCGCTGCCGATCCACCCCGCCGGCGTTGATCGGCTCGGTGTTGCGGACGACCTTGTCCAGGAGGGCAGGCGGACCTCTTCGCGGTCCACGTGCCGCAGCCGGCCGCGCACGAGCACGCCGCGCTCGACCGCCGTCCTCTCGACCTCGGTCGGAGGCAGGACCACCAGCTCGTCCGCGACGTGGCGGCTTCCTCCTGAGGAGATCCGCGTGCGGACCGGGGCCACCGTCCGGGAGCTGCCCCCGGGGCGGCGCGTGCTTGGGTGCAGTCGCAATCTGCCGCGCACTTGAAGTGACGCGACAACGAGAGTTCGGCGACTTGTGAGGCTCCGACTCGCACGCGGGGTCACCGAAGTCCCTACTGCACCTCAGCGCACGCCCCCCCTCGCCACCCGGGCCGCAGCGCGACTCGGGGGGGAAGCAGCAGCTACCGGTAGAAGACGTAGGTCGCCGTGTATGGCACCTTCGTCTCGGCCCCGACGCTCGAGGCGTCGCAGCCGGTCGCCGGCGCGGCGCCGCCGTGGGTGTCGATGCGCT
>Ga0335084_10005521_pt1 | contig 12515 bp, 12 predicted proteins | sample Lox_Sample_44_FD_206721 | JGI IMG/M metagenome (GOLD analysis project Ga0335084, IMG submission 206721) | Soil microbial communities from Loxahatchee National Wildlife Refuge, Florida, United States - Lox_Sample_4.4 | ecosystem: Environmental > Terrestrial > Soil > Wetlands | place: USA...
CGCTCGGGCGAGGAGGCCGAGGTCGTGGCGATTAACACGTCGTCGGCCGCCGACATGACCATGCGCGAATCGAGCGGGATGCGCAACGTCGAATCGGCCACGATACGCAGCAGCGGCCGGCTGCGCTCCAGCCCGGTGCGGTCCGTGAGCAGCGGATCGTCGCCCAGAAGCGTGCCGATGCCGGTGAGAATTGCGTCGTGCACGTGCCGCACCTGCTGGACATGCGCGCGCGCCTGGGTGCTGGTGATCCAGCCGGAGTTATCTTCCGGCGCGGCGATCTTACCGTCGAGCGTGACCGCGGACTTCAGCGTCACCAGTGGCCGCCGGTTGCGCATGGCGAAGACGTAGGCCGCGTTCAGAGCCTCGGCTTCGACGGCGTGCTCAGACGCGATTTCGACGGGGATGCCCGCGGTCTCAATGCGCCGCAGCCCCTCTCCGCCAACCACTGGATTGGGATCGGTCATGGCCACGATTACTCGCGCCACGCCCGCCGCGATCACGGCATCGGTGCACGGCGGCGTCCGTCCCTGGTGCGAGCAGGGTTCCAGCGTCACGTACAGATCGGCGCCGCGGGCCCGCCCGCCGGCCTCTTCCAGAGCCAGCACCTCCGCGTGCTTCACGCCCGCCCAGGTGTGAAAGCCGCGTCCGACCACCTCGCCGTCGCGCACCAACACCGCACCCACCGCCGGGTTCGGGCTGGCGCGGCCCACGCCCTGCCGAGCCAGCGCGAGGGCCTCTTCCATGTATGGCAATGTCATTTGGCCTCGAAGATGGAGGCGATGAACTGCTCCGGGTCGAAGGGAAGGAGGTCGTCGGCCTTCTCGCCGACGCCGATGTAGCGGATGGGCAGGTTCAGCTCGCGCGTGATGGCCACCACCACGCCGCCTTTCGCGGTGCCGTCGAGCTTGGTGAGCACGATGCCGGTGACGCCGCTCGATTCGGTGAAACGTCGCGCCTGCTCAAGCCCGTTCTGGCCCGTGGTCGCATCCAGCACCAGGAGCACCTCATGCGGCGAGCCGGGAACCACACGCGTCGCCGTCCGGCGCATCTTTTCGAGCTCGGACATGAGATTGTCCTTGGTGTGCAGCCGGCCCGCAGTGTCCACAATCACGTAATCCACCTTGCGGGCCTTCGCCGCCTGCAGCGCATCGAAGATCACGGCGCTCGGATCGGCCCCCGACTTCTGCCGGATCACCTCGACGCCGGTGCGCTCGCCCCACACCTGAAGCTGCTCGATGGCCGCAGCGCGAAACGTGTCCGCCGCGCAGAGCAACACCTTACGACCCTCACCGGTGTAGCGCTGCGCGAGCTTGCCGATGGTAGTGGTCTTGCCGGAACCGTTCACGCCCACCACCATAACCACGGCGGGCGGCTCGGTGACGTGCGCCATGGGCCGCTCCGCGCCTTCCAGCACTTCGAGCAGATGCTCGCGAATCATCCGCTTCAGCTCGTCGCCATCGGCCAGCATGTGCCGCTCGGCGCGATCGCGCAGTCGGTCGACGATCTCGGTGGTGGTGGCGACGCCGATGTCGGCCGTGTAGAGCGTCTCTTCGATTTCGTCGAGAACCGCGGCGTCGATCTCCTTGCGCCCCGAGATCGCCTCATCGAGCCGGTCGAGCAGCCCCGAGCGCGTCTTCTGAATGCCTGCCTTCAGGCGGTCGAGCAGTCCCGGTTCCTGCGAAACCGAGCCGAAGAGGGTCTGGATGGGCATGGGCTCCTAACCATCTTACCGAGCGAGCCCGGTTAGGAGCGTCAATCGCTTTCGCGATGGCCGCGGGGCCGGAGATCCCGCTACTTCGCCTGCGCCGACATCGCGCCGAGTGCCGATTCCGTCAGCCGAATGCTGTGATCCAGCCAGCGGGCTTCGATGCCGTTGACGCTTTTCTTGCGGAGGAGCTTGAGCGCCGCGAGGCGCGCATTGAGGGCAATGGGGTGAGACGGCTCGGCGCCAAGAACGACATCGCTCAGGCGAAGTGCGCCGAGTGCATCGCCGTTCTTTGCGAGCTCCAGCGCCCGGCGGCCGATGGCGTCACTTCCGGCCAGGCGCACCAGCTCGGGATAGATGAGGCCGGCCGGCTGTGGATACATGTTCGCGGCATTGCCATCGAACCAGCCGGCGTAGCCTTCATAGATGCCGCGCACAGCCCACGAAACCGTGCCAAACGATTCGCCAACCTCCAGCTCCGCGGGCAACTTGATTTCGCGCATCAGCGTCCAGACATCCTTGCCCTGGTTCATGCCCCGCACCGTGGCGTCGTGCACGTAAAGGATCGCGTCGCGATATCGGGTGAGCTGCCTGGCCACTTCGGCCGCGCCGACGATGGGCACGCCGTGGCCCGGCAGCAGAACATCGGGATGCAGGTCCAGCGCTTTATTGAGGGCTTTCACATAGTCGAGCGCCCAGCGCGGCTTTGTCCCGCGCAGTGTGTAGAGGTTCGGGAAGGACGTATAGAAGTTGTCGCCGATGAAGACGGCCTTGCGGTCCCGCGCCCAGATGACGGACTGATCCGGCGTTTCCCCGCCCACGTGGAAAGCCTCAAAGTGAATGCCGCCGATATCGGTGGTGTACGTATCCGAGTAGAAGACACTGGGACCGTCCTTATCGCCGGGGCCACCGCCGGTCGCATCCCGGAAGGGAGATGGCCCGCCGAACTGAACGGCAAAGCGCGGGTTGAGGAACCCGGCGAGGCGGCGCTGGTAGTCCTGCAGTTCGGCGTATTCGCTCTGCGCAACCACGGGAACGTCCTTCGCGCGCCAGGCGGGAACCTCGACAACATGGTCGGCGTGTCCGTGAGTGAGCAGCACGGCCATCACCGGCTTTGTGTTGACCCTGACCAGCGAACTCTCCGGCCCGCCCGCGGAGCCCGCGTCGATCAGGACATTCCCGTCGGCCGTCTCCACCAGATAGGAATTCGACGAACCTTCCGCGCGAAAGATGCCCCTTGCAACCGGCAGCGGCTCGCCCTGAAGGCGCTTCCGCAGCCAGGTTCTGAGCGGCTCCTCCACCGAAAGCGTGTCCATCCACAGCCCATCTCGCAACGTTTCACTGGACAGCATGTGAACGAGGCCGTTCAGGTTCCTCGCCCTCTGGTCCGGCGATATCTTGTCATGCAGGTTGACAGGATAACTGTACGACGGTGGCAACATCCTGATTTGTTCGCGCCGGAGCCGCGCGGCCAGCGCGCTAAGCACCGCCTGATGGAGGAAGATCTTGTGTGCATCGTCCGAACACGCCACAGTCTGGAATTCCTGATCGAGCACCAGCTTCTCAAAGCTCTCTTTCCACGCGCGCATGATTCCACGCTCTGGCCGCACCGCGAAAAAGCCCGAGTTGAAGTAGGCGTGGATCTTCCTGCTGCCGACCAGGGACTCGATCGGGAAGGCCCGATCGACAGTCAGGCCAGTCGCTTTGTAGATCCCGGCCCAGAAGGGATCGGGCGCCGCGCCGAACGAGAGCCCGACGTTCTGGATGTGAACCGGACGGAATGCGGCTGCCTGCCCGGGTGCGAGATCGAGCTCACGCAACGGGGCCACAACCAGGGATTCGGTGTTGATCCAGACAAGCACGTCCGTTTTCTTCTCAGCCAGTTCTTCGGCCCGCGCACAGGCCTGGACCTTATCCGCGAAAGGATAGCCGCGGAAGCGCGTGTCCAGGTCGAGATCGACGGTGCGCGCGCCTTTGGCCTTGAGGAGTGTGCCCGGAGTATTCAAAGGGTCCGGGAGAACCACATAGATGGGCGAGGTTGCGGCATCACCGGCAAAGGTGTGGAGGCTATCGATCAGCAGCGCCGCGTCGCGCTCTTCCATGGCATTGCGCACCATGACCACAAAGGCGATGCGCGCCTTATTCATCTGGTCCGGTGCGGCGTGGGTCGCTGTTCCGGCGGACAGAATCGCGCCCAGGACGACATACAAGTGCTTTATGAGTAGTTTCACGGCTGGCATCCGCCCCTCACAATGCACGATGCATGGGTGGCCGGGCAAGGCCGGTACGGCACGCTACAGGTTCTGCCAGGTATGTTACGGTTCGTTCGCCGCGCCGGCAACAGCCGGTTCAACACAAACCACACCTGTGCTACAGTTGCAGAGCGCACGCGCGAGTCCCGCGACCGGATTCGGCGTGCAGATTTGCGGGAGGAAGCCATGTCCGATCAGCCACCGGAAGAGATTCTGAACAAGCGTCCCAGCCGTCGCGCCATCATGCGCGGCACCCTCATCGGTCTGGGAGCGGCGCTGCTGGTCCAGCCGCAGGGCGGCTCGGCCCAGGATACCCCGAAGAAGGAAGACAGCAAGAAGGGCAAAAAGAAGGGCGGCAAGAAGAAAGAGGAGACGCCCAAGAAGGAAGGCTCCTGACGGACTGTTCCGTGCGGCCTGTCAGCGCGGGCGAACCGCTGCCGCTTCTTTACGAAAAGTGGGCCGGCGAACTTCTCGGCGGCCCCATTCCTCGCGAGTCGATGGCCACGTGCGACAGGTGTGCCATGGTGCGTCCGGAAGGCCTGGCGGGAGATCCCCCACGCGGCGAACACTACTTCGATCCTGCGGTCAGATGCTGCACGTACCTTCCGGAGCTGCGGAATTTCCTCGTCGGCGGGATCCTCTCGGATGAACACCCGGCTGCCGCGCCGGGCCGCGCGACGGTGGAAAAGAGGATTGCCGCCAGTGTTTCCGTTACCCCGCTGGGGCTCGCGCAGACGCCCGTTTACTCACTCCTCTACAAAAACAGCGAAGAGAGCTTCGGGCGAACCCGCGGCCTGGTTTGCCCGCATCTGCTGCCCGAAGGCCGCTGCGGCATCTGGCGGCACCGCAATTACGTCTGCGCCACCTGGTTCTGCAAGCACGTCCGCGGCGCGCTGGGGCGGAGCTTCTGGATCGACGCAATTCATCCGCTGCTCAGGATGGTGGAAGGGGAATTGGCCCGCTGGTGCGTTCTGGAACTTCATCCGAGCGACGACGTGCTGCGGCAGCTTGTGGCGAACGCCTCCTGGGATCACGGCGAACCCACGGTGACCGGCGCCGCCATCGACGGCCGTGTGGAACCGAAAGAACACGCGAAGCTCTGGGGAGACTGGCGGGGGCGCGAGATCGAGTTCTTCCGGCGATGCGCGGAGATGGTCGCGCCTCTGACCTGGGAGCAGGTGACGGCAATTGGGGGCACGAGGGTCCGGGCGCACGCGCTGATCGCACAGCAGGCATATCGCCGGCTGCTCAGCGACGACATTCCGCCGGCGCTGGAGGCCGGCCGCGTCGATCTGGTGCGCATTCGCAACGTCACCACGCGAGTACAGACCTACAGCGGCTACGACCCGCTGGACGTGCCACAGAGTGTAATGGAAGCGCTCGGCTATTTCGACGGGCGTCCGACCGAGGAGGCGCTCGCGATGATCGCCGAGGAGCTCGCCGTGCGCGTTGAACCCGACCTGCTGCGCAAGCTGGTCGATTTCGAGCTGCTGGTCCCGCCGGGAAAGTAAAGGCCGCGGGTTACCCCCCGTACTGGTCGTCGCTGACGTGCTCCATCCAGTCGGCCGGCTTGCCCTCGATCTGCTCCTGAATAGCGATGTGCGTCATCGCCGTCGTAGGCCCGGCGCCGTGCCAGTGCTTCTCGCCCGGCGGAATCCACACCACGTCGCCTGGCCGGATCTCGGCGATCGGGCCACCCCAGCGCTGGACGCGGCCATACCCGTTCGTCACAATGAGCGTCTGGCCGAGCGGGTGCGAGTGCCACGCCGTCCGCGCGCCGGGCTCGAACGTCACCGCCGCGCCGAATGCCCGCGCCGGAGCCGGCGGCTGGAACAGCGGGTCGATGCGCACCGTGCCGGTGAACCACTCCGCCGGACCTTTGCTCGAAGCCTGCGAGCCCACTCGTCTGATCTCCATCGCTTCCTCCCTCTATGCACTATATGAAAACTGTATACGTTGTGGAGAAAACGAGCGCGCTGTTCACCCGTGGCGCGATCGCCGGGCCGTGCACGTAACTCAACCCAACACTCGTATATTGTCCGGCACAAACACGGATCGAGTAGCTTCCGGTGACCGAGGCGGAATTGCGCCAGACAGTGCTCCCCCCTGAAAGGAGCAGGCCGGTCAGATAGCGGCTGTGCCCTGTGTCGGACGCAACAAGGGAGGCCATGTCATTCGGGCGAGACGCGAACGGAGCCTTCTGGTAGAGCCTTGCTTCGAGGTATCGATCGTAAGGATTGAAGCGCGACTGGGCGGTCATCGCGGTGGCGCCCGCGTACAGGCCGTGCGACGGATGAGCTGGGTCTGGCTGGCGCACCTGCTGGTCGAAGAGCGCGAACACCGAAGAGTTGCCAGCGGCCCTTTTTCCGGTCGCGAGGTCCGGACGCAAGGTGCTGTTGCGCATGTAGCCGGCGCGGAACCAGACGTCCCGCGCAGACGCGCTGGCCGCCCGCTGGTATCCTGCCTCACCGAACACCAGAAGGCCGTCGCCGCGCGGAGCGAAGCGGAAACCCGTGTGATTTCTGGAGACCTCCTGAGGCCCGCCCAGTGGATCGAGACTGCGCTGTGCAAGCGCCTTCAGGTAGGTGAGACGCGGACCGCGAAGACGCACGTTCACGGATGGCGCGGTCATCGGGAAGTAGGAGAGGCCCAGCTCGTAGGGCAGGACCGCATAGACGCCCTGTGCGCCGGTGGCTGTAGAGCCGCCCACCGTCAGACCAATGACCTCCAGATTGTTGCCGATATAGCCCGCCTTGATTTCCACTCGATCATCGGCGAACGACTTGAAGAGGTAAGCGCCATAAATCTGTAACGCCCTGGGACCCGCGGGATTCCAGCTCACCCAGTTCCAGACTCCGCAGATGTAGAGCTGCGCATGCTGAATGTGCAATTGGCGCAGGTCCCAGGTCAGCGTCCAGTTCGTCATGGCCGATTCGTATGCGCGCTCGCCGACGTAGTGCTGGTCAGCAGCCGGAACCGGCGCCTGCAGCAGGTTCTGCGAGTAGCCAGCCTGCGCAAGGCCGCGAAGGGCGAGGCCTTTGTTGAAGAGCGCCTGCCGAAATTCGGAGTTGATGTCGATTGGACTCTCGACGAAAGGCGGCATCGCCGTCTCGGATCCAACCAGGTTCAGGTCCTCGATGGATCGCTCCTGCGCCAGCCCCACAATCTGGAGCGCGATGACAAGCGCCAGACCGGGCAGGCGTCCGCCGTGTGCGATGAATCGCATGTGTCCGTTCTCTTTCGATGCGTTAACGGAAGATCGGCGCTATCGATCCACCATCTTCATTACTTGCTCCGGATAGCGCGCGCCTTGCACTGTGATTTTCGCGGCCGCGCTCTCGATGGCGGTCAGGTCGCCGGCCGACAATTCGATCGCCACCGCGCCGAGGTTCTCCTCCAGCCGCGGCAGCTTCGTTGTGCCCGGGATGGGGACGATCCACGGCTTCTGCGCCAGCAGCCACGCAAGCGCGATCTGTGCCGGGGTCGCTTCCTTCTGCTCCGCGATAGAGGCCAGCAGATCCACCAGAGCACGGTTCGCCTTCATCGCTTCGGGCGTGAAACGGGGCAGGGTACTGCGGAAGTCGTCACTGCCGAGCTTCGTGCTCTCGTTGATCTTGCCCGTCAGGAAGCCCTTGCCCAGCGGACTGAACGGAACGAAGCCGATGCCCAGCTCTTCCAGCGTCGGCAGGATCTCCTGTTCCGGCTCGCGGGTCCAGAGCGAGTATTCGCTCTGCAGCGCGGTCACCGGCTGGACGGCATGGGCGCGCCGGATGGTCCGCGGCGCTGCCTCCGATAAACCGAAGTGCCGCACCTTGCCCGCCTGTATCAACTCCTTCACCGCGCCGGCGACATCCTCGACGGGCACTTCGGGGTCCACACGGTGCTGGTAGAACAGATCGATCGCGTCTATCCGCAGCCGCTTGAGCGATTCGTCAGCCACCTGGCGGATGCGTTCCGGACGGCTGTCGAGCCCGAGGAAGCCCGGCGTGCGATCCGGCTTGAGCTTGAATCCGAATTTGGTGGCGATCGCGACCCGGCCCTTGAACGGCTCCAGCGCCTCGCCCACCAGCTCTTCGTTGGTGTGCGGACCGTAGACTTCGGCGGTATCGAAGAACGTGACGCCACGCTCCACAGCGGCGCGAATCAGCGCGATCATCTCCTGCTTGTCCTTCGGCGGGCCGTAGGAAAAGCTCATCCCCATACAGCCCAGGCCAAGGGCCGAGACTTCCAGATTGCTGCTGCCCAGTTTGCGTTTCTGCATTGTTCTCTCTCCTATGAATTCGCTTCGCGCGGAGTGATTCGGACGGTCGCGACACGGGCACGAGCGCCGATCATCGCCGCCAGATATGGGCTGTCGTGGTACTTCGCCCGGTAAGCCTCGTCGACGCGGTCGTTCACCGGACCCGTGACCGCCTCGAAACTGACCTCAATCTTCATGCCTGCGACGAGGATCTGTCCCGCCTTCTGACGCAGCGCTGCCTGATACCAGCGCGACTTCCGCCCGTTGTAGGCACGCACGTAGAGCCCGTCGTCCACGACGACCGACCAGATCCACGTCGCGGTGCCATACGTCCTGCCATCCTCGCGGAATGGGGCGATGTGCAGGTCGTCTGCCCCGGCAATACTGCTCAATTCGTCTTTGGTCCACGTCATGTCACTAGTGTTCCCACGTTACGGACCAGTGTTCGTCGCGCGAAACCGGCTGGATGATTAGTCGACCGCGCACGAATTGGAACTTGCGAGTCAGGGCCTTCCCGACGAGTGCGTGCGTGATCGACCCTTGCACGTGATGCGTCACCGTATGGGCCTTTTCGTTCACGTCGTAGCTGCCGAAGGAGGCCTCGTATCCATTCAGAACATAGTCGTTCGATAGCGCCGCCTGCGATTCCGGGTACATGATCTGCACCGACATGTGGCCGTCGAGCGTGTAAATCAACGCGCCCTGGAGGCCGCTGGCCCGCGTCGTCTTTCCGTCGGCCCCGGTTTCTTCGAGAGCTACCAGATGCCACGCCCCGATGAGCTTCTCTCTGTCGGAACTCAGTGCCGCAACCGCCATCAACATCCACAAGAGAATCGTTCTCATGTTCATCGGCCCACCAGCTTCTCGTGAAATTCCGGATAGCGCGCCCCTTCCAGGTGGATCTGCGAAGAGGCCGCTTCGATGGCGCGGAGATCTTCCGCGGTTAGTTCGATGTCCGCCGCGCCGAGGTTTTCCTCCAGCCGCGCCAGCTTCGTCGTGCCAGGGATGGGCACAATCCACGGTTTCTTTGCGAGCAGCCAGGAGAGCGCGATCTGCGCCGAGGTTACCTTCTTCTGCTCCGCGAATCTACCGAGCAGATCCACCAGGGCCTGATTGCTCTGCCGATTCTCCGCGTTAAACCGGGGAACCGTGCTGCGGAAATCCGTGCTCTCGAACTTCGTGTCCGCGGTGATCTTTCCCGTGAGGAACCCCTTGCCAAGAGGGCTGAACGGAACGAAGCCAATCCTCAGTTCTTCGAGGGTGGGCAGCACCTCCTCCTCAGGCTGACGCCACCACAGCGAATACTCGCTCTGCAGCGCCGTTACCGGCTGAACGGCGTGCGCGCGCCGAACTGTGGCTGCCCCTGCCTCGGACAAGCCGAAGTGCTTCACCTTGCCCTGCCGGATCAGATCCTTCACCGCGCCGGCCACTTCTTCAATAGCCACGTTCGGATCGACACGATGCTGATAGAACAGATCGATCGCCTCTACCCCCAGCCGTTTCAGCGATCCTTCGGCTACCTGCCGGATGTGCTCGGGCCTGCTGTTCAGGGCCGTCCATCGGCCCCCGTTCGGATCACCCTCCCATCCGAATTTGGTCGCAATCACCACCTGCCCGCGGAAGGGTTCCAGAGCCTCGCCCAGCAGTTCCTCGTTGGTGTAAGGCCCGTAGACCTCGGCCGTGTCGAAGAAGGTGACGCCGCGCTCGACAGCCGCGCGAATCAGCGCGATCATCTCCGGTTTGTCCTTCGGTGGGCCGTAGGACCAGCTCATTCCCATGCACCCGAGCCCGAGGGCTGAGACTTCCAGATTGCTGTTGCCGAGTCTCCGCTTCTGCATGACTTCAGCTTAGGGATGCGGGGCGCTGGGACGGTATCCCGATCCTGCCTTCTTATTGCCTATTCCTGTCGAATGCGTGCGTGCGCGCCGATTTGGGGTTAAGCTCAGAGTGTGACAAACGTTGAGGCAATGCGGTCCGCTCTCGCCCGCCAGATTGCCCATCACGCTGAAGCGGAGGGAGAAAAGACAACCCCCATTCCCGGCTTCAGCCTTTACCGCCGCTCCGCGACAACCGCCTGCGCCTCGGCCGCCTACGTCCCCCGGCTGATCGTCTTCGTGCAGGGCCGCAAGCGGATCGTCCTCGGCGGGAAGACCTATCTGTGCGGCAGGACGAGCTTTCTTCTCACATCGGTCGATCTGCCGGTGGTCAGCCAGGTGATTGAGGCGACGCCGGAAGAGCCGCTGCTATCGCTGATGCTGCGGCTCGACATGCCGACCGTCCGTCAGATTCTGAGCCAGGAAGAACTGCCGCCCATGGAAGCCGCCGGCGGCGCCATTGGCATGGCCGTCGGCGAGACAACAGCGGAATTGCTGGACGCCTGTTCGCGGCTGTTAGATCTTCTCGACAAGCCGCAGGACATTCCGTTTCTGGGCAGCCTGATTGTGCGGGAGATCATCTATCGGGTGCTGCGCGGGCCGCAGGGACGGCACCTCCGCGAAATCGCCACGCAGGGTGAACAGAGCCACCGCACGGCGCGCGCCATCGCCTGGCTGCGGGAGCACTACGACAAGCCGCTGCGCGTGGAGGAACTGGCGGGCGTCGCGCAGATGGGAGTTTCCACGTTCCACCACCACTTCCGCTCGCTCACCGCGATGAGCCCGCTGCAATATCAGAAGCGGCTGCGACTGCACATGGCGCGCGAGCGCATGCTGCTGGAGGGGATGGACGCCGCCAGCGCGGCCTTCAACGTGGGCTACGAGAGCGCCAGCCAGTTCAACCGGGAGTACAGCCGGTTCTTCGGCCAGCCGCCGATGCGGGACATCCGGAGTCTGCGCGCGCCGGGGGCGGCGCCGGTAGAAACGGTCAGTCAGGCCTAACGCGTGCGCTTCGCCGCCATCAGCTCTTCGATCTGCACGAGGTCCGTCGGATAGTTGCCCGTGTAGCAGGCGTAGCAGTAGCGGGCATCGCGGTCATCCACAGCCAGGCGCAGACTGCCGAGCGAGAGGTAGCCGAGCGAATCCGCTTCTACGAAACGGCGGATCTCTTCGACCGTGTTGTTCGCCGCGATCAGCTCGCGCTTCGAGGGCGTATCGACGCCGTAGAAGCAGGGCGAAACTGTCGGCGGGCAGGAGATGCGCATGTGCACTTCGCGGGCGCCGGCGCTGCGCACCATGCGGACCAGCTTGCGGCTGGTGGTCCCGCGCACGATGGAATCGTCCACCAGCACCACGCGCTTGCCCTCGAGCAGGTGACGCACGGGATTGAGCTTCAGCTTGACCCCGAAATCGCGGATCTCCTGCGAGGGCTCGATGAAGGTGCGGCCGACGTAGTGATTGCGGATCAGACCGTGACGGAACGGCAGCTTCGATTCGGAGGCGAAGCCGATGGCTGCGGGCACACCCGAGTCGGGTACCGGCACCACGATGTCGGCGTCGGCCGGACACTCGCGCGCCAGCAGTTTGCCGAGATTCTCGCGCGATTCCTGCACCGAGCGGCCGAACACGCGCGAATCGGGCCGCGAGAAATACACGTGCTCGAAAACGCAATGAGCCAGATCGCTGGCCGGGGCGTACCGCTCGCGCGTCATGCCTTCGGGACCGACGATCACCATCTCGCCCGGCTCGACATCGTTCAGATACACCGCGCCGATCAGATCGAACGCGCAGGTCTCCGACGAAAAGACGTAAGTGTTCTGGCTGCCTTCCATCTGGCCGAGCGCGAGGGGACGGAATCCGTGCGGATCGCGCGCCACAATGATGCGATCCTGCGCCAGGAAGACAAGCGAGAATGCGCCATCCAGTTGCAGCAGCGCCTCACGCAGCGCTCCGGCCAGCGTGCGTTCGCGCGAACGGGCCACCAGGTGCAGAATCACTTCGGTATCGCTGGTGCCCTGGAAGATGGAGCCGTCGGCTTCCAGATCGTTCCGCAACTCGGCCGCGTTGGTGATGTTGCCGTTGTGCGCCACCGCCACGCGCCCTTTGTTGCAGGCCACCGAAAACGGCTGCGCGTTGCTCAGCGCGCTGTCGCCGGTGGTGGAGTACCGCGTGTGTCCGATGGCGAGGTTGCCCGGCAACTCGGCCAGGCGCTCCGGCGTGAAGATGTCGGCCACGTGGCCCATGCTCTTGTAGGCATAGACCTCGCGCCCGTCGCTGGAAACGATCCCTGCGCTCTCCTGGCCGCGATGCTGCAGCGCGTAGAGACCGAGATACGTGAGATTGGAAGCTTCCCTGTGCCCGTAAATGGCGAAAACGCCGCATTCCTCGTGGAGTTTATCGAACATCGTAAACAGTTCCTCGGGGGGAGGTGGGCATTCTCAGCT
>Ga0335084_10005522_pt1 | contig 12514 bp, 10 predicted proteins | sample Lox_Sample_44_FD_206721 | JGI IMG/M metagenome (GOLD analysis project Ga0335084, IMG submission 206721) | Soil microbial communities from Loxahatchee National Wildlife Refuge, Florida, United States - Lox_Sample_4.4 | ecosystem: Environmental > Terrestrial > Soil > Wetlands | place: USA...
CGGCATGCGCCCCGGCGGGGTACCTCCGCGTGGGCCAGCGTCCCAGGCCGGGATGCAGGGCCGTGCGGGCCCGGCGTCGTCCCGTCCTGGGGTCCAGGCCCGTCCGGGCGGGGTGCCGCCCCGCCCCGGCCCCGGTGGCCGTCCAGGCGCTCCCGCCGGGTCCGGCGCCCAGTCGCCTGGCGGGCCTCCTGCGGATCCGCGCTCGATGCGGCCCACCGCCACCCAGGCCGTGGTCATCAGCCGTCCGAGCGTGCCATTCCGCCGAGTGACGCCCTCGTCCACCGCGCACAAGAACATTCCGGTGGCGCCGGGCCGGAAGGCCATCGGCGAGGTCCGGGAGTTCAAGGTCGTCCCCGATCACCTGGGCCGCGGCCGCGAGTTCGTCGACGTCACCAAGAAGAAGGACGACACGCAGCGGGGGAAGAAGCGCGCCACCGAGCGTGACGGCACCCAGGTCAAGCAGGAGATGGACAGCCTGCTCTGGGGCCGGGTGCAGATCCCCGTCCGGGGCAAGAAGAAGAAGCCGACCAAGAAGGGTCAGAAGACCCAAATCACCGAAATGGCCGAAGAGAAGAAGGTCATCCGTCTCGAGGAGGGGATCAGCGTCTCCGACCTCGGCCAGCGGATGGGCGTCAAGACCACGGAGATCATCCGCAAGCTGATGGCCGGCGGCACCATGGCCACCGCCAACCAGCTGGTGGACGCGGACACCGCGGGCATCATCGCCGCCGACTACGGCTGGAAGATCGAGAAGGTCGGCTTCGAGGTGGAGGACCACCTCCCCGAGGTGACCGAGCGTCCCGAGGACGAGCGTCCGCGGCCGCCGGTGGTCACGGTGATGGGCCACGTGGACCACGGCAAGACCTCGCTCCTCGACGCCATCCGCAAGGCCAACGTGGCCGAGGGCGAGGCCGGCGGCATCACCCAGCACATCGGCGCCTACTCGGTGGCGACGCCCAAGGGCGACATCACCTTCCTCGACACCCCGGGCCACGAGGCGTTCACCGCCATGCGCGCCCGCGGGGCCAACGTCACCGACCTGGTCATCCTGGTGGTGGCAGCGGACGACGGGGTGATGCCCCAGACGCTGGAGGCCATCAGCCACGCCAAGGCGGCGAAGGTCCCCATCGTCGTGGCGATCAACAAGATCGACCTCGCCGGTGCCAACCCCGAGCGGGTGAAGAAGGACCTGGCCGCCCAGGAGCTGGTGCCCGAGGAGTGGGGCGGGGACACCATCATGGTGCCGGTCTCCGCGCGCACCAAGGAAGGCATCGATCTGCTGCTGGAGAACGTGGCTCTCCAGGCCGAGGTGCTGGAGCTCACCGCCAACCCCAACCGCCCGGCAGTCGGGGCAATCATCGAGGCCAAGCTGGAGAAGGGGCGCGGCCCGGTGGCCACGGTCCTGGTCCGCGAGGGCACGCTCCGTACCGGCGACGCCATCGTCAGCGGCATCCACTACGGCCGGCTCCGGGCGATGAAGGACGGTCGCGGGCAGCCGGTGAAGGAGGTCACCCCCGGCTATCCGGCCGAGGTGGTGGGCCTGTCCGGCGTGCCCACCGCGGGCGACGTCCTCAACGTGGTCGAGGACGAGAAGGCGGCCAAGGAGATCGCCGACCACCGCGCCCTCAAGGAGCGGCAGGTCGAGCTGGGGAAGAACGTCAAGGAGTCGCTGGAGACGCTGCTGCAGCGAGCCCGCACCGGCGAGGCCAAGGAGCTGCGGCTGGTCCTCAAGGGCGACGTGCAGGGCTCGGTGGAGGCGGTGGCCCAGGCGGTCACCAAGCTCGCCGGTCCCAAGGTGGGGGTGGACATCATCCACAAGGGCGTGGGGGCGATGACCGAGTCGGACGTGATGCTCGCCGCGGCCAGCAAGGGCATCGTGGTGGGCTTCAACGTCAAGCCCGAGAGCGGCGCCGAGGCGGCGGCCAAGGCCCAGGGCGTCGGCATCTACACCTACACGATCATCTACGAGCTCATCGACGGGGTGAAGGCGGCCATGACCGGGCTGCTGGAGCCCATCCGGACCGAGAAGAAGCTCGGCCGGGCCGAGGTGCGCAACACCTTCAACGTCCCGCGGCTGGGGACCATCGCCGGCGTGGCGGTGCTCGACGGGGTGATTCGCCGCGGGTCGCAGGTGCGCATCCTCCGCGAGGCCAAGCAGGTGGGCGTGGGCAAGGTGACGAGCCTGAAGCGTTTCAAGGACGACGTGCGAGAGGTGGAGAAGGGCTTCGAGTGCGGTGTCGGTGTGGAAGGCTTCACCGACTTCAAGAACCTCGACGTCATCGAGGCCTTCGAGATCGAGGAGACCCGGCCCAGCCTGTTCTAGGGCCGGGCCGCCCCCCGGACCCGGGGGGGAGGTGCAGCCATGTTCGTCGGCGTCGCCCGCCTCACGTTGCAGATCTCTGACTCCGGCTCGCTGAAGTCGAAGCGGCAGGTGCTCCGCCGGGTGACGGACCGGCTCAAGGCTCGGTTCAACGTCTCGGTCGCCGAGGTGGAGGACCAGGACCTCTGGCAGCGGGCCACCATCGCCCTGGCGGTGGTGAGCGCGGACCGCCGTCACGTGGACGAGCAGGTTCAGAAGATCATCCACTTCGTGGAGGAGATGTACGTCGCCCCGCTGATGAGCCGCGAGCTGGAGATCCTCGCCTTCGGCGAGCAGCTGTTCGGCGGCGGGAGCCCAGCGGACGACGGGAGCACACTCGAGCTGCCGTTCGCCCGTGAGGACCGGAGCCTGGCCGAGGCCGAGGGCATGGCCGACTGGGATCGCCGGCCCGGCGCCATGGTCCAGGGCCGTCCCGGTTCGCGGGGCGGGGGTGACCTCCCCCTGTCCGAGGCCCGGGCGCGGGCCCGGAAGCTGCGCAACAAGCGCGACTGGGAGAAGCCCTGACCCATGGGAGCTCCTGGCCGACCGGAGCGGGTGGGGGCGGAGATCCAGGCCGCGGTGGGCGAGCTTCTCTCGCGCGGAGACCTGCGTGACCCGCGCATCGGCTACATCACCGTCACCGGGGTGAAGATGAGCCCCGACCTCCGGGTGGCCCGGGTCTACTGGTCCTCGCTGGGAACCGAGGCGGAGCGGAAGGAGACCCAGGCCGGGCTGGACGCGGCCAAGGGCTTCGTCCGCCGCGAGGTGACTGCCCGGGTCAAGCTCCGGGTCTCGCCCGAGGTCTTCTTCGTCTTCGACAAGAGCGTGGGCGAGGGAGACAAGATCGACCGTCTGCTCCGGGAAGTGAAGACGAAAGAGGGATGGTGAGGCCCCTCTGGAGCGTTACACTCACGCTCCGGGGCCCCTTCCCCTCCTGCATGCACGGCGTTCTGGTCATCGACAAGCCGCAGGGACCCACATCCTTCGAGGTGGTGCGCCGGGTGCGTTCGGCGCTCGGGCTGAAGCGGGCCGGGCACACCGGGACGCTGGATCCGATGGCCACCGGCGTCCTTCCGGTCTGTCTCGGCGAGGCCACCAAGCTGGCGGGTCTGTTGACCGAGGGCGACAAGGCCTACGACGCGGTGGTGCGCCTCGGGGTGGTCACCGACACCCAGGACGTCACCGGCACGGTGCTGGAGACCCATCCGGTGCCGCCGCTGTCCACCGAGCTGCTCGAGGCAGCGCTCCAGCGGTTCCGCGGCACCTTCCCCCAGCTGCCACCGATGTACTCGGCGGTGAAGGTGAAGGGGAAGCGGCTCTACGAGCGCGCGCGGGCAGGTGAGTCCATCGAGCGCACGCCGCGCCAGGTGACGGTGCACTCGCTGGTGCTCCGGGACTTCTCGGCCTCGGAGTGCACGCTCTCGGTACGCTGCTCGAAGGGCTTCTTCGTGCGGACGCTCGCCGAGGAGCTCGGGCGCGCGCTCGGGTGCGGTGGGGCGCTGAAGAGTCTGCGCCGGACGGCGAGCGGCCCCTTCGCCCTCGACCGCGCGCTGCCCCTCTCGCAGGTGGAGGCGCTGGGGGTCGCCGGCCCGGCGGGCCGCGCCCAGCTCGAGGCGCGCATCCTCCCCATGGCGGACGCCCTGCCGGAGTTCCCGGTGGTCCGCGTCGACGAGCGCGACGTCGCCCGGGTGGTGCACGGGGTTCCGCTGTTGCTCGGGCCGTCGGCGCCCGACGGCCGGGTGCGGGTGCTCGGGCCCGATGGCGCGCTGCTCGCCGTGGGCGAGGTCCACGAGGGCCGGCTCGGCTACGTCCGGGTGGTGGCCCCCCGGTGAACGTCACCGTCCTCGTCCCCTCGACGCTCCGCTCCGCGGTGGATGGCAAGCAGAAGCTCGACCTCGGGGTCCCGGCCGGCGCCGGCGTGGGCGAGGTGCTCCAGACCCTCCTCACCCTCTACCCGAAGCTGCGCTCGGCGATGGCCAGCGAGACCCGGCCCCGCCGGCAGCAGCTCACGGTGGTGGTCGAGCCGCGGCCCCTGCTCCGTGGCTCGCGCGAGGGCGTCCGGGTGTGGCTCTTCGCACCGGCCGGGTCGGCGGGCGACGCCACTAGAACGTGAGCTTCGCGGTGAGCCCCGCGTAACCGGGAGCGACCGCCGGAAGCAGCTGGAACCGCACGCCGCTCGACGGAGCGGAGGCGCCGTGCCTCACGGCGAGCGCCTGGTTGTACTCGGTGGCCATCTTCAAGGTCTGGTCGGCCGGGGTGACCATCTCCGGGATGTTCATCCCCCAGACGTAGAGGACGCCGCCGACCGCGAGGCTTGCGCCGAGGATGAAGGCACCGGTCATCTGCGCCCTGCTCGCCTGGTCCAGACAGTTCGTGTAGTCCTGGTACTGGCTGGTCTGGCACCCCGAGGAGCTGGTGTCCGGCCCCGTGCCCATCACGATGATGCCGCTCACCACCCCGGCCACGGCGATGATCGTTCCGCTGGAGATGAGCCAGATGCGCTGCCGCGTCCGGCCCTCGGACCAGGCCACCAGGTCCGGGCGGTTCACCAGCCGGTAGAAGTCCGACGCCGGGAGCGGCTTTCCGCCTCGTTTCACCTCGTTGAGAATCGCGTCCACCGAGATGGCCTGCGCGTCGAAGGCCTCTCGTCCCGGCCCCGGGGGCGGCTTCTCCACTCCGGTGCTCCACTCGCGCTCGGGCTGCTTCACGTCGATGACGATCTCCGGCTGCTTCGGCTCGACCTGGGGCTGCGACTGCGCCAGCACCGGGGCTGCACACCCCAGGATCAACCCCACCACCCACGCGCGCAGGAACTGGCATTCCCCCCAGGCAAGGCCGACGAGGTCCGCTGGGCAGGGAGGCGACTCGGGTCCCCAGATCAAGCGAGGCTCCTAGAACGAGAGCCGGGCGGTCAGCCGCGCGTAGCCGGGAGCGAGCGAGGGCAGGAGCTGGAAGCGGGCGCCGGTGGCTCCATGCTTGCGCGCCAGCGCGAGGTTGTAGTCCGCGGCCAGCCGGAGCGTCTCCTGGGGAGTGGTCACCATCTCCGGGATCGACGCGCCCCAGGTGATGAGCCCGGTGCCGATCGCCAGCCCGGCGACGAGGAGGATGGTCCCGGCGGTGGCGGCGTGGGTGCTCGAGTCGAGGCAGGCGTTTTGAGTGGCCACGCTCACCGCGCACCTCGGGTCATTGGTGTTCTGGGCCGAGGCCATCACCAGGCTTCCGGCCACCACCGAGGCCACTGCCACCACCCCCCCACCGGCCATCAGCCAGACGCGCTGCCGGGTCCGGTCCTCCGCCCGCGCCACGAGGTCGGGGCGATCGAGCCGGGTGTAGAACTCGGCCGCCGGCAGTGTGCGCGCGCCGATGCGCACCTCGTTGTCGACCAGGCTCACCACGATGAAGTCGCGCATGAACGCCTCGCGCTCGGGCCCCTCCGGGGGCAGAGGCACCTTCCGGCGCTCGTGCTGCGCATTCGGCCCGGTGGCGTCGATGAGGATCTCCCCGGCGCCCGGACGCGCCTGCGCCAGGGTCCGCCCGCCGCTGCCGAGAACCACCAGAAACACCAGTGCAAGCCGCATGGCGCTCCCAAACCCCCCGGGCGGCTCCCCTCTCCACCGACGTGCCCACGGACGTTGACATAGGGAGCCCCCCGTCGTCAGCAGCGGGCAGGTGGACGAATTTTCTGGAGCTTTCGCCAGGCGTTCCGCGAGATTGCAATCCTGGGTCGGGGGGCCTATAAGCCCGCGACCCCCGGGTCCGGCGCCTGCACCCCTCCGCGGACGTCCGAGCACAGGCCTTCGGGGGCCGGTTTCCAGACTACCCAGGAGCGGGACGGAGCCTCACCGATCATGGCAGTTCTCAGCGAGCGCAAGGCGGCTGTCGTCCAGCAGTACCGCACCCACGAGACCGACACCGGCTCTCCCGAGGTGCAGGTGGCACTGCTCTCCGAGCGCATCAACATGCTCACCGAGCACTTCAAGACGCACAAGAAGGACTTCCACAGCCGGCGGGGGCTCCTCAAGCTCGTCGGCCAGCGTCGGCGGTTGCTCGACTATCTCAAGACCAAGGACAACATGCGGTACCGGAAGCTCATCGAGGGCCTGGGCATCCGGAAGTAGCAACGGCTGTTTGACAGACGCACTCGCCGGCGCTGCACGGAGCGCCGGCGCCTCCCGTCCCCGCGGAGAGGAGTTTCCGGTTTCCGTTCGGAGCCGCCGACGCTGTCCCCAGGATCGTCGGCGGCTGCGGTCAGAGACTGAAAGTTCCTTGCCGCCAGGGCGCCGGGCCAACCCATGCCACATCGGCCCGTGCCCGAGAGCAAGGAACGAATCACATGCATCTGAAGAAGAGCGTCCGCGTCGGCGAGCAGGAGCTGGTCCTCGAGACCGGTAAGCTGGCCAAGCAGGCCGATGGCTCGGTCACGGTGCGCTACGGCGACACCATCATCCTGATCACCGCGGTCAGCGCGAAGGAGAAGAAGGACGTCGACTTCCTCCCTCTCACCGTCGAGTACCAGGAGAAGCTGTACTCGGCCGGGCGCATCCCCGGGAGCTACTTCCGGCGCGAGGGCCGTCTGACCGAGAAGGAGACGTTGACCTCTCGCCTGGTGGACCGCAGCTGCCGTCCGCTGTTTCCGGAGGGCTACGCCTACGAGACCCAGGTCATCGCCTCGGTCGTCTCCTCCGACTCGGAGAACGAGGGCGACGTGCACGGCATCACCGGCGCCTCGGCGGCGCTGATGGTCTCGAACATCCCCTTCAACGGCCCCATCGCCGGCATCCGCGTGGGCCGCGTCGGCGGGCAGCTGGTCGCCAACCCCACCGCCAAGCAGCGTGAGCAGTCCGACCTGGATCTGGTCATGGCGGTCAGCCGCGAGGCCATCGTCATGGTCGAGGGCGGGGCGGCTGAGGTCTCCGAGGCGGACATGGTGGCAGCGCTGGAGTTCGGCAAGGCCGCGGTGCTCCCGGTCATCGAGCTTCAGGAATCGATGCGCCGCGACCTCGGGGTCCAGACCCGCGAGTACGACAGGGCGGCTTCGGCGGATGAGGCGCTCCGCGCCAGGGTCCGCGAGCTGGCCATGCCGGGCATCGCCGCGGGCTACGGCATCCACGAGAAGCACGACCGTTACTTCGCGCTCTCGACCGTGAAGAAAGAGGTCGTCGCCAGGCTCAAGGAGTCGATGGGCGAGGCCTTCACCCCGCAGACCGAGAAGCTGGCCAAGGCGGTGGTCGAGGACCTCAAGTACGAGCACATGCGCGAGCTCACCGTGAAGGGGGGGCGCATCGGCGGCCGCCCCCACGACGTGGTGCGGACCATCACCTCCGAGGTGGGGTTGCTCCCCCGCGTGCACGGCTCCGCGCTCTTCACCCGCGGCGAGACCCAGGCGCTGGTGGCGGTCACCCTCGGCACCAGCGAGGACGAGCAGCGGCTGGAGCTGCTCTCGGGCATGACCTTCAAGCGGTTCATGCTCCACTACAACTTCCCGCCGTTCAGCGTCGGCGAGACCAAGCCGCTTCGCGGCCCGGGCCGCCGCGAGATCGGCCACGGCGCGCTCGCCGAGCGGGCGCTGCGGGGGATGCTCCCCAAGTCCGAGGAGTTCCCCTACACGATCCGGATCGTCTCCGACATCCTCGAGTCCAACGGCAGCAGCTCCATGGCCAGCGTGTGCGGCGGCACCTTGAGCCTCATGGACGCCGGGGTGCCGATCAAGGCGCCGGTGGCAGGCATCGCCATGGGCCTGGTCAAGGAGGGCGAGAAGATCGCCATCCTCTCCGACATCCTCGGCGACGAGGACCACCTCGGTGACATGGACTTCAAGGTCTGCGGCACCAAAGACGGCATCACCAGCATCCAGATGGACATCAAGATCACCGGCCTCACCACCGAGATCATGTCCCGGGCGCTGGAGCAGGCCCGCCGCGGCCGGCTGCACATCCTGGGCGAGATGCTCAAGGCCATCGACGCGCCGCGGAAGGAGATCAGCCGCTACGCGCCGCGCATCACCACCATCATGATCCGGCCGGAGTTCATCAAGAACGTCATCGGGCCGGGGGGCAAGGTGATCAAGGACATCATCGCCCGCACCGGGGCCTCCATCAACATCGAGGACTCGGGCCGGGTGGACATCGCCTCCAACAACTCCGAGGCGGTGCAGCAGGCGATCACCATGATCCAGGCGCTCACCCGCGAGGCCGAGGTGGGGAAGATCTACCTGGGCACGGTGCGGAAGATCGCCGAGTTCGGCGCCTTCGTGGAGCTGTTCCCCGGCACCGACGGCCTGATCCACATCTCCGAGCTCTCGGACAAGCGGGTGAAGAGCGTCTCCGACGTCCTCAAGGAGGGCGACGAGGTGATGGTGAAGGTCATCTCCATCGACCGGAGCGGGAAGATCCGTCTCTCGCGCAAGGAGGCGCTCGCCGAGCGCGCCGGGACCCAGGTCCCTCCGACGCAGAGCGCCTCCGCCGACGAGGCCCCCAAGGCCAAGGCCTGACGGCTCCGGAGCTGGCGTCAGGGGCAGGCGGAAGGATCGCCGGCATGCGCATCCTTCGCTGGACCCCGGTGAGGAAGTGGTGACCACGATGCCGCTCCGGATCAGGCGGGTGCGGTCCCACCCCGCCCCGCTGCCCCTTCCCCGGTACCAGACCGAGGGAGCGGCCGGACTCGATCTCTGCGCGGACATCGACGGCGAGTGGACCCTCGCTCCGCTGGCCCGTCGTGCCGTGCCCACCGGCCTCGCCATCGCCCTGCCCGAGGGAGTGGAGGCCCAGGTGCGTCCGAGATCGGGGCTGGCTCTCCGACATGGGATCACCTGCATCAACTCGCCCGGCACCATCGACGCGGACTACAGGGGTGAGATCCAGGTCCTGCTGGTGAACCTCTCCAGCGAGCCGTTCATCCTTCGTCGCGGCGAGCGCATCGCGCAACTCGTCGTCGCCCCGGTGGTTCGTGTCGAGCTGGAGGAGGTGGACACACTGCCCACCACCGTCCGCGGCGACGGCGGCTTCGGAAGCACCGGGCGCTGACCGCCGTCCTCTTCGGCGCTGCCGCGGTGCCTGGTACACTGGGGCGCTCGTTTCCCCCAGCCCGCGTCTCGCAGGAGCCCGCGCACTTGCTCTGCTATCGCTGCGGCAGCCACGTTCCCGACTCGGCCGAACGCTGCAGTACCTGCCATCAGCGCCAGGTGGGCACGGCGCGCATGCCGAGCACCACCGGCATCCGCCGCCGCCTCTCGCCCGCGCTGCTCGCCGGTGCGCCATACCGGGTGGGCGATCGGATGGCCGAGCGGTACGTGGTGAAGGACGCGATCGGCGTCGGCCCCCTGGGCTACGTCTTCCGCGCCACCGACGAGCAGCAGGGCATCGACGTCGCGGTGAAGATGATCCACCCGCGGTTCGTGCAGACCGCCGAGGAGCGCGAGGCATTCGCCCGGGCGGTCGAGCCGGCTCGCAGGTTCCTGCAGCCGTCGCTGGCGCGGGTGCACGACCTGGGGGTGGAGCAGGGGTGGCCGTACGTCACCTACAGCTTCCTCGACGGGCTCACCCTGCGGCGGATGATCGACTCGCGGCTGGCCAAGGGGCAGACCTTCACCCTGGAGGAGGTCGAGCCCTTCCTCGGTCAGCTCGCCGCGGCGCTGGAGGCCGCTCACCCGCTGGGCGCGCACGCAGATCTCAAGCCGGAGAACGTGGTCATCCTCCCGGACATGCTCCGGGTGGTGGACTGGGGGCTGGCGCGGGGGCTACCGCGGCTCCCGTTCGTCCAGGCGCAGAAGCAGCGGTCCACCCACCGCTACCTCGCCCCGGAGATGGTGGCCGGTGCCGAGCCGGACCCGCGCGCGGACCTCTACGCGCTCGGGGTGCTCGTGGGGGAGATGCTCACCGGCCTCACCCCGGACGAGGACATCCCGGAGCTCCGGCTGACCGCCGCCGAGCTGCCCGAGGCGGTGGAGGGCTTCTACCGCAAGGCGCTCAACGAGCACCCGGAGGCGCGCTTCCGCAGCGTCCGCGAGCTGTACGAGGAGTTCGTCGCCCTGCTCGCTCCGGGGGCCGAGACCGTGGCGGTACAGGCCAGCGTCCTGGCCGTCGAGCACCCCTCGACGCAGGTCCCGGACCCGGCGCTGGCCGTCGCCGCGTCCGCCGAGGCGACAGCGTTGGCCGAGGAGGTCATCGAGGAGCTCGAGCCCATCCCCGAGTCCGCCGAGGCGCCCGCCCCGAGGACCGAGCCCATCACCGCCGCGGCGCTGCCCCGGTTCGAGGCACCGGCCGTCGAAGGCCCGAGACACACCCGCGAGGTGGTGGCGCTCGACCCGCCCGAGTGGACGGGCACCTCCACTGCGGCCCCGGACTCGCCGGCCTCCGCATCCGGCTCGGATCGCTGGCGCTCGCTCAAGCTCTGGGACGCCGAGGCCGCTCCCCCGCCTGGGCCCGCCGCGGCGGCCGAGGCCACCGGGCCCGAGCTTCCGCTCAACACCGAGCCTGCCCTCGCCCTGCTGGCCACCGCTCCTCCACCTCCCTCCACAGGTGCCACGCTGGACCCCTCGGAGGAGGAGGCCGAGCGCGCGGTGGCAGGCCTGACCGAGGTCGACGCCGGCTCCGAGCTGGTGGCCGAGGAGGGTGGGGACGAGCCGCTCCTGGCCGAGGCGCTGGGGGTCGACCTGCTGGTCGACGGGGACGAGCCGGTGTCCGAACGCGCCGAGCCCGCCGGGCAGCCCTCCCAGCCCGGAGTGGCGCCGGAGGCTCCACGCGCGGTGCCCGAGCGGCCGGTCCGCGACGGGCCTCGGCCGGTCCCCGTCACGGCCACGCCTGGGTCCGAGGCGCCGGCCAGTGTCTCGCCCCCCGTCCGCGAGGGGCCCCGGCTCGTTTCCGAGTCACGGCCCTGGGCCACCGAGCCCAGGCCCGCTCCCTACCGTCGCGAGACGCGCGAGGCGCCGGTCCTGACTCCGCGTCCTGCGCCGGTGGTTGCCCCGGCTGCCTCGCTGCTGCCGCCCGCGCCCAGCATCCCTCCCTTGCTCTCGGCAGTGCCACGTCTCGCGCCACTGGAGGCGGTCGTCCCCGAGCCGTCGCCGACGCGCCAGGAGAAGGTGGTGGCGCCCCCGCCGCCGCCCGAGGCGCTGAGCCCGGCCCCCGCCGCCCCGGCGCGCGGTGCGGGGAGCTGGAGCCCGGCGGAGCTGCTGGCCCAGGTCATCGCCGAGGTCCAGGCCGAGGAGCGGAGTGCGGGCCTCCCCCGGGGGACCACCTGGGAGCCGGTGCCGCTCGACGCCACCCAGCCCATCTCCACCGACGAGGTGGCGGCGCGGCTGGCCTCCGAGACGGGCGGGCCGGCCACCCGGGCGGACGACGAGGACCTTCCGGCCCTCCGTCACGAGGCGGGGCGCGCCGGGATGCGGATGGCGCTCCTCGCCGCGGGCGGTCTGATCATGGGAATGCTGGCCGGATGGAGCGCGATGAAGGTGCTCACCAAGCCGCCACGTCCCCACGCGGAGCGCATCTCCGAGGCGACGCCGGCGCAGGCTCCCGCGCCGAAGAACTGATCGCGGTCGAGGTCCGCTGCCCACCGCCCCGCTGCCGAGGCTGGCGTGGTCGGTGGGCGTCGGATAAAGCCTCCGGAGAATGATTCCCCGCTATTCACGTCCGGAGATGGTGGCGCTGTGGACCGCGCCCGCCCGGCTCCGCCGCTGGCGCGACGTGGAGCTGGCCGCGCTCGAGGGAATGGTGAAGGCCGGCATCGCCCCAGCCGACGCCCTCGTCCAGTGTCGCGCCCGGGCCGGCGACTTCGACGATGGCGACGCGGCGCGGATCGAGGAGATCGAGCGCACCACCCGTCACGACGTCATCGCCTTCCTCACCTTCATGGAGGAGCGCATCGGACCCGCCGCGCGGTGGTTGCACTTCGGGATGACCTCGTCCGACGTGCTCGACACCTCGCTGGGGATGATCCTCCGCGACGCGGCGGACCTCCTGCTCGGCGGTGTGGACCGGGCGATGGCCGCGGTGAAGACCCGCGCCTTCGAGCACCGGCGCACGGTGATGATGGGCCGGAGTCACGGCATCCACGCCGAGCCGATGTCGTTCGGGCACAAGCTCGCCATCTGGTACGACGAGCTGCGCCGCGGCCGCGAGCGGCTGGTCCACGCCCGGGCCACCATCGCGGTGGGGAAGA
>Ga0335084_10005523_pt1 | contig 12514 bp, 9 predicted proteins | sample Lox_Sample_44_FD_206721 | JGI IMG/M metagenome (GOLD analysis project Ga0335084, IMG submission 206721) | Soil microbial communities from Loxahatchee National Wildlife Refuge, Florida, United States - Lox_Sample_4.4 | ecosystem: Environmental > Terrestrial > Soil > Wetlands | place: USA: Florida...
TGCCACCATTATGCCCACACTGAAGGGCCCTTTTGTTCTTGTGGATGCGGGAGCGAATGTGGACTGCGATCCGAAAAATCTGTTGCAGTTTGCCCTCATGGGCGATGCATATTGCAGGACGATGTTCAGCAATCCAGAGCCTAAGATCGCACTGCTGAGCATCGGAGAGGAAGACACCAAGGGCAATATGCTCACCAAGGAGTCATTCAAGCTCCTCAAAGATGCCCCGGTGAGATTTATTGGCAATATCGAGGGGAAAGATATCTTTACAGGTGCTGCAGATGTGGTGGTATGCGACGGGTTCATAGGAAATATTGTGCTCAAGACCAGCGAGGGACTGGCTGAGGTCATCATGAAGATGCTGAAGCGGGAAATTGCGGATGTGACCACCGGAAGAGTGGGCTACCTCCTGATGAAACCCGCGCTCAGAAATTTCAAGAAAAAGACCGATTACGCAGAATACGGGGGAGCTCCGCTTTTGGGGATAAACGGCACCTGCATCATAAGCCATGGGAGATCATCGGCAAAGGCCATAAAGAACGCGATCAAGGTTGCTGATGAATTCGCCAGGAAGAGGGTGTACGAGATCATTACCGAGGAGATAAATAGTTTTCACTTAGCCGGAGGAAAGAGTGCTCAGGGCTAGAATTATCGGGACGGGCTCGTATGTGCCGGAGAGGATCCTCCGCAATGCCGATCTGGAAGGGATGGTGAATACCTCGGACGAATGGATCGTTGAGAGAACAGGGATCAGGGAACGGAGAATTGCGAATGAGAAGCAGGCTGCATCTGATCTCGCCTATGAAGCCTCCAAGGCAGCCCTCAAAAGTGCCGGTCTGAAGGCAAAGGATATAGACCTCGTCATTGTGGCGAGCGTGAGCGGGGACATGCCCCTTCCTGCGACGGCATGTTTCCTTCAGGACAAACTCGATGCCAAACGGGCCGCTGCATTTGATGTGAATGCCGCATGTTCGGGCTTCATATACGCCCTTTCGGTCGCTGATGCCTTTATCAGGAGCGGCACACACCGGAAAATTCTTGTGGTGGGTGCTGAGGTTCTTTCAAAGTTTACCGACTGGGAGGACAGGACGACATGTGTGCTTTTTGGTGACGGCGCGGGTGCGGTAATCCTCGATGCTGCTGAAGGAGACAGGGGGATCCTCTCGGTGAAAATTCACTCGGACGGCAGTATGTGGGACCTTCTCCATGCACCGGGAGGAGGATCGAGAACCCCTGCCTCGAGGGAAACAGTCAAGAAGAGGATGCATTTTATCAAGATGAAGGGAAACGAGACGTTTAAGGTTGCGGTGAGGACACTCGAAAGTCTTGTGGTGGAGACACTCAAGGAGCATAAATTAAAGTCCTCTGATCTCTCCCTCCTGATACCTCACCAGGCAAACCTCAGGATAATACAGGCAACGGCACAGAGACTCCATCTTCCCATGGAAAAGGTGGTAGTAAACCTTGACCGGTTCGGTAATACCTCGGCGGCATCCATTCCCATAGCCCTTGACGAGACCGTAAGATCAGGAAGGGTGAGGAATGGGGATTTTATACTTCTGGAGGCCTTTGGCGGCGGCCTCACTTGGGCATCAGCACTGATTAAATGGTAAGTGACAAAGAGAAAGTTCATTGATTCTGCATAAACGCCTTTATGTCATTGCCTCCACTATTCTGCTGCTTGGATTGGGTAGCGCGAACTTGATTTATCTATTGCCGAGAATGCCCCTGAGAGTGTTTTGGGGTATCAGCCTGAAAATTCCAAGATGTACATGCATGATTTGGAACCCTACGGGGAAAGGCGAATCGCTTGAGAATGATTTTATGTGGTGATTTGAGGACTTATGGCACATCACTTGCTTTTTGCTATTGCCTGACTTAGTATTCTTGGATTTTTTTGGTTTTCTTCTCGTTGCCAATCACTTGTCCAATCACCTGCCGTCTCACTTAGAGTCTTATGACAGGGGTGAAGACAAGCGGGGCGGAGCCGGCTAATAAATGTGAAATAGCCACACCATACTTTATGTTATCAAAAGACAGTGAAACTAGTCGGTGCAAATGTCCGTATATGATGTCTGGAGATCGTAATGCCTCTAGCGTGACCTGAGAGCCCGAGGTGGATCAGTGGGAAATGTCCGAAATGCCACGTATCTTGCTCTGACCGCCGGAACACGCAAGGAGGGATGCCTCTCCCAGACCAATTTTTTTTGGTTGTAATTTGTTTAGTAATTGCTTATGTTATTAACAGAAGTCAAATTATAACTTGATGCCATGAACGATCTCGTACTACAGATAAGACGGGACGGCACGTTACTGGAGTTCAGGGGACAGTTAACCCATGACCTCTTGTCATGTGCCAAGGTTCTGGGCCAGAACGTATGCGATATCATGCCATCGGACATTGCTCAACAGGTTATGAGTTCCGTTGAAAGGGCCCTTCAGACCGGTGATCTCCATAGTTTTCAGTATCAGCTTCCCACAAGAAATAAAGACCACTATGAAGTGAAGTTTATTGTTTGCGGGGAGGACAGGGTATTTGCACTCATAAGCAATATCACAAAATATAAACAGGCTGCGGAAAACGCCAAATATCTCGCCTACCATGACACATTGACCGGGCTGCCAAACCGTTATCTGTTTAACGACCGTTTGAAACAGGCCATTGCGCATGCGGAGCGGGAAAAACAGATGCTGGCAATCCTGTTCCTTGATATCGATAATTTTAAGCATACGAATGACACCATCGGGCATAAGGCAGGAGACGCGCTCCTGCAAAATGTTGCCGAACGCGTGGCGAGCTGTCTGCGGGGCGCAGATAGCGTTTCCCGCCTCTCACCAGGAGAATCGGAATCTCTCGTGGCGCGTCTTGGTGGTGATGAATTCACCATACTGCTGACCGATATTAACAATATCCAGGATCCCGCAAAAGTGGCCCAGCGCATCCTCAGTACGGTGGCAGAGCCTTTTATCATTGGCTCCCACGAGATATTCATCACCGCGAGTGTTGGCATTGCGGTATTTCCCTTTGATGGCAAAGACCTTGATACCCTGCTTGTAAATGCGGATGTGGCGATGTACCAGGCCAAAGACCAGGGAAGGAACAACTATCAATACTATTCAGAGTCTATGAACAAGTTTGCTTTTGAAAGGTTTACCATTGAGCACAAATTGCGAAGGGCGCTGGATCACAACGAATTTATGCTCTTTTACCAGCCGCAAATAGATATACGCACCGGCAAGATGATCGGGGTGGAGGCGCTGATACGCTGGTTGCAGCCTGACCTTGTATTGATTAAGCCCAAGGAGTTTATTCCCCTCGCAGAGGAAACCGGGCTCATTGTCCCGATCGGCGAATGGGTGCTCCGCACCGCCTGCGCACAAAGCAAGGCATGGCAAAAGAACGGCCTCAATTCTATACGCATGACAGTAAACGTATCAGGCGTCCAGTTTAAGCAACAAAACTTTGTGGAAACGGTATCCCAGGTATTGACCGATACCGGATTAACTCCGGAGGGTCTGCAGTTGGAACTTACCGAGAGCACGATCATGAAGGACACTGAAAACTCTGTCAAGAAATTGCATGCACTGCAGACAATGGGCATACAGGTTGCCATTGATGATTTCGGCACCGGTTATTCCTCGCTGAACTACCTGAAGCGCTTTCCCCTCTCGACCCTGAAAATTGACTACTCTTTTGTAAAAGACCTTGTCAGCAGCGCCATCGATCAATCCATCGTGAGCGCGATTGTGAGCCTGGCACATAACTTTAACTTAAAGGTGATTGCAGAAGGTGTGGAGACAAGAAAACAATTGACCTTCCTGCACGAGGCTCGGTGCGGAGGGGTGCAGGGGTACCTGATCTGTCCACCCGTAAATGCAGTGTCCCTCAGGCAGTTCATGATGAGAGAGAGCTATCGGGGAATTCTGAACAGCTGTGGAATAACCTACAGATGACTTGGTGGGCTCAAGCTTCCTTCATGCCTCGGGGCGCATTGACTTGTTGAGCTGACTGCAGTGCCATCATCTATGCATATGGCGTCTGCGTCTGGACCTGGTCTTGGTGTATTCCACCCTGTAGGATTTAAGGTCATCCTCATAGTCATATTCATCCACACAGATATTCCTTAAGAGGATATCTATGCTGTGGTTGTTCAGACGGAAAAAGATTACCTTGGACCGTAAACGGAACATGGTGTAGTACTTATTGAGCCTCACAAGATAGAGGGTCTTCTCTTCAGTATCATACGAAATATGCCCCTCGTGTCCGGTCCCCAAGTAGATATACTGGGGATATTTGTTCTCGTGGTACACGAGACTCTTTTCCTCCCCTTTCAGCATGACATTGTCCTTATTTTCCAATCTCAGTTCAGGATACAATTTTTCATTTGCCTCTATGATCCTGTCCCAGAACTCTTTGACCTTTTTTACTATGATCTTCTTAATTGTTCCTTCTGTCTTTGATTCAATATACTGTTCTATCCTCTTTTCTCGTTCTTGTTCCTGCCAGGACATTTCGATTGTATCCTTTCGTGCGTGCTGCATTCAGACGCTGTTCTAAATGTAAACCTTTTCACCTCTTTTTTTCAATGGGAGAGTGAAGGAAGTCGGCTTTTGAATGTCCATGCACAAGGAGAACGATACAAAGCGCGGTGCTTTAAAAAATGGATGATATGTATTATCATAGCTGCACCGCTATCGTCTGGAGCGACGAATTCAAAGTAGAGATAAGAGTACCCACACATGGAAAGGCTTTTTCTTAGAAAAACGCTGGCAGAGTTGACTACCGAGGCTTTTGAGGAAAAGCACGGACTTAAGAGATCCCTTGGCCCCGTGAGCCTTGTGCTTTTGGGAATTGGGGTGATCATAGGCGCGGGCATATTTGTTCTGACCGGGCATGCAGCCGCGCAGATAGCCGGACCCGCCATTGTCCTTTCATTTATCATTGCTGCGGTCGCGTGCGGGTTCGCGGGTCTTTGCTATGCGGAGTTTGCTTCCATGATTCCTGTTGCCGGAAGCGCGTACACCTATGCCTACGCAACACTTGGGCAGTTCATTGCATGGATCATCGGCTGGGATCTTATCCTGGAATACTCTCTCGGGGCTACCACTGTAGCCATAGGATGGTCCGGCTATGTGGTGAGTTTTCTTAAGGATTTGGGGCTTGTTATCCCTGGGTTTCTCTCGTCGCCCCCTTTCAATTACGACCCTGAACTGCACCGGTGGATATCTACGGGTGCTTTTTTAAATCTGCCTGCCGTGATTGTAGTTGTCCTGGTCACCCTAATTATCACCATAGGGATAAGGGAATCGGCATTTCTGAATGCAATAATAGTATTTATTAAAGTGGCCATCATATTGGTGTTCATTGCAGTAGGAGTTTTTTTTATAAAGCCTGAGCTTTGGCACCCCTTTGTTCCGTCCAATAAGGGCCATTTCGGAAGCTTTGGGTTTAGCGGCGTGATGAGAGGCGCAGGAGTGATTTTTTTTGCATATATAGGTTTTGACGCGGTATCGACCCTGGCCCAGGAGGCAAGAAATCCACAAAAGGATATGCCTGTTGGCATTCTTGGCAGTCTTATCGTCTGCACAGTATTGTATGTGACAGTTTCGTTGGTATTAACTGGTGTGGTACCTTACACTGAGTTGAATGGTCCGGCCCCCTTTGCGGTAGCCCTGGACGCCATGAATCTTCATATTTTCTCTCCCCTTCTCAAGGTGGGCGCCATTGCCGGACTTACCTCTGTGATTCTCGTGCTGCTCCTTGGACAGACAAGGATATTTTTCTCCATGGGGAGGGACGGTCTTCTCCCCGCTCTTGTATCAAAGGTTCACCCGCGTTTCCGGACCCCCTATGTCGTCACCCTCATCACCGGCTTTGTCACTGCATGCATGGCAGCCCTGCTTCCCATAGGTATTGTGGGTGAGCTTGTGAGCATCGGCACTCTCCTCGCATTCGTAATTGTATGCACGGGGGTACTGGTTTTGAGATACACTCAGCCTGGGGCAAGGAGGGTCTTCAAAGCACCGGGAGGCTCGGCAATTCCTGCTCTCGGGGTCTTGACCTGCCTCTATCTGATGCTGGGACTTCCCAGGGATACCTGGGTACGTCTTTTGGTGTGGCTTTTGATAGGCCTAACAATATATTTTGGATACGGGATGAGGAGGGCGGGAAAAGCGAAATCCCGGACGGTGTAAAGCTTACCCACCCCTCTCCCTTTAGCGCTTTTTAAGTATTTAACCGGGTGGCAGCAGAGCAAGTGTATGACAGAAAATGATTAATGAAATAAAAACCCCACGCCCGGAGCGGGCGCGGGGTTTTTATTCTGTGAGGACGTGAATTAGAGCTTATACTGCAGCTGCCACCTGAAGAATATGGCGTTGTCAGCCTGACCTGAGTAGAAGTTTTCTGGTACGAAGTATTCAAGCTGCAGGTAACCATCCAGATTTTTCATAAATTTATGACTCAGGAGTGCGGTGGGGAGATGTCCCCTTGAGTGGCCGCTGTTGGAAAACATGCCAGAGGGAAGACCTGCAGTGCTCTGGGGTGCCCAAAGATACTGGTAGGCAAGGGCAAGGCTGGTGTCTGGGCTGAAATTGGCCTTGGCGCTTACCTTGAATATTTCCATGTTTGTCCAGTAGCCGGGAATACTGCCGCCGTACTTGGATGTCTCCGGTATGAGGGTGTAGATGATGAGCTCATTCCAGTAAGGGTTCCTCGAGAAGAGAGGGTCCCATGTCTCGACCTTGTCTGTGCCGGATTTGTCACCCGAGAGATAGACATATCTCAGCTCGAACTCCGGTTTCCACATGACCGCGTCATACTTGCGACCCACAAAGACGTATCCGCCCATACCAGTCCTGTCCCTCCCGTCATCATATTCGCCGAACTGGTAGGCAAATTCACCCCCCATATTCCATTTGTCAATAGAATAGAGGGCCCTTGCACCGAAGGTGTGCAGATTTAATCTGGTCGGATCAATTGCGCCCGCTGCTAATCCTTTCTCGGTTTTGTAAATATAATAAGGTTCGACAGTGAGATTGTTGATTTTGCCCCTCCCGTAAAACAGAGCAGCCTGCTCGTTGGAAGCCGGCAGCACCTTCTTGTTGTTGACAAATTGATATGCATTGCCGGGGAACGGGGTGACTGAAGGATGTATTGAGGGCAAATAAATATCGGTCTTTGGATCAGTGATATAGGTTACGTCAAAATTGAAGTTCTGGCTAACCTTCACATTTGCCTTTGCGGCGTTAAAATAGAATGTCCTCGAACCGTCTTGTGGCGTTCCATCCATGAGCAGGAAGCCTTCGCCGTATGTTCCTATAAAGTCCTGGCGTCCAATCCTTAGATCAACAGCGCCGAAGAGGTTCTTTGCGTCAAAATAGAGATTGTCGACGATGATTTCATCAGGATCAAACTTGTCATTGTCGGGATTGTACTTGAAGGAGTCGTAGGGTCCAAGTCCGTACCACTTCATTTCATTGGTAAGTCTCGCGTATACGCCAAAATCGTTGCTGAAATCCGCTTTTCCCCAGAGCCGCGTCCTGAGCCGAAGGAAGTTCCTGTCCGCGCCGCTTGTTGTAAGGGCGATCGTATTGAGGGTTACTACATTATCCCAGATTTCCTGCCTCAGCCTGAAATCCGATCCATAATCAAACTTGACTTCTGCATAAACAGATGCGGCACATACAATGCTCACTGCCACTAACATAATTGCCCCGACCAAATGTCTTTTCATCATTGTTCCCTCCCTTTCATGGATTTATTAAAAAAATGCTACAATTCTTGGTTCAGGAATCCCTTTGTGCCCATTGAAAATCCCTCCCGAAAAGCGATCCTACAATGTCTTTTTCAGGAGTCAGTTTCGCTGAGGAATTCCGCGATTAGACGAAATAATAAGCCGTTTGGAACTATCAGTTCAAATATATTATCCTAATATATCAATAAGAAATATTAATAAATAATAGATGGGCAAAGTTACTTGCATGCCCCGATTATTTAGTGACTGTGATGGTGTAATAAGCAGGGGTACTATCCACCTGTCCGTTGTTCACGACGAGCTTCACCTTAAAAATTCCTACCGCATCAGCCTCAAATTTGGCCTGTGAATTGCTGTCGTCTCCAAGCGATGCAGTGCTGCCTTCCGGAATTGATACCAATGTCCACTGGAAATTGAGCCCAAGCCCGGTTGGATCGGAACTCATAGTGCCGTCAAGGTAGACTGTTTGCCTCAGAGAGACATTCGAGTCCCCGTTTATGACGGCAACGGGTTTTGAATCCTGTGCTGTGGCGAGCGGAATCATAATCGCAGGAGTCAAAAGAATGCCACACATTACAGTTATCATGATCAGAACCGAAAACGCTATCCTTATTTCTTTTTGTGAGATCGGTAAGTCATATGCGCTCTTCATGCCATCCCCTCCTTAATCGTTTTCATGTTTTCTTTCTACATTTTATCATATAACAAGTTGTGCCTCTTCTTATAGTACAGAGAGATTATCCTGGAGTGGAACTGACATTGAGCCCTTATGCAGCAGATGGTTTTGAATGGAAGAAGCTTTGACCACTAAACGCACGGACCACTTGCTTCACTAGCGATGTTTGAATTTTACTCCAACAAGTAGATTGCCTTATAATGAAAAGTCAAAAAAAACAAAAAGAAAGGTTGTGCAATGAAGGGAATCGTTGATTTTCATACCCATGCATTTCCTGATGCGCTTGCAGACAGGGCAATTAAGAGCCTGGAAGAAGAGGGAGGGATCAAGGCCCATTTGGACGGCAGGGTGTCTTCTCTCCTTTCATCAATGGACAAACACGGCATCGAAAAAAGTGTGGTCTGCTCCATTGCGACGAAGCCATCCCAGTTCGCTCCCATTCTCAAGTGGTGCAAAGAGATACAGTCCGGGAGGATCATACCTTTCCCCTCCTTTCATCCAGGGGATCCTGATTTTCGCGAGAGGATCATTAAGATAAAGGGAGAGGGTTTTAAAGGGATCAAGTTTCATCCCTATTATCAGGACTTTGCCCTTAATGAAGAAGGGCTTTTCCCGGTGTATGAGGAGATATGCAGGAGGAATCTCGTGGTAGTGGTCCATACAGGTTTTGATATCGCATTTCCGAGAATACAGAAGGCAGACCCCTTTAAGATAGCGGAGGTCAAGGAGAGATTTCCTGAGCTCAAACTGGTTACCACCCACCTTGGCTCCTGGGAGCAATGGGAAGAGGTGGAGGAGCTGTTAATGGGGAAACCTATCTTTATGGAGATATCGTGTTCTCTTGAATCTCTGGATAAGAATCGTGCAAGGGAAATCATTCTTAACCATCCCCGCGATTATGTCCTTTTTGGTACAGACTCTCCGTGGACCGGGCAGGGGGAAACCCTTTCACTTCTGCAGAATCTTGACCTGGGCGCGGACATGGAAAATCTCATCCTAAAGGAAAACGCGGTTAACCTTCTGAATTCGGTCTGACTGAGCAGGACAGTTCGCATCTCTGACCGCAGGAAAGGGCCGGATGTAATTGAAAATAGCGCTATGGTATGGTAACCTACATCTCCGAATTTTTTTGAGAAATGAAACCCAAAGACGATAAGAAAGAGAAACGATTGCTCTCGGGAAATGAGGCCATTGCCCGGGGAGCGTATGAGGCAGGAGTGAAGGTCGCCTCTGCATATCCAGGGACTCCCTCAACAGAGATACTGGAGAATCTCTCCACCTATGAGGGGATATACACGGAATGGGCTCCCAATGAAAAGGTGGCTGTGGAGGTTGCGCTTGGCGCCTCTTTCGCGGGGGTGAGAGCCATGGCTTCAATGAAACACGTCGGCCTCAATGTTGCGGCTGACCCTCTTTTTACCGCTGCGTATACGGGAGTGAGGGGTGGACTCGTCATTATTACCGCTGATGATCCCGAGATGCATAGTTCTCAGAACGAGCAGGACAACAGGAATTATGCCTTTGCGGCAAAGGTCCCCATGCTGGAGCCGGCTGACGCTTCCGAGGCAAAGGAACTGATCAAAGCTGCCTACAGGATTAGCGAAGAGTTCGATACCCCGGTACTCTTCAGAACCACCACGAGGGTCTCCCATGTAAAAGGCATTGTTTCCATGGGTGAAATGAAGAAGTCCTCCGTAAATCCCGGGATCGAAAAAATGCCGGAGAAATTCGTCATGCTCCCTGCCCATGCCCGGAAAAGGAGAATTGAACTGGAAAAGCGTATGGTCAGGCTCAAGGAATTCGCGGAGACTTTTCCGGGAAACAGAATTGAGTGGGGAGATAAGGAGAAAGGTTTTATTACCTCAGGCGTCTCCTACCTGTATGTAAAGGAAGCATTCCCTGAGGCCTCTGTCCTCAAGCTTGGCATGGTCTACCCCTTTCCTGAAAAGCTGATAAGGGACTTTGCGAAAAAGGTTGGAGAACTCTTTATCGTGGAAGAGCTTGATCCTTTTATCGAACTCCATGTGAAGGCAATGAGCATCCCCTGCAGGGGGAAGGAACTGATACCTGCTATGGGAGAACTGAACCCGCGCATCGTGCGTGCGTCGATCACAGGGGGAAAGACAGATGCTGTGTTTGAGCCTGTGCCGATTCCCATGAGGCCGCCAAACTTATGCCCCGGCTGTCCCCATAGGGGAATATTCTATGCTCTTTCGAAACTCGGTCTCTTTGTAGCAGGCGACATAGGCTGTTATACTCTTGCAGCGCTCAGGCCTCTCTCTGCCATGGACTCATGTGTCTGCATGGGGGCTGGTATCGGGAACGCATTTGGGATGGAGAAGGCATTAGGGAAAGAGGCGCTGGGAAAGATTGTGGCGGTGATCGGGGATTCCACCTTTTTCCATTCAGGCATTACAGGACTGATTGACATTGTCTACAACAGAGGATTCACCACAGTAATCATTCTTGATAACAGGACAACCGGCATGACCGGCCACCAGCCCCATCCTTCCTCCGGCATGACCGTCAGGGGAGATTTTACCACGGCCATTGATATTGGGGCGCTTTGCAGAGCAATCGGAGTTCAGCATGTGATGAGCGTGAACCCCAATGATATTGAGGCGACTCAAAAGATAGTGAAACAGGAAATCGAGCGTCCCGAGCCATCTGTCATTATTGCGAAGTCTCCATGTGTTCTTTTGCCGGAAATGAAGAAACGTAAGGACAAAAAACTCTATATTGTGATACCCGAGAAATGCACGGGCTGCAGGACCTGTCTCAAACTGGGATGTCCTGCAATAGAGTGGGTGCCTCTTACCCCTCAGGAGGCGAAAAAACTTGGGTACAAGGAGAGCCAGAAGGGATATTCAAGGATAAACGCAGTATTGTGTGACGGCTGCGGCCAATGTGCCCCTCTGTGCAAGTTTAAGGCCATTGTGGTGGCAGGAAAAGATGAAGGATAAGACAACGAATATCCTCCTCTGCGGTGTGGGCGGTCAAGGGATACTTCTCGCCAGCGAGATCATTTCATCAGCGCTTATGAGTGCGGGATATGATGTGAAACAGAGCGAGGTGCACGGCATGGCCCAGAGGGGAGGCTCTGTGGTGGCGCACCTGCGTTATGGAGCCAAGGTCTACTCACCGCTCATTGAATTGGGCGGAGCCGACTTTGCGGTTTCATTTGAGCTCCTTGAGGCCCTCCGCTATTTGCCATACTATAACAGAGAGAGCAAGGTTATTATAAATACCCAGAAGATTCTGCCTGCACCGGTCTCCACAGGTGTGGAAACTTACCCCAGCGATGTCCTTGATCAGCTGCTGAGCAGACGTCTCTCCGTATTTCCAATGGATGCCTTTGAGCTGGCTAGGTCAGCGGGAGAGGCAAGGGCGGTAAACATGGTGCTGGTGGGAGCCCTCTCTGTCTTCCTTCCTGTGAAAGAGGAGATATTCCTTGAGGTAATCGCAGGAAGAATTCCCGAGAAAATCAGGAAGGTGAACACAAATGCCTTTGTCAGGGGAAGAGAAAAGGTGAGTGTGCTTCAGGGAAAGGAATGAACACGGTTACGACTTTTTTGAGGAGGTGAGGGTGGAGTCATGATATGGAATGAAGAAATGGAATGTATGAGCCGGAAGGAGATGAAGGGAATTCAGTCAGAGAGACTGAAGAAGATTGTCTCCTATGTCTATAAGAGTTGTCCCCTCTATAAGACCAAGTTCGACGCAATAGGAGTGAAACCCTCAGACATCAAGGATATTAGAGACATACACGGGCTACCCTTTACTGTAAAGGATGACATGAGAGACAGTTATCCTTTTGGACTTTTTTCCGCGCCCATGGGCAAGATCAAAGAAATTCATGTCTCCAGCGGCACCACGGGAAATCCTACAGTTGTGGGATACACCAGGGAAGATATTAAACTCTGGTCCGAGGTGATGGCAAGGGCCATCTCCTGCGCAGGTGCAGAACCCGGCGACAAGATTCAGATCGGCTATGGATACGGTCTCTTTACCGGTGGATTGGGTTTTCATTACGGTGCCTTGGAGATGGGACTGACGATCATTCCTGCGTCTTCTGGCCAGA
>Ga0335084_10005524_pt1 | contig 12513 bp, 14 predicted proteins | sample Lox_Sample_44_FD_206721 | JGI IMG/M metagenome (GOLD analysis project Ga0335084, IMG submission 206721) | Soil microbial communities from Loxahatchee National Wildlife Refuge, Florida, United States - Lox_Sample_4.4 | ecosystem: Environmental > Terrestrial > Soil > Wetlands | place: USA...
AGAGGTCAGGTACTGAGCTAGCCCTTTATCCAGAACTTGACGAACTCGTCCCTGCACTCCCCCCACTTGACATCGACCTTCTCAATCCTAGCCCTCGGATGCTCCTCGCGGAGCCTGCGCACGACCTCCTCTATGCCGTGCTTCTCGCCCTCGAAGCAGGCCTGGACCGAGCCGTCGGGGAGGTTCCTAACCCAGCCGGTCACGCGCTCTTGGTTGGCGAACCTCCTTGTATAGTCGCGGAAGTGCACGCCCTGGACGATCCCAATGAACTTGACCTCCGCCCGGACCTTCATAGCACTGCATGATGAGCCCGAGCGATTTATCTAACTTGCTTCCGATTCCTTTCTCTTATAGCTGACATTTCGTCTGACAATTGAAAAAGACTTATATACTGTTGCACCCAATTTATCCCTGACCAGAGGGGATGCGCTGGTTGGAGCCGTAACGGCTCAGGGATGGATGGGATCATGAAATCACTAGTGGAAGAAGCGCTGGCCAGATCGGGCGGATTGGGGGCTCCGTCAGCCCCAGCCTATGCGCCACCGCCGACGGTTGAAGCGACAGGGGACACGGCGGACTCTGAGCTCCTGGACATACTACAGAAGCTTAAGACCAATGTCAAGATAATCGGTTGCGGAGGCGGTGGGAGCAACACCATCGCCCGCATCTGCCAAGAGGGCATTATCGGCGCGGAGCTGTTCGCCGCCAACACCGACGCCCAGCACCTCCTTTCAATCAGAGTCCCTCACAAGATCCTTCTAGGAAGGCGGAGCACGCGCGGCCTAGGTGCCGGTGCGCTTCCACAGGTAGGGGAAAGCGCGGCCAGGGAAGCGGAGGAGGAGCTAAAGAAGGTCGTGTCCGACGCTCACCTGGTTTTCGTGACGGCTGGCATGGGAGGAGGCACGGGGACTGGCGCCTCGGCGGTCGTGGCGCAGCTCTCCAAGGAGGCTGGCGCCCTTGCGGTCGCGGTCGTTACCACGCCGTTCAAGGGAGAGGGCAAGGCGCGAATGGAGAACGCGGAGTGGGGCCTGGAGCGGCTTAGGAACGTGGCCGACACCGTCATCGTCATTCCCAACGACAAGCTCCTGGAGCTCGCGCCGAGGCTGCCATTGAACTCGGCATTCAAGGTGGCGGACGAGGTCCTGATGCGAGCGATCAAGGGCATCACCGAGCTCATCACCAAGCCCGGCCTGGTAAACCTGGACTTCAACGATGTCAAGACCATAATGAAGGGCGCGGGCGTGGCCATGATAGGCCTGGGCGAGAGCGACGCCCACGCCGAGGATCGCGCCATGGAAGCGATAGAGACCGCTCTCAACTCGCCATTGCTGGAAGTGGACATCAGCGGGGCCAATGGGGTCCTGGTCAACGTCATCGGCGGGCCGGACATGACCATCTCGGACGCCCAGAAGGTCGCCGAGGAGGTCCAGAAGCGGGTGAGCCCAACGGCGCGCATAATCTGGGGCGCGGCCATCGATCCTGCCCTGGAGCACAAGATCCGGGTCATGGTCATCGTGGCCGGTGTGCAGTCCAAGCAGATCATCGGCCGTCAGACGGAATTCACCAGGATGAAGGACTCGGACGTGGACTTCATACGCTGAACCAGCAAACCTCAACGTCGTTCCGATCGCCCCTCGCACGGGGCGACCGGTTTACGTTTCATTTTCCCCGCCTCACCTTTCTGAGGATGGACTGGCGCATAGAAATCTTTTAAATCGAATCCGCATATAAGCCTTGAGAAGCGCGGCTGTCTGCCACGCTCCCTCAAAATCACCCAGGATGGAATTGTCAATGAAGTCGTTCATCAGCGACGCCCTTTCGCGCGCAGGACCTGCAGCCGCACCGGCACCAGCCCCGGCCCCTTCGTTCCAGCCCTACTCGGACCAGGACGAAGAGCTAGAGAGGATTCTGGCTAGCCTGAAGACCAACATCAAGATCGTGGGCTGCGGCGGAGGCGGCACCAACACCATCGACCGGATGACCGAGGTCGGGATCACTGGTGCCGAGCTCTACGCGTGCAACACCGACGCCCAGCACCTGCTGGCCATACGTGCGCCGCACAAGATCCTCCTGGGCAGGAGGTCCACCCGTGGTTTGGGAGCTGGCGCACTCCCACAGGTCGGGGAGGAGGCCGCGAGGGAGGCCGAGGAGGAGCTGAAGAAGGCCCTGCAGGGAGCGGACATAGTCTTCATCACCGCCGGCCTGGGCGGCGGTACCGGGACCGGGTCCGCGCCGTTCGTGGCACAGGTCGCCAAGGAGCAGGGCTCCTTGACCATCTGCATCTGCACTTCCCCGTTCAAGGCCGAGGGCGCCATCCGTGCCGAGAACGCGGATTGGGGCCTGGAGCGGCTTAGGAATATCGCCGACACCGTCATCGTCATTCCCAACGACAAGCTCCTGGAGCTGGTCCCGCGCCTGCCCTTGAACGCCGCGTTCAAGGTGGCCGATGAGGTGCTGGTGCGGGCGATAAAGGGGATCACCGAGCTCATCACCAAGCCTGGCCTGGTCAACCTGGACTTCAACGACCTGCGCACCATAATGAAGGGCGCGGGCGTGGCCATGATCGGCCTGGGGGAGAGCGACGAGGACGACAGGATCGAGAAGGCCGTGAACGAGGCCATAAACTCACCGCTCATCGACGTGGACATAAACGGCGCGTCGGGCGCCTTGATCAACGTCACCGGCGGAGAAAACATGTCCGTGAGCGAGGCGGAGCATGTCGCCGAGATGATCCAGGCCAAGGTCTCGCCCAATGCCAGGATAATCTGGGGGGCCGCCGTGGACCCGACCCTTCAGGACAAAGTCCGGGTCATGGTAGTGATCACTGGAGTTAAATCGAAGCACATCCTCGGCCCCAAGGACGTCCGGGGCGGGGCCAAAAGCATGGACGTCGATTTCATAAGGTGAACCAAAAGCAATTTAATATAGAACTGATTCGGGTAAGTCCTAGAAGAGAGTATCGCGATGGACATCGTGGACAAGTCCAGAGAGGTCCAGAAGGACATCGATGAGCGGGTCTCCAAGATAGGCAAGGGCAAGTATGGCCGTGTCATCAAGATGGCCCGCAAACCCACCCGCGATGAGTACGTCAAGACCATCACCATCACGGGCATAGGCCTGTTGCTGATTGGCGGCCTGGGTTTCTTGATATACCTGATCTGGTCGACCTTTGTGGACTGATGCCCGTTGCGAGAATCCGGAGTGCGCTTTCCATGAATGAAGAAGCACCGCAACCTGTTACTCCCCCGGCTTCCGCCGCGCCGGAGCCCCAGCCCCCAGCGGCAGCGCCCGTGCAAGGAGGCCTAGTGCTCACTGGAGAGAGGGACGAGCGTAAAATACCCGCGGGAGGAAACACCATCTGGAACTTGCAGCTCAAGAACGAGTCCGGCGGCAAGCGCAAGGTTAAGGTCCGCCTGACCGTCGATGTCATATCCCCCCTGGAGGGGCCAGCCGACTGGGGGGTGCACCTCTACGACGCGACCACCCTCATCTGGGACAGCGCATCAGCCTCGGCGAGCGAGGTCACTTTCAACATGGAGGGCTCCCGCCCGAAGATCCTCAAGCTGGAGATGGAGGCCCCCAAAGGCGTCCGCTACGGCGAAGGGGGACATACCAAGCTCGACATCAGCTTTGACGACGGCTCATCCCCGCAAACGATCGAGTTCAAGGCCATGGCCAGGCAGTCCATCGTCGCCTTGAAGGCGTCCATCGGCCACGAGAGGAACGTGGCGGATGACGTGGGCAGCAAGGCCAAGTCCAAGAACAGCGGCATCTACGCCATCCTCGCCCCGGCCAACCTGCACGGGTACGTGCTCATCGAGGGCATGAACACCGACGAGCTGCGGGAGTCGGTCCGCGGCATACGCAGGGCAAGGGGGCTTGTGGACGGGGAGACGAGCTTCGCGGACATCGACCACTTCCTGACCCCCAAGCCTCTGGTCTCTGGCATCCAGGAGGGGGACGTGGTCGAGCTCATCGCCGGCCCGTTCAAGGGCGAGAAGGCCCGCGTCAAGAACATCGATGAGGCGAAGGAGGAAATCACGGTGGAGCTGTTCGAGGCCATGGTGCCCATCCCCGTGACCGTCCGAGGGGATCACGTTCGCGTTCTAGAGAAGGAGAAGTGAGCACATGGTAGACACGATTGAAGTGCTGGTAGACGGAGGCAAGGCCACTCCCGGCCCGCCCCTTGGGCCCGCATTGGGCCCGATGGGAGTGAACGTGGTCCAGGTCGTTGCCAAGATCAACGAGAAGACCAAATCCTTCGAGGGCATGAAGGTCCCGGTCAAGGTCATCATCGATCCCAAGACGAAGAGCTTCGACGTAAAGGTGGGCACGCCCCCGACCTCCCAGCTTCTCTTCAAGGAGATGGGCGCGGAGAAGGGATCGGGGACGCCCAATAAAAGCAAGGCTGGCAACATCACCATCGAACAGGCCATCAAGGTCGCCAACATGAAGGGCGACTCCCTCATGGGCAAGGACCTGAAGATGAGGGTCCTCGAGGTGGTGGGCGTCTGCGTCTCCTCCGGTGTCAATGTCGAGGGCAAGGACGCCAAGGCCATGCAGAAGGAGATCAAGGAAGGAAAGTGGGACGCCAAGCTCAAGGCCTGAGCGCCCGCCTCCCCTGCATAAACCTTATAAACGGTACGCGCATAGAGGGACTCCACCACTGTAGGAGAGCCTCGGCTCGCCATCACTACAGGAGGGATGCGATTGGTTGAAAAGCAGACACTGAACGCCGTCAAGAAGGCGCTCGAGAATCACAAGAAGCGCAATTTTACTGAGACGGTGGACATCTCCATCAACCTGAAGGACGTGGACCTGAGCGTTCCCAAGAACCGTATCCAGGATGATGTCATCCTGCCTAACGGCCGAGGGCGCCAGGTCAGGGTTTGCGTCATCGGCGGGAACGAGATGGTGGCCAAGGCCAAGACGGCCGCGGACCGCGTCCTCACCGCCGACGAGCTAGGCAAGATCGCGGACGATAAGAAGCAGGCGAAGAAGATGGCCGGCGAGTTCGACTTCTTCATCGCCGAGGCTCCCTTGATGCCCGTGGTCGGCAAGCGCTTGGGCGTCGTGCTCGCACCGCGCGGCAAGATGCCGAAGCCGATACAGCCTGGTGCGGATCCCAAGCCGGTCATCGAGACCCTGAGGAAGACGGTCACGGTGCGGAGCAAGGACCGCAAGACATTCCACGCGCCCGTCGGGACGGCGGACATGCCCCCGGAGCAGATAGCTGAGAACATCGACATGGTCCTGAAGAGGCTCATCGGCAAGCTGGAGAGGGGCTCGCAGAACATCGGCTCCGTCTATGTGAAGACGACCATGGGCCCATCGGAGAAGGTAATGTGAGGTGACTGGAATGGCGCACGTAGCAGCTTGGAAGAAGCAAGTGGTCAAGGAGCTGGTCGATGCCATGAGGTCCCATCACTCGGTGGCGGTGGTAGACCTGCACGGTATACCGTCCGCGCAGCTGCAGCTCATGAGGCAGGGCATGCGCCCCAAGGCGGCCCTGATCATGTCCCGCAACACGCTGCTGGACATAGCCATCGACGAGGCGGCCAAGGAGCGCCCCGGCCTGGAGAAGATAAAGGAGTTCCTGGGCGGGCAGAGCGCGATCGTGGCGACCGATGAGAACCCCTTCAGGCTCTTCAGGAACATGGAGGCCACCAAGAGCGCGGCCCCCGCCAAGCCAGGGGACATCGCCCCGGACGACATCGAGGTCAAGGCGGGCGACACGCCGTTCAAGCCCGGCCCCATAGTGGGCGAGCTGCAGAAGGTGGGCATACCCGCTGGCATCGAGGGCGGGAAGATAGTGATCAAGAAGGACAAGGTCCTCGTGAAGAAGGGCGACGTCATCTCCCCGGAGCTGGCCGTCATCCTGCCCAAGCTCGAGATCCTGCCCATGACCGTGGGCATGGACCTGAGGGCGGTCTTCGAGGATGGTCTGATCTACAAGAAGGAGGTCCTGGACATCCCGGCCGACTACTACGTCGGGTTGATGGCCCAGGCCTCGCGCAACGCCATGGCCCTGGCGGTCGAGGTGGCGTACTTCGCCCCCGAGACGATGAGCCCATTGCTGGCCAAGGCGTACAGGAGCGCGGTCGCGGTCTCGTCCGAGGCGGCGTTCCCGACGAAGGACACGGTACAATTCCTCTTGGCAAAGGCGGAGGCGAGCATGCTCGCGCTCGCGGCTCGGGTGCCCGAGCTCGCGGACGAGCGTGTCAAGGCAAGGCTGTCAGCAAAGCCCTCCTCCCCGGCGCCCTCTTCCAGCAAGAAGGAGGAGCCGAAAGAGGAGAAGAAAGAGGAGAAGGTCAGCGAGGAGGATGCCGCTGCTGGCCTTGGTGCACTATTCGGATAAGATCAAGGAGGTAAAGACATGGAATACGTATACAGCGCTTTGGTTCTTCACGCCGCTGGAAAGCAGATCACCGAGGACGCGGTCGCCGATGTCCTGAAGGGCGCCGGGGTCACTCCCGATGCCACCAGGATCAAGGCCCTGACCGCCTCCCTCGAGGGCGTCAACATCGACGAGGCCATCAAGAGCGCCGTCGTCGCCGCGGCCCCGGCCGCCGCCCCAGCCGCTGCCGCCCCGGCAGGCGAGAAGAAGGAAGCGAAGAAGGAAGAGGAGAAGAAGGAGCAGGTCAGCGAGGAAGAGGCTGCAGCCGGCCTCGGCGCTCTGTTCGGTTGAACCGAGCAAGGCACCAAACTCGCCCCGCCCTTACCGATCCCCGGCCCACCGGCCCCTGCCCGGCATCCTACGGGCATGGTCGCGAGGCCACACAAACCCCTTGGGGCTTCGCCCCGCTTCCACCATTTTTTCTGAGGCTCAAGGCCAAAGAGCACCTGGAGGTCCAACAAGAGATCAAGACAGGCTACATCTTCTCGATGACCTGGGTGACTTCCTTCTCGATGAACTCGGCCATGTCCTTGCTCAGCTGCGCCTTCATGTCCTCGGGGACGATCCTCATGCCCAGCTCGGCAGTGCATTTGGTGAGCTTGAACAGGGCGTACCCCTCGCGCATCTTGGCGTCCAGGAAGTCCTTGATGGCCTGCTTCATCTCCGCCTTGAGCTGAGGGTCCTCGTTGATCTTCTGCTTGATCTGGCTCTTGATCTCGTCCTTGACCAGGTCCCTCACGGCCTCTATTATCAAGTCCTCGGTGTTGGTCACCCCGATGGTGCTCTTCAGCATCTCGTCGACTACCATGCCTATCCCTTTCGCCTTCCGAACCATGTGCGCCGAGATATAACTAATTTGCTCAATGCCAGGCCAGCTCACTGGAGTTGGTGAGGACGCCCTTGCATGCCAGCGTTTTCGGCAAGGTTAATTATCCCACCCTTCTCTTTCGGTGGTTAGGATGAAATTAGCCGAGATTTACAGACTCGCGGTCAAGCTTGGAATGCAGGCGGACCCGCGCAGCCAAAAGGAGCTCGAGTCTGAGCTCGAGGCTCAGAAGGAGAAGTTCGAGAAGCTCGATGCCAAGGCGAAGCAGCGGTTCGACCTGGACCTGCTTTGGAACCCGTACCATGACACCAGGCTCCTCTTCGGCGGGGAAGGGGAGGAGGTCAAGACCGCTCTCATGGGAATAGACATCGGCCCAGGGGAGGTGCTCATCGCCGACAGACTGCGAGAGAAGGGGCGCAAGGTGGACGCGGTGATCGGCCACCACCCTTTGGGGAAGGCACGAGGAATCTTCCCGGAGGTCATGCACGTCCAGGAGAACATGTACCACGATTACGGCGTTCCCATCAACGTCATCGAGGACCTGATGGCCCCCAGGATAAAGGAGGTGATGCGGGCCGTGCACCCCGTCAATTACGACCAGGCCGTGGACGCCGCGAGGCTCCTCGAAGTCCCGCTCATGTGCTTGCATTCGCCGTGCGACATGCTAGGACAGAGGTTCGTCCAGGGCATCATGGACAAGAGGGGGCCCCGCAAGGTGTGCGAGATAATCGATGCGCTCATGGAGCTTCCCGAGTACGATCTGGCGGCGAGGTGCAACAACCATCCCGAGGTCTACGTGGGGGACAGGAATCGCAAGGCCGGCAAGGTCATGGTGAAGTTCGCGGGAGGCACAGCCGGACCGAAGGAGATGTACGACGCGCTCTCCAAGGCGGGCGTGGGCACGGTGGTGTGCATGCACATCCCCGAGAACCATGTCGAGGAGGCCAAGAGGGCGCACATGAACGTGGTCGTCTCCAGCCATATGGCCTCGGACTCGGTCGGCCTGAACCTGTTCGCGGACAAATTGGAGAGCAAGGGCGTGAAGGTCGCTCCCTTCTCCGGCTATCTGAGGGTCAAGAGAGGCTGAGGTCTAAGGATGAGCAAGGGCCAGTACCATGAGAGGAGCTCCAGGGTGTTCAGGGACGCCTCCAAGCTCTCCTTCGACTACGTGCCTGATAGGCTGGTGCACCGCGAGGCCCAGCTCGCCAAGCTCTGGATGCTCTTCCGGCCAGTGCTGGAGCAGGGCATCTCCCAGACGGCATTCCTCATCGGGCCCGTCGGTACTGGGAAGACCGCGACCTCCAAGCGCTTCTGCCTGGACTTCGTCAAGGAGTCCCAGAGCAAGGATCGCGCGGTCGACTTCGTCATCGTCAACTGCCGCCAGAGGAACACGGAATCGAGCGTCCTGCTGCGCCTGGTCACGCACTTCGACGAGCACTTCCCCGACCGAGGGTTCTCCTCCTCGGAGATGCTCCGCTCCCTGCGCAAGCACATCGAGAAGCGCAAGATCCATCTGGTGGTGGTGCTGGACGAGGCCGACGTGCTGATCCGCCGGGGCGCCGGGGACCTGATCTACCACCTCTCCCGCTTCGACGAGGAGAAGGTGGGGGGCAGGGCGTCGATGTCCCTCATCCTTGTGTCCCAGAAGTACGTGCTGGACATGCTCGACCCCGCCTCGTTTTCCACCTTCAAGAAGGCCAATGCCATCCTCTTCGACCGCTACAGCGCCAGGGAGCTGTCGGACATCGTGGCGGAGCGTGCCGGCCTGGCCCTCTTCCCGGACGCCATGAGCAAGCAGTGCATCGAGCTGATCGGGGACATCGCCTCCGAGTTCGGGGACGCGAGGTTCGCCATCGAGCTGCTGGAGAAGGCGGGCATGCTGGCCGAGGAGGAGTCGGCGGGGATGGTGACGCCTGAGCACGTGCGCGCCGCCAAGGCCCTGACCTACTCCGTGGTCACGGAGAGCAAGATCGAGGAGTTGGACAAGCAGCGCCGGCTGGTCCTGCTCTCCATCGCCCGGGCCATCAAGGACCAGGCCTACGTCACCACCGGGGAGGTGGAGAAGATCTACAAGGTGGCGGCGGAGGAGTTCGGGGAGAGGGCGAGGGCGCACACCCAGTTCTGGGCCTACTTACAGGACCTGGCCAACGAGGGGCTGATCGAGACCAAGGTGGTGGGCGACTCCACCGGCGGGGGGCGGACGACCTACATCTCGCTCCCGGACATCCCGGCCAAGGTGCTGCGCGAGAAGCTCGAGTCCTCTATCCACTAGGGGCATGGCGCCAGCTTTCCCTCGGAAAAGTAATTTAGCGGTTCATGGCTTATCAATGGCGAGGCTAGTGCGATGTTCAGGACCCCCCTTTACGACCTTCACGTGAAGATGGGAGCCAAGATGGTTCCCTTCGGCGGCTGGGAGATGCCTCTCCAGTACACCTCCATCATCGAGGAGCACATGGCGGTGCGCAAGGCCGCCGGCATCTTCGACGTCTCCCATATGGGTGACATCATCGTCAAAGGAGACGGGGCCAGGGAATTGATGGCCAGGCTCCTGACCAACGACGTCGAGGACCTCCCCGTCGACAAGGGGATCTACTGCCACATCCTCAACGAAGAGGGCAGGATCATCGATGACACCATCGTCTACCACTTCGAGGAAGGCAAGTACCTGATGGTGCCCAACGCCGCCACCACCGAGCGAGTGCTGGCATGGGTCATGGCGCATGCCGACGGACAGGAGGTGATCGATGTCTCGAGGAGGCTGGCCTGCATCGCGTTGCAAGGCCCCAAGGCCGCGGAGATCCTCGAGGGCATCTGCTTCTCCGACCTCGGCCCCATGAAGCGCAACTCCTCGGAGCTCTCCGTGCTCTTCGCCGATCCTGACATCACCGATGGAATCATCAATCGCTACCAGCCGACCGGCTTCCTCTGCGACATCGTCACCACCAAGTGCAAGCCCAACACCAAGGGCCAACTCGGTTTCACGGAGAGCGGGTACCTTTGCCGCACGGGCTACACGGGCGAGGACGGTTTCGAGATCCTGGTGGAGAACGATGCCGCCCCGGTTCTTTGGCAGGTGCTCCTCAGGGCGGGGAAGGAGCATGGCATCAAGCCTTGCGGCCTAGGGGCGAGGGACACCCTGCGCCTGGAGATGGGCTTCCTGCTCTCGGGCACCGACTTCAACGGCAGCCAGACCTCCCTGGAGACCGGGCCGCCCTGGGTGGTGAAGATGCAGCGCGACTTCATCGGCAAGGAGGCGCTCCTCCGCCAGAAGGCGTCGGGGGACTACCCGCACCTGGTCTGCCTGGAGCTGATGGAGAAGGGAGTGCCGCGCCATGGATACCAGATCGTCGTGGCTGGCGATGTCGTCGGCAGCGTCACCAGCGGAACGCTCTCGCCCTGCCTGAAGAAGGGCATCGCCCTGGGCTACGTCCGGGCGCCCTTCGACCAGGAGGGCACCGAGGTCGAGGTGGTCATCCGTGGGGCCAGCGCCAAGGCCAGGGTCATTAAGCCCCCGTTCGTCAAGGGGTGCTAGTTTGCTCGACGAGATACTCGAGCTCTTGTCGGTCCCAGGCGTGTCCGGGTTCGAGGGCCCGGTGCGCGAGTCGATAAAGGCCAGGGCGCAATGGTACGCCGAGACCTCGGTGGACCGAATGGGCAACCTCCACGCCGAGGTGGGTGGGGGGTCTCCCCACATCATGCTCATCGCCCACATGGACGAGAACGGCTTCGTCATCACCAGGATCGAGGACTCCGGCTTCCTGCGCTTCCGTACCATAGGCGGCTGGGACGACCGGTGCCTGGTGGGCAGAGTGGTCAACGTCCTCTCCTCGAAGGGCACGGTGAAGGGCGTCATCGGACTGCTCCCTCCCCACCTCATGACCAAGCCGACCGAGGAGATGGCCAAGGTCCTGAGGAGCGAGGACCTGCACATCGACATCGGATGCACCAGCGCCAAGGAGGCCCAGGACCTTGGGATAGAGGCCGGGACCCCGGTTGCGCCGGAGAAGCATCCTGCCATGATGGTCAACGAGATGATCAGCGCCCGCGGTCTGGACGACCGGGTAGGGTGCGCGGTGCTGCTGGAGGTGTTGAAGCGTCTCCATGGGAAGATGGTGGGCTCGCGCGTCCACTACGTCTGGTCGGTGCAGGAGGAGATCGGGCTCAGGGGCGCGCAGATGCTCTCCATGGCCCATCGCCCCGACGCCGCCCTCGTCGTCGACACCTGCTCGGCGAGCGACGTACCGGGCGTGGCGTCGCACTTCAGCCACATCCGCCTCGGAGGTGGGCCGGTCATCCGCTTCATAGACAACCGGGCCATCGCCACTCCAGGCCTAGTGGCCTTCGTGAGGAAGGTGGCCGAGGAGAGAGGAATAACCGTCCAGATGGGTATCTCGGGCGGAAGCACGGACGGTGCCATGGCCCAGGCGGGGGGAGCGGCGATGGTCCCCCTCGGCTTCCCCATCCGCTACACCCATTCCCCGGTGGAATGCGTCAGCATGAAGGACGTGGAGGAAATGGTCAGGCTCCTCGAGGCCCTGATCCTCGACATGGACCAGGGGGGCTGGGATGCCGAGAAGGTCTGAGAAGGTCGTCAGCACGCTGTTGGAGCTGCTCTCGAGGCCCAGCGCCTACGGCCAGGACAAGCAGGACATCCTTGGCTACGCCATGGACTGGTTCTCCGAGCTGGGTATGAGCGTGACTCTCCACGGGCAGGAGAGCGTGCCCGCCATCTGCGCCACCAACGGCTCGGGCGGCCTGATCCTCTCCGGCCATTTGGACACTGTGCCGATAGGCTCGGGCTGGGAGAGGGAGCAGGGGGAAGTGGTGGGCGGCCGCATCTACGGCAGAGGGGCGGCGGACATGAAGGGGGCCGTGTCCTCCATGCTGCATTCCTGCACAGAGCTCATGCGCGAAGACCTACGCTTCTCCGTCTTCCTTACCACGGACGAGGAGGAGAAGATGACCGGGGCCTATGCCCTGGCGGAGCTCGACCTGGTCAAGGAGGCCAAGGGGGTCCTGGTCGGTGAGCCGACGGACCTGCTGCCGGCCTACAAGGAGAAGGGCATCTCCCGCTTCCGATTGACCACCTATGGCACCGCCGCCCATGCCAGCCAGCCGTGGCTGGGGGAGAACGCCATCCAGAAGATGTCCAGGCTGCTGGAGCGGCTGAACAAGTGGGCCAAGGCCCCCGAGTCGCCCACGGAGGACATGACCCTGTGCATCTCCATGATCAGGGGCGGGACCAAGTCCAACATCGTCCCGGACCGCTGCGAGGTGGACATCGACGCCC
>Ga0335084_10005525_pt1 | contig 12512 bp, 13 predicted proteins | sample Lox_Sample_44_FD_206721 | JGI IMG/M metagenome (GOLD analysis project Ga0335084, IMG submission 206721) | Soil microbial communities from Loxahatchee National Wildlife Refuge, Florida, United States - Lox_Sample_4.4 | ecosystem: Environmental > Terrestrial > Soil > Wetlands | place: USA...
GCCTTTGTTATAGTTGTGCCCCGAAATGTACCCGACGAACGCCGTCTCCAAGATTGTCCCGAAGCTGCGGTTGGACTCGATCCGCAACCAGATCCTCGCGTTCGCGGTTCTGGCTACGCTGATTCCCTCGCTTTCCACCACCTGGCTGTCCTATTCCCAAAACAAGCGGTCGCTCGAGGAAAAGATCACGAGCGAGCTGCAGACCGTGAGCGCGGAGACGGAACGCGAGCTCGACCTGTGGCTCAAGGAGCGGCTGTACGATCTCCGCGTGTTCGCGAGCTCCTATGAAGTGACGGAGAACCTGGACCGCGCCACCCGGAACGAAAGCGCCGGCCTGCACCGGCTCAACGACTATCTCAACTCAGTCCGCGACCGCTTCACCGATTATGAACAGCTGCTGGTGGTCGACCGGCAGGGACGCGTCGTGGCGACGAGCACCGCGCCATCGAGCTCGGTCACAATGCCGGAGGGATGGACCACCGACATCAACAACGGAAATCCGGCGATCGGCACACCGTACTGGGATCAGTTGCGCGGCCGGGTTGTGCTCGTGACCGCCGTTCCCATCCGCATGACGAATGGACGTCTACTCGGCGCGCTCACCGCGAAGCTCAACCTTCATTCCGTGGACGACATTCTGAAGCGGTTTACGCCTGGGCCCGCCGACGCGCTGTACGTGATCACGCACGACGGGCGCGTCATTACTTCGTCACGCAGCGGCTCCAAACAGCCGATGCGCGCGTCGCTCGGAGCCGGCACGGTCCGGACGCTGGTCGAGCGCGAGTCGACGACGGTGCGCTACTCCGGCCTCGACCAGATCCGGGTCGTCGGATCGCTGCGGCGCGTGCAGCGGCTCAACTGGTCGGTGATCGCCGAGCTGCCGGTGAGCGAGGCGTATAACCAGATCATTCGGCTACGGAACGCCACGATTCTCATCATGACCGCATTGCTGCTCGGCGTCGGACTGATCGCCTGGGGCCTGGGGCTGTTGATCGTTCGGCCGCTCAATCGTCTCTCTCAGGCGGCGGGGAAAATCGCCGGCGGCGACCTCACCGGTGACCTGCCGCCCGTTCGCGGGCGGGGAGAGGTCGCGTACCTGACCGAGGCGTTCAACCATATGGTCGTGCGCCTGCGCCAGGGACGCGACGCGTTGGCGAGGAAAACCGAAGAGCTCGAGCACCTCTCGATCACCGACGGACTCACCAAGCTGTACAATCGCCGGTATTTGATGGACCGGCTCACGGCCGAAATTTTGCGGTGCCGCCGGCACAAGCGGGTGTTCAGTGTGCTGATGGCGGACGTCGACCACTTCAAGCCGTACAACGATGCGCGCGGACACCTGGCGGGTGACGACGCGCTCGCCCGCGTGGGCGCGGTGCTCCGCAGCGCCACCCGGGAGGACGACTGCGCGGCGCGTTACGGCGGCGAGGAATTCGTCATCGTGCTCGCCGAAACGGCCCTCGAAGGCGCGATGGACGTCTGCGAGCGCATTCGGACGCGGCTTGCCGGCGAATCGTTTGATGGCATCAAGATCACGTTGAGCATCGGGGTGGCCGGATTCCCCGACCATGGGGATACGCCGGAGGCGATCATCTCATCGGCGGACGACGCCATGTACCGGGCCAAGCGAGAGGGCCGCGACCGGGCCGTGGAAGCTGTGCGAAAACGGACGCGGGCGGCGAAGAAGCAGGCCTGACTACTTGGCGCGCGCCAGCAGCGTGTAATGCACCCAGCCTGCGCGCCCCGACTGGTCGCTCACCCTGAGCCAGGTGTCGAGATACGAGTACCCGACGACCTCGGCTCCGGTTTGCAGCGTGTAGAGCACCCTGTACCCCGTCCCTGGCCCCTCCCGCACGTTCCCCGTATTCACGGTCTTCAACCGCACCGGAACGGCCAGGAGCACCTCGCCCTGGCGCAGCGTGGCGCCGTTCGATGCCGCCAACCGGCCGTGTCCCGCCCCCGCCGCGATTTTGGCCTGATTCGCGAGGTACAGCGAACCGCCGTAATTCGATTTGTTGAATTCTGTCGTGCTCATTTGAAGCAGCCGCACCGCCTGCGTGAGCTCCGGTGGCTGCTGCGATCCCGCTGCCGCCTTCAGCGAATCGACCGCGATTTCCGCCTCCGCCATGCCCGAAGCGGCTTCGGCCCGTGTGGCAAGCGTCTGCAGCTTGGCCATCGCGCGGACCGCCTCCTGGCGCGCGTCGTCCAGTTTTCCCTGTAAGTCTTCGATCTGGGCGTCGGACTCGAGCAGACGCACCTCAAGTCGCGCCACGCGTGCCTCGAGATCGGCCGTGTGGGCGTTGGAAGGCGGGGCTTTGGGCGCTGTGTCTGTGTGATGGAATGGGCCGGACTGGCAGGCGGCAAGTACCACTCCCGCCGCTACGCCGACCGACAAGCTCCTGAACGGCCGCAGGATCGTCACTCTGGCGTCGCACCTCGTGTGGGGAGCTGGGGCGGGAGGACTCGAACCTCCAACTTCCCGGTTAACAGCCGGGCGCTCTGCCAATTGAGCTACACCCCAAAGACGTCAAGCAAGAACACGTCGAGACCAAGACGTCGAGAAAAGACGTAAGCGCCACAAAAAAGCCCCCGACCGTTCGTCGCCGGGGGCGGGCATCGCGCGATGTTCGCGGATCCTACGCCGTCCGGCTCCGAGCGTTGCGATTATTTCGATTGGAACGCGACGAAACGGCCGTCATGGGCGGGAACGTTAGCATTGGCTTCTGGCGAGAGCAAGAGCAGGAACGTCAAGAACGTGCATCGTAGCCACGTAGCGACGCTTCTCAGTATTTGATCCCCGCCTGTTCGGCGAATGCCTGTGCGGCCGCCGTCTGCTCAGGCGTCAGCCGCTCGGGAATTTCCACCTTCACCTCGACGTACTGATCGCCGCGCCGGCCGTTCTTCTCGATTCCCTGACCCGCAATCCTGAAGCGCTGGCCGTGCTGCGTTCCCGCAGGGACTCGCAATACCACGCGCCGGCCATCGAGCGTGCGCACGCGAATGCGCGAACCGAGCATGGCCTGTGCCACGTTGATCGGCACCGTGCACACCACGTTGAGACCTTCGCGGCGGAAGAATGGGTCGGGCTCGACATGAAACACGACCACGATGTCCCCTGACCCGCGCGTGCCCTGGCCGCGCAGCCGGACGCGCGTGCCCTCGTCCGTCCCGGGAAGCACCGTGATCATGAGCCGCCTGTCGACGCGTACTTCACCCGCGCCCTGACAGGTGGGGCACGGTTCCGAAGGCACACGCCCCTTGCCACGGCACACCGGGCAGGGACGATTCACCGCAAAGCTGCCCTGTCCGAACGACACCGTCCCGCGTCCCTTGCATTCGGGGCAGGTCGAGATCGTCGCCCCGGGCGCAGCCCCGTTCCCGTGGCAGGTAGGGCAGACGTCGGTCATGGGAAGTGTGACGGGCACCTTGCCGCCCAGTGCCGCGACCCGGAATGGAATCGTGACGGCCGCTTCGATCTCTTCTTCCGGCTCCGGGCCAGTGCGATCGTTGCCGCGCCGTCCGAAAATCGACGAAAACAAATCGCCAAAACCGAACGAGCTGAGGTCGGAAGGATCGAACTCGGCGCTGAATCCCCCAGACCCGCCCGCCCCGCCGTCCGGTCTCCCTCTCGCGCCTGCTCCTCTCGCCCCGGCCCCCGCACCGGCGAACGCGCCGTAGCGGCGCAGCTCGTCGTACTGCCGGCGCTTCTCGGCATTCGAAAGCACGTCGTGCGCCTCGTTGATTTCCTTGAAGCGCTCGGCGGCTTGCGGATTGTTGGGATTCCGGTCCGGATGGTACTGCTTGGCGAGGCGGCGAAACGCCTTCTTTATCTCATCAGTCGAAGCGGACTCCGAAACGCCCAGTGTCTGATAGTAGTCCTTGGCGGCGGCCATCAGACGCGCTCGTCCTCCTTGGATCCCTGCCAGGTGCGGACCTGCACGCGCGCGGGGCGCACGAGAATGTCGCCCAGCATGTACCCGGCCTGGAGCACGGCAGCGACCGTGTGATCCTGACCGGGTTTCGTGGCGGGCGTGGTCGCGACGGCTTCATGGACCTGGGGATCGAACGGTACGTCCTTCTGGTCGATGCGACGCAAGCCTGCCGCCTGCAGTTCCTTCCAGAGTTTACGCTCGACCAGAACGATTCCTTCGTGCAGCGCCTTCGACTCCGTACGTTCGGGCGCAACGTCGGCAAACCGCGCCAGGTCGTCGATGCCGTCGACCAGACGACTCAATAATTCCACCTGCGCTTTTTGCCACGATTCGGCGCGCTCTTTGGCGGTGCGCTTGCGAAAATTGTCGTACTCCGCCGCGAGTCGCAGATAGCGATCCTGCACCTCGGCGAGCTGGCTCTCGAGCCGCTGCACCGCGAGCTCAGGTGCCTCGACGAGGGCTGGTGGAGGACCTTCTATCGGGTCGACCTGGTCGACCAAGTCCGGCGTCCGCTTATCATCGTCCATAGACCGCTAACCCCTGGCAAAGCCCATGCCTGCCGCAATACGCCTTACTGGCGGCGTCTGTTTCCCGTGATCGAGGTAAAGACTTGTCACCATGAACAATACTCACACCCCACCTTTGCTCGCCATGAAGGCCAGAATGTCAGCAAAGACCTGCTCGGCCTGGGGATCGTGGAGGATTTCGTGAAACATCTCGGGATACCAGCGCACTTCCGCCGGGGCGTCGAGCCGGGCGGCGAACGCGCGCGACGCCTGGCTGTCGACGAGGCGATCTTCGCCGCCCAAAAGAAACAGCACGGGCGATTCGATCCGCTCGCCATCGGCGACGACCGCGCTCTGGGCCCATTGAATCTCGCGCCACGCGCCGGGAGTCATCACGTCGTGGACGGCCGGATCAGCGGCGTAGGCCGCATTCACCGCCTCATCGCGCGAGATCGAGCCCGCATCGATTCTGCTCCGGATGGCGAGCGTGGGCCAGAGATCCGCGAGCAGCCGTCCGAACACCAGCTTCCATACGGGCGGCGCCATGGCGAGTGAGAGCCACGGGCTCGAGACAACCGCCGCCACCACCGGATCGCTGGGCTGGGTTTCCATATAGCGCAGGGCGATGAGGCCACCGAACGAATGCCCGAACAGGATGTGTGGCAAGTCTCGCTGGCGTTTGCGGACGGCGCGGCGAAATGCCTGCAAGTCCCCCAGCAGCTGGCTGAAGCGCGACAGGTGCCCGCGTCTGCCCTCGGAGCGCCCGTGCCCGCGCTGATCGAGCAGGTACACCGCAAAGCCTTCGTCCTGAAATCGCTGGGCCGCGCCGGTCCAGCGGCCGCCATGATCGCTCCAGCCGTGAATGAACAGGATCGCGGCCCGCGGACTCGCCGCCGGCTCGAAGACCTCGTAGAACAGTTGCGTGCCGTCGGGTGCGGTGAGCGCCGGCATCAGCCGCGCACCAGCTCGCGCCGCAGCAGATCGAGCGCCGCTTGCGCCGCGCGCGCCCGGATCTCGTCGCGGTCGCCGGGGAAGATGCGCTTGATCGCCCGCACGCGATCGTGCACGCGCGCGGCCAGCCACACCGTCCCCACGGGTTTTTCCGGCGTGCCGCCGCCGGGACCCGCAATACCGGTGACCGCGATAGTCGCGTCCACGGCGAACAGCCGCTGGGCCCCTTCCGCCATGGCGTGAACCGTTGCTTCGGAAACAGCGCCATGGGCCGCGAGGGTCTCCATCGGAACCTGGAGGGCCGCGGTCTTCACGACGTCGGCATAGGCGACCACGCCGCCCATGAAGGTGTCCGACGCGCCAGGAATCGCGGTGATCCGTGCGCCCACGAGGCCACCCGTGCACGATTCCGCGACCGCGAGGCGGTGGCGTGGCGACGCCCGCCGCAGTTGCTCGAGGACGACCGCCGCGAGATCCGCGTCGTCCACCCCGTAGGCGTGTTCGCCCGCCGTCTGGAGCAGCTGGCGCGCCACCGTATTGAGACGGATGTCCGCCTCGTCGGGAGCCATATCCCACGCGGTCACCCGGAGATCGACGCCGCTCCAGGAGGGGAGGTACGCCAGCGTGAGCGGCGCGATCGCAGGCTCGATAGTCCCCACGCGCTCGGCGAGCGCCGACTCCGGTACGCCCGTGGTTCGCACGGTGCGCGAGCGCACGACGCGCGCGCCCCGCGCGGCGTCCCGCTGTACGATTCGCGGTAACACTTCGTCGACCAAGAGGCCGCGCATCTCGCGGGGGACGCCGGGAAGCAGCACCGCGACCCGGCCGGCGGCGTCTTCGATCCAGAGCCCCGGGGCCGTACCGCGCGGATTCGGCAGCACGGTGGCGCCCTCCGGGACGTCCGCCTGGGTGTGGTTGATCGCCGGCATCTGGCGGCCCATTCTCTTGAATCGCTCCTCGAGCAGCGCGAGCAGCCCGGCGTCCCGCCGGAGCGTGCGCCCGAACAGCTCCGCGACGACGGTTTTGGTCATGTCGTCGCGTGTGGGACCCAACCCCCCCGTGGCGATGACGAACCCGGTCCGCTCGAGGCCCTGTGCGATTGCGTCACGGATGGCGCCGGGGTGATCGGCGACGCTCGTGCGCCGCGTGACTTCCGCCCCCGCGGCGGCGAGCGCGCGGCCGAGTTCCGCCCCGTTCGTGTCGATGGTCTGGCCGAGCAAGAGCTCAGTGCCGATGGTCACTACTTCGAGCTTCACTCGGGATTGGCGCGGGAGGGGCCTCGGCTTCCGGCGGCCGCGGTGGAGCGCGAGACACCAGGATCCGGAACAAGGCACGGTAGTGATAGAGATAGACACCCAGCGAATAGATCGTGAGGACAATCGCTCCGAACAGGGTGAGCGAGACAAACCAGCCGTGAAACTTGTCCCAGAAGTTTCGGAATCCCTGCGCCACCGGATGGTCGACGAGCGCGTCTTTCCACGCGAACCAGAACAGGGTGGCGCCGATGAATACATTCTGAACGGCGGCCTTGAGCTTGCCGGCCCCGATGGCCGCGATCACGACGCCGCGCCGCTGGGCGAGGAACCGAATCGCGGTCATCAGGAGCTCGCGCCCCACGAGCAGCAGGGCGACCCACACCGGAAGGCTGCCCCACCAGGGGATCCGGTAATCCACGAGCAGCGTCGGATGCCGGGTGAGCCAGAATATCGGGATCAGGGTCGCGAAGAGCAGCAGTTTGTCGGCGATCGGATCGAGCAGCTTGCCCAGGTCGCTCACCTGCTTGTAGCGGCGGGCGAGATAGCCATCCACGACATCGGAGATCGCGGCCGCGAGAAAGATCAGAAACGCGATTACCTTGGGCCACGTGCCCTGGATGAAGGGCAATAGCGCGATGACCGGCGTTAGACAGATGCGCGCGAGGGTAAGGATATTCGGGAGGGTCCACTTCATGAGACCGCGCCCTCTTCAGCTCAACGTCTTTAGTACCAGCTTGCTCACGACCTTCAACGTATCGAACACGCCATCGCCCCGCACCGCCACACCCTCGATGTACGGAGCATGCCCGACCCATTGCCCATCGACTTTGTCGACCAGGTTTTCGCCGGGATGCCCGGGATCGGGGGCCACCTTCTGCTGCGCCGCGTCTTCGATGGGCCAGCCGGGATTGAGCGAGGCCTGGAGATCGCGGACCGGAGCGGCATTGGGGAGATCCCGCTTGTTGTACTGGATCACGAACGGAATCTTGGTCAAATCGTAGCCGTACTCGGCCATGTTGTCGTACAGATTCTGCATCGATTCCACGTTGGCTTCCATCCGCTCGATCTGGCTGTCGGCGACGAACACAATCCCGTCCACGCCCTTGAGGATGAGTTTGCGACTGGCGTTGTAATACACCTGGCCGGGCACGGTGTAGAGATGGAAGCGGGTCTTGAACCCGCGAATCGTGCCCAGGTCGACCGGGAGAAAGTCGAAGAACAACGTGCGCTCGGTCTCGGTGGCGAGCGAGATCATCTTGCCCCTCGTGTTCGGGGCCACCTTGCCGTAGATGTGCTCGAGATTGGTCGTCTTGCCCCCAAGCCCGGGGCCGTAATAGACGAGCTTGCAGTTGATTTCACGGGAAGCGTAGTTGATCATCGACATGGTTCGAGCCCTCTCAACCGAACAGCTTGTCGATTTCGTCTTCCGCTCCCTCCAGCAGCCCCTTCTCCGGTCCGGCTCCGGAACCCGACCCGGTGGCGCCGACCCGATTGAACATGTCCTCGAACACTTTATTGAGCACCTCCACCGTCCCCTTTCCCTTGAGCTTGACCAGCCCGAGGGTGGTCCGCTGGTCGAACAGCACGACGAGGATAACGCGCTTGGCGACATCGGCGAGGTACATCGACTCCTTCTCGCCCTGGTGCACGAGCGAGGCGAACTCTGGCTCGCCGATCATCTTGGCCAGCTGGTCGTTGGCGCTGAAATCGGCGGCGGTAAGCGAGGCGAACGCGGTGGAGTCGAATTGCGGGGGGTCGCCGACCGTGGCGACGAGTTGTCCGGTGCGGTCGACGAGCAGCGCGCAGCGCGCGTTCGCGTCCCGGAGAAATGCCTGGAGATGCTGCTGAATCAGTTTGAAGTCGTTCTCAGAGAACGACCAGCTGGCCGCACCCGCCATGCGACTCCTTGATTACTCGGCTTCGGACATATCCCGCCGCGCGTCGAGCGCCTGCGCGATCGTTACCCCGTCGGCGTATTCCAGGTCGCCACCCACCGGCAATCCGCGCGCGATACGGGTAACACGAACCCCGGTGGGTTTCAAGACTTGCTGGACGTAGGTGGCGGTCACTTCCCCTTCCATCGAGGGGTTGGTGGCGACGATCACCTCACGTACCGAAGATCCGTTCTGCACCCGCTCGAGCAGCCGGTCGATGCGCAGCGCTTCGGGGCCGATACCGTCAAGCGGGGAAAGTCGGCCGCCCAGCACGTGATAGTGCCCGCGAAACCGGCCGGCCCGTTCGATCGCGCCCACATCGGACGGCTCCTCCACGACACACAGCACCGCCGGGTCGCGTCTCGGATCCGTACAGATGACGCAGGGATCCTGGTCGCTCAGATTCCCGCACGTGGCACACGCCCCCACCCGGTCGCGCACGCGCCGAATCGCTTCGGCCAGGCGCGCTGCCGCTTCGGGCGGCTGCTTCAACAGATAAAACGTGAGACGCTGCGCCGTCTTGCGTCCGATCCCGGGGAGTTTGGCAAGCTCCCCCACGAGATCCTCTATAGCCGACACGGCGAACTACAGCGGCAGTTGGAACGGGAACGGTAGACCCGAAGCGAGCTTACGCACCTCAGCCTGATACAGCTCCGCGGCGCGCTTTTGCGCCTCTGCCACGGCGGCGAGCACGAGATCCTCGAGCATCTCGACATCCCCCTGGCTTACCGCCTGAGGGTCAATCTTGATCGCCCGAATCTGCCCCCGGCCATCGGCCGTCGCCTGAACGATTCCCCCGCCGGCTGAGCAGGTTACGGTCTGTTGCGCAAGCTGAGACTGGATCTCGGACAGGCGCCACTGCATCTGCTGCCCCAGCTGGAGCAGGTTGGATAAATCCGCCATACGCCACAAGTTAGCGCGTAAGAGACCCCGTCGCAAGCTATTCCAATAGCTCGAGATCGAAGGCATCGGCGGCGGCGTTGAGCCGAGGATCGCGCTCCCGGAGCCGGTTCAATCGCTCCGCACGAGCGCTCTCCTCCGTGAGCCTTTGGGGGCGCGGAGTGGGAGCAGCAGGGGAGGCGGGGCTCCCCGTTACGGGGGGAGCAGAGGACGGTTGCAGGCTGATGGTGACCGGCGCCTCGACGTACCGCGTCACGATCTGCCGCAACGTTTCGCGCTGGCGCTCGAGGCCCTCCGCGTGGGTCGGATTCGCATCCTTGAGCCGCAGCCTGACGACGCTGCCCTCGACCGCCGCCACTTCGGTCTCGGACACGAGCGTGCCCAGCATCGGGCTTTTCGCACGCGCATCGGCAACGATCCGCGGCCAGAGCGAGCGGAGCCGGTCGACGGTGGCGGGACCGGGCTCGGATACCTCAGCGGATGGGCGGTTCGGCGGAGCGGCGGATCGGGCAGCCGATACCGGTGCGTTCGGTTGACCGCCCGCTCCGCCGCTCCGCCGCTCCGCCGATCCGCCCAACGACCGAATCACCTGCTCCAGCTCCACCGTCCGACTCATCAACGCCCAGCGCAGCAGCAACAGCTCGACCGCCAGCTGCGCGTGCCCGCTGCCGCGAATCTGCCCTTCCATCTCACTCAACGTGGTCAGCAGGCGTACGAGGTCGGCGGTCGGGAGGGCGGGCGCGTAGCGGCGCACGACGGACTCGAGCGCTTCAGTGAGCCCCTGCGGCTGTCCGCCCATGCCCACGAGCAGCACGGCCCGAAGCACCTCACCCGCCCCGTTCACGAACTCATTGAGATCGGCTCCCGCGTCCACGAGCCGCTCGATCAGGGGGAACACGGCCGGCACATCCCGCTCGGCGATCACGCGCAGCATCTCGCCATAGACGTCGTCGGGAATGAGCCCCAGCACGTCGCGCACGAGCGCCGCGGTGATGGCCCCTTCGCCAAAGGAACGAACCTGGTCCAGCATGGAGAGCGCGTCGCGCATGCCACCATCGGCCCGCTTCGCGATCAGCCGCAACGCATCCGGCTCAGCCGCGATCGCTTCGCTGGCAACCACCTGTTCGAGCCGCGCGAAAATCGGCTGCGGGCCGATGCGGCGGAAATCGAAACGCTGCAGGCGGGAGAGAATCGGGGCGGCGCTCTGCGCGATCTTCTGCGGCTCGGTGGTCGCGAACACGAAGACCACGCGGGGCGGCGGCTCTTCCAGGATCTTGAGCAGCGCGTTCCACGCCTCGCGCGTGAGCATATGCGCCTCATCGACGATGTAGACCTTGGACCGTGACTCGGCGCTCGCGGCGTACATCGCGCGCTCACGCAGATCGCGGGCGTCGTCGACTCCCCGATTGGAGGCCGCATCGAGCTCGACCACATCCAGGCTCGCGGCGCCATTCCAGATGCGGGTGCACGACTCGCACACGCCGCACGGCTCGCCTTCGGGCGAACGGTTCTCACAGTTCAGGGCCATGGCGAGGATGCGCGCCGCCGAGGTCTTGCCCACGCCTCGGGGCCCCGCGAACAAATACCCGTGCGCCACACGGCCCTGAGCCACCGCGCCACGCAACGCCGCGGCGACGTGGCCCTGCACGAGGAGGTCGGCGAAGGACTTCGGTCTGTACTTACGGGCTAATGCGATCATGTTGAACGCCGAACGCGGCGTTGTAAAGGAAATGCCCCAGGCACCCCGCAGCGTAATCCGACATCGTTGAGCGCTGCTCCCTGCGGGGGCCTGACGCGGTTCACGAGCGGAAGACCTGCGGACCTGGGGCGCCAGAAAGGTACCCGAGGGGCGCGGGCGAGCCAAGGTGGGTTAATCCGCCGCGAGCGCCGCCCGGGTGCGCCGCGCGGCTTCCAGCACATCGTCACGCGACACGTCGAGGTGGGTGACGGCCCGCAGCCGGCGTTCTCCGAACGGCACGACGAGTACGCCGACCTGCGCGAGACGCCTCACGGCGCTCGCCGCGGTGTCACGCTCCCGCGTGAGGTCGAGCATGACGATGTTCGATTCGGGTGTAAGTGGTCGTAGCACCGCGCAGTCGGCGAGCGACGCGGCGAAGAGCTGCGCGTGCACGTGATCCTCGAGCGTGCGCGGAAGGTGGTGTTCGAGCGCCCATAGCGCTGCGGCGGCGAGCATGCCGGATTGCCGCATGCCTCCGCCGAGTCGCTTGCGGTACTCCCACGCGCGCGGCCGCTCGTTGCTCGGGAACGCGAGGCACGAGCCGACCGGGCAGCCCAGTCCTTTCGAAAAGCTCACCATCACCGTCGCCGCACCGCGCGCGAGGCGGTCGACCGGAACGTCGAGCGCGGCGGCCGCATTCCAGAGCCGGGCCCCGTCCAGGTGCACCGGGAGGTTTGCGCCGCGTGCGACGGCCACAATCTCGTCCATCAGCGCTGGCGGCATGACTTTCCCGCCGGCCGCGTTGTGGGTGTTCTCGACGGCGACCGCGCCGGCCCGCGGCACGTGCGGCGAGGGCGGTCGGAGTGCGTGGCGCACGAGGTTGCCGGTGAGCTGTCCATCGCTCGTGACGATCGGGCGGACCTGCACGCCCCAGTTGGCGGCCACACCCGCCAGCTCGTAATGGACGAGATGCGCGTTCGCCTCGATCAGCAGCTCGGTACCGGGATGGGTGAGCAGGGCAATCGCCGTCTGATTCGCCTGCGTACCCGACGGAAAGAACAGCGCGTCGCCAAACCCCAGCAGCTCGGCCACGCGCTGCTCGAGCCGGCGGGTCGTGGGATCGCCGTCCAGTACGTCGTCGCCGACGGGCGCGGCAAGCATCGCGCGCCGCATCGCGGCCGAGGGTTGGGTGACGGTGTCAGACCGTAAGTCGATCGTCTTCATCCAAGCCTGATGCCCTGCGCGCGCCGCATGCGGATCAGGTCGTAGGTCTCCGCGACTTCGCCGCCCAGGAGAAACAGGAACGCGCTGTAATAGATCCAGAGCAGAAACAGGAACAACGCCGCCACGTTGGC
>Ga0335084_10005526_pt1 | contig 12512 bp, 9 predicted proteins | sample Lox_Sample_44_FD_206721 | JGI IMG/M metagenome (GOLD analysis project Ga0335084, IMG submission 206721) | Soil microbial communities from Loxahatchee National Wildlife Refuge, Florida, United States - Lox_Sample_4.4 | ecosystem: Environmental > Terrestrial > Soil > Wetlands | place: USA: Florida...
CCCAGGCGGCGGGCCTGGAGCCGGAGCAGCTGGCCGGGAAGCTGCGTGAGCGGTATGCGAGCGAGCTGACGGATCCCCGGGTGAGCGTGATCGTCCGCCAGTTCGGGGGCGGCGTCTGGATCGGGGGTGAAGTGAAGAACCCCTCGCGCGTGCCCTACCTGAGCGGGATGACTGCCCTCGCGGCCATTCATGAGGCTGGGGGCTTCCTCGATACGGCTCGGACCAGTAACGTCGTCCTGATCCGGCTCGAGGGGGGAAAGTACCACGGATACCTCCTGCCGCTAGATAAGGTCCAGAGTGGCGAAGACCTCTCGATCGACGCGGCGCTACAGCCGTCGGATATCATCCATGTCCCGAGGTCGGGGATTGCCAACGTCGATCTCTTCGTAGAGCAGTACATTCGCAAGGTGTTGCCGATATCCCTGGCACTCCCGTTGTTCTGACCACGCCCGACGAGGAAGACATACAGATGGAAGAACAGGCGCTACTGGAATTGGCCAAGGAGCTGCTCCTGGTCGTGGTCCGCCGCCGCAAACTGGTGCTGTCGGTGTGGGGCATCGTGCTGGCGGTGGCTCTGGGTGCGATCTTCTTCCTGCCGCCGCTCTATCGCGCCAAGGCATCGGTGCTTCTCAGTTCGGACCGGGCCGAGGTCTCGGCCGCGTCCAACAAGCCGACCGAGCTCAGCCGGAACGGACAGATGTCGGATGGGGAGATCAGCTCGCAGCTCATCATCCTGATGAGCCGGGACCTCGTCGAAGACGTTCTCGGTGAGATGGGCATCAAGCCCGAGGGGAACGAAGAGACGTCGCACTGGTCACCCGTGGGCTGGCTGCGCACGGCGTACCGCCATCTCCACCACCTCGAGAACGTCGAGCCCAGCAGCCCGCTCTACGGGTCCTCGACCAAGGTCCTCGAGCACGTCGACGCCAGCCGGGTCGGTCAGTCGAACGTGATCGAGATCGGCTTCACCGGCCCCGACCCGGTCTGGGCCAAGGACTTCATCAACCGCGTGACGAACGCGTACATCGAACGCCACTCCCGGCTCCAGCAGATCACCGAGGCGGAGAGCTTCTTCACCAAGCAGAGCGAGATCCTCCAGCAGAAGCTCGGCGCGTCGGAGAGCGCCCTGAAGGAGCTGCGCGAGAAGGCGGGCTCGCTGGCCGGGCAGCAGGCTGAAATCCACCAGCGCGCGAACGAGTTCGCCGCCGACCTGGCCCGGACGCGGATCGCTCGCGCCGAGGAGGAGCAGCGCGTCGCCTTCCTCGAGCGCGCGGCCTCCGGCGCCACGGGCGGCCGGACCGCGACGCCCGAGCTGCTCCAGCTCGAAGCCAAGCGTGCCGAGCTGGTCGGACGGTACCGGCCCGACAGCGAGCGCGTGCGCGACATCGACCAGCAGATACAGCGCTTGCGCAGCGCACTGAGCGGCTATGACAGCGTGTCCTCCGGCGCGGGTGCGAACGACCTCACGAGTGCGCGGGCGACCTTGGCGGCGCTCCGGGGCAAGGAGGAAGCGGTCACCAAGCAGGCCGACGAGTATCGCAAGCAGGCGGAGATGCTCGACGCCCAGAACTTCGACCTGGCCCGACTCGAGCGCCAGGTGAAGCTCGACGAGGAGGCGTATCTCTCGTACGTGCGGACCGCCGAGGAGTCGCGGCTCTCGAACGCGCTCGAGCAGAGCAAGCTGATGAACCTCATCGTGCTCGAGCCGGCCAGCGTGCCCGTCGTGCCCGTGAGCCCGAAGCGGGGGCAGCTGCTCCTCGTCGGGCTGATGGGCGGCCTCGGATTCGGGATAGCCGCCGCCCTGTTGCGCGACCGGTTCGATACGACGCTCAAGACGGCCGCCGACGTCCGACGGTACGGGAAGGTGGAGGTACTGACGGTGCTGCCCGAGCGGGCGGCCTGAGGACCATCCCGCGCCCATGTACGCCAAGCATTTCGCGCTCAACGCCGAGCCATTCAGCCTCACTCCCGACCCCGCATACCTCTATCTGAGCCCGGAGCACCGTGAGGCCATGGCGGCGCTCCAGTACGGCCTCCTCGACGGTCGCGGGTTCATCACGCTGATCGGTGAGGTGGGGACCGGCAAGACGACGCTCCTCTACAGCCTCCTCGGCCAGCTCGGCGACGAGATGCAGACCGCGTACGTCGCGTACACGACGCAGAACTTCGAGGACCTGCTGGCGGCGGCGCTGAAGGACCTCAAGGTGGACGTGCCGGGGCGTCACAAGCGGGACCTCCTGGACGCGCTGAATGCGCACCTCCTCCGTCGTGCCGACGCGGGCCGCGGGACGGCCTTGATCATCGACGAGGCGCAGAACCTGAGTGACACCACCTTCGAGGAGCTGCGGCTGCTCTCCAACTTCGAGACCTACGAGCGCAAACTGTTGCAGATCGTGCTGGTGGGCCAACCAGAGTTGCAGCAGCGCCTGCGCTCGCCGCAGCTTCGGCAGCTGCGCGAGCGGGTGAGCGTGCGGGCGGTGGTGAATCCGCTGCCCCACGCGGAGATGGCGCGCTACATCGAGCATCGGCTCGAGTGCGTCGGAGGCAGCGCGAGCCGGCTCTTCGAGCCGCCCGCGTTCCGACGGATCGTCGCGCGGGCGCAGGGAATTCCCCGCCGCGCGAACATCCTGTGCCACAACGCTCTGCTGTTTGCGTACGGGAAGGCGTTGCCCCGGGTCACCGTCGCGGTGGCGCGCGAGGCGATCGCTGAGATGGACGAACGGCGCCCAGGGCTGCTCGGCCGGTCGGCTGTTCAGCGATCCCGGCCAGGTAGGTGGGCGCGCTGGGCCGCGGTCCTCGGCGCCGTCGGGGTCGTTGCTGCGGCGGCCAGCGGCCCGATGCCGCGCGCGATGTTCGGCGGGCGCCCCGTGGTCGCCGTGTCGTCGCCGCTCAGGGGTGTGCCATCCGGAGCATCTGTGCCCGCCCTCCCGACGGCCGCCCCCGGCGAGTTTGCGGCGGGTCCGGAACCGGCGGCTCCGGACGACGAGGCCCAGGCGGAGGTGGCCGCAGTGCCGCTCCCCACGGCCCCGGAGGCAGTCTTGGCGGGGCAGGAGGCGTCAGATGCGGCAAACCACACCGCGGGCGACGCGCCGCCGCCGACGCCCGCGCCGACGCAGGAGCAAGTCGTTGCGCGAGTGTCCGATGTGGCATCTGCGCCCCCCGCCACGTCGGCCCCGGTCTTGCTGACAGTGCGACGTGGTGAGACTTTATGGAGCATCGCGCGAGGCCTGGATGGTGCAGCTCTCACGCCCACTCGGGCTGGGGAGCTCTTCGCCGAGCTTCAGCGACTGAATCCGCAGATGAAGAATCGAGACATGATCCGGGTCGGAGACAGTCTCCGACTCCCGGGGGTGGCACGCGACGAGGTCGCCAAGCTCCGATGAGCGCGTATTTCGAGTCACTCAGCCGTCGCTCGCGTGCGGCTGGGCACGGGCAGGTCGCGGCGCCGCGGCCTCCGGCGACGCCGTCGGCCGTCACGTCGGTCTCGGCCCCTGCGGTCGGCCGTCCGGTGCGTCCGGTGGAGCAACCCTCGGCGACCCCGCTTCCGGGGACTCCTCGGGCGATGATGGCCCAGTACACCGCGCTGCGGGAGGGGCTGCTCGTCGCCGCCAACGGATCCCCGCTGCGCGCCATCGTCTTCGCCGGATGCGAAGCCGGGGGGCGGTCGGGTGAGGTCGTGCGTGGATTCGGGGAGTCGCTCGCCACGGGCGGATTGAACGTCCTGTTGCTGGAAGCTGCGGCGGCGGGCGATGCCACACCCGCGGCGCTCGACGTCGGACGGCTCGTTGCCCGCGAGGAGGCTCCGCCGGCCACCGCCTGCGGACGCGGACAACTCACGATCGTGGTGGGGCCGCGTGCGGCCGCCGACAAGGAGCATCTCTATCGTTCCGCTGAGTTCGCGTCCTGGCTCGACCGGCAGCGCGGGCTGTACGACTACGTGCTGCTCGATGCGCCACCGATCGTCCGCTTCGCGGACGGAACGTTGCTCGGTCGGCTGTGCGACGGCGTCGTGATCGTCGTCGAGGCCGGTGCAACCTCCCGCGACGCCTTCGTGCGGGCGCGTGAGCAGCTTCAGCGCAACGGTGTGAAGGTGATCGGAGCCGTGTTGAACGGCGTACGAGACGAGATACCGGCGCTTCTTCGGCCCTACTTCCCAGGGGCATGAGCGCCATGCTTTGGACGAGGGGAACAGGAACGCTGCAGACGATGGTCCCTCCGGACGCTAGTCCGGAGTCGCCGTAAGCGGACCGTCGCAGCAGGCAGCGAGTGTCAGGGAGGGGTCGCGCCCGCCTCGAGGCGTGCGTCGACCGGAGTGTTCATCGTCCGGACACAGAACGACGTAGCAATTCCAGACATAGGAATATCGATGACAAACCCCCATCGCCGTACCGTACTCGCGATGCTCAAGATCGCGGACCTCGTCGTCCTCAGCTGGGCGTTCATTGGCGCGATCTGCCTCGTCGTTCCAGGGGAGCACTGGATCAAGGTCCTCGAGACCAAGGTGAAGATCCGGAACGTTCTCTACATGGTCGGCTACGTGGCGTATTGGCAGCTCGTCCTGCGGGCGTTCGGTCTGTATCGGTCCTATCGCCTGGCGCCGATCGCGCGGGAGTGGCGTGACCTCGCCCTTGCGGTTCTGGCGAGCGCAGCGCCGGTCGCGCTCCTGGGCGAGATCCTGCATCTCGAGTTCGCCTCCCAGAACTTCCTTGCATACTTCTTCGCCCTCGGCTTCCTCGGTCTCGCGGGCGAGCGACGCCTCGTCCGGGCGCTGGCGCGCAGCATGCGCCACCACGGCCGCAACCTCCGCAACGTCGTCGTGGTGGGCGACGGCGACGAGGGACTCCAGACGGCCGCTCGGCTCGCCCGCCGGGGCGACCTCGGCTACCGGATCGTCGACGTGGTGGAGCTCAACCCCCCGCAGGCGGCGGGGTCGGGCGCGGCCAGCCACCCGACCGGCTCGCACCTGCGCGTCGTGAACGGCAAGGGCGGCGCAGGGCATGCGCACGTGCTCGAGCAGGTGTCGGCCCTGATCGCGCGCCACCCGATCGACGAAGTCTTCGTTTCGGTCCCCCTCGACTCCGGGCAGCCCCTGCTGCGCGCCATCATCTCGCTCTGCGAGGAGCAGGGCATCACGCTCCGTGTGGTGTCGAGCGTCGCCGACCTGATGCTCGCGCGCGCCCAGATCGACGAGGTCGAGGGGCAGCCGGTCATCACCATCTTCACGGGTCCGCCAGATTCGATCCTGCTCACGGCCAAGCGCGCCATCGACATCGGGATCGCGTTGGTGTCGCTGCTCATGGCCGCGCCGGTCATGCTCCTCACTGCGATCGCGATCCGGCTGGACTCGTCTGGGCCGGCGCTCTTCGTCCAGGATCGCGTCGGTCTGAGCGGGCGGCGCTTCAAGTTCTACAAGTTCCGCACGATGGTGCAGGACGCCGAGCAACGTCAGGCCGACCTCGAGTCCCTCAACGAAGCGCAGGGTCCCGTCTTCAAGATCCGCAACGACCCGCGCATCACGCGCGTCGGTCGGCTGATCCGTCGGCTGAGCATCGACGAGCTGCCGCAGCTGATCAACGTGTTGAAGGGGGACATGAGCATCGTCGGCCCGCGGCCGCTCCCGGTGCGCGACGTGGAGCGTATCGACGTGCGGGCGCACAAGCGGCGCTTCAGCATCAAGCCCGGCATCACCTGCCTGTGGCAGGTGAGCGGTCGCGAGCCCAGCTTCGACGACTGGATCAAGACCGACATGGAATACATCGACAACTGGTCGCTCGGGCTCGACTTCGAGATCATGATGAAGACGATCCCCGCAGTGCTGAGCGGTCGGGGCGCGTACTAGGTGCAACCGGTGGCAGTCTCCCCTCAACAGGCTGGTCCGCTGTCGACGTCGACGCTCGTCCCCCCTCCCGTGACCATCATCGTCCCGTGCTGCAACGAGGAGCAGGGCCTGCCCGCACTCCTCACGCGCCTGGAGGGGGTGCACGAGCAGATCGGAACGGGCTGGGAGGTCTTGTTCGTAGACGACGGGAGCAGCGACGGCACCTTCGCCGGCCTGCTCATGGCGACGCGCAGCCGCCCCTGGTTGCGGGTCGTACGGCACCCGACGAATCTCGGCCTGGGGGCCGCGCTTCGGACCGGGTTCGCGCATGCGCGTTCGCCGGTCGTCTGCACGATCGACAGCGACTGCACCTATGCCCCGGAGCGACTGCCCGAGCTCGTCGCCCTGGTCGAAAGCGGCGCCGACATCGCCACGGCGTCGGCGTGGCATCCGGAGAGCGAGCAGGCAGAAGGCGGATTCATCCGTATCGGCCTCAGCCGCTTCGTCTCCGGTCTCTACAAGCTGCTGATCGGCCAGGACGTGCACACGTTCACGTGTCTGTTCCGTGCCTACCGCACCGATCGGCTCGCGAACATCCGCTTCCGTTCGAACGGGTTCGCCGCGGTGGCGGAGATCATGCTGCGCGGCATGCTCGACGGCTACGCCGTCCGTGAGCTGCCGATGCGGCTCGAGACGCGGCGGTTCGGCCAATCGAAGCTCAAGATCGGTGACGCCATCATGTCGCACGTCGGCCTGCTGACGCTGACGGCAACTCTAGTCGGAGCGCGTGCCGCGCGAAGTGGCCTCCGCCGTTCCGTGGCCTGAGAAGGGACAAAGATGCGAGTGGGAATCATAGGTCTCGGGAGAGCGGGGCGCGTCCACTTCGACGCCTGGCGTCAGGTGCCGGGCGTGGAACTGGTGGCGGCCTGCGACCGGTCGGCGTCGGCGCGGCGCTTCGCGCGCGAGGCCGGCCTGCGTACCTACACGGAGCCCGCGTACCTGCTCGGGCACGAGGAGCTCGACGCGGTGAGCGTCTGCACGCCGCCCGTGTATCACGCGCCCGTCGCCATCGCGTGTCTCGAGCGTGGGCTCGACGTCCTCTGCGAGAAGCCGCTGGCGACCAACGCCCATGCTGCGCTCGAGATGCTGCGCGTCGCGACCCGCGAACGCCGCCAGCTCCTGCTGGCGACCAAGTTCCGGCACGTGCCGGATCTCGCCGCGGCCCGCAGGCTGATCCAGGACGGTGCCATCGGAGAGCCGATCGCCTTCGAGATCGACTTCTCCAGCATGGTGGACATGTCCCGGCGGTGGAACTGCCGCCGGGCGGTGGGCGGCGGCGGCGTGATCATCGACAACGGCTGTCACGCGCTCGACATCGTCACCTACCTCTTCGGGACGGTCTCGCGCGTGCAGGCGACCCGTCTCAAGACGGTGCAGAACATCGGGGTCGAGGACTCGGCGACGATCGTGGTCGCCGCGGGCCACGGCCTGGTCGGCCGGATCGACGTCAGCTGGAGTCTTGCGACGGGTCGGGAGACGTACGTCACGGTATACGGCTCGAAGGGCACCATCGAGGTCGGGTGGCGCGGGTCACGGCTCCGCGTCGCCGGGAAAGACCCGGAGGTGATCGGCCCGGGCTACGACAAGAACGACGCCCACGTGCGCATGCTCGAGGCGTTCAAGGGCGTCTGCGCGGGCACCGTCGCGCCGTGGATCACGCCCGTCGAGGTGATGCGGACGGTTGCGACGGTCGAGGCGTGCTACGTCTCGCTGCGGTCCGGCAGCTGGGTCCAGGTCGACATGATGGGCATGCGACAGGCCGGGGGACGGGCGAGGAAGCGGGCGTGACCGAGGCGGCGCGCTCGGATGCGCCGCGCATCCATCCGACGGCGCTGATCGAGCCGGGCGTGCAGATCGGGCCCGGGAGTTCGCTCTGGGACAACGTCCACGTCCGCGGGCCGGCGACCATCGGCCGGGAGTGCATCGTCGGCGAGAAGACGTACATCGCCTACGGCGTGACGATCGGCGACTACGTGAAGCTCAACGCGATGGTCTACGTGTGCACGGGAGTCGCGATCGAGGATCGCGTGTTCGTCGGGGCCGGGACGATCTTCACCAACGACCGCTATCCCCGCGCCTTCGCCGACGGCGTCGAGGGGCTGGCGTCGTCCGAGCCCAACGAGGACACCCTCGAAACGGTCGTGCGAACGGGTGCGACGATCGGCGCCGGGGCCCGGATCGGGCCCGGGCTCGAGATCGGTCGCTATGCCATGGTCGCGCTGGCGGCGGTCGTCACCGCCGACGTCCCCCCGCACGGGCTGGTGCTCGGGGCGCCGGCGCGGCTGCGCGGCTACGTCTGCGTCTGTGGCACCCCGCTGCGGGGGATCGAGGTCGGAGCGGAGACTGCGACGGCGGTGTCCTGCACGCGCTGCGAGCGCCAGCTCGCGTTCGTCGACGGCGTGCTTGGTGTGGCGTGATCGACGTCCTTGCCGATGACGACCGGCGCGGCTTCGGCGTGGCGGCCGCGCTGGCGATCGAGGGCATCCCGTATCGGCGGATCGTCCAGGCCGCGGAGTTCGACGCCGACGCGCTGATCGTCGCGCGTGACGATCTCGACCCCGCCGCGTCGGCGCTCGCGACCCGGGTGCCGACCGTCGTGCTCGGCACGCCGGGCAGGCTGCTCGAGGCGGCCTTCGGCGTGCACGATGCGCAGACGGTCGACGGGCCGCACACGCTGGCGCTCGATGGGCCCCTCTGGACCGACGCCGTCCGTGACACGGCGCAGACCTTCGGCGCCACGGCGGTCCATCTCCCGCTCGCGCCCCTGGCGCGCGCCGGGTCCGTGCCGGCCGGGGCGGTGCTCGCGACGGCTGATCGAGGCCCGGCCGTGGTGGCGCACGGGACCTGCGTCTGGGCGCTCGTCGACGTCGGCACGGCGTTCGCGAACCTCCTCGACGAAGCGTACGTGGCGGCGCCGCCCGCGCGCGCGACCCCGGCGTTCCTCCGCCCCGCGCTCGCGCTGTACTATCGCGCGCCGGAGGCCGTCCGGCGACGCGTCCAGCGCCGGAGCTACGCGCGCCTGATGCGGCGTCTCGGCCCGACGGCGAGCACGTACCCGGTCGACGCGACCGGCTGGCTCCTGCTCCAGCTGGTGACGGGCCTGATCCGACGAGCGGCGGGGCGGGTGGTCCGGATCGCGGCCTGGCCGGCGCCGTACGCCGCGGCAGGAATTCTGAGCCACGACGTCGAGCCCACCTCGTTCGCATACGGGGCAGGCCTCGCGGAGCTGCTCGATCGCGTCGCGACCAGCGGCCACCCGGCCACCTTCGGTCTCGTCGCCGGACCTGCGGCGCGGACCTTCACGCCGGCGACCGTCGCTCGCCTCGCGCCTGCAGACGTCCTCTGCCACGGGTTGGAGCATCGTGGTGAGACCGTGGTCGGGACGCGTGAGGCGATCGCCGGTGGGCTCGCCACGGCACGCCGGACGCTGGAGGGATGTCTCGGGCGCGCCGTCGTGGGATTCCGCAGTCCGCGACTGGACCGTTCGACCGACCTCCTGTGGGCGCTCGACCGGGCCGGCTTTCAGCACGACTCGTCGTTTCCGGACGTCGACCGCGAGAATCTCTCCCGCTTCGGCGGCGGTGTGCGGCTCGCGTTGCCCTACCGGCCGCCGATCGCGGACGACGCCGGTCGCGTGCGGGCGAGCCGCTGTCTCGAGTTGCCCGTGTGTGCACCCGACTGCATCCAACCGCTCTTCGCCGGGGACGACGTGGCCGGGCTGCGGGCGGCGGTGCAGCGCAAGATCGACTTCGTGCGCGCCATCGGCGGGCTCTACACGGGCATCGTGCACGGTGGCGTCTTCGGGCCGGCGGACGCGGTACGCCGCGGGGAGCACCTCGCCTTCGTGCGTGGCGCGCTCGATCAGCCCGACCTGTGGCTCACGACGGGCGGCGCCGTCGCCGAATGGTGGCGCGCGCGCGAAGCGGTGCGCGTGCATGCTCGGGGCGAGGCGCTCGAGGTCGAGAACGGCGGCCCCGCGACCCTCGTCGGCCTCCGGGTGACGGTCGAGGGAGCGACTGGCACGATGTCGCATCCGGTGCCGCCGCTGGCGCCCGGGGCCCGGACCGCGATCGCGGGCGGGGCGACGCGCGAGGCGGCATGTCACTGAGAGCCGACCTGGCCGCGCGCGCGACGTCGCGAGGGGCGGCGCCGTCCGTCGGCGGGAACGCGCCGCGCGTGGCGCTGATCGGCGGCGGCATCGGGGGCCTGGCGTCCGCGCATTTCCTGCTGGACGCGGGGGTCGTGCCGGTCGTGCTCGAGTCGAGCGACCAGCTGGGTGGCCTCGGGACGCACTTCGAGCACGAGGGGGTCACCCTCGACCGCTTCTACCACGTGATCCTCGACTCCGACGCCGAGCTCTGCGGTCTCATCGACGAGCTCGGACACGCCGATCGGCTGGTGTGGCGCGAGACCGGCATGGGGTTCCTCGTCGACGGCCGGCTCTACGGCTTCAACACGCCGGCCGACCTGCTGCGTTTCGGTGCGTTGTCGCCCATCGATCGCGTCCGCACCGGGTTGGGTGCGCTGTACATCACCAAGCTCAAGCGCAACGCGCTCGACCTGGACGACGTGCGCGCCTGTGACTGGCTGCCCAAGCTCTTTGGCCCCCGCGTCTTCGCACGGATATGGGAGCCGCTGCTGCGCGCCAAGTTCGGTGACCTCCGGACCGGCGTCCCCGCCTACTGGGTCTGGAACACGCTCAACCGGGAGAAGCACGGCGGGCAGGAGGTGAAGGGCTACCTCCGCGGCGGCTACCGGTTCCTGGCGGACGAGCTGGCGCGATCGATCGTCGCGCGCGGCGGTGAGGTACGCCTGCGGCAACCCGTCTCCGCGGTCGACGTCGACGGTACGCAGGCGATCGTCGAGACCGCGAGCGGGCCTGAGCGATTCGACGCCGCGATCTCGACGCTGCCGCTTCCGGTGCTGAAACGCGTGGCGCGCGGTGCGCTCACCGGCGCCGTGCCCCTGCCGGAGCTGCAGTATCAGGGCGTCGTCAACGTCGTCGTGCTGTCGCGCCGGCGGCTCGAGCGATTCTACTGGACGGCGGTGGTCGATCCCTCGTTCCCGTTCCAGGGCGTGGTCGAGACCACGCACGTGATCCCGACCGAGTGGACGGGCGGGCATCACCTCTACTACCTGATGAACTACTGCGGAGCCGACACCGACACCTACGCCCGGCCCGACGACCTCCTGAAGCGCCAGGCCGTGGAGGGACTCGCGCGGCTGTATCCCGGCTTTCGCAGCGAGGACGTCGCCGCGGTGTACGTGTTCCGTGCGCCGCACGTCGAGCCGGCGTGGACGCTCGGGTATCTGAAGCGCCGCCCGGGGCCCCGGATCGCCGGGACACCGCTCTACGTCTGCACCACCGCGCAGGCGTATCCACGCGTCACGGCCTGGAACACGAGCGTGGCCCTGGCGCGCGAGACGGTCGCGGCGCTGGTCGAGGATATGGGCGAGAGGCCGGCCCGGGCGACTGCGCCACGTTGAAGGGGAATCGGGGGCGTGACGGAATGGACACTCGTGAGTCACCGGCGCCCATGCGCCGAGAGCGGGGAGCGCGATTTGCCCATCACGATCCCCACGTACCTGCGGCGATGGTCCGTGGCACAGCCTTTGCTCTGCCAGCTACCGTTTCCGCGCACGGCGCGCTGCAATTGAAGGGAGAGGCGGCCTGATGATCACGCTTCCGTCGGACGCAGACCACACCGGTCGAGACCTCGGTGCCGAGGAGATCGCACTCCTCCGCGAGGTGATCGACTCCGGGACGTTGAACTGCACCAAGGGGACGCAGGTGAAGGCCTTCGAGCAGGCCTTCGCGACGCGCTACGACGTGCCGCACGCGCGCGCCGTGACCTCCGGCACCGCGGCGGTCCACACCGCCGTCGCGGCGATCGACCCGGAGCCGGGCGACGAGATCATCTCCACGCCCGTCACCGACATGGGTGCGATCGCGCCCATTCTCTACCAGCAGGCGATCCCGATCTTCGCCGACGTCGATCCGATCAGCCTGAACGTCACGCCGGAGACGGTCGCGGCCCGCATCACGTCGCGGACGCGGGCGGTGATCGTCACGCATCTCTTCGGCAACCCGTGCGACATCGTCGGAATCAAGCGGGTCTGTGATGCGTTCGGCGTCCCGGTGATCGAGGACTGTGCGCAGGCGTACCTGGCGACGCAGGCCGGACGGCTGGTCGGCACCATCGGCGCGATCGGCGCCTTCAGCCTCCAGCAGGGCAAGCACATGACGACGGGCGAGGGCGGGGTGGTGATCACGTCCGACGCGGCCCGCGCCCGCTGGATGACCCTCTTCAGCGACAAGGCCTGGGGCTACGGCGATCCCAAGCCCGACCACTACTTCCTCGCGCTCAACTACCGCATGACCGACCTCCAGGGGGCGGTGGCGCGTGCCCAGCTGGCCAAGCTCGAAGGCTGCGTCGAGCGCCGGCAGCGGACCGCCAAGGCGCTCACCGGCCTCCTCGCCGACGTTCCGGGGCTGACGCTCCCGGAGTCGCTGCCCGACGCGACCCACGTCTACTGGAAGTATCCCCTGATCGTCGATCCGGCCGTGATCCGTGGAGGCGCCGACGCGCTCGGTGCGGCGCTCAAGACCGCGGGGGTGTTCTGCGCCCCGCGA
>Ga0335084_10005527_pt1 | contig 12511 bp, 15 predicted proteins | sample Lox_Sample_44_FD_206721 | JGI IMG/M metagenome (GOLD analysis project Ga0335084, IMG submission 206721) | Soil microbial communities from Loxahatchee National Wildlife Refuge, Florida, United States - Lox_Sample_4.4 | ecosystem: Environmental > Terrestrial > Soil > Wetlands | place: USA...
TCTCGAAGAAGGCATCGGGGCTTCGCTTGTGGACCACCGTCTCCTTCGGCCGCGGGGTGAGCTCGGGTCGGAACTCCCAGCCCGGGGTGCCGCGCTCCAGCCGGTGGCCGATGGGCCCGTCGTGCTGGACGTGGATGACCGGGAAGCCGCGGCGGCGTGCACCGTCGAGCAGCCCGGCGATGCGCTCCACCGTCCGCTCGAGCGCCTCCTCGACCTCGGCGCCACCGAGGCCGCGCAGGACGTCCCGCTGCACGTCCACGACGAGGAGAGCGGTGCCGGGTCCGGCCATGCGGGGGGCGACCTTAGCCGACCCGCCTCAGGAGGCGAGGCCCTCGCCGAGCGCTCCGGCCAGGTACCGGTACTGCGCCTCGGAATTGTGGAGGTGCGGCGACACGCGGATCCACCGGCGCACCGGATCGGGCCATCCGAAGACCGGGATCTCGATCCGGTGGCGATCGAACAGCCACCTCTGGAGCGGATCCGAATCGGCCGGAGCGTCGTCGGGACGGCTCGGATCGTCGGGCAGCCGCACCGAGGCGAGCGCTCCCAGCATCGATTCCGGACAGGGCGGAGCGACCCCCAGGGCCTCGCAGAGCAGCGTCCGCGCCCGGCGGGCCAGCGCGGCGTTCCGGGCCCGGACCTCGGCCCAGCCGCCGGGGAGCATCCCTCCCACCACCTCCAGCGCCTTGCCCACCGAGAGCGACGCCGAGGGGTCGCGGGTGCCGGTCCAGTCGAATTCCAGGCGGAAGCGGGAGCGATCCGTCCGGGGCGAGTTGGCCCCGTGGCTGATCACCAGCGGCCGGACTCCCCGCTGCCGGTCACGCCGGACGTGGAGGAAGCCCGAGCCCTTCGGCGCGCAGACCCACTTGTGGCAGTTCCCGGTGTAGTACGCCGCGCCGATCGCCCGGAGGTCCACCGCGAGCATCCCCGGCGCGTGGGCACCGTCCACCAGCACGTCCACGCCCCTGACCTGGATCTCCTGGACCAGCGACTCCAGGGGGAAGACCACTCCCGTCTGGCTGGTGACGTGATCGAGCAGCACCAGTCGGGTCCGGGGCGTCAGCGCGGCGAGCACCGCCGCCGAGATCTCCTCCGGCCCGCCGATCGGGAAGGGGACGGCTGCGACCACGAGGCGCGCCCCGGCGCGGTCGGCCACCGCGCGGACCGCGTTCCGGCAGGCGTTGTAGCCATGGTCGGTGATGAGCAGCTCGTCTCCTGTCTGGAGGTCGAGCGAGCGGAGCACGGTGTTGGCTCCGGCGGTCGCGTTGTCCACGAAGGCGAGATCCTCCGGCTCAGCGCCGAGGAAGGACGCCAGCCGGCCCCGGGCATCGTCGAGGAGGGGCTCGAGGGCGCGGACGAAGAAGTCCACCGGGTCGCGCTCCATCTGCGCCCGGATCTCCGACTGGAAGGCGAGCACCTCGCGCGGGCACGCCCCGAACGCTCCGTGGTTGAGGAAGACCAGCCCCGAGTCCAGCGCCCAGCGGGAGGCGAGCGCCGAGGGCTCGGGGCGATTCACCGGTCGCCTTCGCCCGGGGGACGCTTCCCCAGGGGGAGGTCGAAGGTGAGGTGCGTCTCCTGGAAGCCCAGGCTCCGGTAGAACGGAGGCGACTCCTGCCGGCGCCGGTTCGTGCGGACGTAGAGCTTCTCGCACCCGGCGCCGCGGGCGAGCTCGGCGGCGGCCCGGGTCAGCGCCCGGCCCACGCCGTGGCGGCGGGCCTCGCGATCGGTCACCAGGGCGGTGAGCTGCGCCGAGGGGGCGCGGGTGTAGAGCCGGGGGTGGATGGCCACGGTGGCCGCGCCCACCACCTTCCCTCCCTGGAGCTCGGCGACCAGCGCCTGCGCCGCGCCGCGCTCGAAGTGCTGCAGCTGCTCGCGCAGCGTCGACTCGTCGGTGGAGTAGCCCAGCTGGGCGAACAGCTGCAGCAGCGCCGCCGCGTCCTCGCTCCGTGCCGGCCGGACGTGCACCTCGAGCTCGCTCATCCCGCCCGCCCACATACCAGCCCCGTGCCGGCCGCGGGATGGGTCACGACCGAAGGGCGTCCAGGAAGTGCTTCAGCTGGATCTCCGCGTCCTCCACGGCGACGTGGGGCAGCTTCACCCGGAAGGTCCGCCCCAGCGCCTCGAACCAAGAAGAGGCGCAGACTGCCTTGAACCCGAAGGGGTTCTCGCCGAGGTAGGTCCAGGCGTAGAAGACGATCCACGGCCAGTCGAACGCGGCGGGACGGGCGACGAAGCGCCCTCCCCGGGCCTGAAGCGGGCGGGCCCACTCCGCGAAGCGCCTCATCGCGCCGGCCTGAGCCAGCCCCTCGCGCCGGGCGCGCTCGTAGGACTCGCGGCTCGCCACCACCTCCTCCGAGATGGGCTGGAGCACCGCCTCGAAGCGGTCGACGAGGCCTTCCCGGACCGAGCCGGCGGCCGCCCCGATCTCCAGCAGGGAGTGGCGGCCGAGGATCGGTCCCGACGTCTCCACGTCCAGCATGATCCACAGCACCTCGTCCGCTTTCACGGGCCCCAGTCCGGGGTGCTGTACTCGCCCTTCTCCAGCGGCAGCATCTTCTGGTTCTGCCCCTCGGCGGTCATCACCCAGAGCATCGAGGTGCCGGTGCGGTTGCTGCTGAAGACGATCAGCCGGCCGTTCGGCGAGAACGAGGGCTCCTGGTTGTTGCCCTGGTCCTGGGTGAGCCGGGTCACCTTCCCGGTCTCGACGTTGACCGTGAAGAGGTCGAAGGCGTTCCGCTCGTCTCGGGCGGTGAAGGCGATCAGATCTCCCCGCGGGGACCAGTCCGGGGTCTGGTTGTAGTTTCCCTGGAAGGTGATCCGGCGCACGTCCTTGGGGTTCGCGACGGTCAGCACGTAGAGCTGCGGAGTGCCGGCCCGGTTGCTGACGAAGGCGATGCGCCTTCCGTCCGGGCTCCAGGTGGGGCTGGAGTTGATGAAGTACGGCGTGTCGGTCAGCGGCTGGGGGTTCGATCCGCCGGAGTCGGCGACGTAGATCTGCGCCCCCTCGCCCTGGGCCATGCTGTAGGCCAGCCGCTTCCCGTCCGGGGAGAACGAGGCCCCGGTGACCATCGCCCCGGAGCTGACCAGGCTGACCGGAGCTCCGCCGGCCCGCTGGACGTAGAGCGCCGGCTTCCCCGAGCGGTAGCTGGTGAAGGCCACCGTGTCGCCCTGCGGCCCCACCACGGGGAGGAGGTTGATGCTCCCCTGCGCGACCGGCGTGGCCTTCTTCCCGTCCCAGTCCCCGAGGTAGACGTCCTTGCCCTTCCCCGCCCGGCGCACGAAGGCCAGGTGTGACTGGAAGGGCCCCGGCTCGCGGGTGAACTGCCGGTAGAGCGCGTCGGCGAAGAAGTGGGCGAGGCGCCGCGGCTGGTCCAGCGGGGAGACGTGCACCAGCCGCAGCTCCTCCTTGCCGCTCGCCACGGTGAAGAGGCGCATCTCCCCGCGGAGATCCCGCCCGTCCACCGAGATCTGCACCTTCACCAGCGCCTCGGCGCCCACGTCCGCCCAGCGGGAGAAGGTGATGGTCGAGGCGGTGAAGCCCTCCCGCGCGTCGGCCAGGTAGCTCTTGCGATCCAGCACCTGGAAGATGCCGGCCGCACTGCAGTCGAAGAAGAAGGCGTCGTCGAAGTCTCCGGAGACCGTGCGTGCTCCGTCGTTGAGCGCCTGCGGAAGGGGCACGGCGATCGGCAGCGGCCGGAAGTTCGCGCCGGAGATCTCGATGACCGGCGCCTGGGCGAGCGCGGTGAGAGGCCAGACCAGCAGGCAGAAGATCAGCGTGCGCATCGGGCGTTCATCCTCGGGGCGTCAGGGACGGAACATGAGGACCACTCCGTACTTCTGGAGGGGGTCCCTCAGGTGGGTGGGCGGAGGGGAGAAGGGCGCGGCGCGCTTCACCGCCGCCAGGACCGCCGAGTCGAACAGGTCGTTCCCGCTGGACTTTGCCAGCCGCGCCCGCTCCAGCTGTCCGCTGGGCGAGATGACGATCGCCACCTGGGCGACGAGCCGGATCCGCTCCGCGTCGGGGATGGTCTGGGAGACGTCGTAGAAGCGCTGGATCTGCGAGCGGAGCCGCGCGTAGTAGGCCTCCCCCTCGGCCACCGCCGCGTCGCCGTTCGGATCTCCGTCCGCTGCTCCGGTGAGATCGGGCTTGGACTTGCTCACCCGGTCGAAGGCGCCCATCAGCTTCTGTCGCGAATCGGGCTGCTTCTCGAGCGGCCTCGGCTTCGGCGGGGCTGGCGTCGGGGGAGCCACGGTCACCGGCTCGGGCGGCTTCGGCGTCGCGGGCGCCGGGGGAGCCTCCTCGATGCGAGGCAGGAGCTTCTCGTCCCGAGGGGTGCCCTGCCGGACCAGGGTGGCCTTGATCGGCTTCTGGGTCAGGTCGATCTCCGGGCCCTCGTGGAGCCGGGCCCAGACGACCGCCAGCGAGAACAGCACCGCGTGCACCAGCGCCGACCAGAAGAGGAACCTCCCCAGCGGACCCTCGGGGCGCCGGGCGAGGAGCGAGACCGGAGCGGCTGCCACCGCGGGCGTCATCGGGCCGGCGCACCCTTCTTCCGCCCCGGGGAGACGGGATCGGTGATCATCCCGAGGTTGCCGATCCCCGCGCGCTGAGCGGCAGCCATCACCTCCACCACGATCCCGTAGGGGAGCGTCTTGTCGGCGTGGAGGTAGAGCTCCTTGTCCGCCTGGGCCTTGGCGTTGGTCTTGAGCTTCTCCTCCAGCTCGTCGAGCGGGACCTCCACGTCGCCCAGGTACACCCGCTGCTTCGCGTCGATCGAGAGCACCAGCTTCTTCTCGTTGGCCTCCACGGGCGCGGCGCGGGCCTCTGGCAGATCCACCTTCACGCCCTGCTGGAGCAGGGGAGCGGTCACCATGAAGATGATGAGCAGCACCAGCATCACGTCCACCATGGGCGTGACGTTGATCTCGCTCATCGTGGTGCGCCCGGGGGCGCCTTTGCCGGCGGACATCGCCATCGCTTCGCTCTCTTGCTCCCCTACTTGAAGAAGTGCCGCTTGACGATGTTCAGGAAGTCCGAGGAGAAGTTCGCCATCTCGGTGTCGAACACCTTGATGCGGCTGACGAATGAATTGTACGCCACCACCGCCGGGATGGCGGCGAAGAGGCCGGCCGCGGTCGCCACCAGGGCGTTGCCGATCGGGGCAGCGACGATGGAGAGCGAGGCGTTGCCCTTGTCGGCGATCTCGTTGAACGCGGAGAGGATGCCCATCACCGTCCCGAACAGCCCGACGAACGGCGCCGTTGCCCCCACCGTGCCCAGGAAGCTCACCCGCGACTCGAGCTCGGTGATCTGCGAGGTGCTGGCCCGGTTCAGCGCCCGCTCCACGTTCTCGATCCCGCCCAGCCGCTCGCTCATCGCGTTCTCCTGTCCGTCCTTGCTCTGGGCGAGCTTGGACAGCTCCTCGTAGCCGGCGCAGAAGACCCGGGAGATGGGCGAGCTGGGGAGGTTCCGGGCCGACTGGTAGATCGCATCGAGCCGCGACCCCTTCCAGAAGGTGTCGAGGAAGGTGATCGACTGGTCGCGCGCACGGTTGAGCTGGACGGCCTTCACCGCGATCAGCGCCCAGGACACCACCGAGACTGCGACCAGAAGTCCGAGGACCGCCAGCTCCACCGGCGAGCTCTGCCGGACGATGGAGACGTAGTCGATCGCCGCCAGGGCGACGGGGAGGGTGTGCATAGGGGGGTGGTCCGGGCAGCGCTACCAGGCGGGTCCGACTGGCGTCAACGCTCGGGCCCTGCCCGGCAATCCCCACGTCCGCCGGAGGTGAATACATCCTTCGCCGCAGGCGTCCTGAGCAGGCAAGGAAGGGCCGGCCGGTCTTCGCTGGAGGACGTACGACATGCGCATCCGTGGGCTCACCCTCTGGCTCTCGCTGCTCGCCGGTCTCACCGGCCTCGCCGGTTGCGACTCGAATCCCACCCGGGGCCTCACCATCGCCTGGCACTTCGCCGGCGGCGGAACCTGCGCCGGCACCGGAGTGACGCAGGTGCGGATCGTCATCGCCGGCGAGCCGCTCTCCCAGGACACCTTCGACTGCGGCAGCGGCGCGGTGACCTTCAGCGACTTCTATCCGGGCAGCTACTCGGTCATCGTCCAGGGGCTGGACGGCGGCGGGGATCAGACCTGGAGCGGGAAGCAGGACTTCACCATCCGGAACGACACCACGGTCGACGTGGCGCTGCAGCCGCAGTCGGCCCAGAACGCGGTGGCCTACCTCTCCTGGACGTTCGACGCCGCGACCGGACAGGCGCCCCAGTGCGGCGCCGGCCAGACGCTCGACTCGGTGGCCATCTACATCGACGACGCCGCCACCACCGACCTCTCCTACAACTGCGAGGACGGTCTGGGCAGCCGCCAGGTCATCACCCCCTACCTGGACCCGGGCGACCACGTCATCCAGCTGGTGGCCTACAGCTCCGTCGACCTGGTCACCAACTACGCCCAGACCAACCCCATCACCGTGCACGTCACCACCGGGCAGGCGCCGGCGCAGAACCTGACCTTCCACTGGCGGGTGGGCGGCGTGCAGGCGGCGTGGGCCGCGTACGCGAGCGTCGGCGACTACGACTCGGACACCCGCCAGCCCTGCGGCCAGACCGGGATCGCGGACATGGTGCTCGGCTTCTACGCCAGCAGCCCCGGGGACGGCCCGGCCTTCTCCCTGGGCAACAGCTGCAACGCGAGCGTCATCCTCGACAACGTCCAGGCGGGGACCTGGACGCCGTACATCGACGCCTGCGGGCCGGGCGGAACGGCGGGCCAGTGCGGTCTGCCGGGCAACGCCGCCCCGGTCATCTACCGGGAGGACCCGGCGCGGGTGCAGCCTCCGCAGATCAGCGTGACCCCCGGCCAGTTCTTCGATCCGGCGAGCCCTGTTCCGTTCCAGGTCTTCCTCCCCCTGTTTCACCTCTAGCTCGGGCCCTCGTCCTCTGGTGGCACGCTTCGTGGTAGGCCCCTCAGCCGCATGGGCCAGCTGGATCCCCGTCCGATCGGCGTCTTCGACTCCGGTGTCGGAGGACTGACCGTCCTCCGCGCGCTCCGGTCCCGCTTCCGCGGCGAGTCCATGGTGTACCTGGGCGACACCGCCCGGGTGCCGTACGGCACGAAGTCCGCCGAGGTGGTCACCCGGTACTCGCTCCGCAACGCGGAGTTCCTCGTCTCCCGGGACGTGAAGCTGCTGGTGGTGGCTTGCAACACCGCCTCCTCGGTCGCGCTGCCCGCGCTGCGCTCGCGCCTGAGCATCCCCGTCGTCGGGGTGATCGAGCCCGGCGCCCGCGCCGCCGCCCGGGTCAGCCGGACCGGCGAGATCGGGGTGGTGGGCACCCCCGGAACGATCGCCTCCGGCGCCTACCAGCGCGCCCTCGCCGGCGAGCGCCCCGGCGCACGGATCCACGTCCAGGCCTGCCCCCTCTTCGTCCCGCTGGCCGAGGAGGGATGGGTGCAGGGCGACGTTCCGCGGCAGGTCGCCCGCACGTATCTGGCCGGGATGCGGAAGGCGGGCATCGACACGCTGGTCCTCGGGTGCACCCACTATCCGCTGCTCCGGGGAGTGCTGGCCGAGGAGCTCGGGCCGGCAGTGACCCTGGTGGACTCCGCCGAGGCCACCGCCGACGAGGTGGAGCACCTGCTCTCCGGCGGCGCCGTGGGGAGCTCGGGCACTGGCCCGGGCGGTCTCCGCCTCTACGTCACCGATCTGCCGGACCGGATTCCCGAGCTCAGCGCGCGCTTCCTGGGCGAGCGGGTGAGCGGCGCCGAGCAGGTCGATCTCTAGCGCTCACCCGCCACCGCCTAGCTCAGCGCGTGGTCGTGCGACTTGCTCGCGGTCGGCGTGGGGAGCGGCATCGTCTCGGCCATCACCTGCGCCGCCGCCCGCGTCCCGAGGTCGTCCCGCCGGGGGAGGGCGCCGGTGCAGGCGGTGATGCACCACTCCAGGACCCGGAAGAACCGCGCCCAGCCCAGCGGCCCGTTCAGCCAGCCGGTGGTGATGCAGTAGTGCGAGGTGAAGGGACGGCTGTGGTGCAGGGCGTGGTGCGCCGGGGGAAGGATGAGGTGGCACCGCTGGAGCAGGGCGATCACCGGGGGAGGCGACGGCAGATGGGCCCACTTGTGGAACTGGTTGGTGAGGAGCACCCAGAGGACCAGCCACCCCATGAACGAGGAGGCGAAGAGGTTCCCCGGGCTCTGGGCCGCCGGGGCGATCCAGATCGCCAGGCCCAGGACGGGGAGGCTGACGAGACAGTTGTTGCCGTTCGTCTCGACGAAGTCGTGACGGGTGATCGCCAGTGGATCGCGGTGGTGCTCGCGGAACGGTCCCAGCACCGCCGGGCCGAGGATCGGCACGTCGGTCGACCCCCAGGTGTCCGCCGCCCAGTGGACCAGCCCCGAGATCAGGTCTGCGGCCAGGTAGCCCAGCAGGGCCGCGGTCAGCACCAGCCAGGGGCTGCCCGGGACGCGGGGGGCCAGCCGGACGGCGAGCCAGACCCCCAGTGCGGCGTAGGAGACGATGCTCGCCCAGTCCAGACGGCGAATCACCACTCTCCTGGGCCGTGCTTCCGGCATCTGATTCCTCTCGCCAGGGACTTGGACGAGATGCCCGATGTCGAACAGCTTACAGGAGGGCTCCCTCCTCGGTCTCCTCCCCGACGTTGGGGACGGGCCCCCGGATTCGCTCGCCGTGTGTGTAGAGGTTGAAGCTTCCGCCCCGGACGAATGTGGCCAGGGCGACGCCCGCGCGGCCGGCGAGGTCCACCGCCAGACTGCTCGCTGCGCCGACCGAGGCCAGCACGGGGATGCGCGCCATCGCCGCCTTCTGGACCATCTCGAAGCTGCTCCGCCCGCTGACCACCAGCAGGGCAGGGGGCGGACCGGGGGCGGGCCGGCGGCAGGGGCCGATGGCCCCGGCGAGCACCAGCGTCCCCACCGCCTTGTCGACCGCGTTGTGCCGGCCGACGTCCTCGTGGACCGACAGCACGCCGCCATCGGCCGAGAGCACCATCGCCGCGTGCGTGCCGCCGGTCCGCTCGAAGGCCCGCTGCGCCGAGCGGAGCCGGTCCGGGGCCGAGGCGACCAGCGCCGCATCGACCGGGGGCGCCTCGCCGAGCGGCTCGATCCGCTCCAGGAGATCGTCGATCTGCTCCCGCCCGCAGACGCCGCAGGCGGCGCTGGTCAGCGTCCCGCGGCGGCTGGCGGTGATCCGCTCCCAGACGAGCTGGACGCCGGGCGCCGGGAGGACGTCCAGGGCGTTTCCATAAGCCGGCTCGTCGGTCCGGCCGCAGTGGACCATCGTTCCCAGGTCATCCACCGAGCGAATGATTCCCTCGGAGAGGAGGAATCCGGCGGCCAGTGCATGATCCTGTCCGGGGGTCCGCATGGTGATCGCCACCGTCTCGCCGGCGATGCGGATCTCCAGCGGCTCCTCCACCGCGACGACGTCGGTGCTTCCCGCTGCGGTCCCGCCGGGGGTCACGCGGCGATACGGTCGCTCGACGGTTCCTCGCCCTGGCACGTGGGGCACGCTACCCCCGCCCCGGGGAGGGTGCGAGCCGCTGCGCCGTTCAGCGCGTCACGCGCCCACTCGAACCCCACGGCAGCGGCGAGCCAGAACGGGGCGTAGTCCAGCCGCACCAGCCCGTGGAGGTGCATCCCGTCCTGGTACTTCCAGGGGCAGTCGCCGAGGACGGTGCGGAGCGCCGCCCCCGCGCCGTACTCGGTGGCGTAGATGACCCCCAGCGAGGCCGCGGCCCGGGTCAGCCGCGACCGGTTGCGCAGGCGCCGGTGCACCACCTCCAGCGCCAGACCCGCCGCGCCGTAGATGGGGTGCATCCAGAGGTAGGTGCGCGCGGCGAGCTTCGGGTCACGGGAAAACGCGGCCTTGGTCCCGGTGAAGAGCACCTCCAGCACCCAGCCCGCGCACCCGTAGAGGGCAAACCTGCGAGCCAGATGTGGAACTGCAGCCATCGCTCCTCCGTCCTCTGCAAGTTGTGGACGCAGGCGCAAGGGTGCAATTCACCGGGACGGACGGCCGTCTGGAACGCCGGCGGGTTCGTGTGCATGCTGGAGCACATGCGCCGACTCCTGTTCACCTCCGTGCTCGCCGCGGCACTGGCCGCCTCCGCTCACGATGAGCACGGCGCCTGCTCCGAGGCCGAGGCTGCCTCCACGCCGTCCGCGACCGGACCGGCCGCTCTGGGCCGGGGTGCAGTGCTGCTCCGGGGAGAGCCCTTGCCGCCGGGAAGGACGGCGGTGTCGGTGACGGGGCTGCTGGCGGCTCCCCGGGACGGCAGCTCGGTGCTCGTGGAGGGGGTGGTCAGGCGGGCCTGCAGCCACCGGGGCTGCTGGATGGAGCTCGCCGCGCCGGAAGGCGGCCGGGGCGTCCGGGTCACCTTCCAGGACGAGGGCTTCTTCGTCCCCACCGACTCGGCCGGCGCACGCGCCCGTGTCCAGGGCACGGTGAAGGTCCGGCCACCGCCCTCCGGCTCGCCGGCGGGGACGGCGCCCGAGGTGAGCCTCGTGGCCTCGGGCGTCGAGCTGCGGAGGTCGTAGCTGGGGCCGCCAGGCGCCGCCGCCGAGCTGGCCGTCCGCCAGGCATCGCCGGAGGACGCGGCGCTCCTCGCCACCCTGGGCGGCCGCCTCTTCCACGACGCCTTCGCCCGCGACAACCGTCCGGAGGACACCCGGGCCTACCTCGACGAGCACTTCACGCCCGTGGCGCTGTCCTCCGTGCTGGCCGACCCGCTGTCCGAGGTGCTGGTGCTCGAGCGCGGCGGCGAACCGGTCGGCTGGGCCCACTGCATCCATGCCCCGGGGCCGGGAGGGCGCCGGCTGGAGATCCGGCGCTTCTACGTGGACGGACGCTGGCACGGAACCGGCGCGGCGGCCTTCCTCCTCGAGGCGGTGCGCGACCGCGCCCGCGGCACCCGAGCCGAGACGCTCTGGCTCGCGGTGTGGGAGCGGAACCACCGGGCCCGCGCCTTCTACGAGAAGCACGGGTTCCGGCGCACGGGCGCCCAGCCGTTCCGGTTCGGCACCGACCTCCAGACCGACGACGTGCTGTCCCGGCCGGTGTCCTTCGATCTGAGCCTGGCGATCATCGCCGGAGGAAGCGCGCAGCGGCTCGGCGGGGCGTGCAAGCCGCTGCTCGTCGTCGGCGGCCGCACGGTGCTGGAGCGCCTGCTCGCGCTGCGCACGCTCGCCGACGAGGTGCTGCTCGTCTCCGAGGACGCGCGACTTCCCGATGCCGGTCTCAGGCGGGTGAGCGACGTGCTGCCGGGCCGCGGCGCCCCCGGCGGGGTGCAGGCGGCGATGGCCCGCGCCGCCCGGACCTGGGTCCTCGCGGTGGCCGGCGACATGCCCTTCCTCGACGGGCGCGCGATCCGGCCGCTGCTCGAGGCGCGCACCGACGGGGCCGACGCGGTGGCCTATGCGGTCTCCGGGCGGCTCGAGCCGCTGGCCGCGCTCTACCGGAGCGCGCTCGCTCCGCGCTGGGCGGAGGCGCTGGCGCGGGCCGGCACCTCCTTCCGCGTCCTGTGGAATGCGCTGCGCGGCGTCACGCTGGACGAGCGCGTCCTGCGCGAGGCCACCGGGGACACCCGGGCGGTCGTGAGCCTGAACCTTCCCGCCGACGTGGCGAAGTGGGTGGACCGACCACCGGTCCCGCGGTCCTAAGTGCCGATGGCGCCGGGCCCTTTCCTTGCGCCGTGCGCGCGGCCGCTGTTACCGTCGAAGCTCTTCTCAAGGGCGATGGCGAAAGCGAAACCCTTCGATCGGGCCGTCAACGGCTTCAATCACAACGTCACGCACGCTGGCCGCGTGTTCCACGTCCAGACGGAAGACTCCGGCGTCAACAACCCGAACATCGTCACCCACCTCTTCGTGGGCGGGAACATCCTCGCCAGCAAGAAGACCTCCTACGCCGAGGTGCTCGCCGCCGAGAACCTCCAGGAGCTGGTCCGGCAGCTCATGGAGGACCAGCACAAGCAGATGCTGCGGAACGTGGTGAGCGGGATCTACGACAACCTCGACTCCGCCGCGCGCGCGTACCAGCCCGGGCAGCTCGGGACGCCCGAGGAGACGCGTGGCAAGGCGGGCCTGGCGCCTCCGCGCGCTCCCATTCCTCCCGAGGTCGAGGCGGCGCGGGCGCTGGCCTCGCCGCCGCAGCTCAACGAGGTCGGGGCGCAGACGCTCTTCGGCGAGGACCTGATCAGCGAGAAGAGCCTCGACGAGGTCATCCTCAGCTACCTCGCCGGCGAGACCGAGGGCTGAGCGCGGGCGGCCAGGCCGCCCCCGGCGCGTCATCCGACCCGGGAGACCTCGGTGGCGGCGGACGAAGCCGATTTCCGTTGCCGGCGGAAGCAGCTCGACGGGGGCGGGAAGTGTCTTGAGAAGGACAGCGAAACCGGGCGTCAATGCTGTCGGAGGGAGCCGATGCCTGGAGTCGACCTGACCGCCGCGCGTTTCCATCGAGTGGACGAGAGCCGCGGGAGGTGA
>Ga0335084_10005529_pt1 | contig 12509 bp, 10 predicted proteins | sample Lox_Sample_44_FD_206721 | JGI IMG/M metagenome (GOLD analysis project Ga0335084, IMG submission 206721) | Soil microbial communities from Loxahatchee National Wildlife Refuge, Florida, United States - Lox_Sample_4.4 | ecosystem: Environmental > Terrestrial > Soil > Wetlands | place: USA...
TGGGCCGCTTGAGCTCGCGGCTCGCGGGCCGGATTCGCGAAACGCTCGGCGTGGACAAGATGGCCGTGTTTCTGCCGGAGGCGAACGACGACCACGCCGGTCCGTTCGTGGCCGTCGCCTCCGAGGGCTTCGAGGGCAGCCGCGTGCCGCTCATCCGCCGGAGCTCGGCCCTCGGCGGGCGCCTGCTCGGCGGCCAGATGGCGGTGCTCGACGACCCGCAGCCGATCCGCCGGTTCGGCGGCGAGGAAGCCGGCGAGTGGCGCGAGGCCGGGCTCTACAGCTTCGTGCCGTGCGTGTCCAAGGACGTGACGATTGCCGTGCTGGCGGTCGGCCGGCGGCCGCAGGGCGAGCCGCTCAGCAGCGAGGACATCGCGCTGCTCGGCGCCGTCGCCGGGCAGGCGGCGACCGCGCTCGAGAACGCGCGCCTCTACGGCCAGTTGAGCGTGAAGGCCGCCGAGATCGAGCGGCTGCGCCAGTTCGGCGACAGCGTCGTCGAGTCGCTGAGCGACGGGCTGATCGTCGTCGATCTGGAGGACCGCGTGCTGCGGTGGAACCGGCGCGTCGAGGCGCTGACCGGGATCGAGCGCGGGCGCGCGACCGGCCGTCGTCTCGCCGGGCTGTTCGCCAAGCCGTTCCTCGAGACGCTCCAGTCGGTGCGCCGCGAGTCGTCGGCCGGCGGCACGGTGTATCGCGTGCCGCTCGCGACCGGCCATGGCGACGATCGACGCCTGCTGCTCGTCAACCTCGCGGTCGCGCCGTTCCAGACCTCGGATGGATCGCAGGCCGGGTGGATCGTCGTGCTCGAGGACATCACCGACCGCGCGAATCTCGAGGAGCAGCTTCGGCTGTCGGAGAAGATGGCGGCGATCGGCCTGCTGGCCGCAGGCGTGGCCCACGAAGTCAACACGCCGCTCACGGGGATTTCGAGCTTCACGCAGATGCTGCTGGAGCGATCGGCGCCCGACGATCCACGGACGCAGCTGCTCGAGAAGATCGAGCGGCAGACGTTCCGCGCGGCGAAGATCGTCAACAGCCTGCTCAACCTCGCGCGGCCGTCCGGCGGCGAGACGGGCCCCGTCGATCTCAACGCGGTGATCGGCGACATCCTGTCGCTGCTCGAGCATCAGTTCAAGCTCGGCCACGTGCAGGTGCGCAAGGACCTCGCGTCGTCCGGCGTCGTCGTGCGAGGCATGGAGTACAAACTGCAGCAGGTGTTCCTGAACCTGTTCCTCAACGCGCGCGACGCGATGCCCAAGGGCGGCTGGCTGACGGTGGCGACGCGCCTCGATACGGACAGCGCGATCATCGAGGTGGCCGACACGGGCGTCGGCATCCCCGTGGATCACATCGGGCGCATCTACGATCCGTTCTTTACGACGAAGCCGGAAGGACGCGGCACGGGCCTCGGCCTCTCGGTGACCTACGGGATCGTCCAGGAACATGGAGGCACGCTGACGTGCGAAAGCCAGCTCGGGCAGGGCACGCGCTTCCGCCTGGTGCTGCCGTTGATGGACCAGCCGACGGCGGAAGCGGCGACACGGTGACGCGCTGATGGCTGAGACGTCCGCCTCCATCCTCATCATCGACGACGAAGAGATCGTTCGCGAGGCGCTCGAGGCGCTGCTCACGAGCGAGGGCTACGCCGTCGTGTCGGCGCCGACGGCCGAGCGCGGGCTCGAGATCGCCGGCAGCCGTCCGCTCGACGCGGTGCTGCTCGACCTGATGCTGCCGGACCGCAACGGCCTCGAGGTGCTCGACGAGATCCGGCGTCAGGACGACGAGCTGCCGGTGGTGATGATCACCGCGTTCGGCACGATCGACGGCGCCGTGGCCGCGACGAAGCAGGGCGCGTTCCACTACCTCGCGAAGCCGTTCAAGAACGACGAAGTGCTCGCCGTGCTGCGCAACGCCGTCGAGCGGCGCCGGCTCGTGCGCGAGAACCGCGTGCTCCGCGACCGGCTGCGATCCGGGGCGTCGCGCTTCGACGAGATCGTCGGCAGCAGCCAGAAGATGAAGGCGGTGTACGACCTGATCTCGCGCGCCGCGCCGAGCCGTACGACGGTGCTCATTCAAGGCGAGAGCGGCACCGGCAAGGAGCTGGTGGCGCGGGCATTCCACCGCCACTCGTCGCGCGCCGACCGCGCGTTCGTGACGGTGAACTCGGGCAGCCTGCCGCCCGACCTCCTCGAATCGAATCTCTTCGGACACGTCAAAGGCGCGTTCACCGGGGCGGTCTATCAGAAGAAGGGCCTCTTCGAACTGGCCGACAAGGGCACGATCTTCTTCGACGAGATCGGCAATATTCCGATGGACACGCAGGCGAAGCTCCTCCGCGTGATCCAGGAGCGCGAGTTCATGCGGCTCGGCGGCCTCGAGATGATCAAGGTGGACGTCCGCATCATCGCGGCCACCAACGTCAACCTTCGAGAGCTGATGGAGGACGGCAAGTTCCGCGAGGACCTCTTCTACCGGCTGAACGTCATCACGGTGCAGCTGCCGCCGCTCCGCGATCGCAAGGAGGACATCCCGCTGCTCGTGCAGCATTTCCTGGACAAGTACGGGCCCGAGAGCCGGAAGCCTGGCCTGATCCTCACCCCCGAGGCAATGGACCGGCTGCTCGCGTACGACTGGCCCGGCAACGTCCGCGAGCTCGAGAACGTGATCGAGCGCGCGGTCGTCCTGTGCGGTGAGCGCGAGATCGGCGTCGACCTGATCCCGGATCACGTGAGCGCGAATCCGAAGTTCGAGGTGCCTGAGGTCGTGATTCCGTCCGAGGGCATCCACTTCCGCGAGGTCATCGTCGGCCACGAACGCCGCTACATCGAAGCGGCGCTCGAGGCGGCCGGCGGCGTGCAGAAGAAGGCCGCGGAGCTCCTGCACATCAAGCCCACCACGCTCAACGAGATGATCAAGCGCTACGAGATCCGCCCGCGCCGGCGGAAGGGCGCGAGCGACGACGCGATCGACGAACTGGCGCCGGAAACGGTCCCTGACGACGAGTAGGTACGCCGGACGGTCTTGCGGCTATTGAGGTGTGGACCGCCGCGCGCGGTTGTCTCCCCTGACAGCACTCGCGGGTCGTCCGCGGCGCCGATCGGGCGCCGACAGCGGCGATGCGTCTGAAGATGTGCGCCCGGTGTCGCGCATCGCGTCCCGGCGGTCGACGCGGACCTGCGCGGCGCGCGGACCGCTGACGTCGTCGCGGACGAGGGTGAACTCGACGGCCAGATCGTCCGTGATGTCGTTGAACTTGGCGTTCACCAGCTCGCTGGCGTGAAAGAACACGTCCTGCCCGTCGGCGGCGCGGATGAACCCGCAGGCGCGAGCGCGGACGATCCGCGTGATCCAGCCGGTCAAGGGTGATGCCTCCTCGTGGACACGCGACCGCTCACTCCACCGGCGAGCCGCCCTCGATCTTGCGGATCAAACCGAGGGCACGTTCCCGGAGGTCCGCGGCGTCGCGGGCGATCTGCGCCTCGCCGTTCCGCTCCAGTCGCGGAACGCGTCTGTCGAGGGCCTCGATCAGGCGGTAGAGATCCTCCAGCATGTCCTTGGCGGGCAGGTTCGCGATCATCATACGTGCGGCACGCCGCCCTTCGCATCGGCGTGAAGCGGCGTGTCCGGCCTGACTTCCGCGTGCACTTTGCCGGCCGCGATCTCGAGTTGCGCGGTCAGGATCGATCGGTGGCTCGCCGGAACCCGCGGGCTGCAGCCCCGCTGCAGCTGAGCCGATCGCAGCACCGCCAGCCTGACGAACTCGAACGGATTGGAGTCCGACGCGCGGTGGATCACGACGCCCGGCCGCCGCGGGCGCTCCGCCCGGAATCGCCGTCCTTGGTGTGCTCGACGTCGTACAGGACCTGTGCGACCGTTGGGGACGAGGGGCCCCGGAAGATCGACAGCACGACGGCCGCGGGCGCGAACGCGACGAAGAGCCACGCGATGCTCTCGGTGACCGACATCGGCGAACTCAGGAGCGCGACTCGGGCGCCCACCGACCCGAGCACGAGGATGGCCCACCCAGTGACGGTGACAGTGAGAAGGCGGTTGAGTGACACGGTGACCTCCGAAATTCGGAACGATCACGCACCATCTGGATTGGTGGAGCGCAAGGGGTCCGGCGAACACCGAAGCCGGTCAGCGCGCACCCTCGGGGGCACTACTCGAACGCAGGCGGGCGTCAGTTGTCTGCTGACACTTTCATCATACACGATCGGCGACGACGTCGTCGGCCGCGCGAGACGGCGTTAGCGGCGCGGTCGCGCGTCCCGCTCGCGCTCACGCTCGCGCGCGCCTGGCGTGCGCAGTCGTCCGAACAGCCGCTCGTACTTGTTGAGGATGATGCTCCAGCGGTAGTGCCGGTTGACGTAGGCCTTGCCGTTCTGGCCCATTGCCGCGCGCAGCGCCGCGTCCTTCAGCAGCAGCTTGAGCCCTTCTTCGAACTCCCAGCGGTCGGCGTAGTACAGGCCGGCGTGGCTGCGCCGGCAGTGATCGACGAGCACCTCGGATCGCGCGTTGGCGAGCACGGGCGTGCCGACGGCGAACGCCTCGAGCGCGAGGAGCGACAGGCTCTCGTACGGCGACGGCACGACGACGACGGTCGCGGCCTCGAGCGCGCGCAGCCGCTCCTCGTCCGGCAGCGTGCCGGCGAAGCGCACGTGCGGATCGTCGGGCAGCGGCATGAGCTTCACGCCCATGAGCATCAGCGTGGCGTCGCCGCCGTCGTGGACGTACTGCTGGAAGTACTCGAGCAGCTCCTCGCAGCCCTTGCCCGGATCGATGCGGCCGCCGTAGAGCAGAAAGGGTCCGTACATCCGGTGCCGCCGGCGGAACGCGTTGGCCGGCCCTTCGAGGTGCGGCGGCAGCGGCTCGGGATCCATCGGCGACGGCGGCCTGGGCTCGCCCGGCTCGAGCGACGCCTCGCCCTCCGGCAAGTCCACGCCGCAGCCGACGACGTCCTCGACGACGGTGCGGAGGTGGAAGTGCGAGGTCACGAACTGCCGCTCGACGTCGGTGTTCCACACGATGCCCGCCGCGTTGCTGAACACGTCCTGGTAGATGCCGAGGCGGATCGCCGGCTCGTCGTGGGCCGTCGGGACGAGCAGGCTCTTCGACGGCGCGACCTTCAGGCCCAGCACCGTCGGCGCGTAGAGGTACGTGAAGAAGATCAGCACGTCGTAATGCTGATGGTGGCGCTCGAGGTAGTCGAGGAGGCCGGGCGCCCACGGCCCCTGCTGCTTCAGCCACTCCAGTTCCTCCTGGCGGCTGTGGGCGTGGTGGAAGATCCAGTCGGAGTACTTGTTGAACGCCTCGAGGTCGCGGGTCTTCGCGTTGGCGAAGCGGCGCACGGTGACGCCGCGGATGCGGTCCGCGCCCTCGGGGTATTCGTTCTTCCACGTCGTGTACTCGCGCGCGCACGTCGTCAGCACGTCCACCTGATGGCGGTCGGCGAGGTGCTCGGCGACGAGGCGGCAGTGGTACTCGGATCCCCCGAGGATCTCGGTGCCGTACCGTTGAACGATGAACGCGATGCGCATGACTAGGGACGCTCAGGCTGCGACGCCGGCGAGGACGGCCTTCAGCCGGGCCTCGAACCGGTCGCGGCTGAAATCGGCGAGCCGCCGGCGCTGGCCGGCCAGCACCTGCTGGCGCAGCGGCTCATCGTACACGAGCGCGCCCAGCCATTCGGCCGCCTGCTCGAGATCCTTCGGGGCGAACGCCACGCCCGCCCCGCCGAGCGTTTCGGGCACGGCCGTGCTCGCATAGGCCAGAATCGGCACGTCCATCGCCATCGATTCGACGAGCGGGACGCAGAAGCCCTCGTGCTCGCTGAGCGAGACGTAGGCGTGGGCGTGCCGGTAGTACGCGGCCAGCTCCTGGTCGGGCACCGGACCGGTGAACCAGAAGCGATCCGGCAGCATCTGGTACTCGTTGACGAGCGCGCGGACGGCGGCGTTGTAGTGCGGCACCGCGTCGTACCTGCCCACGAAGATGAAGCGGTAGGAGACGTCGACGTACCGCTTGTAGGTCTCCGCCAGCCGGATGTGGTCTTCGATCTTCTTGTTGGGCGCGATGCGCCCGACGAACAGGATGTTGACGAGACCGTCCGTCAGCAGACGCTCGAGCGCCGGCACGGACCGCGCGCCCGTGAGCCGCTCGGTGTCGACGGCGATCGGCAGCACGTCGGTGCGATCGAACCCGAGGGCGTCGAGTTCGTCGCGGTTGTACTCGGACACGCCGACCGCGAGATCGACCCGATCGGCCAGCGCCGCCAGCTCCCGCCGGGCGAGCACCGCCAGACGGACGAGCGCCGGATCGAACGGCAGGAAGAAATGGGCCGGGGTGACGTTGTGGTAGTAGAGGACGCGCGCGCCCGGCAGCGTGCGAATGGCCGCGGTCATGGGCGACGGCAGCGCGAAGTGCATCACGGTCACGTCGCCGTCGCGCGCGCCGTCGTCGCGCCATTGCCGGATGTCGCCCTCGAGGCCCTCGTCGATCGTCAGCGCGTAGATCTCGGACTCGTGGCCCCAGCGGCGCAGGACGTCCCGCATCGCACGCGCCTGGTTGCCGACGGCGTCGCCCCGGTGCGCGGCCGGGATCCACTGATTGATGATCATCGCGCCACCCGCTTGGCGCCGGCCGACGGCCCGACGTCGGCCACCGGTGCGTTCGCCATGTCGTCGAAGGGCAGCGCGCGAAACGCGGCGGGCCGGTACTCCCGGAGCTCCTCCAGCTCTTCGGCGAGCTTCACCTGCTGCCAGAAGTCGTAGGCGACAGGCGCCGGCGGACGCCGCGGGCTCGCCAGCACGTCGCGGACGAACCGAAGGACCAGGCCGGCGAAGTCCTTGGCGCGCAGCCGTGCGAGCGCCGCGTCCTGGGCCGCGAGCACGCGATCCTCGAGGTCGCCGTCCGAGATCAACGCGTGCATCAGCGACGCCACATGGCGCGGATCCCTCGTGTCGTACAGCACGCCGCCGCCGTCCATCGTCGCCGGCACCGCGGTGGCGGCGAAGGCCAGCACCGGAACGCGCTTGAAGAACGACTCGATGATCGGCACGCAGAAACCCTCGTGCTCGCTCGCGCAGAGAAAGAGATCGGCGACGTCGTAGAGCGCCGTGATCTCCTCGTTGGTGACCTGGCCGAGGAGATGCACGTCGCTGACGCCGAGCCTGGCGGCCAGATGGTGCAGCTGCGCGAGATACGTTTCGAATCCGCCGTACGACCCGGCGATGATCAGCCGCGCGTGCGGATCGTACAGGGTCTTGTAGGCGTGGAAGTACCGGATGAGATTGTCGGGCCGCTTGTTCGGCACCAGCCGGCCCACGAACAGCACGTTCGTCCGCTCGTCGTCGAACGCCGCGGCGACGCGCGAGTCGGGCGTGACTTCCAGGTGCGAGAAATCGGGCACGACGGGCAGGACCGCGGTCGGCGCGAAGCCCGCGGCCTCGAGCTCCTGGCGATTGAACTCCGAGTCGCCGAGGGCGAGGTCGACGCGCTGGCGATAGGCCAGCAGCTCGCGGCGGCCGTGGTAGCACTGGCGGACCAGCTGGTCGTGCACGCCCAGGAAGTACTCGGGCGGCGTGATGTTGTGGTAGACGAGCGCCATCCGCGCGGGCAGCGCGTACGCCGTGCGCGACGCGCGCGATCCGAGCGAGAAGTGGTGGATCAGCAGGTCGTCAGGGCCGATCGCGCCGACCATGTCGCGATAGTCGACGGTCAGGTCCTCGAGCCGCGGGTCCGCGGTTTCGACGATGATCTCGGATTCGAAGCCGGCGGCGCGCAGGGCGCGCGCGATGCCGAGCACCTCGTGGCCGATGGCGTCGCCGTAGCCGAGCGTCGCCAGGATCTGGTGGACCCGCGGCGCCATCTACTTCACCACCGGGCCGGACGGCACGGCGTCCACGACCTGACGCGCCGGAGGGATCGTGCGCTGCCGGCGCGCGAAGAATCCGGGCAGCGGCTCGAGCGCGGCCGTCGCCGGCTCGCGCTTCAGACGGTCGAACATCTCGGCGTACTTCCGCTCGATCACCGGCCACGCGTAGTGACGTCGGAAGAACTCCTGGCCGTTGCGTCCCAGCACGGCGCCAATCGGGCCGGTGCCCTCGAGCGTGTACAGCGCCTCGGCGAACTCCTCGAACGACTCGTAGTACAGCCCGCCGTTGCTGCGGACGGCCTGCCCGCGCAGCACGTCGCATTTGCCGTTGGCGAGCACCGGCTTGCCGAGCGCCCACGCCTCGAGCGCGACCATCGACAGGCTCTCGAACTGCGACGGCATGATCAGGACGTCCGCCGCGGCCAGCGCGTCGAACTTGTCCTCGTCCGACAGGAAGCCGACGTGCCTGATGCGGGGATGCGACGGAATCTCGAGCTCCTTCGATCCGACGAGCACCAGGTCGATCCCGTGCGGGTACATCACCGCGTAGCGCTCGAAGAACTCGAAGAGCTCGGCGCAGCCCTTGTTCCGGTCGATCCGGCCGATGTAGATCGCGAACGGCCGCTTGACGTTGAACTTCTTTCGGAAGCGCCAGGGCTGGGTGCGCTCCGGGATCGCGGACCCGACGCCGACGACGACGCCCGGGCCCTCGCGCCGGCTCACGCCGTCGATGAGCGCGCGCTCCTCGAGCGAGTTGAACATCACGGCCCGGGCGCCGCGGAAGATCGGCGCGAACAGCGCCAGCCCGACCGCCGGGTCGCGCTCGGCCGTCGGCACCAGCACGGACTTGTGCGGCACCGCGCGGATGCCGTGCCACGCGTGATAGTAGCGGTAGCTGAAGAACACGAAGAAGTCGAACGCCTCGCGCGCGCCGGTGATGAACCTGATGAGCTTCGGCGACGTCGGGCCCTCGCTGTCGAGCCACTTCAGCTCGTCGGCGAGCGAGTGGGGCTCGTCGAACACGACACGCGAGCGGCGGCCGAAATCGCCGGTGTCGCGCGGGTGCGCCACCGGAAACCGCCGGACGCGAAGGCCGTTGACCGTCTCGATGCCCTCAGCGAGCTCGTTCCGCCAGGTGATGTAGTCGCGCGCGCACGTCGTCAGGACGTCCACATCGGCGTGCCGCGCGAGCCGTTCCGCGATGTATCGGGCGTGAAGCTCCGCGCCGCCGCTGATGTCCGCGCCGTAGCGCTGAACAACAACCGCCAGCTTCACTGATCGTCGGCTCCGGAGTCGTCCGGACCTCTCATCTCGCCTGCCTCCGCTGAGCTCCTCGGCGCGGCTTCGCCCGAACCTCCCGATTCGTCCGGACGCCTCGTGTCGACCGGGCCCCTCATCGCGCCTGGGCTTCCTGATTCTCCCGCACTCCCCGATCCCACCGGGCCTCGTTGATCGCCCATCGTCTGCCCGGGCCGCCGACGCCGGCGTCGGCGCCGCCGCCGTCCGCCCCCTTCGCGCCCCTCGGGCCGGCCTCCGCCCCCTTCGCTCCAGGGGCGCGGCGCTGTCTCGGCCGCAACTCTCGGTTCACCGGAACTTCGCGGTTCGCCGCCCGGACTTCTCGTCTCGCCGGACTCTCGCGGTTCATCCGGCCCCCGCGATTCGCCCGCGCCTCTCGCGTCGCCCGCCGGCGCCGCCCGTCGGTACTGGACGACGCTTTCGAGTGACCGCCCGCGCCGCTCGTCGAAGTCCAGCCGGCTGCTGAGCGACTCGACGCGCATCTTCAGGTTGTGGACCTCGATCCCCAGCCGCGTCGCCTCGACGACGAGGTTGTGAATGACTTCGTAGACCAGCGGATCGAGCTCCTCGCGCTGGCGGAACAGCCGGTGGTTCAGGGCGTTGATCTCCGCCTGGGTGTGGAGTGCGTCGGTGATGCGATTCGGGTTGAAGAACAGCAGCAGGAACGGCCGGAGCAGCTTGCGGATGGCGCGCAGGTAGCCGCGGTGCGTTTCGTACAGCGTGGTGTCCTCGAACGTGAAGTGCGGCGGGGCCGGGCTGACGACGCGGTGCTTGCGGAACTGCTCGACGAGATCCGAGCGCACGCCGCGCGGGTCCAGGAACTTCTCGAGCTTCACGTTCGCCAGCTGCTGCAGCTCGGCCTCGGTGTAGTCCACGCCGCGCTTCTCGCGGATGCGCGCGCGGATCTGCCGCATGATTTGCTCGACGTCAACGGAATCGGAACGAACGTTCAGGTCTGCCATTTCTGGTCCTAATCTCTTGTCAGGCATCAGCCATCAGGCAGTGGGCATCAGCGAGTGGACGCTGCATGCGCGGCCCGTGCCGAATGCCCGGTGCCTAGTGCCTGCTCTCTGCGTGTCTCCGCCGGCTCGCAAACTCGGGCGCCTCGGCGATGCAGGTCGCGAGAATCCCCAGCGACCGGCCGAGCGCGCGGAATCCCGTGCGCTGAAGGTCGGCGCCGCCCGCAGGAATCGCCGGGTACCCCCGGTCATCGGAGGTCACGTGTTCCCAGTGCTCGAAGAGCCGGCCCCACGGGCTCTCCAGCACGTCGTGCATCATCGTCTTCGCCTTGAGCGGGTACCAGAAGCTGTCGTGGTACACGACGCTGGCGATGTACGCCCACGGCGCCAGCACCGTCTTGAGCGACCATTCGATCGGCGCCTTGAGCGGCCCCCAGTAGATCTTGTGCTGCATCCGCGAGGCGAACGTCATCTTCTTGAACGGGCCCGTGAAGTGCCAGTTCTCGGCGGCGGCCGACTGGTCGCCGACGATGTCGATGTCGCGCGGGTCGCCGACGCCCAGCCCCAGGTCGTGCGCGAGCCGGATGTACTTGATTGACATCGGGTCGAAGCCCATCAGCTTCGCCGCGACGGCGTCGATCGCCACCTGGTCCGCGCTCGCCAGGATGACGTTCTTCACGTACGGCACCATGCAGCGCGGCCCCGGACCGTCGCCCGCGAACGTGCCGTCCATCACGGCGAACACGCCGCGGTGGATCTTCTTCTGGATCATCAGGAGATCGACCAGCGTCTCGTGGATGACCGGGTGCGTCCAGTGCCGCCGCTCGTTCAGCAGGCCGCCGAACGCGTTCTTCATCGCGCCCGTCGTCGTCGTGAACACGTGCGTCTTGACCGTCGGCAGGTGGATGATGTTCTCGCCGATGAACCGGCGCGGGATCATGAAGCCGTCGGGATAGACCTCATTGAGGCACAGGAACTTCTTCGTCAGGTCGCCGACGGCATCCTTGATGTTGATCCAGGGCTCGTCGCCCTCGTAGAGATGGATGTTCCTGAGCCCGTGCGCTTCGACCACGTTGAGCTGCTTGTTCTCGCGCTCGCCGAGGTGCGCGTCGATCACGACCGTGCGGTTGTGGCACGCGTGGATCAGCGTCGGATCGTAGCCGTCGCGCGTCATCGCGCGGATCACGCCCTCGAGCTGCCAGGGCACGGTCGAGCTGCCCGGAAAGAAGAAGTGCCACGAGATGTTGACCTTGAGCGCCGTGTCGGCGTCGCGCGCGATGACCTGCTGGTAGCCGGCCAGGTTCAGCAGGGAGTGGTAGTCGGCCAGCACGGTGGCCGGCTCGGTGCGGAGGATCGCGACTTTCGATCTGGGCATGGGCATCACGCGGCGTCAGAGCCAGGACGTGTACAGAATCACGATCACGGCCGCGACCCACAGCGCCACGCACACCAGCAGCGGAATGTCGGTCAGCAGCATCTCCGACGGGTTGCCGCCGCCGTCCCGCTGGTGCACCAGATAAAGGTACCGGAAGATCCCGTACAGCGGAAAGGGCACCGTCAAGAGCAGCCGATCCGTGTGGAACTTCTGTACGGTCTCCGGACTGATCGTGTAGAAGGCGTAGGCCAGGAGCGTCGACGCGGTGACGACGCCAATCATCTGGTCGAGCAGGTACGGACTGTAGTGGGCCAGACTCTGCCGGTGCCCGCGGGCGTCGTCGGCCAGCGTCACGAGCTCGGCGCGCCGTTTGCTCAGGCCCAGGAACAGCGCGAGCAGCAGCGTGAGCAGCAGCAGCCAGTGGCTGAAAATGACGTCGATCGCGACCGCGCCGCCGTACGCGCGGAGCACGAAGCCGCCGGCGAGCACCAGGACGTCGAGAATCACGACGTGCTTGAGCGAGAGGGAGTAGAGGGCCTGCAGCAGGAAGTAGGTCACCGCCACGAGGCCGAACGCGCGGTTGAGCGCGAACGCGCCGGCGAACGACACGCCGAGCAGGATCACGGCCGTGGCCAGTGCGACGCGCGGCGAGATCGCCCCCGACGCGATCGGCCGCCGGGACTTGACCGGGTGCCGCCGATCCGCCTCGCGATCGAGCACGTCATTGATCAGGTAGACCGCGCTCGAGAGCAGACAGAAGACGCCAAACGCGACCAGCGCGCGCTCGACGGACGACGGATCGCCGAGCTTCTCGCCGAAGATGAGGCCGGCGAACACCAGCAGGTTCTTGATCCACTGGCTCGGGCGGAGCGACCGCAGCAGATTCACGGCAAGACCCGGACGAGTCCGGGCAGAGTCGCCGGCCGTGGCCGGGATCGCCGGGCTGGCGGGTGAGACGGGACTGCGGGCCATGCGCTTAAGGGGACGGAGGCCGATCTGTGGGAAT
>Ga0335084_10005530_pt1 | contig 12509 bp, 13 predicted proteins | sample Lox_Sample_44_FD_206721 | JGI IMG/M metagenome (GOLD analysis project Ga0335084, IMG submission 206721) | Soil microbial communities from Loxahatchee National Wildlife Refuge, Florida, United States - Lox_Sample_4.4 | ecosystem: Environmental > Terrestrial > Soil > Wetlands | place: USA...
GCCGAGCACGAGCGGCGCAGCAAGCTGCTCCACGAGGCGTGGGAGCTCACGAAGCAGGCTCTGGCGGAGTGAGGCTGTCGGACCAATCGTCGCTCGAGACAAGGAAGCGAGCGGCGGCATCGAAGGACAGGAGGAGTCATGGGATCGACGGGTATGTTTCGAGAGGCATTGAAGGAAGACACCCTCGCGGGCAGTGACGCGATCATGACCACGGGGGTCGCGATGGTGATCATCGGGGTGCTGGCGGCGCTGGCGCCGCTCGCGAGCGGGATCGTGTTCGACCTCGTGTTCGGTGCGCTCATGATCGGGGCGGGGATCGTCGAGCTGGTCGACGCGTTCCGCGCCGCGACGTGGCAGCGGGGCGTGCTGGGCGGGCTGGTCGGCATCGTCACGCTGGCGGCCGGCGTCCTCGCCGTCGCGCGCCCCGTGGTGGGGCTCGTGGCGCTCACGGTCGTGTTCATCGGGTACCTCATCTTCGTCGGCGCGTTCCGGATGGTGATGGCGTTCCAGCTCCCGGCGGGCGCGGGCGGCAAGTTCTGGACGTTCCTGAGCGGCGTCGTGGCGCTCGCGCTCGCCGCCATGGCGATCGCCCAGATGCCGATCACGAGCGCCTGGCTCATCGGGACGTACATCGGGGCGAGCCTCTTCTTCGGCGGAATCGCCCGCATCTCGCTGGCGCGCGGATTCCGCAAGGTGGCCGACGTCGTCGGTGCGCCGGAGCACGCGGCGCATGGAGCTCACGGCTGACGGACGCGCCACGTTCCGGCGCGGGACGGTTCGGAGCCTCGGCGGAGACGCCGAGGCTCTCGTCTTTTCATCTCGCCTCGATCGGCGGCGAATGCAGCCCGACCTGCGCGGCCGGCGGCGCGCCGCTTGGCGCGGGCCTTGCTCTTCCGGTGAGAGCGTCGCCGCACTCAAGGCGACGAGCTGTCCTCACTCGAAACAAGGAGGTCATGGTCATGAAGTCGAGAATTCTCGTGGCGATCATGGTGGTGGCATTCGCGGCGGCCGCTCGCGCGGAGGAGAGTCCGCCGGTTGCAGGGAAGGCGGTGCTGGGCGTCGCCTACGCGGAGATGGACGCGGTGGCGATCGGATATCGCGCGTCGAAGCTGGTGGGGGCGAGCGTGTACAACGACAACAACCAGCGCATCGGCAAGATCGGGGACATCATCGTGAAGCCCGACGGCACGGTGTCGTTCGCGATCGTCGACGTCGGCGGGTTCCTCGGCATGGGGAAGCACCACGTCGCGATCCCGGTGGGCCAGTTCACGGCGGTGAAGCCGCACATCGTGCTCCCCGGCGCGACCAAGGACGCGCTGAAGGCGCTGCCGGCGTTCGAGTACGCGAGCTGATCGAGCGGGCATCGGGCGACGCCCGGCTTGGCGGCGACGTCACCCGAGGCGGGCGCACCGGCTCTCGTGGCCGGTGCGCTTGCGTTTCCGGGTCATCGCAGAGCTCGAGCAGCGCACCGGCCCTTCGTGGCCGGTGCGTTCGCGTCTTGCCGGCCGCAGCGCACGAGCAGAGATCCGCACGAAAGACGAAGCTCGTCGGAGCCGGGGTACAAAGCCCGGCTCCGACGAGCGAACCGTCCGGCGGTGGACGACCTGCTACGCCGCCTTCTTCGGGTTCAGGACCTGCTCCACCTTCGTCTGCTGCTCCCGCGTCAGCGTGGTGCGGAGAACGGTGCCGCCGTAGCCGGCGAACTGCCCCGCGACGTGCTCCGGATCGGACACGCGGAGGAGCGCGTACACGGCGGAGTCACCGGGCTGGACCATCGCCGCGACCTGCTTCACGAACTCGTCCGGGATCCCGAACTCGTCCTTCCACCAGGAGGCGTCGAGCGCCCCCGCGCCCGCACCGAGCGCGCCACCGCCGAGCGCCCCCGCCGCGAGCGCCGTGGCCGCGGCCGCCGCGCTCACCCCTCCCGTGAACGGGATGGCGAGGGTGGCGCCGATCAGTCCGCCCCACAGCGCTCCCCACGCGGCGCCCTGGCCGGTCGTCGCCTGGAAGCTCTGGTCCACCCGCAGCTTGCCGTTGTAGTCGCGGTACACGGCCACCGCGTCGTGGAGATCCACGGTCCAGTCGTCGTTCATCCTCTGCAGCTGGTTGAGCACGCTCGACGCGCGGTACATGTCCTTCTTGAAACCGACGACGATCAATTGAGCCATGATTTGCCTTCCTTCCGGCCAATGGGTTTGTGAGAGCCGGATGCGAACCGTCGCTGCAGCGGGCGTGCCCACACGCGCGCGGCTGGCGGGGTACGTTGTGCTCGCGCAGGCGGCGAAGGCCCGATATGTGAAGCGATACGGCTGGAGCTAGACCCAGTGGCGGCGACGACAGACCCCGGTAGGGCTTGCCTGGTGTTGCACGGCAAGGCCGCCGCGCGCGACGACGTGCGCGAAGCGGTCCGCGCGGTTCGCGAGGATGGGCACCGGGTCGACGTCCGCGTGACCTGGGAGACCGGCGACGCCTCGCGCTTCGCGCGCGAGGCGACGGAGGCCGGCTACGGGGTCGTCGTGGCGGGCGGTGGCGATGGGACCGTCAACGAGGTGGTCGCGGGAATGACCGAGCGGACCGCGCCGTCGAGCTCGTCGGTTCTCGCCGTCCTCCCGCTCGGCACGGCGAACGACCTGGCGCATGCGTGCAGGATTCCGCTCGATCCGCTCGAGGCCCTTCGACTCGCCCTCTCGGGGCCAACGGCCGTCGTCGACGTCGGGCACGCGAACGAGCGGTGCTTCGTCAACGTCGCCACCGGAGGCTTCGGCACACGGTTGACGGTCGCGACGCCCAGCGAGCTGAAGAAATTCTTGGGAGGGGCCGCCTATCTGCTGACAGGACTCACCCACTTCGACAGTGTCAGGCCCGAACACGGACGGCTGTGCGGGCCCGGCTTCGCATGGGAAGGGTTCTTCCTCGTGCTGGCCGTGGGGAACGGGCGCCAGGCGGGCGGTGGTCGCCAGCTGTGTCCGGAGGCCCTGCTCGACGATGGGCTGCTCGACGTCCGTCTTCTGCCACACGTGCCGAAGCAGGACGTCCCGGAGACCTTGCGCGTCCTGCTGCGCGATGGACTCGCCGGATTCCGACGCACGATCGTCTCCGCTCGCGTGCCCTGGCTCGAGATCGAGACGAACGAGCCGCTTCAGATCAACCTGGATGGCGAGCCGCTGACCGGGACCCGATTCCGCTTCGAGGTGCTGCCGCGGCGATTGCCGATGAGGCTCCCCGTCGCTTGTCCCCTGCTCGAAGCCGCCCCGACGGCGCGCACGGAACCTGCATGACCTCCGGGAGCTGTCCAGCTACCCATTCATCCGAGGCGAAGCTCTCGAGAAGACGACCCACAAACCCACGCCTTGATCACCTGCGATCACCGTCGTCCGTTCGCGATCACTGCCACGAGGAGACATGTCATGCGAAACCCCACGTCCAATCCTTCGCTCGATGCCCCCGAGAAAGTCCTGAAGAGAGCTGCCGGACTGTCCATCGGTTCCGCGGTCGCCATGATCGCGCTCGGCGTCCTGGCGATGGTCCTGCCCGGAGCGACGAGCATCGGCGTCGCCATCCTCATGGCGCTCATCGTGATCTTCGCGGGCGCCGCCCATACCATTTACGCATTTGCGGCCGAGAGAGCCGGCCAGGTCGTGTGGCACCTGGTGATCGGCTTCGTCTACATCGCCGGCGGGATCTACCTCGCGGTCCATCCTACCCTGAGCGTAGTCACGCTCACGCTGGTGCTGGGCGCGATGTTCGCGGCAGAGGGCGTGACGAGGATCGTCGTCTACTTCCAGGCACGCGCCTTCCCGGGCGCGGGGTGGATCCTCTTCGACGGGATCACCACGCTCCTCCTGGGAGGAGTGATCATGTGGCGTTGGCCCGGAGACTCGGCCTGGGCCATCGGGACGGTCGTCGGCGTCAACCTCCTCGTCAGCGGGATTGCGCGTCTCATGGTCTCCGTGGCGGCGCGGCGCGCCGTCGACGCCGCCGCGTACAGCTGAGCGCGCGCACATGGGAAACTCGCAGACAGCGCTCGTCGTCCTGGCAGCCGTTCTGGTGGGCGGCACGATCCCCGTGCTTGTCCAGCTGAGGGCCACGCTGCGCGCCACGCAGAAGATGGTTCAGACGGTGGGGGCGCGAGCCGATGTCGCTCTGAGCGAAGCGGGCGCCGCAGCGGCGAGGATCGACTCGCTGGTCGTGCGCCTCGACGGCGGAGAACGCGTCGAGCAGCTCATCGACGGGGTCGCCGCCGTCGGCCACATGGCGAAGGAGCTTCGAAGGAGCCTGAAGATCGCCTCGGCTCTCGGCGCCGCCGTCGGCCCGGCGGTCGCTGCGGCGACCCACGCGCTCCAGGCCGGTCGCGGGCCGGCGGCCCCCGTGCCGTCGCAGCGCGCCGGAGGAGAGTTTTCGGAAGCAACCGCGATGAAGGAGGGGGCGACGCCGTGAACGAGCCCGATCGTTTCGAGCCAGGCGGCGTCATGCTGTTCCTCACGTTCATCGGTGGCGCGCTCGTGGGCGGAGCCGCAGCCGTACTTCTGGCGCCGCGCTCGCGGGCGGAGACGCGGAGGCGCATCGTGAACGCCGTGGATGAGGCGAGGGACCTAGCCTCGCTCGTGCCGAACGTCATCCGCGAGGCCGCGAGCGCGGCGCAGGCCGCATTCGCGAAGGCACTCGAGGAGAGCGCGGAGGAAGCCGCGGTCGAGTCTGCCCGGCGGTCTTCTCCGGTCTCGCGGTGAGGCTCGGCCGTGTCCGGATCGGGTCACCATGGCCGACGGCTTCGCTCCCCGCGAGCGACCGCAGCGCTCGCCTTCGCGCTGCTCATACCGCTGCGCGCGGCGGCTCTCGACCCGTTCGAGATCCAGGTCTACGACGGAACGGCGAACGCGGCGGGCGTGGCCGGGCTGGAGCTGCACCTCAACTACGTCCCCAAGGGCCTCGCGTACGTGCAGGGCGCGCTGCTGCCGGACGGCACTTTCGGCTACGCGGGCGTGAAGCTCCGGTCGAAGTTCGTGACGCCGCCGGGCTGGCGCGAGCACCTGCGGCTCGGCGTGAATCTGGAGGTCTCGCATTTGCCGTCCTCGTTCGATCCGTCGCGCTGGGGCGCCGAGGTGCGGCCGATCGTCGCCTGGGAGGACGACCGCTTCATCCTAGCCGTCAATGGCAACCTCGGGTTCGCGCTGGCCGGGCCCGACGCTTGGGAGGGCCCCGAGCTGGAGCCGTGCGCGATGGCGAAGGTCAAGGTCGCCGGCTTCGCGATCGGCCTCGAGTACTACGCCTCGCTGGGATCGCTCGGCTCGTTCCTGCCGCTCGCGCAGCAGGAGCACGACCAGTTCGAGACGATCGACGTGCTCTCGTTGCGAGGCGTCGAGCTCGACGCGGCGGTCGGCGAGGGGCTGACGAGCGCCTCGAACCCCCTCGTCGTCAAGATCATCCTCGGCTACTCGTTCGGGCGCTGAAGGTCCGCGGATGCGCACCGTACGCGCCATTCCCGACTCGGCCGCGCTGACGGCGCTCTACGGCCCTGGCTGGCTCAGCGAGCACGTTCCGAGCTGGCTCCTCGACGTTCACCTCCTGGGCCTCGAGGCGTGGCAGTGGGGATGGCTCCTCCTCGCCTGCGGGCTCGCCGTCGGAGCATCGCTCGCAGGCGGGGCGCTCGCGTCCTCGGTCGCGCGAAGACTCGCGGCGCGCCACGCGAACCTCCGCGATCGACTCGGTCACCTCACGAGCGGCCCGGTACGGCTGGTCAGCGGGCTCGCCGTCTTCTCCTTGCTCGCAAACGGCGCCCACCTGTCGGGAGCGCCGCTCACGGTGCTCGGCCATCTCGAGCGGGCCATCGCCACGGTCGCGTTTGCGTGGGTGGCGCTCCGGGCGCTGTCGCTCGGCGCCGCGCTCCTGCAGGACTACCTGGTCCGGGACGGAACGGAGGGCCCGCACGCTCGCAGCGCCGTCACTCGGGTCATGGTGTTGAAGAGCGTCGCCAGCTTCGTCGTGGTCGTGGTCGCCGGCGCGCTCTTCCTCCTTCAGTTCGACGCGCTGCGGGCCATCGGCACCTCGCTCCTCGCGTCGGCGGGCTTCCTCGGCATCGTGGTCGGGTTCGCGGCGCAGCGCTCGCTCGCGACCGTCCTCGCCGGGCTTCAGCTCTCGCTCACGCAGCCCATCCGCGTGGGCGACGTGGTGGTCGTGGAGGGCGAGACCGGGACCATCGAGGAGATCACCGTGACCTATGTGGTGGTGAAGGTCTGGGACCTCCGCCGCCTCGTGGTGCCGATCACACGGTTTCTCGAATCACCCTTCCAGAACTGGTCGCGCAACGGAACCGAGCTGCTCGCGACCGTCTTCGTGCGCGCGGACTTCGGCGTGCCGGTGGACTCAGTCCGCCAGGCTCTCGCGCGGTTCGTTCCGACCCGGCCGGAGTGGGATGGCAAGACGCTGACGGTGGCGGTCACGGACGCGAGCGAGCGCACCGTCCAGCTCCGCGTCCTGGTCTCGGCACCTGACCCGGACCGCTCGTGGGATCTGTGCTGCGCCATCCGGGAGCACCTGGTCGCTTTCCTGCGGCAACTGGACGGCGGTCGGTACTTGCCTCGCGAGCGGCTCGAGAGCACCGCGGCAGCTGAAGGATCGCCTGCCCGTCCCGAAAATACCGAAGTGACCGAGATTACCGGCGCCCGGGCGCGCGTCAATCCCGCACCGGAGGCGGGGCCTCCCAGGACGGCGGCGGCGAGTCGCCCCGAGGAGCGGGCTGCTCACCGAGGATCCTCGCCATGACCGCGGAGTAGAGCGGGCGGACGCCCGCGTCGTACCGACCCATCGGCTCACCCCGCGCACGTCGCAAACGAAGCGGGAGGCGTTCTACGCCGATCTCGGGTCGGCATCCCGCGCCAGCGGCCGTACGAGACGCGAGCCACGTTCCGTAACCTCTGCCTGGCCGGTGGCGCCTCGCGCGACGCGGTGAACCGCATCACGCATCCCAGGCCGTCGCAGGCCTCGGACTACTACGACCGCGAAAACGTGCAGTGGCCGCTCATGTGCCGTGCGGTGCTCTCGGTCGACGAGGGGGCGTGGGTGGCGACGGACCTCGGGCCGCCCGCCGAGGACCGGCGCTCAGCCCCGAAGGCGTTGGTGACCGGCGGTGGTGACCCGGCTGGTGACCAGTACGGGACGGAACAAAAGAAAACCCCCGCGATCCGGACGAGAATCGCGGGGGCACGAATGGTGACCCGTACGGGATTTGAACCCATGTTTTCGGCGTGAGAGGCCGACGTCCTGACCGCTAGACTAACGGGCCACGAACCTTCGCTTTCTAGCCTCGCCACGCTGGGCAGTCAACGCGCGAGGACCTGCAAGTTGGCTGGGGGACTAGGATTCGAACCTAGATAGCCAGATCCAGAGTCTGGCGTCCTGCCGTTAGACGATCCCCCAATCCTCGACGCCGGGGGCGCTACGACCTTGGCTTCTTCGGCGGCTCCTCTCTCGGCTTCACCAGGACGAAGACCCTCGTCTCGCCCTTCGTTTCGTAGATGTTCAGCCCTTCCCACGTGCCCGGCTTCGCGTCCGGGTTCTCGATGTGGACGGCCTTGAGCCCGGGCTGGTCGGCGATGGGCCGTCGCGCGTATCTCGCCGGTGCGTAGGTCTGGCGGAAGAAGCGGAGCGTCTCGTCCCAGGTCCGCCCTACCTTGTACCGGTTCTCGGCGACCCGGACCGCGTCGTCCGGGAGGATCGCCCCCGCGACCTTGTCCGCGTGAGCGAGCGCCGGGACGGCGAGGAGGAACGCCGCGAGGGCGGCCTTGTAGCGCGCTGGAATGGCCACGTCAAGGGTCCGGTGTACCGGGGCGGGGCGCCGACGTCAATCTTGCTGGGGGGGGAAGAGCCCCCCAGACCCCTGGTCGCGGAGGCCTGCCCTCGGACTCTCCACGACCTCTGGGCTGGAGAGGGGCCAGGCTCCTCCGCCTGGCCCTACGCTCCGGCTACCTCCAGACGCCGATGAGCCGCCCCTTGTGGCCCGCCTCGCGGAGCTTCAGCTCGCCGCGCTTGAACTCCGTCGCCGCGTGCGGCCCGACCCAGAACCCCTTGGGATCGCTCCGCCGCCAGCTCTTCTTGAAGAGGTCGTGCACGTCCTCGAAGACGCGCCGCAGGCCGCGCGGCTTTCCGCGGCCACCGCTGTCGGGGTCGTCGCTCAGGTCCAGCTCCGCCCAGAGCCGACCCGACACCAGCTCCCCGGCGTCGTTGCGGACCGAGCGCTCCCAGTGGAGGACAGGCGACGGGACCTCCTCGATCTCCATCATGCCCTTGTCCGGGCCGCGCTTCACGGGGTGGACGATCACGGGCCCGAGCCGCTCGGCGGCGAGGTAGTACGCGGTGGCCTCGAGCCGGTCGAGGGAGTCCTCGTGAACCGGCGGCGGCGCGTAGCCCGGTGGGATCAGCTCCGGGTAGACGGTGAGGTCGCGCCGGGCGAGGTGGCGGAAGACGGCCCGCTCGTCCTCGCGGAGCATGAAGTAGTACAGGGTCGCGGCCATGGCCGTGTGTAGCACGGCGCGGGCGCGCGCCCCAGCGCCCCTCGATCGCGCCTGCCCCGGGCGTGGGCCTGCGCGGCCAGCCCGGAGCCGAAGGACCCGGAGCGACGGAGGGCAGGAGCCGCGCCGGGGACGCGCCTCAGACGCGCTCGGCCAGCGCCTCGTAGCTCTGCGCGATGCGCGTCGAGAGGATGAGCAGCTCGCCGAGGTCGGAGGAGTCCACGACGCCGCCCTTGCCGTTGTCGGCGTAGAAGACGTTCACCACGCGGCCGAGCGCGAGGATGGGGACGAGGAAGGCGTTCGCGGGGACGCCTCCGCCCAGCACCTTGAGGAGGCGCACGTTCGACTCGGTCTTGGGGATGGGCCCGAGGAAGTGCGCGCGCGTCGCGACCACCGTGTCCACGATCCCGGGCAGCCCCAGCGGCAGACGGATGCGCCGCACCGCCTCCGCGGTGACCCTGTCGCCGAGGCCGGCCCACCCGTGCGCGGCCCCGCGGTGGACGGTGAGCAGGACCGCCCGCCGGAACCGGGTGCGCGCGTAGCGCAGCACGGTGCGCGCGATGGCGCTGCGCTCGGCGACGCCTTCCAGGAACCTCGCCGCCTCGGCGAAGGAGAGAGGCGACGGCTCGGGCTCGATCGCCGCGGGCGCCCGCCGCGGCACGGCGGGGGGCCGCTCGGGCGGCGCATGCCCCGGCCCGCGCGCGAGCGTCTCGAGCACCGCGGCCGGCGGCATCCACGGGACGGGCGTGCCGAGCGGCGCTGCCAGCGGGCGGAACTGGTCCTCGTGGACCTCCTGGCGCTCCTCGCCGAGGGCCGGGAGCAGCGGTTCGGGGATCTCCTCCAGGAGGTCGAGGACGTCGATGGCGTCGTCCGGGGGAGCCGGGGGCGCTGCCCTGCCGCCCTGGGGCGGCGGCGCGGGGCGGAGCGGCGCCGCGGCTGGCGGCGCGGCCGCGGCCGGCGGGGCCGGGGCCTGGCTCCCCTGCGCCGCCTTCCCGTAGAGCGCGTGGAACTCGGACTCGTCCATCAGATCCTGGCCGGCGCCGGCCGGGCCATCGCGCCGCGCCGGCGCCTCGGCCGCGGCCCTGCGGCCGGGCCCCATCTTCGCGAACTCGACGTCGATGCCGCGAAGCTGCCGCTCGATGCCGTAGGCCCGGCGCATCAGCGCCCACATGCGCGCCTCGGGCACCACCACCGCGTGCACCTGCTTGCCGGTCGCGAACGCCACCTCGTCCAGCATGGCGAGGTCGGAGGGATCGCAGGTGAGGAGGGCGAGCTTCCGGTCGGCGAGCAGGTAGGGGACGACGTCGTGGCGATCCACCAGCTCCGGCTTCAGGAGCGCGAGCGCGTTCGGGTCCAGCTCCAGGTCGCCGCAGAGCGAGGGCACCCCGTGGCGCTTGCCGAGCGCGCGGGCGAGCGCCTCCTCGGTCACCGACCCCAGCTCGAGCAGGTTCGTCCCGAGCCGCCCGCCGAAGATCACCTGGTTCTTGAGGGCGTCGTGGACGTCGTCCGGCTCGCACGCGCCGTCGCGCACCAGAATGTCGCCGATCTTCGCCGCCACGCGCGCATCATACCAGGGCGACCCCGAGGCGCCCGCGCGACGTCTGGCCGCCGCCTGCCGGCCGATCGAGCGTCGCCGGGCCGGGCGCGCGGCGGCGCGCGGGACCCACGCGGGCTACGTCGAGTCCCTCGCCCGGCGCGTGCGGCCGAGGTAAGGCCTCCCCGGCCCCGGCCAAGAACCCGGGGCGGGAGGCGGCCCATGCCAGGTAAGCGCTTCCGCGTCGGAGTGGTCGGGACGGGCTGGTGGGCCGAGCTGGAGCACCTGCCTGGCCTGCAGTCGCGCCCCGACGTCGAGCTGGCCGCGCTGGCCGGCCGCAATCCGGACCGGCTCGCGGCGGTGGCGGATCGGTTCCGGATACCGCAGCGGTTCCCGGACTGGCGGGAGCTGGTCGCGCGGGGGGGCCTCGACGCGGTCGCGATCGTCACCCCGAATGCGCTTCACCACCCCGTGGCGATGGCCGCGCTCGACGCCGGCCTGCACGTGATCTGCGAGAAGCCCCTCGCGCTCGACGCGGCCCAGGCACGGGAGATGGCGGAGCGCGCGGCGCGGCGCGGGCTCCAGACGCTCACCTTCTTCACCCACCGCGCCGTCGCCGCGGCGGCCCACGTGAAGCGGCTCCTCGCGGAGGGGGCGCTCGGTCGCGTGGTCCACCTGAACGCGATGTACTGGAGCGCCTCGCACCTCAAGCCGGGGAAGCGGGCCGCCTGGCGGATGCGGCGCGCGGAGGCCGGCACCGGCGTGCTCGGCGACATCGGCTCCCACCTCGTGGACTTCGCCCGCTGGTGGGTGGGGGACGTCGAGCGCGTCGCCGGCCAGTGGCAGACGATCACGCGGGAGCGGGCCGGCGAGGCGGTGGACGGCGACGAGTCCTGCGCGTTCCTCGCCCGGTTCGCGAGCGGCGCCCAGGGCGTCTTCCAGGTGAGCAAGCTCGTCGCCGGGCGCTCCAACTACCAGCGCGTCGAGCTCCACTGCGAGCGTGGCAGCCTGGTCTACGAGGCGGAGCCCGGCGTGGATCCGACCTGGGAGGGCCGGGTGCTGGCGGGGCGGCCGGAGGGAACCGGCCTCGAGCCGGTGGCGCTCCCGCCCGAGCTGACCGCCGGCCTCGACGCGCCCGACCCGGCGGTGGCCCGCTGCGCGGCCTACCGCCGGCTCACGGATCCGTTCTTCGCCGCGATCGCCGGCGTCGGCCGGGCCTCGCCGGACTTCGGCGACGGGGCGGCGGTGCAGGCGGTGCTCGACGCCGTCGCCTCCTCGGCCGAGGGCGGCCGATGGGTGGACGTCGCCCGGTAGCGCGCCCGGGCCCCGTCCCTCGCGGCGCGCCGTCCGTCCGCGGGGCCGCTACTTCCGCCGCTGCACCATGTCCACCCAGACCGCGAGCAAGAGGATGAGCCCCTTGATCACGTACTGGTAGGTGATGTCCAGGTTCATGAGGCTCATGCCGTTGTCGAGCGAGGTCATCACCAGCGCGCCCACGATGGCGCCGAAGATCGTCCCCTCGCCCCCCATCAGCGAGGTCCCGCCGATGACCGCGGCGGCGATGGCGTCGAGCTCGGCGTTCTGCCCGGCGGAGGTGGTCGCGGCGTTGAGCCGGGCGGTGTAGACGATCCCGGCGATCGCCGTCATCACCCCCATCAACGCGAAGAGCGCGAAGGTGTTGCGCGCGACGTTGATGCCGGAGAGACGCGCGGCGTCGGGGTTCCCGCCGATCGCGTACAGGTGGCGGCCGAAGGTGGTGTGGTCGGCCACGAACCCGAACACCACCGCCAGGAACAGCACGAAGACCACCGACCAGGGGATGCCGAGGTAGACCACCATGATCGCGCCGAACGTCGCGATGATGGCGGAGATGAAGACCAGCTTCAGCGCCTCCGCGTACGCGGGCAGCACCGGGAACCCGTAGCGCTGGCGTGCCCGGCGGCGCCGGAACGACGACACCAGGTAGAGGAGGATCACCGCCGCCACGAAGTAGAGGCTGGTGTCGTGGATGCGCCCCTCCACGGCGGCGCCGATGGTGGGGAGGTATCCCTGCCCGATGAGCTTGAAGCGCTCCGCGGTCTGCTCCGGCGCCATCTCCAGCCCCTGCGTCTGGCCGCCGGTGATCCCGATGATGAGCCCGCGGAACGCGAGCATCGAGGCGAGCGACACGATGAAGGCGGGCACCTTCCGGTAGGCGATCCAGAAGCCGTGCCAGACCCCGATGGCGAGCCCCACCACCAGCGTGGCCACGATGGAGGCGATCGTCCCCCACTCCATCTTGATCATGAAGGTCGCGCAGACCGCGCCGGCGAAGCCGAGCACCGAGCCGACCGACAGGTCGATGTGGCCGGCGACGATCACCAGGACCATCCCGATGGCGAGGATGGCGGTGGTCACCGTCTGGACGAAGAGGTTGGACAGGTTCCGCGGCGTGAGGAAGACGTTCTCGGTCAGGAAGGTGAAGATCACCA
>Ga0335084_10005531_pt1 | contig 12508 bp, 24 predicted proteins | sample Lox_Sample_44_FD_206721 | JGI IMG/M metagenome (GOLD analysis project Ga0335084, IMG submission 206721) | Soil microbial communities from Loxahatchee National Wildlife Refuge, Florida, United States - Lox_Sample_4.4 | ecosystem: Environmental > Terrestrial > Soil > Wetlands | place: USA...
ACCTTTATAGGTGCCGGCGGGCGTACTCGGCAATCAGAAGAGCTTCGGCGCGGCCGTCATGGGGTACCCGGCATCCATCCGGTATTAGCGCCGCACTGGGAAACAGCCGTTGCGCCTGGAGGATGGAGGCCTTCTTGTCGGCGCCCGTGGGGATGCGCATTACGGATTTCCACTTTTTCGGCTCGACCAGCTGGTACGGTAGTTGCAGCGCCGACAGGATGCCGATCCACAACCCCAGACCGAAGCCCATCGAAAACATGCTCGTGACCCCTTGACCAGGCATGGCATGAACGCTTTCGACGGCTACCATTCGCACGTCGGTGAACTCCATCCGCTTACGCAGCATGTTGGCCATCTGCATGTCCAGGTACACCCGCTTTTTCCCCTTGGCTCTTTTCACCGAAATCCACGGGGTGTCTTCTATCGAGACCACTTCGGCTGTTTCGCCGAGGCAGACGACTGCACCGTCCAGGCCTGGGTCGATTCCGATGACCACTATTTGGCCTCCTTCGGTGGAACTGACCAAAGAAAGACTTCCTTGGTTTCGTAGAAGTCCACGTGGGCTTCGGGGTGTTGGGCGGAGTATTGCTGCAATATGTCCTTTGCCCACTTGCCCATGACTGTGAGTTCCTGCCCCCTGATTTCGATGGGCCGGTCCAGGTTGGGAACACCTTCCAGCCGCGCACAGTATCGCATTACGTTCTCCTCGGATGATGTGTGATACACGATGGGTCTTCGCAGCTTGTTCCGCCGCACCGGTATTCGACATCTTCGGGTTTTGACGGGGGCGCAGCCACCTGTGAAAACGCCAGCATCGTTTCGCCGGTGGGCTCCAAATTGACCAGCATAAGCTGACCGAGCCACGTGACCTTGGCGCGAAATATTTGCCCGTTTTCCTCATTCACTCCGCGCCCTTCGAGAATGCCGCTCTCTCCGTCAATGCCTCTGGTCATTACAACCTGTGTAGCTATGAGTTTCATAATTCGGTTACCGTTGCGATTCCGTTTTCCTTTGTGACCAACCAATGCCGGTCTGGTTCCAGCGCATCGAGAAATGGTTTCGAGTGCGCAATCACGATGACGTGCTGGAACCGGTCTACAACAGAGTTCAGCCCCACCGCAAACCGTTCAGCATTGACCGCATCCATTCCTTCGGTTGGTTCGTCCAGCACGAGAATGTTATGGTGTACGAGCACGTCACGGCAGGAGAGCGCGGCAATCAAACTGGCCATTCGCATTTCCCCGGCGCTCTGGTCTTCGGTTGATTCACCCCCGTGCTGATTGACCACCGCAACATCGACATCACCAGCGCCTGCTGAAAACATGATACTGATCTCCCCGTCGGTGAAGATCTGCGAGTACTTGACACTGGCGGTGTTCAACGCCGGTACCACAATCTGGCAAAGGTACGCGGGCAATCCATCTCGTCCGACAACACGTGAGCAGAACTCGACGAACCGCAGATCAGCCACATGCGCTTCGCGGGCGGATTCGTGGATGTACTTCAACCGCGCGAAACGTTTGGTGCGATCTTCCTTGCGGTGGAGGATGTCTTCGAGGCGTTGTCGCGCTTCCAGCTGCTCCTGTAACTTGCTCTGCGCCTTTTCAAGTCGAGTGATGGTGGCAATCGTTTCGTGGATGGTCTTCTGGTGGCTTTGGACCTTCTCCAGCAGTGCCCGCCTTACGGTACGGTTGCTGGCCTGCTCGTTTTCGTACCGGTCGGCTTCTTCCAGTGCGGCGTCAAGTTTAGTGCGCAGGTGCTTGCAGTAGGTCTCTAACGCTTTCACCGAAACCTTGCTGCCACAGGTGGGGCACTGTCCTTCGACCTTCTCGCTGGAATTCAGTTGATTCGCGTACTCCGATGCCCGCGTTTCTGCGGCGGTAGTCTTGTCGAGAATCGTTTCAAAGTCGGCTTGGTTTCGCTCCAGTTCCGCTTGGATGACGGCGATCTCTTTCTCGGCCGATGACACTACGGCGCGTAGCCGTGATAGTTCGTACTTGCCGCTGGTCAATTCTTTCGGATCGATCTGGGGACCCTCGTTTAAGCTTCTGCGGATTTCGTCTTGGCCGGCCTGAGTCTCTTCGAGAATGGCAGTAACGTGGCTGATATCGTCTTCGACTTCGGCAATGGATTCGCGGCACTGTACAACCGCTTCGCGAAGCTTCCCCTGCGCGTCGAGGAACCGGTCGAGACCGAGCAACCGTGAAAACAGTTCCTTGCGCTGTTTCTCGGTGCCGAATATCGACCCAATCTCCCGCTGCCCGATGTACACCGAATTGGTCAGCACATCCCACGTCAGGTTGGTCAAACTTTCGATGAGACGTTGAGTGGCATTCGGGTCTCCCATCGTTACGTCGCGCCCGTCGAGATTTACTGACAGGGTAGACGGTCGCCGGGTTCGGTGGATTACCAAGTGCCGTCCGCCGTCCAGCGTGAGGTCAGCCATTACTGATGCTGTGGACCTCGTTCGCTGGCGTGCCCACCCGTCATGTGTCTGCCCCTTGAACGTCCGACCAAACAGCGGCAGAAACGGTAGCGTGACAAAAGAGCTTTTCCCCGCTCCGTTGCTCGTTTCGGTATCTCCCCAGTCCTTGTTGATGCCGCTCACGAGCGTCAACCCTGTACGGTTGAGATCCATTTCGACCTTCTCGAAGCACAGCACGTTGGTCGCCAGTACGTTGCGGAAGCGGAGCCCTTGGACGCCGAATGTCGATACTTGCGGCAAGAACTGCTTTAGGTATTCGACAACTTGCTCGTTTGTGACATTCTCGGGGACACCGACTTGGTCGAGGTACGCTTCGAGGACTTTCCGGTCGTCGGCTTTCCCGATGTCGATGAGCGGTGACGCTGTTTTCTGAAAGTCAGGAATGAGGCTGAGAGTGGCACCGGGATACTTCGCTGCGAACTGCTTCCGCGCCGCTGCCATTTCCTTTGCCGGGTCCTTGTCAACCGGTACCGAGATGCGTACGCGGCAACCACCCCAGCTTTTCGGGGGGCGGAAGTTCGGGAGCTTGGGATCGTACCAGTTTGGCAACCGGCTCGGGATGGATGTGATTTTCACTGGGGGTTTGGGGATTCCGGCCGTGCTTGTGACATCCGGGTCAGCGTTTCGTCGGCTAATGCAATAGCGAGGTCGATAGCAGTTGTCATACCGTCCTCGTGAAATTGGTTAGGGTACGCTCGGATCAACGCGTTGAGTATTTGCCCGACCAGATACGTGCGCGGTCCCATGCTAGTTGCCCCTGTACTTTCGGTTGGTGAGCACGAAACCTAAAATCACCGGCCATACAGCACTGGCAAGAATCGCCAAAAGAACGGTCGCAAGAGCAAACGCTGTGCGATAAGGCTTCGGGCCATCTCTCCAGAAGTCCCGGAGAAAGGTGGCTGTTATGGCCGAAGCGGTAGCAACTGCACACGTGATGTAGAGTGCCCAGAATACGACCATTACCGTCTCCGGCCATCTTTCTGTTTGCGGTACTTGGCCCACCGCTTGCGAGCCGCTTCACCGATACGGCGGCGACCGGCAGCGCTGATGTGCCGCTTTTTGGGAGTATCCGATACCGAAATCTCGATCTGTTCTCGAATGGCGGCCATTCTTGCTTCGATCCGCCGAAGCTGGATTTTCGATCCCTCCAGCGCCATTACCAACGTTTCACGGTCCATTTTGCTTCTCCCTCAAAAAGTTATACTGGCTACGGTCTTGGATAACCGACCGCGTCAAACAACCGGCTATAACTCACTCGGTAGGCTCGGCTAAGCTTCTTGAGCACAAAAGGTGACGGCTCCCGAATAAAGCCGTTCTCAATTTGGCACAGGTATGCATTTGACACTCCGGTTCGAGCTTCGGTCTCTCGCAGGGTCAATGCAGCACCTAACCGTGCGGAGCGAAGCAACAAACCGACCTTTGCGCCAAGCTGTTTACGTTTCATACCTCAACCATCATGAATCGGTGCTCGTAGTTGGCCTCGGACCAATCAACGGCAAACGGGCTACCGACGTAGTACAGATTCGGTTTGATGTGCTGCGGCTTGTGAATGTGCCCACCAAGACACAGGTCGTAGTACTTGGCACCGATGTCGTCGAGCGAGAGTCCGGTTCCCTTTCGCGAGAACGAAACATCGCAGCCGGCAATCTCATTGTGAAAAGCAAGGATGTGGTGCTTCGATTTGGATACCATTCTCGCCACAAGAGCATCTTGAAAGGCGTTCTTCTGTCGCTCTGAATCGCGGAAGTACGGCACCATCCACAAATCACAATTCGGGGCCAGTTGATATCCGTTCCAATCGTCGCTGGCCACACAACTGACATTCAGCAGATCGATCAACGGTGAGAACGATGGGGAGCCGTCTGCTTGTGCGGCGTTGTCGTGGTTGCCGCGAACGAACAGGAACCCTTTGCTCGATTGGTGAATTCGTGCTACCGCATGGACAAGGAAGTTCGTTACGTGTTGCTCGGGTCGGGGGCTATCCTTGATGTCGCCAAGATGGAGAACGTAGGTACCGGGGTACTTCGACAGAATCGAGAGTATCTGGTCCACTACGACCTCGCATCGGTCGAGGTTCTTCAACGACGCTTGCCAATCCGCCGTAACGAGCAGTCGCAATTATTCCTCCTTGTCGGTAGCGTGGTGTGCTTGAATCACTGCGGAATTGATGGCGGCAATGTCAGCATCAGTCGCTTTTCGAAGGGTCATCCACTCACCGCTGGGATTTTTGACCACAATCCACCCTGCCGTCCAGTGCTTTACATCAGGGTAGATATAGCGCATAGTTCGTTTGGTACGGTTGTCAAAGAAGCTGACTCCCGCCAGCACTTCCGGATTGAAAGGTTCAGGCATTTACAACCTCTTCTTGAAAATCAGAGCGAACAACCCGATGCCAAGAGCGAGTAGTATTACCGTTGCCGGTTCGGGTGTCGGGTGCTCGATCAGAAACGACTGAGTGTAGTTGGCCGGTACCGGCACGAGCAGGTCGAAGCTGTTTGGGTCAACGCTTCGGTAGTTCTGCTGCGCTTCCGACAGCCATTGACCTGTGCCTGCATACGTTGCGCCGAACAGATTCCAAATCGCATGGTGGATACCGACCGTGTCGTTGCTCGTGGCGAACTGATGATTCAACCACTCGGCTTCGAGTAGTTTCACTTGGTATTCCGGTGCAAAGTCTGATACCGGTTCCGCCGTTGCAGTCCACGTGTTTGGTGGCCCGACACGCAGATCGTATGAAATGCAGGTGCCCTTTACGGGTTGGCCGTCGATGAGCAGGTTGTATGGTCCTACGTAGTCGGCCCCATCATTTGCGCCGGAACCAGCACTGACGAACTGAACGGTAGACGCTTGCGCAACGGCAGCAACCACCAAAATGAGAAGCGTTTTCATCGTCTGAATTTTACTCGGCCTTCGGCCTTAGCAATTGCTTCTAGTGCCTTTTTATGTTGGCCACACCAAGTCGTTCCGTAGATACACTTGAGATCCTCCACGCACTCCTTGAGCGCCTCCAGGAGATCTGGTGCGGCGGCGAACAGGTGTGCGAACTCATCGGACCACGGACGTAGACCTTCGACTGGTATCTCAGGATCAACAGGGACAACAAACAGTGGACGGCCGGCATCCACATTGCCCCGTTGTACTTTTAGTTTTTGGTATCTGGCCTGTGGCTTTTTCCGTTTCATGATTTGCCTTCAAAGGAGAAGTGTTTTCATCGTGAATTTTACTCAGATCTCTAAAATGGAACATCGTCATCGCAAGTACAACGGTCTAACGGCAATAGGCACATGGAGCAGAGGGGTAGTGGTTTAACGGGTAGTGGTTTAACAGTAACCGGTTTTCGTTTTTGTGGTGGCTCAAAGAGCAAACACGGTTCTGGGTTTCCATTGCGCATTCGGACGAGATTGTACAACTCACGTTTGAGGTCGGAACCGAGAATTGCTTGAAGTAGCATTCGTTGCTCAACCGGAAGAGATATCTTGCTGCGAAGCAGAACGTGCGTACCGAACCCCGATTTGGAAACCCATCGGCGGACCTCGGTTACATCGATGTACTCTTGCACCTCTGAAAGCATGTTCTCATAATGCCCCAAGGCTTCTCGGTCGTCGAGGTCAAGCAACAGCCACTTTGGTCGGCTCCGAAAAACTTTAAACCCCTGTTCACGGGCTTCTTTAATAGCTACCGACTGGTCGATGTTGCACTCACTCATGATTTGCCTTCGTCTCGGACGTCGTCAAAACTTTTTTCGTGCAAAGTACACAAAAGCCGACCCTGCAAGTAGGCCAAATATACTCTTTGGCCCACAGTGAAAAAGGAAAACCGAAATGTAGATGCCCAGACCTCCACAGAGAAAATAAATAGCGGCGATTTTGTCCATTATGATTTGCCTTCGTCTCGGACATCTTTTGCCGGCACGAATTCGAGCGGTCCGGCACGAAGCAACCGGTATCCGATCTCTGACCCCTCAACTCCGCCTGCTTTGTTCTTCAGGCACTTCATCACGCCCCGGAACCCGATCACCTTTTGCTGATCAAAGATCTTGCTGCCGGCGACTCGTGACACTCGTACGCGAACGTGCGAGTAGAACTTCGGTGCATTCCCACCGGGGGTTGTTGTCGGATCACCAAATCCTTTTCCTGGTCCTTCACGCAACTGATTCACCAAGACAATCAGCGTGTTGTACACCTGCGCCGACCCAACCCACCGTCGAAGCAGCCGTGACATGAACTTCGGGAGATCCATATCAGACCGCATGTTGGCATCCTCGATCCCCGCAACGGCCTCGCCTTCCGTCATCAGGGCTGCTACCGAATCGACTACGAGAATGCGCTTCTCATGCTTACCGACCTGCATGGCGCCCTCCATCTCGGCACAGAGTTCCTGCGCGGTCGATAGCCGGGGGTCCTTTTCCATGTGGGTCTTGCCGAACTTGTCCTTGTACGAGAAGCGCCCTACGTAGGGCTGGATCAACACCAGCTTGTCGGTATCGAGCCCACACGTAGGAGCATCAGGCCCGCCGCACGCTGAGCACTCCTTATCTTTGACCATCCCAGTGCCGGAACATTTGGGGCACAAGCAGAACCCACGAGTACGCGCCCACCCGGCATCGAATGAGTTCTCCACGTCACCCCAGATGACCAGAGCACCATCCCGCTGAGCGAGAGCCGCTACGCTAAGGATGATCGAAGTTTTGCCATTGGACTCCCACCCCGAGATTTCGATTATTCTGCCGTAGGGTATGCCCTTGACCGCATGGCCAAGGACCTGATTGAGATCCGGTAGCTTCGTGTCCAGAAACGTCGAAGGCCTCCACTTCAACGCGACGTGGGACAGGGACTCCCGGATCTCAGAGAGGTTGTTGGTCATGAGACTATTTCTTCTTGCGCGGCGGTGGCGGTGGGGTCTTGACCGGCGGTTTCTTCGCGGGGGCGGAAGCCGGCTTCTTCGCCGGTTTCTTCGGGGGTTCCTCGACCTCTTCGACTTCTTCGACCGGTTCTTCTTCGACTTCCTCGGTTTCTTCTTCTTCGACTTCCTCGGGGGTTTCTTCAACCTCTTCGGTCTCTTCTGCCTCTTCCGCTTCCTCCGCTTCCTCCGTTTCCTCGACCTCTTCGGTTTCTTCAGCCTCTTCAGTTTCCTCGGTCTCTTCGGTTTCTTCCGTCGTTTCCTCCTCCTCGGAGGTCTCTTCCTCTTCCTCTGCCTCTTCGGGTTCTGCGATCTTCTTCGACGAGCGCGGTGACGATGCGAACCGTTTGCCGCGGCCGCGATCCTCTTCGTCATCGTCCGGTTTGCCGTAGTAGGCTTTCTTTTGCTCTTCCTCGCTGTAGGCTTGGATGAGCGTGTCGAGGTCTTTGACCGATGCCAGAACCGACGCCGGCACCTTGCTTGGGGTGTCGTCGCCTTCGATGCTCGGGTACCGGGTCTTCATTCCCTGGCCGGTGCGCTCGATGTTGATGTTGTACCCCTTCTCGGGGTGCACGTAGTCCTTCTTCAGCGACGAGATCCGCGAAAGGATTTTGACGCCGAGCGAGTTCGGGCCGGCGACGGTCGTCCACCACGGCTTGGACAGTGACCACTTCTTGTTCTCAATCCGCGACGCGTTGACGATCAAGCTGTCCTGCGGCGTGAGTGCCTGTGCCCGCTCGGATCGCCCAGCGGCTTCGAGTTCCGGGATCTTCTTGTCGCAGAGCCAGCACTTACCGACTCCCTCTTCGTTCTTGCCGCACCGAAGGGTCTGCTTGTCGGGGCCAACTTCACGATGCAATTTGATCTCACGATGGGGCGCTGTTTGCACTCCCTTCGGTCCGAGCTTTCCCTCGGGCGTGAGGTCTTTCCGGTCGGGGAGCACTCGCATGCAGTTGTCTCCCTCGGCCAGCTTGTGGGTCGTTCCAGACCCAAGTTCCTTCACCCGGTCACCTGCCTGTTTTCGCCAATCGGGCATATCTTTGTCAGTTCTCCTTATCGTCGTTGTCTCGGTTTGAGAAGTGGAACTGGTTACGCAGAAATCTCCACTTCTCGCGGAAGTACCAGCGCACACCCACCATGACGATCACCAGTGCTCCGACCAGCGCCATCACGATCAGCAGAAATGCGTTGATCCCATCCATTGACTAGTCCTCGTCGGCCGCGAACCGCTCGCGAAGCTGCTGCCGAACCGCCCGCATCTTTTCCTGCCCCGCTTCAAGAGCACCTTGCGCCGACATCTCGTTACGCGTCAGGTCGGTCACCATGCGTAAGCAGTCCCGCCACATGCGGAACGCATCGATGACCAGCTTCGAGTACTCGTCGGCCGCGTCGGCCTTCTGAAAGGCGTCAACCTTTTGCCGCACTCGCGGTGAAACACTGGTCAACTCCTCGAGATTCTTTTCGGTTGCTTTGTCACCGACCGATCTGAATTCCCGCCGCAGCGCCAGCGACTTTTCGGTTTCGGCGCGTTCCATGTCGAGCTTGGCCGTTGCTCGCTTTTCGAGGCACTCGCGGCGGAACTCGATAGCATCGACGAACAGAGTTGCACAGCGAACCGCCGACCCCGCTACGTCGTCCGAAATCTGAATGGCACCGAGCAATTCCTTGATGCCCGCTCGCTTGGGTTCCGCTGGTTCAGCAGCACGAGTATCAACCGTGGGGGCCGGGGAGATGTAGGGGCCGTCCTGCGCGTCGTTGAAAATGGTGCTCTCGACCTCCGAAACTACAGCCTCGGCAACGGCAACTGCACTCGGTGTGGCCTGCTTTTTCACCTTCTTCATACGATTGAATTGTACTCAGTGGGGTCGGGTACTCCGGCCAACTGGAACGCTTCGCTTGGCCTTGGTAGCACGAGTAGGTGAGTTCAAAGGGTACCGCCAGTCCAGCTCCGATGCGTGCGATGTCGGCCTTCGACTTGTTGACGAAGGGAGACATCAACCGAACGCCATCGTCGTAGTGGCACAGGCGCAACGCCGTACCCAGTGCTTTGATGAACTCCGGACGGCAGTCGGGATAGACTGCATGATCGCCAGTGTGAGCAGCATAGGCTACGACTTTTGCACCGATGCCGATAGCCGTTGCCGCTGCTACCGAGAGCAAAATCATGTTGCGGTTGGGCACAACGGTCAGCCGCATCACCGGGTCTTCGTAGTGACCTTCAGGAACCGGAACTGCATCGGTCTGTGAACTGCCCCTGAGCAGCCCCCGTATCTGGCCGAGATCGCATTCGATGTGCGGTACCCTGACTTTGTTTGCGATGGCGCGTGCAGCCGCAAGCTCACGTGAATGCCGCTGCCCATAGTGGATGGACAATGCGTGACACTGCCAGTTCTCCGACAGCATGTAGTAGAGCAGAACGGTGCTGTCCATTCCGCCGCTCAGTAGGATAACTGCCTTTTTCTCTTCCATGTTCACTCTCCTGAAAATTCTACTCGTCGGTGCGAGTGACGGTGATGCTAGCGCCGTCGAAGAAAGCATTTACGTCCTCCGTGACCAACTCGATGATTTCCGAATCGGACATATTCTCAGCGGTGGCATCATCAACCCAGAAGCCGTCGCTAACGATTTCACGTGTTACCGTAACCCAGATTTTCATTCAGACTCCATGTTGCTGATCTTCCGGTTGAGATACCATTGGGCCTTCTTGTGATCCTGAAGATCCGAATCCCCCGATTTTCGGCCAGCACGGAGAATGTACTTCACCACCTGCCCGTCGAGAAAATCGAGCTTGAAGTCTTCGATCACGCGCATTACGTAGTCGCCCTGATAGTGCGTCGGGTTTACCGGGTCGTTAGGCATTTACACCTTCCTGTACTCGGGGAGCCACGATCCCTTTGCGTCTTGCGCGAAGTCCCCGAACAGGGCTTTCTCGTGCTCTACCATGTACGTGCCAATCCTGGAGAACACGTGGAAGATTTCCTCTTCGGCGGTCGGCTCATTGGCACGGAGAGCGATCACGTGGCGTAGCGCCCGTAGGTTGCCTGTCCACACACCGCCGGTTGCTACGCCCATGCCGATAATGCGCCGTAAACAACTGGTGACCCGCTTCTTGTAGGCGAAATTCTGGTTGCCCGAGTCCATGTCCCAGATGCCGAGAAGCTCCTGGTAGTTCTCGGCCATCTGCCGGAAGGCACGGTCGAACACTACGCGGCTGCGTGATTTTCGTAACTCCAAGTCATGGTTGTCAGACTCGTTCGGCGTTATCGACGTGGGTAGCCACCATGCGATGTCTTCGTGCATTCGAATGTACCGCATGGACCCTTCGGAGATTGCCCACCCAGCCCGGTGCCGGTTCATCTCGCCGGTGAACACACGGCTGACTCCCTCGATAGCGAATGTGTAGACAGCGTGCTCCAGCACACTGCCGTGGCCGCTGGAGAGGATGTTGTCGAGGTACTCAGTGAGGTCTTTTCGGACCTTCGTAACGTTCGGGTTCAACCCCGGTTCGAAGCTCATGTAGCACCGCTTTGCAGCCAGCGCAATCAACAGTGCCGGGTCGCTGACCACTTCCGCTTCGGGAAGCTCGTACCCGTTCGCGCCTATGTGATCGAGCCACTTTCGAACCTGTTCCCGATCCACCATCGTTCGGGCGATATTGAAAATCTCGATGTCAACGTTCATTTTGGTAATTCCGTTTTGCCGAACCGTGCGAGCACATTTTGCAGTCTTTCGGACTTTTTCCGCCCCGGATTCCAGTCCCCGTTCAGATACCGGGTGACCGTATAGTGCCCGCTGAGGTCGAACAGCTTAGCTATCTGGTTGTGCGACCACCCGGCTTCTTTGAGTGCTCGGATGGCTGGTCCGATCTCTCGTGTTCTTCCGACCTTTCGCTGATACACACCGCGCGGCATCGGTTTTAGGTGTTTACTACGATGCCCATGGCGCTGTCCGAAATGCCACATCCGTACAGCATGTCTATTGTGAACTGCTGCGTCAACGTGTTGGGCTGATAGTTCATGGTCACGCGCAAGCCAAAGTTACCCAATTCGGCGTATTCGGCGATGGCACCCGTGCCTGGAAGCGGCTGTGGCAGGCGTCGGATCACCAGGCCAATAGCGTCTTTGGCGAACGCTAGGTTGTGAGTCGCCATCGGTAGGCCGGTCTTCGGCACAAATCGCGAGCGGAACACGAAGAAATCTTTGACCTTTCCGATCACACCGTCGATAAGTGCTCGCAGACCAGCGTCTCCGGCGGTCTGGAACTCGCTGAACCTTGGAAGGCACCGCCAAGCCGAGTACGTCGTCGCATCCACAACGATGTACTTCTGCTCAGCCGGTGGAACTCCTGCCAGGAACAACGCGGTATCTGCTGCGTCGATCACGGCTTCCGTAATCGGCGTTCCCGGTGTGCCAACCGGAGTATTCGCCGTAAAGTCGGTGTACAGGTTCAGCAAGTCGGCTTCCAGTCGCTGAGCAATCGCAGCGATTGCCGGCTGCATGTAGATTTCCAGAAGGTCGGGAACCGCCAGAACCTTCGTTACGTCAGGGATCTGGAAAGTCGCCTCAGCATGGGTATCTAAAGAGATCACACCACTCGGCGTGCCCACCGTATCGCCCACGTTGGCTAAGACCGGTTCGTAGTGACGCCGGACGAGGTTACCCATCACGAGTCTCCCCACCAGCATTGGTAGCGCGTCTGCTGCTGCCAGCTTTACAATCGCCTTGGCGACGTTAGTTGAGGTTATGTATGCCAATTCTTTTTCTCCTTACCCACAGATCACTTCGGATGATTCGGTTTCGTAGCAGCGGACCTCGACGACGCGAAGGGCCGGATTTCTCTTTCCCACTGCGGCGACCAGTTCGTCATACAGGTGCCTGGCAAAATTCTCGGCAGTTGATGGCTCGATTTCCGGATAGTGCCGGGGGACGGTCACGAGGTTTCGTTCTCCGTCGTACACCGTTCCGATGACTGAGTGATCGTATTTCTTGATGACATCTTTGATTGCGGTAAAATCGACGACCATACCGCTCACGTTCAGCTCGGCGGCCTCGACCTTGACGACCACTCGATAATTGTGCCCATGGAGGTGGTTGCACTTCGACCCGTACGGCAGATGCAACTGGT
>Ga0335084_10005532_pt1 | contig 12503 bp, 14 predicted proteins | sample Lox_Sample_44_FD_206721 | JGI IMG/M metagenome (GOLD analysis project Ga0335084, IMG submission 206721) | Soil microbial communities from Loxahatchee National Wildlife Refuge, Florida, United States - Lox_Sample_4.4 | ecosystem: Environmental > Terrestrial > Soil > Wetlands | place: USA...
GCGGCCCAGTGACGGCTCTGAAGGAAGAGCCGTCGCCTGAAGCGCTCGACGAGAAGATCGTACGACTCCGCGCTGACCGGGATGCGGCTTACGTGTATGGTGCGGTTTTCGAGAACGCTGTAGCGATGGCGGAAGTGCTCGAAGCCGTCTCGACCCAGCACCAGGACGCCCGGCGAGCGGTGCTCGAAGTGGAAGACCTCGTCGCCCAGGCGGAGAGCTACATGCCCGCCGCTCGAGCCGCCCTCGTTGGCTTCGATGTAGAGGTACTCGACGCTGCGGCCCGTCTCAGCGGCCGCGGCCGACGAGAGACCGACCAGCAACACGGCACCGAGCCAGAGCCACCGGCGGAGCCGCCCCATGTTACTTCTTCTTCGCGTCGTAGCCCTTTTGCATGGCCGTGCGCTTCGCCTCATCCTGCCCCGCCAGACCATCCATGTAGGCCTTGAGCTGGACCTGACTCGCTCCCGCCTCGCCCAGGCCCTCGCCGATGCCCTCGTAGGTGACCGTGCTCTCTTCCCAGTTCGTGATGTTGTGCTTCCTGGCGATGTCGCCGATGCCGCGCCGGAACGCGTCGAATTGCCCGCCGGTCTTCATGTAGGCCGCGGTGTACTCGCGCACATCGCTCTTGTACTGGGTCTCCGCGCTCTCGGGAGAGCTCGACCTCGAGCTGCTCGCCGAGGAATCAGACGATGACTCGGAGCTATTGGATGAGCCCTTCGAGCTGGCCGAGAAGGAGCAGCCCTGAGGCAGCACCAATATCAGCGAGAGCACAGCGCCAGCGACATTACGCAGTGCGGGCGACATGTGTCCAATGGGCATGAGCGACCTCACAGTTGGCGGGGCAGAGGGTCGAAGCCGCGCAGGAGCCACGATCGGAAACGGGTCACGAACGGCCAAGGCGGTCGATCAGCCGGCGCTCGCGCTTGGTCGGTCTGCCGAGACCACGGGGACGCATCACCGGCGGCAAGAGGCGAGCCTCCCGCGGCGGTGGCGGCGGGGTCAGGTCTTCGTAGAGAAGGGCGGCCTGTGCGCCAGGCCCGCGGCGATCCGACAGCACCGCCACCCGCACGATCCGCTTCCCGCGCGGCAGCGTGATCCGCAGGAGATCGCCGGGACGCACGATGCGCGAGGGCTTGGCGGCTTGCTCGTTCAGATCCACCTTGCCGCCGTCGCAGGCCACCGCCGCCAGTGTCCGGCTCTTGAAGAAGCGGGCGGCCCACAGCCACTTGTCCAGCCGCATGTCGGCCATGACTCGCTTACGGTAGCACAGGCCCTGGGCTATACTCGCGCGACAGCAGCGTCCGACCATGAGAGACTCGGAGAGAGAATCGAGGCGCGGCTCAACCTGTTGCCGACAGGAGACGGAGGAACGATGCGAAGAGGCTGGCTCCCGCTGCTGCTGCTCGTCGCCATTGCCTCTGTCGTGTCCGCGCAAGGCGCGCGGGTCGTCGTCGAGGACTGGGCCAAGATCTCCGTCGGTCACAAGGGCGTGCCTCCGGGCTGGAAAACCCAGAGCTGGGGCAGTCCCAAGTACGACTTCGAGATCGTGAGCGACGGGTCGTCGCGCGTCCTCCGCCTGCTGAGCGATGGGGACAGCTCCACCATCAACAAAGAGATCAAGATCGATTGCAAGGACTATCCCATCCTCCAGTGGAGCTGGAAGGTCGTGACACTACCCAAGGGCGCCGACGCCCGCAAGAAAGCGACGGACGACGAGGCGGCACAGGTCTACGTCACCTTCCCACGCTTCCCCGCCGCGGTGCGCTCCCGCGTCATCGGCTACATCTGGGACACCACGGCGCCGGCCGGCCTCACGTTCAAGAGCGAGAAGACGGGGCTCGTCACCTATATCGTCATGCGCTCGGGCGAGGCGGATCTGGGGAAGTGGTTCACGGAATCGCGCAACGTCTGCGAGGACTACAAGAAGATCTACGGCGAAGCGCCCGACGAGAAGATCGAGGCGCTGTCCATCGGCATCGACTCGGACGACACGCGATCGCGGGCCGAGGCCTTCATCGGCGAGATCTTCTTCAAGAAGCCGTGAGGGCCCGTCTCCGCAGGGAGGGCTGAGGGTGGGCAGAGGCGGCCTCGAAGCATACGGCGCGCTGGTGCTGCGAGTCTTTCTCGGAGTGATCTACATCGCCCACGCCTACCTTTCCCTCGTCGTGATGGGCCCGGCCAAGGCCATGGACTACCAGCGCGCCATGCACATTCCTCTGCCGGAGATCGGCGTCTGGTATCTGATCCTGGCCCACGGCTTGGGCGGCATCATGCTGATCCTGGGCATCATGGTGAGAGGGGCCGCGCTGGCGAATATTCCGATCATGGCCGGCGCACTGTGGTTCGTGCACCTGCCGCAGGGATTTTTCATTTTCGGGGGCAAGAACGGCTACGAGTACGTCCTCTTCCTTCTGGGGGCGACGGTGGCCCAGGCGCTCCTGGGCGCAGGCGCATTCACTCTCAAGAAGTAGCTCGGCGAAGCTCGGTCGGACGAGGCGCTGCGCTACTTGGGCGCGGGCCCGGGGAACTGGCTTGGACTGACCTTGCTGTTCGCCGCGCCGAGGGAAAGCTGGGTCGCCTGTCCCGCCTCGATGGTCACCTGCTGATCCCAGAGCTCCACGGCGGGAGCGCCATCCTCGGACTTCGCGACCAGACGGTACTTCCCGGGCTCGAGATTGGAAAACTCGTATCGCTCGCCCAGGCGGAACGGCCGTGAGAGATTCACGGACCTGGTGGCGGCGTCGTCACCCGTCAGCGTCATGCGCACCTTGATGAGCCGCTCGCGTGGATTGACGCCCGGCCACTCGAGACTGCCGCCGACCTTGCCTTTGATCGGCGCCTGCGCCCGGCTCGCGGGAGCCTCCGTCGAATCGGTAGCCACGCGCCCCTCGGAGAGCAGGCCGGCGCTCTCCAGCCACTGGCGCGCGCTGCGATAGTAGTCCGCCGAGGGATCGCCCCGCTTGACCGCCCACTGGAACTGCTCGGCCGCCTCCGCGCGCCTCCCCAGATGCGAGTACGCGCTGCCGAGGGCGAAGCGCAGCGCCATATCGTCGGGCTCGAGGGCGACAGCCTCCTGGTATTTCCCGGCCGCCTTCGCGTACTCCCCACGCTCCATGAGCTGGTCGGCCTCCCCGCGCGCCGCCGCGACGGGCGCCGAATGCGGCAGCTCGGCGGGCTGCCGCGGCGCCGGCGCCTGCTGACAGCCGGGCATCAGAGCCAGGACCGTCAGCCCCGAGAGCAGCAGCGAGGAGCGTCGAGTCCTAGTTCTCACGCCAGCTGATGATGCGCTGATTGTAGGCCGCCCGCAGGGCCATGTTGATGTTCTGGGTGCTGTTGCGCAGCGCGAGGGTATTGGCCTGGGTCAGGAACTCGAAGTACCCATTGGCCTCGTTCCCGATCGTCTCGTTGGCGACGAAGGCGCCGCGGATCTCGGCATTGCTCCCGCTCCGGAAGCCCGTCCCGACGTAGCGGCCCGTCACGATCACGATCCCGTCCCAGTAGAAATCCACGTTGCGGCCGGAGATGTTCATCCCGGCGCCCGAGGTCGTGATCGAAAGGTCACCGTCCTCCACGACCAGGATCCCGGCCCCTTTCACGGTTCCCGTGATGTTCAGGCCCGTGAACTGCGATGAGGTATCGAGCTCGCCCCGGAAGTACACGAGCTTCGGATCCGACGGGGTTCCCAGGTAGAGGTTCGTGCCGAGCGGCGGGCTGCCCGCGCAGCCCGACTGGTTACCCGTGCTCGAGAGCGCCGGCGTGGTCGGCGCGCCCACGGTGCCGGTGAGCCTCAAGGGGCAAGCGATGCTGCTCTGGATGACGGTGGTCGCCGGATTCGCCGCCAGCTTGGTGAGAAAGTTCTGCATCGTCGTGGGCGTCATGGTGGAGTCCGCGGAGATGGTGTTGAGGCCGGATGTGACGGCGCCGTTCACCTGGCTCTTGCCCTGGACGGTGTTCTGGAGCGCGACCGTGTTGAAGGCATTCTCGACGTTCTGCTCGTACGTGATGCCGAGGTTCGCTTGGGTGCCCGGCTGGGTCGCGATCCCCAGGCGCAGGACCGAGCCGGTCGGACTACTGGCATTGGGGTCTGCCCGCATCCAGTCCCGGCCGTCGATGGTCTGGTTATTGCCGGCCGTCTGGATGAAGGTGTCAGCCTGGAAGCCCGGGAGCGTCACCGCGGCGTTGATCCCCAGCACATTGCGGCTGAGCACGGCGGTAATCGTGCGAGTCGCCGTGCCGTACGTGCCCGTTGCGGTGACGATCACGATGCCGTTCGTGTCGGCGAACTTGCCGCCGCCATCGACCGGCACGCCCGTCAGCGCCTGGTCGCCCGCGTACCCGCCGCCCGCGGCGATCGAGTCGTTGCGGATCGTCACCGAGAAGGTGCCGGCGCTATTGGTCAACCCCGGCAGCGCTCCGGGCGCCGGCGAATTGACGCAGAGGTTGTTGCTCATCCGTGCCCCGATGTTCTGCCCGGCCACGCTGGTGGCGAGCTGATCATCGGACGTGTTCTGGACATTGTCGGGGCCGGGGAGGAATGCGCTCAGGTCCTGATCCGCAATGCAGTCGAAGGCCCATTCGATGCCGGCCTCGGCCAGGTGCCGCGCGCGCGCGGTATCCGAAAGGTTTCCCGAGATCTGCGGCTCGACGGCACCGAGATTCAGGACGGTCAGCACCAGCGTGGTCAATATGAGCATCGCGATCAGCGCGAGTGGCAGGGCCACGCCTCGCTGGTCGCGCATGATGGTCATTGGACGGATCATGGTCAAGTCCCTCATGAGGTCGGGCGGTTGCGCAGGCGCACACGATGCACCATGGTCACCTGCGGCTGCCCCGAGCTCTGCTGCGTCGTCAAGGTAATTGTCACCGTGCGGATATTGGCGGCGGTGGCGGTGACGGCATTGTTCTGGTCGAGGTACGTAAAAGCAAGGCTGGTGATACCCGAGACGAGCGCGACCGGCGCGCCGTCCACGCCCATCTCCCGGCGGAGCAGCTGCCCGGAAGCGAAGGAGTAAATCACCTGCTCTCCCCGCGTCGCCCCGCTCACCGGGTCCGTCACGGAGGTCGTCTGGATGTCACCGCTGGCATTCCAGTCGTTCTGGATCGTCAGGCCGGTGGTGCTCTGGCCGGTGATCGCGGAGAATGCGTAGTTGAACGGAGGACAGGGCGTCACTGGCGCCGTGGGGCATGTGGGACCCGCCGGCAGATAGCCGGCTTCGCGGATCTCTTCGATCATGCGCTCGATCCCGATGCGGGCATTCGATTGAGCGTCGACCTTGTTCACCGTCGCCGTCGCGCTCTGCTGGCCGACCATCACCAAGCTCAGCACCCCCGCCATGACGACGCCGATGAGGGCGCACACGACGAGCATCTCGGTCAGGCTGAAGCCGCGCTGGTTGCTCACTTCCGCCGCTCCCCGGAGCCTCATGTGTGGTTCGCGATGAGGGTGGACAGTCTCACGCTGCGCTCGGCCGACGAGAGCACACCCCAGGCCACTATCGGCCGGTAGAAAACCTCGACGTCCACCCGCTTGCGCACGATGCTGCCTGCGACGACATAGTCGGTGACGGTGACCGTCGAGCGGTAGCCGGGCGCATTGGCGATCGAGTTGTAGGCCTGAGCGGGAAAGCACGCGCCGGTGACATTGACGAAGCCCATGCACGCGACCAGCGAGTTTCCGAGAGCGGTCGCGCGCACCTGCTCCATACGCTGCTCGGCCAGGAAGGTAGCCGTCGTCTGCTGACGGCTCGTTTCCACGCCCTGGATGGCGGTGGCGAAGCCCGCTCCGACCGCGACCAGCCCGACTGAAATGACGAAGATGGCGGCGAGAAGCTCGGCCACCGTAAAGCCGCCATTGCTTCTCGACGCTTTCGCAGCCCAACGCAATAGGTTGTGCATTGATAGATATCTCCTGCCCGAGACCTAGCAAGGGGGATGCCACGAGCCCCTCGAAAAAGCACGACGCGGGGCAATCCGTAACTAGTTGATTTCCATCAGACGCTCAAGCAGCCCGGGATCGAAAAAGGCTCGTCATCCGGGTAGGCGTGACTTCCCCTCGACAGGGCGAGCGACGGAGAGTGTCAGGCTTCCCCTCTTTAACGGTTGCCGCGGAGGCGCGGATCCAGCAGGTCACGCAGCGCGTCGCCGAGCATGTTCGCCCCAAACACGGAGAGCGACAACGCGACGCCGGGCCAGAGAGCGAGCCACGGCGCGCGCAACATATGGACCAGGCCCGAGCCCGAGAGCATGCCGCCCCACGAAGGACGTGGGGGCGGCACGCCGAAGCCGAGGAAAGAGAGCGCGGCCTCGGTGAGGATGACCGCGCCCAGGTTGACGGTGCCAAGGATGATGATGGGCGCGAGGATGTTCGGCAGGACATGCTTGGCGATAGTGCCCGCGTGCCCCGCGCCGAGCGCGCGCGCCGCCTCGAGGTAGAGATGCGCCTTGACCGCGAGCACGGCGCTGCGGATGACACGCGAGTCGCGGATGCCGAGGACGAGGCCGAGCGTCAGGATCACGTTCTCCAGTCCGGGCCCCAGGATGGCCATGATGGTGAGCGCGACCAGAAGCAGCGGAAAGCACATGAACGCGTCCACGACGCGCTGGACGAGCAGATCGAGCCGGCCACCGAAGTAGCCGGACACGAGACCGACGCTGGAGCCGATAGCCAGCCCCAGCGCGACACCGCCGAAGCCCACCCCCATCGACACTCGCGCGCCGTAGATCACCCGAGAGAGCAGGTCCCGTCCGAGATTGTCCGTGCCCAGCCAATGGTCCATGCTCGGTGCCTTGAGCCTCGAGAAGACGTCGGCCTCGTCGTAGCCATAAGGGGCGACGACGTGCGCCAGGAGCCCGAGCGCCAACATGGCGAACAGGAGCAGTCCCCCCGCGGCTCCGAGCGGCTTCCGCCGGACAAAGGTCCACACGCCCGGCTAGTCCTGCCTGACGCGCGGATCCAGCGCGCCATAGGAGAGATCGACGAGAAGGTTGGACAGCACGACGAGCGAGGCGACGAAGAGGTTGACGGCCTGGATCACCGGGTAGTCGCGGCGGCTGATGGCCTCGAGCACGAAGCTCCCCATGCCGGGCAAGCCGAAGATGTGCTCCATGATGATGGAGCCGCCGAAGTAGAACGGCAACTGTCCGCCGATCACCGTGACGATGGGAATGGCCGCATTGCGAAGCCCGTGGCCCAGCACGACCGCCGCCCCGCCCAGGCCCTTGGCGACGGCGGTGCGCACGTAGTCCTGGCGCAGCACCTCGAGCATCATGCCCCGTGTCATCCGCATGATGGTGCCGGCCTGCGCCACGCCGAGGCAGAGGGCGGGCAGGATGAACTGATCGAGATAGACTCCGGGGCGCTCGGCGAACGTCGTGAAGCTGCCGATGGAGGGCGCCCACTGGAAGTAGTACGAGGGGAGCACGACGATGAGGGTCGCGAGCCAGAAGTTCGGCACGGACAGGGCCGCCACCGCGAAGGAGCGGGCCGCATAGTCGGCGCCGGAGTCCTGGCGTACCGCGGCGAGAATTCCGATGGGCAGCGCGACGAGGAGGGAGATCGCGATGGACAGGAACGACAGTGTCATCGTCACGGGAAAGCGGGCGGCGATGTCGCGGACGGCGGGACGGTTGGTCCAGAGGCTCGTGCCGAGGTCACCCCGGAGGACGCCGCTCGCCCACCTCGCGTACTGGACGGCGAGGGGCCGGTCGAGGCCGAGGCGGGCGCGGAGCTCATCGGCGTCGCGACCGTACTGGAACTGCTCGAGCATCATGTCCACGACGTCGCCCGGAATGGCCCGAACGATGGCGAAGACGAAGAGCGAGACGAGGAAAAGGGTGGGCAGGATCAGCAGGAGCCGGCGAATCGCATAGCGGACCACCGGCTATTTGTCGAGCCAGACCACCTCGAGCTGGGCACCGCGATCGAACGAGTTCTTGCACCCGTAGTTCTTCACCCACGGGGTCCACGAGGACACGTTCTTCGGGTACGGCGTGTAGACGTAGTACACGCGATCGGCGGTATGCCGCTGGATGTCATCGATGATCTTCTTACGCGACGATCGCGAGGTATACCGGCGCTGGGCATCCAGCATCACGTCGAGCTCGGTGTCGGCGACATGGCTGCGATTGTTGGGCTGCCCCGTCCGGAAGAAGTTGTAGAGATACCCGTCGACCTCCGTGAAGAGCGACGACGGCCCCCAGCTCGCTTCGTCGAACTTGCCGAGGAAAGAGCCGCGAATGTAGTTGCCGTACTCCTCGTTGACGATCTGGAGCTCCACGCCGATTTGCTTGAGGTTGAAGGTCAGGAGCTCGAGCTCCTCGACATACTCCGGGCCATAGCCCGGCCAGTTCGTGCACTTGACCTTCATGCCGTTTCCAAATCCCGCCTCGGCCAGCATCCTCCTGGCCAGCGCCGGATTGTGCTGGAGCCACTTCCCTCCCTCGCCCAGCTCCGCGGCGGGAAGCTTCCACTCGCGCATCGGGGCGGGCACGGGCCCCGGATCCTCCCAGCCCTGCCCCTCGAGGTACTGCGCAAGCCACTTCTTGCGGTCCACCGCGAGGGAGAAGGCCCGCCGCACACGCACGTCGTTGAACGGCGCCTTGTCGGTGCGGAACGCGAGGGTGCGGACGGCAAGCCAGTCCCAGAAGACCACCGGGTAGGTCGGATTGGACTTCTTGAACGAGGCGACGTCGGTGCGCGGGATGCGCGCGTCATAGAAGGGGACGTCCACCTGCCCGGCGCGAAACAGCGAGAGCTGGGTGGAGCGGTCCTTGACGAAGAGCCATTCGACCTTGTCCAAGTACGGCAGCCCCTTGGCGTAGTAGCTGGGGTTGCGGGCAAAGACCGCCTTGACGCCGGGCTCGTATCGCTCGAGGACGAAGGGGCCGCAGCCGATCAACGACTCGGCGGCTTTGAAGTCGCCCATCTTCTCCTCGACCTCGGGCGGCATGATGCAGTTCCACGGCTCGGCCAGATTGTGCAGGAAGGGCGCGTAGGCGTCGGCCAGCGTGACGCGGACCGTGTACTTGTCCGGCGTCTCGATGCCCTCGAGGCGCCCCAGCAGGTTGGCAGTGGGCGACTTCTTGACCGCCCGGTCGAACGTGTACTTGACGTCGGCGGCGACCAGCTCGCGGCCATTGACCGGCGCCCGCGACTCCCACCGCACGCCGGGACGCAGAGCGATCGTATAGACGCGCCCGTCCTTGGAGACATCGGCCTTGAGGGCCAAGTCCGGGACCAGGGTGAAGTCCGAAGGGCCATACTTGGCACCGTTGACGTACTTGAAGAGCGTCCGTCTCACGAAGGACGAGATGAGCTGGGTCTGGTACGAGATCGTCCCATGGGTGTCGAAGGTCGGCGGCTCGAGGCCAATGACCTTGAGCACGCCGCCGCGCTTCGGCTGAGCCTGGGCGAACGCGTCTCCCGGATGCCATGCCGCGGCCGCGGCGGCGCCGGCCGCCAGCTTCAGAAAATCGCGTCGTCCAGCGGATCGATTGAAGACAGCGTCCATGGTGTCCTCCGGGAACAGGCGTGGCAGGTGACCGGCCGGCGGCATTATAGCAAAGGCTCGCGGTGGTTCAGCAGGCGCAGGGTCCAACCGTCACCATCGCGCTCCACCACCGAGAGCGCCGCGTAGTCCTGGCCGAGGGCGAGAATGCGCTCGAGCGGCACGCCCAGCGCCCGGCACAGCAGAATGCGATTGGGCCCGCCGTGGGCGACCACGAGGACGGAGCCGCCGGCATGGCGGGCCTCGATGTCCTCAAAGGCCCGCCACGCCCGCGCCGCCACGTCCGGGAGGCTTTCGCCGCCGGGGAACTGAAAGCGGCCGACATCGGCCATCCAGGCCTCGAAGGCCGGCGGGTCGAGCGCGCGAATCTCCTCGGCGGTCAGACCTTCCCAGCGCCCCATGGAGAACTCGCGCAGCTCCGGCAGCGGGACGACCTCGAGCCCGTGGGGCGCCCCCAGGATCTCGGCGGTACGGCGGGTCCGGGAGAGATCGCTGGAGTAGGCGGCGGCGAGCTCCACGGTCGAGAGACGGCGCGCGAGCGCCGCGGCTTCAGCCTCGCCGAGCGGGGACAGCGGCACGTCGAGGTGACCGATGAACCGCCGCGTCTCGGCTCCTACCACGCTGCCGTGCCGCACCAGATAGATCCGGGTCGGCACTTAGATGAGCTGCAGGTGCAGCAAGGCGACCGAGGCGGTCAGTGTCGCCATCTCGCCGATCTCGACAGACGCGCCCAGCGCGTCACCGGTGAGTCCGCCGAGACGGGAAGCCAGGAATACCGCCCAGAGAAGGACGGGGGCGAGGGCGAGGCTCAGGAGCAAGCCGCTCCACGACCCGAGAAGCGCCGCTGCCACGATCCAGAGCCCACCCACCTGAACCGGCGTCGCCCAGGGCGAGAGGCCCTCGAGGAAGTCCGCCCCGATACCCTGCCCCGGCGTGGCTGCGGGGAACAGCGGACCGACGAGGACAGGCGCAAGCCGCCCTATCGCGGGGGCGAGGAGGAGCACGGCGGGATGTCGAGGCGCCGGCACGGCATCGAGCGCACCGACGGAGACCAGGAGGCACAGCGCGATCGCGATGGCACCGAAGGTGCCGAGGCGACTGTCCCTCATGATGAAGATCCGACGCTCCGGATCTCTGCCTGCGATACCGTCGATGGCGTCCGCCAGCCCATCGAGGTGGAGGCCGCCGGTGAGGATCTTCCACACCGCCACGACGAGAATCCCTTCGAGCAGCGAAGGGAAGACGGCTGACAGGAGGCGGTCGGCTGCCACGAGGCAGGCGCCCAGGGCGAGCCCCACGACGGGAAACCACCAGGCGGCGCGTCCCAGGGCTCCTGGGGCCGTAGCCTCCCGGCCCGGCACCGGCACAATAGTGAGAAACCGCACGGCGAGAACGAGGTAGGTCATCAGCCCACGGGGATGCGGAGAGCCCGCTGGACGCTCACACCGGGAGAACGGGATTGCGCCGGAGGGGGAACTCGAGCTGCTTGCTCCACGCGTACTCGAGCCGCTTGATGAGCTCGCCGCGCAGCTCCGAGCCCGCGATGATGCCGTCGACCAGCATCTCGGAAGCGAGCTTGTAGATGTCCACGTCCTGGACATACTCCTGCCGCTTCTGCTGCACATAGGCCGCGCGCTCGCTCTCGGGCAGCTCCATGATCTTGTTGTAGTACACGGCATTGATGGCGGGCTCGGGCCCCATAATGGCAATCTGCCCCTGCGGGAGCGAGAGCGCCGCGTCCGGTTCGAAGGCCGGCCCGCACATCGCGTACAGCCCTGCCCCGTAGCATTTCCGGACCACCACCGAGATCTTGGGTACCGTGGCCTGCGAGGTGGCAAAGACCATCTTGGCGCCGTGGCGGATGATCCCGGCGCGCTCTACCTTGGTGCCGACCATGAAGCCGGGGACATCGGCCAGGTAGACCAGCGGGATGTTGAAGGCATTGCACAGCCAGATGAAGCGCGCGGCTTTGTCCGCCGAATCGACCATCAGGACCCCGCCCTTGACCTTGGGCTGGTTGGCAACGAGACCGGCGACCCGCCCGCCGATGCGGGCGAAGCCGGTGATGATCTCCGGGGCGAAGAGCCGCTTGATCTCGAAGAAGGAGCCCGCGTCGACGACGCGGGCGATGAGCTCGTACATGTCGAACCACTTGCGCTGGTCGTACGGGACGATGTCCTCGATCGGACGGCCGGGCTCGGCCTGCCGGGCTTCGGCGGCAGCCGGCCGTTCCCGGTAAGACTGGGGCATGAACGTGAGATAGCTCTTGGCAAGTTGTATCGCGTCCTCGTCGGAGGCGGCCAGGACGTCGCCGCAACCCGACACCGAGCAATGCATGCGCGCGCCGCCCAGCTCCTCGAGCGAGACCTTCTCCCCCACGGCCATCTCGACCATGCGCGGCGAGCCGACGTAGAGGCTCGCCTTGCCGTCCACCATGATCACGCAGTCGGTCAGCGCGGGCAGGTAGGCCGAGCCGGCGGGGGACGGCCCGAAGAGTATGCAGACCTGGGGTACGACCCCTGAGAGCTGGACCTCGTTGTAGAAGATGCGACCAGCGTGGAAGCGGCCCGGAAAGATCTTGATCTGCTCCGAGATGCGTCCACCCGCCGCGTCCACGAGATAGAGCAGCGGCACCTGGAGCCGCTGGGCGCGCTCCTGGACGCGCACGATCTTGGCCACGGTCTTCTCGCCCCAGGAGCCAGCTTTGACCGTGTAGTCATTGGCCATGATGCAGACGGTACGGCCACCGACCCGGCCGACGCCGGTCACGACGCCGTCCGCCGGTGTATCGGCCTCCTGGTTTCGTGCGAAGAGGAAATCCTCCTGGAACTCGGATCCAGGATCGAGGAGGAGTTGCAGGCGCTCGCGGACGAAGAGCTTGCCTTCGTCCTTCAGCTTGTCCCGGTACTTGACGTGCCCCTGCTCGATGCGGGCGCGCTCGCTGAAGTAGCGCTCCTCAGTCATGGCGGGGCCTCCGACGGCTCACTTCGCCGCGGG
>Ga0335084_10005534_pt1 | contig 12501 bp, 10 predicted proteins | sample Lox_Sample_44_FD_206721 | JGI IMG/M metagenome (GOLD analysis project Ga0335084, IMG submission 206721) | Soil microbial communities from Loxahatchee National Wildlife Refuge, Florida, United States - Lox_Sample_4.4 | ecosystem: Environmental > Terrestrial > Soil > Wetlands | place: USA...
CGCCGGCGAGAAGCCCCGCCGTGAAGAGCGCGCCCATGACGAGGGCGATGAGGACGGCGTGGGCCGCCAGTGCCTGGGCCTCGGCGCGCCTGCCGGCGCCGAGCGCCCGCGCCACGGCCGAGGACACGCCGCCACCCATCCCGCCGGCCGACATCGTCTGCATGAGCATGAGGAGCGGGTAGACGAGCGAGACGCCCGCCAGCGCGTCCGAGCCGAGCCAGCCGACGAAGACCGCGTCCATGGTCGCGACGACGGCCTGGAGGACCATGACGAGGACGTTCGGCGCCGCCAGCCGGAGGAGGGTGGAGGCGACGGGCGCTTCGAGGAGACGCTTCGTGCGGGTCGAGATATGCCCAGCCGCGGCCGTCGAGGTCATGACTTGTAAAATAATAGTGACTTGCTTTTCTGTCAAGCCCTCGGCTAGAATATCTGCATGTCGAAGATCTACGGCCAGCGCTGCCCGGTCGCGAAGACGCTCGAGCTCGTGGGTGACCGCTGGACGCTCCTCCTGGTGCGGGACCTCCTGGGCGGCGCCCGCCGCTTCCAGGACCTCGAGGCGTCCCTGCCTGGCATCGCGCCCAACATCCTCTCGGACCGGCTCAAGCTGATGGAGGAGCACCGGTTGGTGAAACGCAGCTTTTACTCCGACCATCCGCCGCGGGCCGAGTACGCGCTCACGGACAAGGGCCGCGAGCTCGGCACCGTGGTAGGGGCGCTCGCAGCCTGGGGCTCGCGCCACGTGGATAAGAGCGCCCGGCTCGTCCACGCGGACTCGGGCAAGGAGGTCCGGCTGGGCTACTTTCGCGCGGACACGGGCGAGCGGGTGCCGGGCAGCGCCGTGCGCGTCAGGCGAGGGTCGCCAGGAACTCCAGCACGGCGCGGTTGAACGCCGCGGGCTGATCCCGGTTGGCGAAGTGGCCCGCCAGTGAGAGGAGGGCGAAGCGGGCGTGCGGGATGCGCTTCTGGATCTCCCGCATCGGGCCGAGCGAAGGGTCCTCGTCGCCGCAGACGAGGAGGGTCGGCACCGTGATCTCGCCCAGGCGATCCGTGATGTAGTCCATCTGGAGGAGCGCCCGGAGGGCGTTGGCGTAGCCGATCGGCGTGAGCATGCGGTAGTAGTCGAAGATCTCCTTCCGAGCCCCTGGGTCCAGCTTGATCCGCCCCGCCACGTTCGGATTGGACTCGATGGCGAACTCGGCCATGGCGTCCATCCCGCCCTTGAGGGTCACCTCGATGCTCTTCGCGCGCATCACGATGTTGTCCACGCCGAGCGGCAGGCCCGATGCTGAGGAAGAGTCGATGATGAGCAGGGCGCGCACGCGCTCCGGGTGCGCCAGCGTGAAGCGTGTCGCGATGCCCCCGCCGAGCGAGAGCCCACCCACGATCGCCCGCTCGATTTCGAGATGGTCCATGAGGTCGTGGAGATCCCAGACCCAGTGTGCGAAGGTGACCTTCCTCGGGTCCTCGGGGCTGTCGGAGCGCGCGTGCCCGCGGGGCTCCCAGAGGATCAGCCGGTAGCCGGCGGACAGCGCGCCGATGTTCGGCTCCCACATGCCGGCGTTGCCGCCGATGCCATAGGCCAGCAGGACCGGCTCGCCCTGCCCGTGCTCTTCGTAATAGATCCTGACGCCGTCGCGCGCGGTCGAGTGTGGCATGGCCGCCCTCCGGATGCGGAGTGTGGTAAAAGAGGGCCCTATGGAACGGTCGTTTGCGGAAGAAGTCAAGCAGCTCCAGCTCGGACAGGGCCAGGTCCTTCGCGGCGAGGGCATCCTCGCCATCACCAAGGCGCTCCTCCAGTCCGGTGTGTCCTATGTCGGCGGATATCCGGGCGCTCCCGTGTCCCATCTCCTCGACGTCATGGCCGACGCCAACGTGCCCCTGCTCAAACCCATGGGAGTCTACCTGGACGCTTCGGCCAGCGAGGCCGCCGCCGCCGCCCTCCTGGGCGCGTCCATTAACTACCCCATGCGGGGGGCCGTCACGTGGAAGTCCATCGTGGGGACCAACGTCGCGGCCGATGCGTTGTCCAACCTGGCGTCCGCGGGCGTCATCGGCGGCGCGCTGATCGTCGTCGGGGAGGACTACGGCGCGGGCTCGAGCGTCATCCAGGAGCGCACGCACGCCTTCGCGCTCAAGTCCTCGCTGTGTCTGTTCGACCCGCGGCCGAGCCTCCAGACCCTGGCGCGCATGGTCGAGGAGGGGTTCGGCATCTCGGAGGCCTCCAACCTGCCTGCGGTCATCAGCCTGCGCATCCGCGCCGCGCACATGCAGGGCTCCATGGTCTGCAAGGACAACATCCACCCGGCGATCAGCATGCGCGACCGGCTCCAGCGGCACTCCTTCGACTACACCCGGATCAGCCACCCGCCCTCGACCTACACCCAGGAGGCGCAGAAGTTCGAGAAGCGCCTGCCAGCCGCTCGACGCTACGTCGTCGAGCGCGGGCTGAACGAGGTCATTCCGGGGGAAGAGAAGGAGCTCGGGATCATCCTCCAGGGAGGGCTCACGCCGACCGCGCTCCGCGCCCTCGAGCTCCTGGGCTGGGCCGATGTCTTCGGCAGGAGCCGCATCCCGATGCTCGTGCTGAACGTGATCCACCCGCTCGTGCCCGAGCAGCTCCTCGATTTCCTCGAAAGCAAGCGCCGCGTGCTCGTCCTCGAAGAGGGGATGCCCAACTTCATCGAGCAGGAGATCAAGGCTCTCGCCTACGACCGCGCCCTGTCCGTGCGCATCGAGGGCAAGGGCCTGGTGGCGGCCCAGGGTGAATACGTGCCCGAAGTGGTGCTCGCGGCGCTTGCGCGCTTCCTCGGAGGCGAGGCCGAGACGCGGCGTGCCGCTCTCGCCGCTCATGTCGGTCGTGGCCGGCAGATCCTCGAGACGCCGCTGCCCAAGCGGCCGCCCGCCTTCTGCACCGGCTGCCCGGAGCGCCCAATGTTCAGCGCGCTCAAGATCGCGCAGCGCGAGCTGGGCGAGACCCACGTGGCGGCCGACATCGGCTGCCACGCCTTCGCCACGCTGCCGCCGTTCAATCAGGGCAACACCATCCTGGGCTACGGTCTCGGACTGGCCTCGTCGAGCGCGGTGGCGCCCACCTTCGGCAAACGCGTGATCTCGATTTTGGGCGACGGCGGCTTCTGGCACTCGGGCCTGACGACGGGTGTCGCCAACGCCGTCTTCAACAAGCAGGACTCGATCGTCGTCGTCCTCGAGAACTTCTACACGTCGGCGACGGGCCAGCAGTCCAACCCCTCGACGGGCAAGAACCCCCGCGGGGATTCCGTGCGCATGTCCATTGCCGAGACGATCAGGGGTCTCGGCGTGTCGTGGATCCGCGTCGTGAACCCCTACAGGGTCGGCGACACGCTGAAGACGCTCCGGGAGGCCATGACGACGGCGGCAGGCGGGCTCAAGGTCGTCATTGCAAGGGGCGAGTGCCAGCTCGAGCGCCAGCGCCGCGTGAAGCCGCTGGCGGCGGCCCGGCTCAAGGCGGGCGATCGCGTCGAGGCGCCGCGCTTCGGCGTGGATCCGGATGTGTGCACGGGAGACAAGTCCTGCATGCGGTTCAACGGCTGCCCGTCCCTCACGCTCAAGGAGAGCGGAGACCCCCTGCGCGACGACCCCGTGGCGCACGTGGACCAGAGTTGCGTCGGGTGCGGTCTCTGCGGCGAGGTTGCGCACGCGGCCATCCTCTGCCCGTCGTTCTACGAGGCGCGCGTGGTCCATAACCCCAGCTGGCGTGAGCGGGCTCTCCAGGCTCTCCGCCGGCGGGCGATCGGCCTCCTCCAGGCGACATGAGTCCCGTTCGCCGTCCCGTGTCCGTGTTGATCGCGGCCCTCGGCGGGCAGGGGGGCGGCGTGCTGACCGATTGGATCGTCGCCGCGGCCGCCCACGCCGGACTGCCCGCTCAGGCGACCTCCATCCCAGGCGTGGCGCAGCGCACCGGGGCGACGACGTACTATCTCGAGATCTACCCCGAGCCCGTTCCCGCCGGCTCGCCCGAGCCGGTATTCTCTCTCTACCCGATGCCGGGCGACGTCGACGTGATCGTGGCCTCGGAGCTTCTCGAGGCCGGGAGAACGATCGAGATGGACTACGCTTCTCCCGAGCGGACCACGCTCGTCGCGAGCACCCATCGGCTGTTCGCCATCGCCGAGAAGACATCGCTCGGCAACGGCATCTTTCCGCGCGAGCGGGTGGAGGCGGCATCGCGGGCAATGTCGCGGCGCCTGATCGCGTGCGATGCACTCGCCGCCGCGCGGGCGGCCGGGAGCGAGGTCAACGCCGTCCTGCTGGGCGGTCTGGCGGCCTCGGGCGCGCTTCCGCTCGCGGCATCGGACTTCGAGGCGGCCATTCGCGACGGCGGTGTCGCGGTCGAGCGCAACCTGGCCGGCTTCAAGGCCGGCATGGAGATCGCGGCCGGCGCCACGGCTCCAGAGAGCGCTCCGGCGCGGCCGTGGGCGGAGACCAAGGGCGAGCGCGCGCGGGCTCTCGGAGCCGGGAGCGCGGACTTTCTCGCCGCCGCGGCCCGGATCGAGGGTGAGTTTCCGGCGGCGCTCCACGCGACGCTCGGCGAAGCCGCCGCGCGCCTCATCGACTACCAGGACGCGGCGTACGCCGGGCGCTTCCTCGAGCGCGTGCGTTTCGTCAGCGGGTGCGACTCGGAGACGCGGCTGACCCAGCGGTTCGCCCGCCGCCTCGCCGTGTGGATGAGCTACGAGGACGCTATCCGCGTGGCCGACCTCAAGACACGCCGCAGCCGCTTCGAGCGGATCCGGCGGGACCACGGCGCGGCGGACGGCCAGGTGCTGACGGTGACGGACTACCTCAAGCCGGACCTCGACGAGATCTACGGCATCCTGCCTGCCGCCATCGGGGGGCCCATCGCCCGCTGGGCCGAGCGGCGCTGGCCCGACGGGCGACCGACCCTCACCCAGCATGTCAGGACGACCTCGGTGCTCGGCTACGCTCGCGTCTGGTCGCTCGGCCGGCTCCGCCGGCTCCGGCCCTCGTCGCTCCGCGCCCAGCGTGAGTTCGCGCTCATCGACCGCTGGCAGCAGGCCGTCATCGCCGCGGCGGCCCTCGACTACGATCTCGCGTGCGAGGTTGCGGAGATGGCGACCGTGGTGCGGGGGTATGGCGAGGTTCGGCGCCGTCTCTCCCGCGCCTTCACACGCTTCCTCGACGAGATCCTCGCCCCGGCCGTTGCCCGCGACCGCGCCGCCGGGAACGGGTACGCGCGCGCGCGCGCCATCGTCGGCGAGACACGCGAGAAGCTCCTCGCCGACGAAAAGGGCATCGAGTCGGCGCTCCTCGAGGCCGCGCGCCCATGAGCGGCAACGTCACGCTGGCGCGAGACGGGGCCGTCGCCACACTCACGCTCAACCGTCCCGAGCGGCGCAACTCGCTGAGCGATGCCATGCTGACCGACCTCGGCGCCGCGCTCGCCGAATTGCGGGACGACGCGGTCACGCGTGTGGTCATCCTGACGGGCGCTCCGCCTGTGTTCTCGGCCGGGGCCGACGCGCCGCACGCCCGCGCCAGGACGGACGAGGAGCGCCGGCGCCTCTTCATGGAGAACAAGAGCCAGTTCCGCAGGCTCTTCGAGCGGGCCACGGGAGCCCTCGAGACCCTGGAGCAGGCGACGATCGCGATGGTCAACGGCCACGCGGTTGGCGGCGGCTGGGGCCTGCTGCTGGCATGCGACTTCCGTTTCGCGGCGGCGGAGGCGCAGTTCTGGATCCCCGAGGTGGACCTCGGTGTGCCGCTCGGCGTGGCCTCGACGACGCGGTTCATCCGCTTTGTCGGCCCCGCCAGGGCGAAGGAGATCGTCATGGGCTGCCACCGCTACTCGGCGGCGGACGCCCAGGCCATGGGGCTCGTGACGCGCGTGGTCTCCGGCGTCGAGCTCGAGGAGGCCGTGAAGGACTACGCGCAGCACCTGCTCAAGAAGCCCTTTCGGGCGCTCGCCGAGGTCAAGGCCCGCATCAACGCCATCGCGTCGAACGGCATCCCCGTCGTCAACGCCATGACCGAAGGGTTCCTCGACCGCGGCTGACGCGCTCCCGTCATCTCGATCGTCGAGCGCGAGGCCAGGTCCGAACACCGCGCCCAGCTCGCCCGCTCGATTCCTCCGCCGGCCCTAGTGCATACGGAGCATGTCCTCCTCCGGCGGCGGCCTCCGCGGCTGCGCCTTGATTGACACCTTGAGGCTGGGATAGCATGTCGGTCAGCTTCGCTAATGCGGGTTCGACCCGGGAGGAGTGCCGCCATGGATCTGAACTACTCGACCGAGGAGCTGGCGTTCCGCGACGAGGTACGCTCGTGGCTGCGCACCAACTTGCCAGACGATCTGCGCCAGAAGGTGGAAAGCTACCAGGACCTGTCCAAGGACGACCTCCTTCGCTGGCACAAGATTCTGGCCAAGAAGGGCTGGGTCGCTCCCGACTGGCCCGAAGAGTGGGGCGGCACCAACTGGAATGCGGTGCAAAAGTACATCTTCGAGGAGGAGTGCGGCTACGCCGCCACGCCGCCGCTCGTCCCGTTCGGGCTCCGCATGTGCGCGCCCGTCTTGCTCCAGTTCGGCACCGAGGCGCAAAAGAAGCGCTTCCTGCCGCGCATCTACGACGGCACCGACTTCTGGTGCCAGGGATACTCGGAGCCGGGTTCGGGCTCGGACCTGGCCTCGCTCAAGACGCGCGCGGAGCGGCAGGACGGGCAGTACGTCGTCACGGGCCAGAAGATCTGGACCACGATGGCCCATCACGCGGACTGGATCTTCTGCCTCGTCAGAACAGACCCGAATACCGGCAAGCGCCAGGATGGCATCTCGTTCCTGCTCATGGACATGAAGGCGCCAGGCATCACGGTGCGCCCGATCGTCCTCCTCGACGGCAGCCAGGAGGTCAACGAGGTGTTCTTCGACGAGGTGAAGGTGCCCGTCGAGAACCTGGTGCACCAGGAGGGCAAGGGGTGGACCGTGGCCAAGTATCTGCTCGGGTATGAGCGGATGGGCACCGGCCGCATCGGCCACTCCAAGCGCGAGCTGGCCCGGCTCAAGGAGCTGGCCGGCGACTACCTGAAGGACGGCCGGCCGCTTCTCGAGGACCCGCGCTTCCGCGACCGGCTGACCCGCGTCGAGGTGGAGCTGATGGCGCTCGAGATCACCAACCTGCGCTTCCTCGACCAGATGCGCCGCACGGGCCGCCCACCGGGCGCCGACGTCTCCATGCTGAAGATCAAGGGCACCGAGATCCAGCAGGCGATCACGGAGCTGATGATGCAGGCAGCCGGGCCGCTGGCCCAGGCCTTCCGGCCGGTGGACGCGATGGATTTCGATCATTTCACGGCGCGGCTCGCCCCGCGCTACTGCAACATGCGCAAGGCGACGATCTACGCGGGCTCGAACGAGATCCAGCGGAACATCATCGCCAAGGCCACACTGGGGCTCTAGCGCCATGAACTTCGACCTGAGCGAAGAGCAGCAGCTCCTGGCCGACAGCCTCAAGAAGTATCTGACCAACGAGTACTCGATCGACGCCCGCGCGAAGATCGTGGCCTCGCCCTCGGGCTGGAGCGAAACCGTGTGGGCCGCTTTCGCCGAGATGGGACTGCTGGGCGTGCCCTTTCCGGAGGAGCACGGCGGATTCGGCGGCACGGCGGTGGACGTCATGCTGGTGATGGAGGCCATCGGCGAGGGCCTCGTGGTCGAGCCATACTGGGTCAATGTGGGACTGGCCGGACGCCTGCTTGCGCGTGGCGGCTCCGCCGAGCAGCAGAAGCGGATCCTGCCGCCTCTCATCCAGGGCAAGCGCCGCCTCGCCTTCGCTCACACCGAGCGAAGCGCCCGCTACGATCTGCGCCATGTCGGCGCCCGCGCCAAGCGGGCCGACGCCGGCTTCAAGCTTGAGGGCGAGAAGCGGGCGGTCCTGCACGGGGCCGCTGCCGACACCTTGATCGTCTCGGCCCGCACGTCCGGCTCCGACACCGACCCCGGCGGCATCTGCCTCTTCCTGGTGGACCGCGGCGCCCCGGGCCTCACCGTGAAGGACTACCGCACCATCGACGAGCTGCGGGCGGCCGACGTCTGGCTCTCGGGCGTGACGGTGCCGGCGGACGCGATGCTCGGCGCCGAAGGCAGCGCCCTTCCGCTCATCGAGGACGCCGCCGACTACGCCACGGCGCTTCTCTGCGCGGAGGCCGTCGGCGCCATTCGCTTCGCCAACGAGACCACGCTCGAGTACCTCAAGACACGGCGGCAGTTCGGTGTGCCCATCGGCAGCTTCCAGGCGCTCCAGCATCGCATGGTGGATATGGTGATCAGCTACGAGCAGGCTCGCTCCATGGCCTACCTGGCCTGCGTCAAGGTGGACACCGCCGGACCCGCCGAGCGCCGGCACGCCGTCTCGGCCGCCAAGATCAAGGCGGCCGACGCCTGCAAGCATGTCAGCCAGGAGGCCGTGCAGCTCCACGGCGGAATGGGCATGAGCGAGGAGCTGAAGATCAGCCACACGTTCCGCCGGCTCACCATGATCGGCCAGACCTTCGGCGACGCCGAGCATCATCTGGAGCGCTTCACCGCATCCTAGCGTGCGAGCTGCGAGCCTATCGCGGCGGCGCCCATCCAGATACCCGCCAGCATCCACAGGACTCGGTACCTGCTGCGGAATTGAAGCAGGTCCTCGTGGCCGAGGTCGGATCGCCAGGCGCTCGCCCACCAGAAGACGTAGAGCGGCAGAACCAGCACGAGCCCCACGGGCGCCAGCGGCGGCACCGCACCGAGCCGGGGGAGGAAGCAGAAGAGGACGGTGGAGGCGGTGAACAGCAGGAGGGCGGCCACGAAGACCGGCCGGCGGCCGAAGCAGATGGCCGAGGTCCGGAAGCCCGCCTTGTCGTCGGCCTCCAGGTCCAGGAGCTCGTGGTTCAGGTGGCCACCCGACAGAACGAGACCGAAGTAGATTCCCCGGAGGACGCCATTCCGGTCGGGCGGGCTGTAGGCCGACTGGGCCAGCAGGGTCGTCAGTGTCCCCGCCAGCAGATGGATGCACGTCGGCGCGATCGCCACGCCTTTCACCGCGATGCCAGGGTGCGCGTATGCGATCCAAAGCAGCGCAATCGAGGTCGAGAGGACGAGAGCGCTCGTGGAGATCGAGAAGAAGGCGGCCAGGGCGGCGACGAGGCACGCGAGCGAAAGCGCCAGCACGCGATCTCCCGCGATGGCGCCGGCCACCGTGGGCCAGTGCTGCTTGTTACGATCGAGCTTGTCGTGCTCCCGGCCTGCCCACGCGTTCAAGAAATAGACGTGAAGCGCCAGCGCGAAGATCGCCGTCAGGACGAAGCCGCCCCGCGCGAGGTTCGCCGGATCGAGCCTGGGAAGCGCGAACAGCGCCGAGAGAAACGGCGCCCCCATGATCATCAACGTCTCGGCGAGACGCCCGGCCCTGGCGTACTGAAGGAAGCTCCGGGCGGGATGACGCTGGGCAGGGGCTCCAGCCGTGACCGGCACCGGGGCCGACGAGGGCGATCGCGTGTGGCGTGCCGGATCGAACATCGATCTCACTCGGTCGGAAACGTCCCACCGACGTCGGTGCTCCGCTCTCGGAACACCAGATCGCCGAACAACCTCCAAAGCCGGGAGGTGACGAATCGGAGCATTCGCGAGTCGTATCCCACGAGCTCCATGTAGCCTCGACCGTGAACCAGCGCGCCGCTCGTCCACGCCTTCACGCGGCAGGGGCCTTCCCAGTACCTGACGTGAAACGGTGTTTCGCATCCGTCCCACTCAGCGGCGATCTCCAGGTCCGTCTCGAGCTCAGGAAGGGCAAGGGCCCATTCGATCGGATACAGCGCTCCGCTCGCGCCGCGCCAGTGCCGGACGGGGGTGGCGCGGATCGCCGTCGTCGTCTGCATGCGCCCATCGGCGTGGCGGAGGTTCGCAACTCCCCGCCCGTGCGCGTGGCGAATGACGAGATCGGCACCGTTGTCGAGGTTGATGCCCCACCAGTCCCAGCGATGGGGAAGGGGGAGCGCACCCCACTCGTGGTCGAACCACGAAAGACCACGTACTTCGGACACGCGACCCCCGAGCCGGATTGTCCCCTCGGTGGCCAGCCGTGGGAGCGACCGGCATTGCGTGCGGATCGTGCCCAGGTCGATCCGACCCTCGCGTCCGGGAAGCAGCGGCGAGCCCGCCGTGAGCACGAGATCGAGAGCGTAGGCGCCCTGCTGCGCGCGGATCGCGAAGCGCCCGCCGTCGACGACTGCCGCCCAGCCGTTGTAGTCCAGGTCGAGGGTTCCGGGCTGGATGCGTGTGCGAGGCCCGAAGGGGCTTGCTGCCCGCTCGCAGGCTGTGCCTGGGCCGGAGCGGGAGTGGAGCAGGAAGTGAGCGAAGCGGCTCAGCTCGATCCGGAGCGAGGAGCGGAAGAATGCGAGCACGTAGAAGTGCTCCTCGTCGGAGCAATCGACCACGCGACCGGTGAAATACCACCATTCGCTCCGCGCGCCACGATGCGGCCCCAAGTCCGGGATCGAGGCGCTTGGCGCCGCCGGTTTCCGGTGGGCTTCCGCTCCGGAGCCGGTGTCGATCATGGCAGCAGCGACAGCTCGGGCATGCAGGCCGTCACCTTGCGCAACCAGGGCGCGTCGCGGCCGAGCGTCGATCATGGTCCTTCGCCCATGCGTTCCATTCCCGCCCCACGGCACTCCCCGTCGTGCTCCCCGTGAGCTCACGCTTCGGTGCGACGTCCGCTCCCGCTTCTGCGAGAGGCCGCGCTCGTCCGCGCCACCCCGAGCCGGTCATTCGCGCCCGCGACAGAAGTGCCATCGCCAGGAACCTATCCCGATGTATCCGATCAAGCCCACAGGTTGGGTTCCAATCTTTTCCAACGTCCCCAATCCCGTACGGTTCTCGGGAAGCACGGCGGTGAGCACACGACGAAAGCCCCTGTCACGATAGTGATGTCCCATGGCGAGCGCGCGGAGAGGCGACAGGTTGCGTCCGCGAGAGGCCGTCGCAGTGAACGCATCGAAGACGAAGACCTCGTCGGAGCCGAGCTCGATCTCGCGCGACAGGTAGTCGATCGGCGCCCGATGCGTGGCGCCCCAGGCAGCGTGCACGATCTGCCCTTCGTGCCATGCCGCGAAGCAGAGGTGGCCGCGTGAGAAACGGCTCCGGATCTCAGCGCCGCTCTCTTCGGGGCGAAAGGCCAGGTAGGCGTCGATATCTTCGTAAGCGAGCACGGCGATCCTGATCGGCGAAGGGGCCGCGATGTCGGGAGCGGACGGGCTGAGCAGGCGAGCGAGAAGCAGGAGACGGCGATAGATTCGCGCGGAGCTCAGCGCCGCAAACCAGAGGTCGAACAGAGCACAGAATCTCGACGAAAGCATGGATGGCATGAAAGCTATTCTCGGGAACGGCCGGCACGGCCCGGATAGTCGCTCCCCATGTCGCGTCGATCCTGCCAGAGCGCGTCGGGAAGATCAAAGCGGAGCCTCGATGCGGCGGCAGGTTACGACCTCCGGCGGCCACTGGGCGCGCGGGGCCGGCACCCAGCTGATCAGAGACTCGCAAGGCTCCCGCGTGGTGAAGTCGGGCTGGCCAGCCCCGTCGGCCGAGAGCGACTGTCGGATTGCACGGTTCGGGCGCGGGCGGTCTCGACCAGCCTCGAGCACGCCTAGCTTCCCGGGTAGAGCTCGTGATAGATGTTGCGCCCGCGCGTCTCGCGCATGAGCAGGCTCAGTCCCGCTGCGATCAGGACAAACAACGCGCAGATCTTGAAGGCGCCCGCGTAGGCCGCCGCGGGGTAGACGCGCGCGCCCTCGACCATGGCGCCGGTCCAGCCGGCGTCGAGCACGCGGCCGACGTACTTCTGGGTCAGCGCGGCGCCGAGGAAGCCTCCCATGTTCGCGACCGCCACCGCGGTGCCCGCCAGGTGCGGCGGGTTGACTTCGCGTCCGATCGGCCAGGTGAGCACGAAGGCCCCGCCCACGAAGCCCATGCCGAAGAGTACCAGCGCCACTTCCCAGAGCGGCAGCGTTCCGGCCGTGAGTGCAAGCGACGTCCAGAAGAGAAAGAGGCAGAAGGAGAGCACGGTGTAGGGAAGCTTGCGCCGGTGCAGGACCCGATCGGAGAGATAGCCCGTGAGCGGCGCGGCAAAGAGGAGGGCGAGCGCCACGGCCGAGGCATACGTCGCGGCCTTGGTCGTCGGAAGCTCGTAGATGTCGCGGAGGAACGGCACGACCCAGAGCATGAGGTTGCCCATGGCGGCGTAGAAGAAGAAGAAGGCGAGGAAAGGGGGCCACGTGTGGCGGTTGCCCAGCACCTCCACCATGCCCTGGAGCACCGCGCCGAGCTTCGGTGTGGGCGCGCTCGCCGCGGCGGCGCCGGCCGGGTGGTCGCGGACGACGAGGTAGCACGCCGCGGCGCCGAGGAGCGTCAGCGCGGCGATCGTCGTGAAGGCGCCGCGCCAGCCCGTGAGCGCGACCAGCGCGGCGAGGGGCGCCGTG
>Ga0335084_10005535_pt1 | contig 12501 bp, 10 predicted proteins | sample Lox_Sample_44_FD_206721 | JGI IMG/M metagenome (GOLD analysis project Ga0335084, IMG submission 206721) | Soil microbial communities from Loxahatchee National Wildlife Refuge, Florida, United States - Lox_Sample_4.4 | ecosystem: Environmental > Terrestrial > Soil > Wetlands | place: USA...
GCTGTCGATGGTCCTGCCTCTCAGGACGGAGGAACCAAACGATGTCGGCTATTCGGTATCTCGCATCCAAGCGCAACCTCTACTGGATCGTGCTGTTGGGCCTCGTTACGATTGGTCTTTTCTGGCATGTTTCGGCACGCACCGGCGAAACCGCCACGCCGCTTCCGCCTCCCGAGATGGACAACCCGAAGAGTACGACCGCTGAGCCCGAAGTAGCGGTGCTCGCGGGCGGCTGCTTCTGGGGTGTCCAAGGCGTGTTCCAGCACACCAAGGGCGTCAAACAGGTTCTGGCCGGCTACTCCGGCGGAGAGAAAGCGAAAGCCCGCTACGAGCAGGTCGGCACGGGACGGACCGGCCACGCCGAGTCGGTGCAGATCGTGTTCGATCCGCGCGAGATTTCCTACGGCGAGATTCTGCGGATCTACTTCTCGGTGGCGCACGACCCGACCCAGCTCAACCGCCAGGGGCCAGACGTCGGGACGCAGTACCGCTCGGCGATCTTTTACGCCGATGCGTCACAGCAGCGCATCGCGCAGGCCTACATCGCTCAGCTCGATCGGGCGCATGTTTTCCCACGGCCTATCGTGACGAGGGTCGATCAGCTGCAAGCGTTCTACCCGGCCGAGGCCTATCATCAGGACTTCCTGACCCGTAACCCGACCTATCCGTACATCGTGATCAACGATCTGCCCAAGATCGAGAATCTGAAACGCCTGCTCCCGCAGGACTACCGGGAGCAGCCGGTGCTGACCACCCAGAACTAGATATCCATGGCGAACGCGGCCCATCTGCCATTGCATTCCATGAAGGGCAGGGTATCCGAAGCGGAATGGAAAGTTCGCGTGGACCTCGCGGCATGCTACCGGCTCGTCGCGCACTACGAGATGTCGGACATGATGGCCAACCATATCTCCGCGGCGGTGCCGAACGAGGAGAACGCGTTCTTGATCAACGCGTACGGCATGCTGTACGAGGAGGTCACGGCGTCCAGCCTGATCAAGATCGATCTCGACGGAAACATCCTGAGCCGCCCGGATTTCGGAGAGTTGAATTACGGCATCAACAAGGCGGGTTACGTCATCCACAGTGCGATCCATCGTGCGCGGCACGATGTGGCCTGTGTGATCCACACCCATACGTGGGCCGGAATGGCGTTGTCGGCGCTCGATTGCGGCGTTCTGCCGATCACACAGACGGCGATGCGGTTCCTCAAGATCGGCTACCACGACTACCGGGGGGTGGTGCTGGACACAAAGGAGGAAGCATCCCTCCTGCGCGACCTGGGCGCCGGCGAGGCGTTGATCCTGCGCAACCACGGGCTGCTCACTGTGGGAAGGACCATCGCGGAGGCGTTCAACTGGATGCATCGCCTAGAGCTGACCGCGCGCTCTCAGCTGGCAGCGATGGCGACGGGGGCCAAGCTGTGTCCAGTGCCGCAGAAGGTTCTGGAGGAAACCTACATGAACTACCAGCCGCAGACGCGCCGGCCTTACGGCGTCATGGAGTGGCCAGCGCTACTTCGCAAGCTAGACCGGATGGACCCGAGCTACAAGGAATAGGAGCAATCGCTGCGGCGGTCAGCCGCGCAGCGCGCCCATCAAGCCGTTCATGGCGCGATCGAACAACGGCACCTGCTCCATGACCACGGCGCGGCCGGCACGCATCTCGGCGGCGAGCTCGTGCAGGGAATACTCGCCAACGGTCTTGCCTTGCCGGTTGACGAACAGGTACTGGGTCTTGAAGGGGCTAACGTAGGACAGCTTGACCTGGTGACGCTGCTTCTCGTCGCGGAACTCGAGCCAGGTCCCTATAGTCAGGCTGCTCGCGCGCCGGCTGTGCTCGTCGCCCTCCTTGACGGCTGCGGCAGGCGCACCGGGGACGGCCGGCAATTCGATCTCCCCCACCTGGATCTCGCCTTCACCAAAGGGGTTCTTGACGACGACAGTGGTGAAGTCGAGTGAGGCCGGATCGGAATCAGCCTCTTCGACCGAGGCCGGAGCGGATTGGACAGCATCACGTGGCGGTACTGGTTTGTCCGCGGCCGCAGCAGGTGCGGCGGCGTCACGCGGCACCGGCGGTTTGTCTGCGACCGCAGCAGATGTGACGGCATCGCGTAGCACCGGCGGTTTGTCTGCGGCAGCAGTAGATGCGATGGCATCACGTAGCACGGGCGGTTTGTCCGCCGCCGGAGCAGATGCAGGAGCATCACGTGGCGGCGCTGGCTCGGCGGAGGCTGGAGAAGGTGCGACGGCACCGCGAGGCGCCGCCGGCTTGTCTGCGACGGTTGGACTCGCTGCGGGCGGCATCGGACTCGGAGCCGAAACCGGCTTCTGCTCTGCAGGCTTGGCTTTGGCTTCTGCGTCGTTACCTGCTGCCGATTCCTCCGGTGGTGCACTGCGCGTTACGGGGCCGCCCATCACCTTGGTGTGGAGTTTCATCAGATCGGCAAGAAAGCTCTTGCGCGCCGCCTCGTTCGCGCCGACGATCTGCATTCCAGCAGAGATCCGCTTGAGCAGGCCGGGGAGCAGCGAGGCGAGCTTACGGCGCTCCTCGCGCGTAGGTTTCGAGCCCAGGCTCCAGACCAGCTGGTCCATGGTCTCGATTGCGCTCTTCCATGCGTCGCTGTCCTTGCCGCGCTTGGCGTGGGTGATCAACAGCAGCTTCATCCACTGCTGAGCGAGAAACTTCTGCACCTGCCTCGGCATCGGGCCCGCCCGCAGACGCGCCTGGATCTCGTCCCGAGCCAGCGCCTTCGCGACGCCGAGCCGCTCCTTCTGCTCGAGGCGCTTGGTCGCGCCGCGCGTCTGTTGCTCGACCTCCTTGTTTTCCTGAGCAACCACCTTCTGCAGCTCCTCGCGCAGCGTCTCGAAGATCTCCATGTTTTCCTCGAAGCCGTCGATGAGCTTGTCGACAATGGCTTCCAGGCGCTTGTACAGAGAACTCGAGTTGTCGAAGTCGGCGGGTAGTCCCACGGCGATCTCACCCAGTGCATCGAGCAGCTGCCGCGCGGGATGTGTAGGCGTGGAGAAGAAGGTCTTGTCGAGGATCGCCACCTTGAGCATCGGAATCTGCAGGCGGCCAACGAGCCACTTCACTCCGGTGGGAATCTTCGGGTCTCCGAAAATCTGATCGAACAGCATCGCCATGATGTCAAGGGTGGCGACATCCATCTGGCCCATGCCGCTGCCGACGCTCGTGGCTTTGAGCTCGCGCAGGACGTTGGTTGTGCCGGCTTCGGTTGCGCTGGCCGGCGAGGGTAACGCCACTCCCGCTGCACCGAAGTTGCCGTGCTGAATGTGCGTGAGCGAGCCGAGCAGCGCCGCACCCTCCAGGAGCGCCTGTGCCGCTCCGTCCGTCTGGCCAGGCGCGGCGAGGATGGGAGGAAAGCCAGGGATTTCAACCGCACTGGCCGGCACACCGCCCGCATTCGCCAGCGGAGCGCCGCCACCCACCGCCGGGCGCATGGCTCTCGCGTTGGCGGCGAGCAGACTTTGCAGCATGGAGAAGACGTCCTGCCCGCCGACTGGCACTGCGTTCGCGGCGCCGCCCGGCTGCGCGCCCGGGCCCAACGCGGCAGCCGCAGCCGCGCCTGCCGCCAGCGCGACATCACTACCTTCCTTGCTGCGGGACACGCCGTAGCGGATCTTCGGCAGGATCGAGTGCTGCACCAGCAGCGCGTTCACGGCCTTGTAGATGGAGCGGACATCGTCGAGCACGTGATCGTCGAACAGGTTGACGAGCACCATCCGAATCCGCAGGTCAGGCTCGATGTCGCGGCACGCGTGCTTGAAAGCGTCGCATGCGGCCTGCGGGCTCAGCGGGTTGCTATCCGCTTGTAGATTGGCGTCCCCGAGGAGAACCCCCACACGCTGATCGAGGGCCACCAGCTCCTCCTCGCAGTAGGCGCGCAGCCTGCCCGCCATCTCATTGACCTTGAGGGTCTCGTTGAGGTCGTCCTCGCCCACGAGGCCGAGCTCGAGCGAGGTTTCGGCGTAGCCGGACGAGGCCGTCTTGGTCTTGCGCGCCCGTGCGGCGCGATTATCGAACTCCGCGAGGTAGCGGCTGCGGAAGCCCTCCTCCAACGCCTTCCGCTGGGGGAGCAGCTTTTCCTTTGTTTCCTGGTACAGCTTCTGGATGTCGCGATCCTGCGTCGCCTTGTGCATCTCCCAGAGAGCGTCCGCCGCTTTGTCGAGCATCGCCGAGAGGGATTGCGAGAGGCGCTCGCGGGTGAGCTCGCGGCACTGCTCTAGCAGGCGTTCGAATTGTTGGGCATGCTGAGTCCCGCCAGGCTGTTGCGGCGGGCGCGTTGGGGTGACTTCTGACAGGACGTCGTTGTCCATAGGCCTAACCCCCGAGCCATGCAAATTGCGGGCCTTAGGAAGCAACGCAGCCGGCAGACGCCGGTTTTGCGCTGATTCGCCGCGGATCAGCGACGATTGCTGTGGAAAACGGACTGGCCGGCGCTGGTCAGCGCCGGTCTGAGGTGTTTAGACGCATTCTCGACGCGGGTGCAGGCGCTAGCCGCTCCACGCGAACGGCGCGAAGTGGCCGTTGCGTGTTCCGCTCGAATCGTCCCAGTCGATCCCGAAGGCGTGGAAGCTCGAGCGAGTGGCCTTGGCGAGCGCGAGTCTGGGATTTACCGGATGGAGGGTGTTGTCGAGATAGATGGGCTCGCCCGCCCGCGCGGGGCTGGGGACGCCTTCGCAGGTCTGATCGACGAGCTTGCCGGCCTTTACCGTGCGCTTCAGCCCCTGGGCATCGAAGCTGATCGGCCGCTTCTCCATCCCGGCCACGCGTCCGACTAGCGGGCCGAGCGCTGCCATCGGGCCACCGGCCGCGCCCGTCGCGATCGCGCTGATCGCCTCGGTCTGCTTGTCGTTGGCACGCTCATCGACAATGAGCCCTACCGTAATGCCGCCCTCGCCCATCGCCTTCGGCGCATGCATCAGCACGATGAACGAAAGGCCATCGAGCTTCACACCGTCCTTTTCGCCCTTGTCGATTTTCATGGCGATGGCGACCTTGCAGTCACCCTCCGTGGGCCGCGCTGCAAGATTGGAACTGATGCACGGGCACAGATAAGTGCAATTGCAGGTTTCCATGTACTGCCCTTCGACGCGCCAGGCGGCCATAGTTGCACTCCCTTTTTCAGATTTCATGTGAACGCGTCAAGCAAAAGCGCATGAGCAGGTTACGCCGACCATTCGCCTCTCACAAGCTCCGTGATGATGTGAAGAACGATGGCATTGATACGTCTCTTTTTCGTTTGTCAGGTTGCTTACAAAAAACTTACTACTGAATCTTGATTTAGATCAACAGCGCAAAGACCGAATGAGCGCGTAGTACTAACGCATAAGCCATGGGAGGGCACAGTCGATGCGCGTTCTCTACTCGAAAGGTGTCTGTGCAGCGCTAAGTACGGTCGCAATATTGCTCTTGTGTTCCAACAATGCCATGGCGGTGCCTAGCTTTGCGCGGCAGACGGGTATGGCGTGCGAAGCATGCCATACGGTATTTCCAGAGCTCACCCCGTTTGGGCGCGCTTTCAAGCTGAACGGCTACCTCATCGACAACCTTCCGCAGGTCAAAGAGGTAACGGCGGACAAGAAGGAGTCGTTGCTGCTGAACTGGCTGCCCCCTCTGTCGGTGCAGTTCGTCGCTTCGTATACGAAATTCAATACGGCTCTGCCCGATCCCAATGGTGGCTTGTCGCAGAACGGCACGGTCCAGTTTCCCGAGGCGTTCAGCCTGTTTTACGCCGGGCGGATTGCGCCCCAGCTGGGTGGCTTCATCCAGCTCACATACGACAACAACTCCGATTCGGTCGGTTGGGACAACACCGACATTCGCTTTGCGGATCTGACAACTCTGGGGCAAGACAAGCCGTTGACGTGGGGCGTAAGCGCCAACAACAACCCTAGCGTGCAGGATCCGTGGAATACTCTTCCCGCCTGGCAATATCCGTTCTCGCAGACGAGCAGCCTTGCTGTCTCGCCGGTCACCACGACTCAGCTCGAGGGAATCGGCAACGGCACGGTGGCAGGCCTGACTGCCTACGGGTACTGGAACAATCTCGTGTATTTGGAACTCGGCGGATATGCCGCAGCCCCCCATGGGATAAACAACACACCTTTGAACAGCTCATTCCCTGGGGAGGTTGTGCACGGCGTTTCACCGTACTGGCGTGTCGCGGTCCAGCCGCAATGGGGGCGCAGTTCACTCGCAGTTGGACTGGTCGGCTTCAGCGACCAGGTCGTTCCGTCGGGCTCCAACGTGACGACAGGCAGCCCGTTGGACGAGTTCAGAGACACTGGCATCGACGCGCAATATCAGTACATCGGCGACGACCACATCTTCTCCGCTCAAGCCCGGTACATCTATGAGAAGCAGACATTGAACGCAGCTGCCGCGGCGAACCCCGGCTTGGACCCCGATAACACGCTGAAGAGTCTCCGGATTGGGGGCAGCTATTTCTACCAGCGTCAATTGGGCGGATCGGTGGCCTACTTCTCCACCATGGGTAATACGAACCCCGCCCTCTACGCGACCTCGACCGGAAGTCCAAACACAAATGGATGGGCATTCGAGGCCGACTATCTGCCGTGGCAGAACGTGAAGCTGGCGGTTCAGTACATCCTCTATACAAAGTTCAACGGCTCGAGCGGCAATACAAGCTATACACTGCCTTCAGATGTTCCCAGGACGGCGTCGGACAACAACACCTTGTACATCTTTGCCTGGATTGCCTTTTGAATACGCTCGCGAGCGTGAGCGGTTGCATCGTGCAGTTGGATAAACACGACGGGGGTTCCAACATGAAACTCGGTGTTCTGGGAGGGGTGTCACTGGCGCTCTCGCTGATTGCGTCGACCGGGTACTCTGCCGAGGATCAGGAGATCAAACGTTACACATCACAGGTTTGCGCTGCGTGTCACGGCCCCAAGGGCAACAGCATATCCCCCGCTTTCCCGCGGCTCGCGGGACAGCAGGCGGCTTACATCGAAGCGCAACTAACCGGATTCCACGATCGAACGCGAGGAGACCCGGCTGCGCAAGCTTACATGTGGGGAATGGCGTCTCAGCTCGACGCCCGGGACATCAAACAACTCGCGGCGTACTATGCAGCGCAGCGGCCAGTGCCGGGAGCGCCGGGCGACAAGACACTCATGGCGCAGGGAAAGACAATCTATGAGCAAGGAATGCCGGATGCGGGCGTGCCGGCTTGCGCGACTTGCCACGGTGCCGCAGCGGAAGGCAAAGAGGTCATTCCACGCCTCGCCGGACAGCATCCCGCGTATCTGGTCAAGCAGCTCGCCTACTTCAAGGCACAACTCCGAGCCAATGCGCCGGTAATGCACGCGGTCACCGACAAGATGACGTTCGACCAGATGGAAGCGGTTGCGACCTATGCGGCATCGAAGTAGCGACATCGCGGAGCCGGAGGCGTCGTGCAGGCGGGTTGCAATCTGCGCACGCAGATTGCAACCATTAGGTGCCGTGCTTTTGGTTTGCTTCGGTGCCACTCTGCTCTCCGCGCACGCAGAAGAGCAAGACGCGTCGTCGCTCCAGAAAGAAGTCGAGCAGTTGCGGCAAGAAGTACAAGGTTTGAAGGAGCAGGTAAAATCCCTGCAGCAAGCGCCGCCAGCTCCGCCACCACAGACTCAGCCTGCCGTCAAAGAGGCGGTTCCTGTGCCGCCGAAGCAAGCGGAGCCCGCTCCGGCCAAACCGCCCGCGGATTCGATTACCGCATTAAGGGAGAGTTGGAGCCGCGTGAAAAAGGGCATGACCAAGGCGCAGATCCAAGAGCTCCTCGGTCCGCCCACCAATGAGTTGACGATAAACAGCAAGCTGGTCTGGTACTACTACTACGCGGGCATCGGCGGCTCGTCGGTCTTTTTCAACGACGACGGCCACGTTTCGAGCCTTCAGCGGCCAACGGTCGGATGGTGGTGAGAATCCCAAGCCCTGTACGCTTCTCCGATTTCGTCTAACACATCGCTGTCCGACCGGCCTGAGCTCTTCAACACGTGGAAGGAATGGTCGGCTCCTTCCAGCCAGTGCATGGCCCAGCGCTTGGAGGAGAGACCGCCGACCACTTTGTCCATGAGCTCGCGTGTGCACAGGTTGTCCCGCGTGCCGTTCAGGCAAAGAACGGGAACCTCGATCCCGGCCAGGTGTGCAGCGCGGAGCTTCTCCGGCTGTCCTGCCGGATGCAGAGGATAGGCGAGTAGAACGAGCCCATCGCAGGGGAAGCCGTCGGCCGCGAGCATGGAGGCCGCCCTCCCGCCCATCGATCGTCCTCCGATGAGCAGAACCTCGGGCTGCGTCTCCTGGCGCGCCCGAGACACGACCGCCGAAATGCATTCCTCGAGGCGTGGCATCGCGTCGGGCGTGCGCGAGCCTTTTTCTCGATAGAGGAAGTTGAAGCGGACGACATCGGTGCCGCAGCGGCCAAACAGTTCGGAGAGTGCGAGCATGCCTCGGTCGCCCATGTGACCGCCAGCGCCGTGGGCACAGACGAACAGCCGTCCCTTGCTCCCGGTTGAAGCGGGCTCGAAAACCGCGGCGGTCTCCTCGGCGCCCACTTTGATCCGCCACTGCATCCGCTCACCCCTCACCCTATAATCTCCCTCAGTTGGGTAGCTCAGCTTTGGTGGACATCATATTGCAAGCAAGGTGGACCAATGAGTGACGATAACGCCGTCGTCGTCGAGGCGTGGAACACCGTCTTGTACGACAAGTTTTGCCGTTTCAAGCATCTGCTCATCGACGGCCTGTCTGCCCACAGTGACGAGGCGCTGAGCCGTCGCGGATACCCCGAAGGCTCGCGCGTGCTCGACGTCGGCTGCGGCTTCGGCGACAGCACGCGTCTCATCGCCAAGCGCGTGGGCCCAAAGGGCCAAGCGGTGGGAGTCGACTGCGCCGAGAATTTCATCAAGAGCGCTCAGCAAGAGGCCAAAGAAACGGGAGTGAGCAACGCTTCGTTCTTCGTCGCGGATGTCCAGGCCGACGATCTTCGCGGCCCCTACGACTTCGCGTTCTCCCGCTTCGGAACGATGTTCTTCATGATGCCCGGCGCGGCGATGCGCAACATCCGCAAGGCGCTCAAGCCCGGCGGCGCGCTGACCATGGTCGTATGGCGGCGCCGCGAAGAGAATCCTTGGGTCCACGACGCCGAGCTATGCGTCAAGGAGATCGTCCCGGTCGTGTCGCACGAGGACACGGACGAAGTGCACTGCGGCCCAGGGCCGTTTTCGATGGCGGGCCCGGATATGGTGAGCTCGATGCTTCGCGGCAGCGGTTACGACCGGATCGCGTTCGAGCGCTTCGACGCCGACATCTGCATTGGGAAGGATATGGTCGAGGCGATCGAGTTTGCCATGGCGCTGGGGCCAGCCGGCGAGATCATTCGCCTCGCCGGAGAAGAAGGCGCAAAGCGCAAGGACCAGGTCGTCGCCGCGCTGCGCAAGACGCTTTCGCGCTACGCCAGAAACGACGGCGTGTGGGCCCCGTCGAGCACGTGGATCGTGACCGCCCGTAATCCCTGATCTCGGTCGTCGATTGGCTCAATCTCGGCGACGTGAGCCGATGTCACTAAACTGTAAACAGCCAGAGTCACACTGCGGGTAACATCACCGCGCGCAGCGTTCTGACGCCAGCAGCAAAGGCAACTTCTTGCTCTAGCTCGCCTCTCGATTGTTTGGTCCTGTGAGCGTAAGTCCATCACATACGGAAGTTGATGCACCAGGAACCTCTGTTCCCGCCTGGGATCAGGGCGTCGTAGATCAAGTCATCAAAGCGCTCACCCGCTTGCGCGCCGACCTCCTGCGTTTAGAGGCGCGCTTTCGAGATCAACTCAAGGCGATCCATCCCACGCACGCCGCCGGCGCCGTCAATCTCGTCCACTACGTGGCGTTGCGCCAGCATGATGTCCGCGAACTGCAGGAGCAGCTCGCCTGGCTGGGCTTGTCCTCGCTCGGCCGAGCGGAATCGCACGTGCTCGCGAATCTGGACAAGGTGCTGGGGCTGCTGCACACGCTGGCGGGCCAGGAGTGGAGTCCGCGCTCGAGCGATGAGCCGGCCGGATTTCGAACCGGCACTCGGCTGCTCGAGGAACATGCGGAAAGCCTGCTCGGCCCGAGCCCGCCTGGCCGTCGCACCAGAATTATGGTGACTCTACCCTCCGAGGCCAGCCGCGACTACGCGCTGGTGCGGGCGATGCTCGCCGCCGGGATGGATTGCGCGCGGATCAACTGCGCGCACGACGAGCAAGACGACTGGGCGGCGATGATAGCGAACCTCGACCGCGCCCGACGCGATCTTGCCCGGCCGTGCAAGATCTTGATGGACCTCGCCGGGCCGAAGCTGCGTACCGGCGATATCGGCGTCGGCCCCAGCGTGCTCAAGTGGCGTCCGAGACGAGACGCCTTCGGCCGAACGACCGCGCCCGCACGCATTTTTGTCGCACCCCAGGGCTCGACATTCTGCCCTCCGGCTGCCGACGCGCGCATCGACGTTGAAGCACGCTGGCTCGCCGGCCTGTCGGCCGGCGACGAAGTCGAATTCGTCGACGCGCGCGGGGCACATAGGACTCTGAAGATTCGCGCAGCAGAGGCCGGCGGCGTCTGGGCCGAAGCCACGCAGACCGCCTACGTCACTCCGGAAACGGAGCTGCGTAGCGCACGCCGCGGTGAAGGGACTCGAGACACGCGCGTGGGGGGAATCCAGCCGACCGCCCAATCGCTGCTTCTCCACAAGGGCGACATGCTGATCCTCACCAGGGAAGCGACACCGGGCCGGCCCGCCGAGCACGACACCGCAGACCGGGTCGTGCGACCTGCCTCGATTTCGTGCACCTTGCCCGAGGTGTTCGCGCGCGTGCACTCAGGCGAGCGTGTGTGGTTGGACGACGGGCGCATTGGCGGCACGATCCGCCACGTGACGCATGGCCAGATACACGTGCAAATCACCGCGGCCCGAGACGAAGGCGAACGGCTGGGTGCGGACAAAGGCATCAACTTCCCCGACAGCAAACTCGACCTGCCCGCGCAGACCGACAAAGATCTGCGAGACCTGGAATTCGTTGCCCGCCACGCCGATCTGGTCGGTCTCTCGTTCGTGCAGAAGCCTACGGACATTCAATCCTTGCAGGAGCAGCTCTCGCGGCGAGGCGCAGAGCCGGGCATTGTTCTCAAGATCGAGACGCGTGCCGCCTTCGAGAATCTGCCCGATCTTCTCTTCGCCGCCATGCGCAGCCCGCGAGCGGGTGTGATGATCGCGCGAGGCGACCTAGGTGTAGAGCTTGGGTTCGAGCGCCTCGCCGAAGTGCAGGAAGAAATCCTGTGGCTGGCAGAGGCGGCCCACGTCCCGGTCATCTGGGCGACGCAGGTGCTGGAAAGCCTCGCCAAGCGCGGTCAGCCGTCGCGCGCGGAGATCACTGATGCGGCAATGGGTGAGCGCGCCGAGTGCGTGATGCTCAACAAGGGTCCGCATATCGTGGAGGCGATCACTTCGCTCGCCGACATCCTGCCGCGCATGGAAGCGCACCAGCACAAGAAGCGGGCAATGCTGCGCAAGCTGCACTGGTGGCCGGAGCAACAGACCGCAGCGGTCGAGTCAAGGCGCGAAGGCGCGTAAAAACGCTGGACCCCGGCCAGCAGTGCTCAAGCAGCACGCGTCGCTGGCGCGCGCTCCTCGTCCTCCAGCCGCCGCCACAAGGCGCGAATCATGTCCTTCATCATCTTCGCCTCCTCCCAACGGTCGGAGAGCTCGTAGCCGTCCGGGCCGGTCATCGCGTATTCCTTCGGCCCGAGCTCGCACAGGAAGGTGAGCGTTGCGTCTCGCGGCGCGCGCTTACGCCAGCTGCGGAAGCCGTATTCCCACCAGCCCATGAACAGGTCCACCCACTCCTTGTGGTGCGGGAAGCTGATTTGGATCTGCACCTGCTCGCGGCTCGCGACGCGCCCGTGAAATCCCCAGGTGTTGTCTAGGATCCGATGCATCAAACGATGGTTCTCTTCCGAGATCGGCCAGGCGAATTCGCGTCCCACGACGTAGTGCGAAATGTCGGCGGTCAGGCGCAGGTCGGGAAAACAGTCGAGGAGGTGCAGCGTAAAGAACAGATCGGTGGTCATGCGGTCGCGATGCGTCTCCATGTGCATCGCGATGCCGGCGTCCCGGGCCAGCCGCCGCCAACCGTCGATGTAGGGAATGCAATCTTCCAGCCGGTACGGCCGCACGTCGGCCTGCAGGTTGATGTGGTCGGCGCCGAGCTCCTTCACGTGCTCGATGATGGGCTTCAGATCGTCGATCGTTTTCGGATAGCACTGCGCCTGCCACGTCATGTTGTTCGCGCGCAGGAAGTCCGTGACCTCTTTGGCGTACTTGTAGTCGAAGAAGCGCACGCCTGCGCCGTCGAAGCCGGCGTCGCGAATCATCTGGAGCTTTTCCGGCAGCGACCACTCCAGCCCGTCGGGCCGGCGCCGCTCCATCGCCCACAGC